>Ga0351860_1039_pt1 | contig 25669 bp, 19 predicted proteins | sample BONcelHFGM3001F8_FD_206791 | JGI IMG/M metagenome (GOLD analysis project Ga0351860, IMG submission 206791) | Enriched cells from coal bed in the Powder River Basin, Montana, United States - BONCAT cells FGM rep2 HSBNCT.FGM.300.1.F8 ...
GGGAGAGTAAAAAATCCAGAAAAGCTCTGGCTCCTTTTTTGTTAACAGAGGGAAATTTCTCCTGATTTACCGTAATTGCACTGTATATATTGATTAAATCAGTATTTTTATTCAGTAAAGCTATGATTTGCAGATTTTTTTTGAGATAGAGAAATGTTCCTGTATCTGTGAGGGTATAGGCATTTTTTTCATTTGCTATCTGTAATGTCTGACCCATACCCTGGCCTGTTTCAATATACCAGGCACCTTCAGGTTTAATCCCTGCTTTCTCCCACAGTTCCAGTTCTTTATTGTTTGTTCCTGACTCGTCTCCCCGTGAAATAAAGTTAAATTTTCCTTTTCCTATTTTCTGAAAAGCTTCAAGAGCTTTTTTGCAGGATTTGATTTTTGCAGGATCTTCCGGAGGGCCTGCTATTATAAAGAAGTTATGCATAATCCTTTCCCTTGCCGAACCATAGCCTTTATTCATAAATTCTTTTTCTGCTTTTTCGCTGTGGACTATTACTATGTCAACTTCTCCTTTTGATGCCATAGTTAATGCCTGTCCTGTGCCTACTGCCAGAGGTTTCAGTATATATCCTGTTTTTTTCCGGAAGATTTCACCTGAAAGCTCAAGAAGTCCTGTGTCAGAGATGGAAGTCGTTGTGGCAAGGAGAACTTCTTTACCGGTATTTTCGCAGAAACCCTTTACAGAGATATTCATTGTAAGGAGAAAAACTGCCGTAATGATTAACAGATATTTCATAAATATTCCTCTTTCTTTATATAATTTATAATAATTTTCTTTTTTAAAGAGAAAAATCCTTTAATGGTTTATATAGAAAATTTCTATAAAATCTTGCCAGAATCTTCTGAAAATTGTATAGTTTATATAAAACTTTGACGGAGTGATAATATGAAAAAAATCTGCATTTTTTGTTCATCGAGTGACATTGTTAAACCTTATTTTTTTAAAGCAGCCATGGAACTGGGAGAAATAATAGGTCTTAAGGGATGGACTCTTGTCTATGGAGGAACAAGTATAGGACTTATGGGAGCAGTTGCAAAAGCTGTCCATTCGAAAGGAGGTTATGTTATAAGGTGTCATACCGACTTTTCTGAAAGAAAAAGGTATAGCCTATAATGAGTCAGATGAACTTTTTATTACTGAAAACATGAGGGAAAGAAAGAAGATTATGGAAGAGAAATCAGATGGTTTTATTGCTCTTCCCGGAGGTTTCGGAACAATTGAAGAAATATGTGAAATTCTGACTTTAAAACAATTGCAGATTCATAATAAACCTGTAGTTTTCATGAATACTGACGATTACTATAAAAAATTAATCGATTTTTTTGAACATATGTACAGTGAAAATTTTGCAAAATCAGATTATAGAAAACTTTATTCTGTAGCTCGTGACGCGGAAAACGCCATTTCATATATTGAAAATTACAGACCTGTTGAATTAGAGAGCAAATGGTTTAAATAGATTAATAACATATCTGTATTCCAAAAAATATTTTTATTTCTGTAATTTTTTGAAAAAATCTGTCGATAAGAATTTTATGTAATTCTATAGCATTATTACTTTTTATGAAAGGAAGTATTGTATATGTTTAAACTTAATAATATGAAGATTCGTATGAAAATTTTGATTTTGCCGGCTCTCTTTTTTCTGGGGCTTATAATAATTCAGTTCTCAAATCTTCTTATAGATGAACATATGAAGAAAACAGTCATTTTCCAAAATTATGAAAAACAGCTTCTGGAAGGAAGTAAAAATACACTGACTGCAGTTGTTGATGTGGAAGCAGCCCATCTGGCTAAAATATTGAAAGGTATGAATACAAGAAAAGACATAGTTGATACTATTATAAAAGAGACAGATTCAGTCCGTTTTTTTGATGATAGTTCCGGTTATTTCTTTACTTATGATCTTACCGGTATAAGAATTAATGTTCCTATAAATAAGAGTAAGAACGGACAGAATTGTAATGATCTGAAAGACCCGAATGGCTGTCTTTTTGTACAGGAATTTATCAGTGTTTCTAAAAATGGCGGCGGGTTTGTGCAATACTTCTTTGAAAAGGAAGGCAAAGGTGTTCAGCCAAAACTCAGTTATGTAAAGATAATTCCCGGAACAGATATATTGATCGGAACAGGTGTTTATATTGATAATATAGAAGCAGAGAAAGCAGTTCTGGCATCTAATATAAATAAAGCCAATTTTACCTATCTGATTTACAGGATTATACTGTTTCTTATTGTTTTTTCAATAATTATTTTTCTATCCTTACTTATTGGCCGTACCATATCTAATCCCATAATTAAAACTACTGATATGTTAAAAGATATTGCCATGGGACATGGAGATCTTACTGCCCGTCTGCAGGTAAACTCTGAAGATGAAGTAGGAGATATGGCAAGGTATTTTAATCTGTTTATGGAAAAAATTCATGTAATAATAAAGGATGTTTCAGCTAGTACATCTAATCTTTCCAGAACCTCGGAAGAACTCTCTATGACTTCAAATCAGATGGCATCCAGTTCGGAAGAAATGAGCAGCCAATCAAACAGTCTTGCTGCTGCATCAGAGCAGATGTCGACAAATTTAAATAATATATCACTCAGAACCGAAGAAATGGCTGATTCGGCAAATTCAGTTGCTGCTGCCATAGAAGAGATGAGTGTTTCCCTCTCTGATGTGGCAAAGAACTGTGCCAGAGCTTCACAGGTAGTAACCGATGCAGATGGTAAGGCAAAGACAACAGTGTCTATTATGGAAAAATTGAACGGTTCATCAACCAGTATAGGAAAAATACTTGATGCCATTAAAGAAATTGCCGATCAGACAAATCTCCTTGCATTAAATGCCACAATTGAGGCAGCCAGGGCAGGAGAAGCAGGCAGGGGGTTTGCAGTTGTTGCAAATGAAGTTAAAGAACTGGCAAAACAGACAACCCAGGCTACAGGTGAAATCAGCAGGCAGATACAGGATATGCAGTTAAATACCAGAAATACCGTTACTGCTATGAATGAAATATCCAGAGTTATTACATCAATCAATTCCATAACACAGAATATTGCCGGTGCAGTCGAAGAACAATCTGCTACAATCAATGGAATTGCAGCCAATGTGAGTGAAGCCTCTCAGGCATCGAGCGAAATTGCCGGTAATGTTCAGCAGGCTTCCATAAGTTCCGTTGAGATTTCTTCCAATATACATAATATGAGCAATGCCGCTCAGGACACATCATCAGGCGCTGCAGAAACTAAAGTCTGTTCAGAGAAACTTATTGAAATGTCTGTAACTCTGAAGGGGCTGGTAGAGAAGTTTAAGGTTTAACCAGGGTAATTCCCGTGATGAGGTGTGGGGAGGGTTATTGCTAACCGCTCCCTTCCTCATGCATACATCATTGTCTTTACGACCTCCTGTATGCTGGAGTCATTTGCCCTTCGCCAATGTTATCCAGGCTTCGCATTGTGGTTGACTGTTCCTACCCTCAGAACTGTTTACAGAGCCACGACAGTGGCATAGAGCTAGAGCACTTCACCCTATGGTGTCTCCATCAAGGATAACTTAGTCACTCGACTAGTCAACCAGGCTTGAAGGCAAGCCTACGACTTTAGTCGTGGGTTGTTGACACTCTTCGTCTGTTTGCTGTCTTTCCAGTCCCGGAGATTATTTTTTCTTCTTATATTACCAGTATATCGTAAAAAAACAAATACGCAAATAAAGTGAATTTTTTATAAACTAGAAAAATATGCCATGCAAACCTGCTGTGAAGCCAGGGTTCAAATTCTATAAAGAGTGAGTGGTGAGCAGCGGGTTAATAGTGATTATTTCTCCTCACTGCTCATTACTCACCACTCACTATTTACCCGTGAAACAAAGGTCTTCTGCTCAAAAGAACAGGTAATGGCAATGGCCGAAACGGCATATTCTCTGTCTTCTTTTTTACCATTTCTATAAAATCTTCCAGAGACATAATTTTCTGACTTCTATCCTCTCTCTGTCTGACTGTAATAAGGCCTGATGATATTTCCTTTTCTCCTGCCACAAGCAGATATGGTATCCATTCCTTCTCGCCGTTCCTTATACTTTTACCGACTGTTTCCCCTCTGTCGTCTATATCAACCCTTATATTATGGCTCCTTATTTTACTTCCCAGTTCCGATGCAAAAGGAAGATATTCTTCCGAAACAGGGATAATCCTTACCTGTGTTGGAGAGAGCCAGAGAGGAAACATCGGTGGAATCCCTGCCTTTTCATCGATGGCTATATTTTCCAGAATGGAACAGAGTGTTCTTTCTATGCTTCCGAAGCTTGACGCATGGATAATTACAGGGCATGGAACCTTTTTCCCTTCTTCATTTATGTATCCTATATTAAATCTTTCTCCGTCTTTTACATCCCACTGAACTGTGCTTACCTGTACATTTGAACCATCTTCCGTAATTGTCTGATATTCATTTTTCATTGCATAATAATGGCTCATATGTTTCATAAGTTTAAAAAATGCAGGAACTTTCATCTTTTTTCCTGTATTTATAAGCCGCTCTTTATTCTCTTCAAAAAATTCTTCCGTCCCTTCCCAGCCGAGAACCCATCTGCCGGGAGCAATGATATCATTCATAAGAGAAGCAAATTTTAAACAGAGTAGTTCAAATTCCTTACCTGCCTGTTCCACTGTGGCACATGCTGCATGCATATCTGTCATCATAAAATTCCTTACCCTTTTAAGGCCGCTTACCTCTCCGTCCTGTTCATTTCGAAAACATGTTGCTTCTTCATAGACTTTAAGGGGTGTCTGTTTGAAAGTAAATCTTACCTTCTGCATAAAGGGAAACGCGAGAGGATCTGATGCATAGCGCATATATGATATGCCTCTGCCTCCGTCAACTCTGTAATCCCTTTCATGAAATTCACCCATAAGCTCTCCCACTACATTATGGTCTCCTCTTATGATAATAGGATTCTTCATCTCAAATGCACCCCATTCTCTGGCAAGATTATTTGCATAATCCAGTATGAGCTTCTGAATTAATAGTCCTTTGGGATACCATTTGTAATGCCCTTTTTCAGAAGCTTCACAGTAATCTACCAGTTCATGTTTCTGCATATAACCTATATGTTTCGGAATAGATTCCGATTGAGACTTTGAAGAAAGTTCATTTGAGACAAACTGTTTTAAAAGGGAATAAATTTTTTCTTTTTCTGAAAATACAGGACAGTCTCCAAAGTCTTCAGGACTGATTTCATATGTATTTCCTTTCAGATCCACTATGACATAACGGATAAATTCACTTCCTTTTCTTTCGGATTTTTTCAACTCCCTGTCAGGAAAATATCTTCCGCTCCATTCAGAAAGGGGGTGACCGAGGCATGAGATCTCAAATGATTTATACCATCCGAAAGGTGCCCTGAATATTTCCAGTGTTATGGGAAGTTTTTTCTCAATTTCATCTAAAACCTTCATGGCAACTGCCGGTGAAGAAGGGTTTTCCGTAAGATGTACATAGGGATAGATTATTATGAGATTTACTCCCAGAACTTCTGATTTTTTTATAATATCTGATACAAGCTGTTCTGAAACTGAAGAAGGAGATTTTTCATCTTCTTTTTCTACCGATATAAATATAACGAGACATTCTCTGTTTATATTTTTATTATGATTTTCCTGTGAAATTACTTCGGCCTGTTCCATTGCTTTTTCTCTGCTATGAAAATTGAAATATTTTGTATGTATGCCTAAAATTTTCATGTTTTATCTCTCCTTTTTTTAGTGAGTAGTGAAAAGTGATCAGTGGCCTTTTATTAAACGCCATGGAGATAAAATACGCATCACGGATCACTCATCAAGAGATTTTATATGTAATATTGCTTTTATAGATTGTTATACAACAAACCATATGAATCTAAATATATGAATTATGATTTTTATTTACGGAACTGCCAGAAGGAAAAATATTAATTTCCTGCAGGGGCATTAACTGACAGCCCCTGTCTGGTTATGGTGTTGTTATATGTTTTGAGGATTTTTGAGGGTATTTTTGAAGAATCTTTTAAAATTAAAGAGGAACTCTCTTTCCTGCAGATCACAGGAAAAGATGATAGAATAATTCCAGCCTGAACATAACTTCCCTGGAATTTAAATAATTTCATATGTGGTCTGTTCCCAATAATATTATCCATAAATTCCTCTTCATAAAATAACAGTATAAATAAAAATATTTATAAATCAATTTCCACCATTATAGCGATTACCGAGTGCATCTGTCAAGATAGTTTGAAGCATGTCAAGATAATTTCTGTCCATGCCTGTAACAAATTTCTTCCATTTCATTTCTTTACGTAAAAATATTACAAGAGAAAATTCATAATAACTGGTAGGACGGCAGGGGTCACTTTTGTGAAAAGTTCTTACCTCACAGGAACATATGTTTGATAAAGGCATTTCAACTTTTACTGTATAAAAAATATAGGTTCTTTTTCTTGCAGATACTTTTTTGCTCGTTATTGTAATATTTTTATCCTGAAAATATATTTCTTCGTCGTTATTTATATTTTGCCGTATAACGGTAGGCATATTTATTCTCCTTTATGTTTACTTTCTGTGACACTCCCAGTCTTTCCTGTATAAAATATAAATATAAAAGTGAACTTCTTCTGTATATTCTCTCATATGTTCCGGAAATTTAGATGATCCTTCTCCTGCATATCTTGCTCCGACTGATTCCTGCATCTTCTGTGAGGCTATATTCAGTTTGTTGGGAGTTGCCTTTATTCCGGTACATTCAGTATGAGTGAAAAGATAATCTACGAGGCCTTTTTTTACCTCTTTGCCATAGCCTTTTCCCTGGAAGATGGGAAATAATTTTACATCTGTTTCGGAAATGCCGTTTTTGTCAGGCAGTCCCAGCATGCATTCCCCTATGGTTTCTCCTGTGTCTTTCAGTTGAATAACAAGGGGTTTATTATATTCACCTTCAGACTGTTTCAGTATACTCTTTCTTATTTCTTCTTCAGTTATGTTCAGTCCTCTGGGAAAACCGACAAATTTCATGACTTCACGATCTGTCCATAATTTGAAAAAGAAAAGAGTATCTTTTTCTTCTGCTTTTCTTATTAATAATCTTTTTGTTTCAAATATCATGATAAATTAATTCGTTATATTAGTGAAAAAAACCTTCTAATCATTTAATATTACCTATAACTGCAACGCAATGATTCTTCAAAATTATTTTAAAAGAAGGATTTTGAAGAAAAATATATAATCAGTGAAGATGGCCGAAGGGCATATTTAAACTATTAACGGAGGAAAATAACATGAGTGTTGAAGAACATAGAGAAAAATCCCGTAAGACTGTAAAGGTTTTAGTTGTAACAGTAAGTGACAGCAGAACAAAAGAAACAGATATATCAGGGAAAATTATAAAGGAAATGCTGGAAAAAAATTCCCATAAAATAGTAGATTATATTATCATAGAAAATGATGCAAATATTATAAAAACCTTTGTGGAAAACGAGCTTACATGGTTTCGGGCAGAAGTAATCATATTTAACGGAGGCACAGGCATTTCCTCAAGGGATATAACAGTTAATCTTTTAGATGATATGCTTGATAAGAAGCTTGACGGTTTTGGAGAATTCTTCCGTTATCTCAGCTGTAAAGAAATAGGAACTGCTGCTATGATGAGCAGAGCAATGGCAGGTGTGGCAGGGAGTACACTCGTTATATGTCTTCCCGGCTCACCAAAAGCAGTCACTCTTGCCATGGAAAAACTTGTTTTACCTGAAATAGGACATATGGTCATGGAAATTTTTAAATAGAGGAGAAATGAAATGAAACCCATAGGTTCTCTTATAACACTTGATAAAGCAATGGAAATCTGTTTTTCATCCATAAAAGAAATTACGGAAGAAGAGAAAGTGCATATACTACAGGCATCGGGAAGGGTTATTTCCCGGGATGTAATTTCAGAGATAAATGTCCCGCCTTTTGCTAGATCTGCTATGGACGGCTATGGAGTTATAAGTGAAAATACCTTTACTGCAGGACAGTTTAAACCTGTGAGATTGAAATTTATTGAAAAAATACATGCAGGTATGAAGCCTGAAAGTGCCATAAAACCAGGGGAATGTTCCCAGATAGCTACAGGGGCTATGATACCTGAAGGGGCTGACTCGGTAGTCATTGTGGAAAATACGGAAACGGACGGAGAAGATATACTTGTTTACAAACCTGTATATCCGGGACAGAATATTTCTCCCGAAGGAGAAGATATTTCAAAAAACTCTGTGGTTTTGAGAAAAGGTGATTTTCTGACACCTGCAAAAACAGGCGTTCTGGCAGCTCTTGGCATGGAATATATTGATGTTTATAGAAAACCTAAAGCAGTTATTATACCAACGGGAAATGAAGTAAGAACTGCCGGCACAGAGCTTCAGACAGGACAGATTTATGATGTAAACTCCTATACATTACATAGTGTTCTTAATCTTCACGGAGTAAATGCATTTATCCATGAAGAAATAATCGAAGATGAAATAGAAAAAATAGAAGAAGTTATAAGATTATATGAAAATGTTGATTTTCTTATATTTTCAGGAGGAAGTTCAGTAGGGGAGAGGGATGTTATTATAGAGGCCATCGCTCATCATGGAGAGGTTTTATTTCATGGTATAGCAGTAAAGCCCGGTAAACCAACCCTTTTCGGAAAAATTAAGGATACACTTGTCTTCGGCATGCCGGGGAATCCCTCATCGTGCCTGTCCAATGCATATATTATGTTAATACCTCTTTTTAGGAAAATGGCCTGTCTTCCTGAAGGGATTATAAGAAAAATGAAATTACCTCTCTCCAAAAGGGTTGTTTCCACTATGGGAAGACATCAATTCCTCACTGTAAAAATAGTCAGTGGAGAAGCTGAGCCTGCCTTTAAAACTTCAGGTGCCATTACAAGTATGTCAGAAGCAGACGGTTATATAGAGATACCTGCACTGGTTGATCTCCTTGAAAAAGGTGAAATGGTGGAAGTAATATTGTTTTGACAGTGAGCAGTGATCAGTGACCAGTGACCAGTGACCAGTGACCAGTAAAGCTACTTTATAGTTTAATGTCTATATTTTAGGGTTTAAATTACTCTTCAACTTTAAATTCTCAACTCTAAACTCTCAAGCTTAAACTTATTATAACTGGTAACTGATAACTGGTCACTGCTCACTATTTTATATATCCGTAATTGACTGCCAGCTTATTAATGCATTTCTTGTGTAATTCTCCGAGGGAAGAATTTTCCGGCTCAAAGGCAAGTGCTTGTTCATAATATTCCAGTGCATCTTCATATTTTTTTTGTTTATATAAGGCTCTTCCCTTTCCACAGAGAGATGTAACAGAGTCAGGGATGATTTCAAGGGCTTTATTATAACACTCTATGGCTGATGTGAATTTCTTTAACATAATTAAACTTTCTCCTTTGCTGTTCCATAGATTGCTGTCTTTCTGGTTTATCTTTAAAGCTTTATTGAAGCATTTAACTGCATCACCGTGCTGTTCCATATATGCCAGTGCTTTTCCTTTATCATAATAAACCATATAATCTTCCTGATCGATTTTTAAAACCTTATTAAAAGATGTGATAGCTTCGTTATATTTTCCGAGAGCAGAAAGGGTTATTCCTTTTTTATAGAGTGCATAGAGGTGCTCCGGATAGATGGCCAATGTTTTTTCATAACACTCAAGTGCTTCTTCATGTTTTCCCAGGGCAGTCAGAGCTTTACCTTTATCATACCAGATGAAATCGTCGAGAGGATAATGTTCTAAAATTCTATTGAAACAGCTGATTGCTTCTTCATATTCTCCCATGGCAGCCAGAGCTTTACCTTTATCACTGTAGGCAAGATAATCTTCAGGGTTTATAAGTAAAACTCTATCGTAACATATAACGGCATTTCTGTAATTTCCCTGAACTGCCATTAATAATCCTTTGCTATAAAGAGCCTTTGTATAAAATGGATCAATATTGATAGCTTCATCATAACATGTTATTTCTTCGTTATGTTTTCCCTGCTCATTCATTGCTACACCTTTGTAGTACCATGCATCTGCATATTGTGGTTTAATCTTTAAAGCTGCGTCATAACATATAATTGCTTCGTCATATTCTCCCTGGGCATAAAAAACATTACCTTTTCCGCACCATGGAGATGCATATTCAGGGGCAATGTTTATAGCTTTATCATAGGATATAATGGCATCTTCATATTTTCCCTGATTTGCCAGGGCTTCACCTCTGTTATACCAGAGGTCTTTAAGATATTCAGGTTCAAGTTCAATGGCCCTGTCATAACATATGATTGCTTCATTAAATTTCCTGTGAAGAGCCAGAGCTTTACCTTTGTTATACCATGAATCAACACATTCAGGATTTATCTCCAGAGTTTTATCATAACATTTGACTGCTGCACCGTATTTACCGAGAGTGATTAAAGCCAGGCCTTTGTTATACCAGGCATCAATATCTTTTGGTTCTATTTCCAGAACTTTATCATAGCATTTTATTTCTTCTTCATATTTCCCCTGTTCCCCGAAAGCTACTCCTCTGTTGTACCAGGCTTTTATGTATGCAGGATTAATATAAATGGCTTTATCGTAACATTTAATTGCTTCCTCATATTTTCCCTGATCTGCATAGGCTTTCCCTTTGTTGATCCATGCTTTTGTATATCTTGGAGTGATTGTTATGGCTTCATCGTAACATTTGATTGCTTCCTCGTAATTTTCCTGATAAAAAAAATCCAATCCCCTGGCAATCAATTCATCAGCTTTTTTTTGATTCATAAATTTAAGGACCTCTCTCTCTGTTCAGTCATCTCTTTGAGTGATAGAATAGAACTACTGATCACTGATCACCGATCACTGATCACTGTAATAATATATATCATAAATATGAAAAAATTACAATTTTAATATATAATATTATAATAAAAAATAAGAAGGTGATTTTATGGTTAACATGGTTAATGAAATTTTAGATAGAATTGAAGAGAGAATAATTTCCTACCGCAGAGATTTTCATCGTTTCCCTGAATCTGCATGGACTGAATTTCGAACTGCTTCTCTTGTGGCAGGGAGATTAAAGAAGCTTGGTTACAGAGTAAAAGCAGGCAGAGAAGTTATAAATGATGAAGATAGAATGGGCCTGCCTTCACAGGAAGTGCTTCGTTTAAACTACATACGTGCCATGGAACAGGGGGGAGACATGGATTTTATGGATGAAATTAAAGAAGGATTTACAGGTGTGACAGGAGTTTTAGAACATGGAAAAGGCCCTGTCGTGGCATTTCGTTTTGATATGGATGCCCTTGACCTGGTTGAAAGTAAAAGCCCTGAACACAGACCTTTCAAAGAGGGTTTTTCTTCTGTAAATACCGGTGTTATGCATGCCTGCGGCCATGATACCCATACTGCTGCAGGGCTCGGTATAGCAGAGGTCTTGATGGAAATGAAAGATTATATTCACGGAACTGTAAAGCTTATTTTTCAGCCGGCAGAAGAAGGTGTAAGAGGAGCTAAATCTATGGTAAGTGCAGGAGTAGTAGACGATGTGAATTATCTTATAGGCCATCATGTTTCAAGTAAATGGAAAACCGGCGAAATAGCTACTGCCATGAGCGGCTATTTTGCAACACAGAAATTTGATGCTTTCTTTAAAGGAAAATCTGCCCATGGAGGAGGCAGACCGGAAGAAGGTAAAAACGCCCTTATGGCAGCTGCTTCTTCAGTGTTAAATCTTTATGCCATACCGAGACATAGTAAAGGGGCTACAAGAATAAATGTAGGGAAATTAATTGCAGGCACAGGGAGGAATATTATCTGTGACAGAGCCCACATGGTTATAGAAACAAGAGGAATAAATGATAAGGTAAGTGATTATATGTATGAGAAAGCCATGCAGATATTGAAAGCTTCTACTATGATGTATGGCTGTGAACTTGAAATAAAATCTATGGGAAGTGCCAGAAGTGCAGAAAGTGATAAAGAACTTGCAGAGAAGGTCGAAAAAGTTGCGAAAGAAACAGGTGGTTTTTCTTTTGTCTCCTCTGCTGCAGAAGGAGGAAGTGAAGATTTTACTTATATGATGGAAAGGGTTCAGAAAAATGGGGGACTTGCCACAAATATAGGTATTGGAGCAAATCTGAGTGAAGCAGCAGGTAAAGAAGTAATACTTCTCGGTCATACTCCCGAGTTTGATATTGACGAAGCTTCTTTTAAGGGCACTATAAAACTATTGTCTCTACTGGCTCTTGATATATTCGGTTCATAAACTGGTTTTTATAAGAGAATTTAATTACTGATCTGACCATGGGCAATTCATATTTTGAAGTCTCACGTCAGTAATAGTTTCCTTCCTCGCGTCACGCGTCACCCGTCACGCGTCACGATTTTCATACAGTTATACCTCTGCTGAGCTTTCCGGAAAAGAGCTGCAGAGGTATATGAACCCTTGAACTCCATGCATTCTCACTGTGAGGTGCAAGAGGGAAAGCCAGATAGAGGAAATCCCTGCCCATTTTGAAGTCTCTATCCATAAGTGCTGTTGCCATTTTAAGAGTTACTTCGTAATTATCTCCGGGCCATCCGCTATCAAGATACAATTTTAATCCTTTACGCTCATTCAGGGGTTCCTCTTCTACCTTTTGAATAAGGTCATCTTTCCAGGAAAAAGTGCTTGAAAGACATGCTGCACATCCAAAAATCTCAGGCCACTGCCAGGCAAGATAAAATGAAACGACTCCTCCCAGGGAAGAGCCTATAATAAAGGTATCATATTTTCCTGTAAGAGTTCGGTAATTTCTATCAATCCATGGTTTCAGTTCTTCCACCATAAATTTCCCGTAATATTTATATCCAGGTTTTGTATATTCTTTCTCTCTGTTTTCTGCATATATACCTGCTACTATTGTCTGATCAATGAGATTCATACTGTCCAGAAGTGAGAGATTTTTATCCATTTGCCAGTCCTGTCCCAGGAATGCTTCTTCCGGGAAAAAGAGATTTTTCCCGTCATGCATATAAATTACTGTATAACGTTTCAGTATATTTTCATTATATCCTGAAGGAATATAGAGGCGAACCTTTCTGGTACCTTTATATGTCTGAGAAGGAACTTCCATAATTTCAGTTATAGTTCCCTCTGAACTGGTATAAAAGTAGGGATAAACATCCTGTGGTGCCAGTTCATTCATAATGGCCAGTTTATTCATTCCCTTTGACCATATGAGTTTAGACCCGTCTTTTATGCATGGTTTAAAGCTCAGATAATAACTTTTATGAGAAATTTGAAACTCATAACAGTTTATGTTTTTATATATATCCACCGGTTTTATATCTTTATTCCAGTTCTGTTCCGTCCTGAGAACTATTGTCCCTTTTTCAAGAGGATAAAAGACTCTGATTTTTGCTCTGTGCACTTAAAAACCTCTTTCTCTATTTACTCAGGAATAAAAATTAATTAACTGTCTCATTAACTTGAGGTCATTTATAGGTAACGGGTGACATGTGACGGGTTACGGGATTTTATTTTGCCTGTTACCCGTTACCCGTTACCTGAATCTATATTGTTGTGACAGTAAAAAAGCCCAAGGAAAAATCCTTAAGCTTTTTTCTTTTTATTCCCGATTATTTAATAATTATTTCCCGAAATTAATTCCGTTTATCTCTTCATCAATTGCTATTCGGTCTATTTTCCAGGCTCGTCTGCTTTTTTCATATACCAGATATACTTTGCCTGAATAGTATCTCGGTGCAGTTCCCTGACACCAGCCACAGTGATTATCTTCTGTATATATTCTAACTTTTACTACAGCTTTGCATTCACTGTTCAAGCAGGCAGCTCTGTCTACTAATTTGGTGGTTACATTATCATCCCAGCTGGCGGAAAAAGCTTTTAAGGAAGTGCAGTCTCTCCAGCACTCGGTTCTGAGATAATAGGCTGTTTTGAAATCTTTTGCGCCTACTGCCTGAAAATAACTGTCTACAACTGATATGACAGGATCTGTTCCGAGATAGGGTTCGGCAGAATATCCTATGGAAGCTGTTAAAATAAAAGAACTGATGAGTAATACAAAAAGGGCTGCAATGGTTTTTTGGGACATGTATCATTCCTCCTTTAATAAATATTCCTTTGATTATTCTTCAGTAAATAATAATATTCCTTCTCGAATATCAGAAAAATTTACTTAATAGTGAACTGATCCAGTATAGTAGGAGTCTGTACCCCGTCTACTACCTGCAATACTGTTGTCTGCAGCTGATTTCCTGTAATTTCTATTCTGGCAAAATGATAGACCTCTTTTGCAACAACAACATAGGGGGCGTTGGGGTCAGGTTGAACAAGAGGTGCTCCTCCGCCTCCGAGAATCAGGTAGGTAATCTTTCCGGAAGGATCTGTTGACAGCGGCACCTCACTCCTTGAATAGTAATGCTGGTGTCCGTTTAATACGAGTTTAATATTGTATTTTTCAAATAAAGGGCATAAATATGTTCTCATGTCCTGAGTATTGGCATAACCATCGCCGCTGCTTACCTCTGGCTCAGCACCTTCTCCTGCATCATATGGAGGATCGTGGAATAGAATAATTTTCCATGGTTTTGAAGATTTTTTGAGCTCCTCTTCCAGCCATTTATACTGGTCAGAATTCGGGTCGTAAGGGGAAGTATATACATCCAGGGAGATAAAATGTGCGGGGCCATAGTCAAAGGAATAATAAAATTTGGAAGTTTTATAAAATTCATAGGGAAAGTATTTTCTGTAAAGAGCCGGATTATAATGAAAAACAGGTCCATTTGTATAACATTCGTGATTTCCGACACAGCCAAGAACAGGCATGGTCTTCAGAAGTTCCGATGTGGCCGTGGCACTGTTAAACTGAAAATACTGACTATCCCAGTATTGTTCTTCCAGTCCCCGGTGCACAAAATCTCCTCCATGAAGTAAAAATGTCTGTCTGTCATCTGTCAGATTGTTAGCAGTTGTATCCTTCATTATCCACTGGTATATATTATTATGCATGGAGGGATTATCTCTTGTATCTCCATAGGCATAAAAGGTAAGAGATGATGAAGAATCAACAGGAGGAGTCATAAAGGAACCTTCATATTTATGTGCTTTCCCGCCTGTTATCTCAAAAATAGTTACCCTGTAGTAAGTCCTGCTCTTTACCGGAAGATTTTTAATAGGATATATAAATTGATGTTCATCAGTTCCTGAACCTGTTTCCGTTACTTTATAAGCAGTTCCGTAACTGTTCGGATCACTTCCCCATTCTATAGTGGCATCTGCTGAAATATTTGTCTGTACCTGCCAGATAACGGTCATACCTTGACCATCGCCTGCAGGTATGAGGTAGGGGCCTTTTCTCATATAGGCATCCTGAGCTGAGACAGTTGGTGTTGTAACCGGCGTTACAGTTGGCGTTATGCCCGGGGTTACTGTGGGATTGATTGTGTTGCTGTCACTTCCACAGCCGGTAATGAATAATAAGACTGATAATAGAGTTAGTATTATAAGACTTTTCATAAAAGACCTCCCTTTTAGATTATTTTGGCAAAAATTACAAGTTATATTATAACACAGTTAATTTTGATTTTACTAAAGATTTTTTTGTAAATATTGCTAAATATCATTTCCAATCACCTGTTAAAACAAAAGGAGCCCAGAAAAACGGATGAGGATATTTCTTCATTAATTCAATTTGAGCAAGTCTTAATGCCTCTGCTTTGTTTGTATTTTTTAGATAGAAGTAGAATCTTTCCATTAATTCCGAAGTGGAAACATCAGATACATCCCAGAGACTTGAACAGATTGTAGGAGTTCCTGCATAAATAAATGCTCTGGATAGTCCAACCAGTTCATCGCCGTTTGCTTCTTCTCCTATGCCCGTTTTGCATGCACTGAGAGTTACAAGATAAGCTTTGAGGTTAAGATCAAATATTTCATATACATTTAATCTCCTGTCTGCAAATACGAGTGAAGAGAAAAGCGGTGCGCCCGTATCCATAATACCGTGGGTTGCCAGATGTAATATGTCAAATTCTCCGCCTTTTTTATATAAAATATCTGCACACATATTTTTACCTGAGTAAACTTCTTTTTGAAGGAAATATGGAGATATGGAATTAACTTCTTCTATAGTGCCGGGAAGAGAAGAAAGTTCTCCCACTTTAAAATTGCCGAGTTCAAAGGCAAGAAGAGAGTCTTTTTTGAGAGTATTTTTATTCTGACAGTATTTCAGGACACTTGCCGATGGCAGATAGGTTATATCATATTTTTCCACAAGCATTTTATCTTTATCATCAGTAAGAACCTGAAAAGGGAGATAATGAAGAATTTTATGGGGTGAGATAAGTATTCTTCTTTTATTTATTATGTATTTTTCAGAATTTTTAAAGAGTATAGTGTAAAGTTTTTTTGCTGTATCACGCCATTTATCACTTTTAATTTTTTCCGCTGTTATATTATCACAGGCACAGTCACGATATTCTCTTACGAGAGATTCTATATTTTTTTCAGGGCAATCAATAATTACAGTATTAAAGCTATTATTACCGATAATCCAGGCATAACCTTTATTTTCTCCCAAAAAATACTCAACTATTACTGTGTCTTTATCCAGTAATGACTGTATCTCTTTTATTGTAAGGGGATTAATAGTTATAAAACTCAGATACTCCGGACATTCCATTTTAATCTGTTCCAGAACCTGTTCATATTCAAGTTTCAGTCCTTTAAGTGATTTATTATTTTCTTCTATAAAAGCACTTCTCTGTATGACAATGGGCTTTTCTTTTTCCTGTCTTACATAACCTGAAAGATATTGAATCCTTGTAGTTAATTCTTCTTCTTTTGCTGCTAATTCAGGACTTATTCCATGATGGATATCTACCTTCTGGTTTGCAAGTATATCCAGAAAAGCTCTGGCTCTGGCTTTTTCATTGTAATCAAAAGCATCTTTATCTTTTTTCATTTTTATAAGAAGATCTATCATATGTTCATAGACCTTTATCTTATCCTGCATAAAATCTCTTTTTAAATCTTCCACCTTGAATTCCTGTCTCATATTTTCTATTATCTTTATAGATTTATAATAATACTTATATGCCTCCTGCAGATTTCCCTGTTTCTCATATACCAGCCCTGTAGAGAAATAAAAGTTCCAGTGTGGAAAAGTTATGTTAAGATCTTCTATGATTTTTATGGCTTTGCGATAGTTTTTCAGAGCTTTATCCAGTTCATTTATTTTAAAATAAAAACGCCCGAGCCTCATGTATGCCTCTGCCCCTGGGAGACTTGCACTATGATCAGCAAGTTCGAATGCTTTATTAATATATTCCTGAGCTTTATTTCTGTTTCCATTTTCTAAACAGTAATAACTATAATCCTCATAAGCAAAAGAAAGAATCAGCTTCTCACCGGACTTTTTACAAATTTCCAGATATTCTTCAATTAATTTTGAAGCCATCTTAAAGTCACCTTTTGCTACATAAGCTGTAATTAAGTGTCTTATATGATTGGCTCTACGTAATTCTTTTTCTTCGAAGACACATATGTATGGAAAAGGAATATTTATTTTTTCTGACTTTTTCATGGCAGCCTCATAATATTTTATAGCTTCATCAGGTTGATTTATTGATAGATAATAATCACCTACTAAATCGTATGTGCTGTTAACATTAAGAATATTTAAAATATCATCAGTAGATTGCCAATTTAAAGCTTTAAGGTAATATTTCAGTGCTCTGTCTTTATGCCAGGAAAAATATATATTCCCCAGACCTATGCAGGCTAGACATCCATGGTTTGAACAGAACGTATTATTTGACTTCTCTGCCAGTTCAATAACTTTACCATAATTTTTTATGGCTTCTTCATATCTTCCGCTCGTTATTGCTAAATGGGCAAGACTATAGTAATACTTTATAATAAGGTTTTCTTTTTTTTCAGGAGCCGATTTTTCTATTAATTCCTTCTGAATTTCTATATACTCTCTGGATTTTTCCAGAAAACCATAATATCTATAGATCGAAGAGAGAGCATTATAAGCATTAATTAAGTCTTCATTGTTTCCCAGTCCTTTATATAATTCAATGCTTTTCTTTTGACTTTCTATTGCTTGATCCATATCAGTACAAAAGCTTGCCTTAATTGAGTAAAGACGAGCTTCTTCATTTTTCTCACTTATTTCATAGTAAATAGTGATTGCTTTATCCAGGTATTCCATGGCTTCTGATTTTTTGTTGAACTTTTCAAGAAGTATAGCCTGTTTTCCATAACATTCCGCTTCGTTTTTTCTGTCACCTTTTTCAATATATATAGATAGAGCTTTTTTTAAGCTTTCAGGTTCTGGATTTTTTTCCTTTTTCGACTCGCACCATGCATAGTCACGGAGAACTGATGCAAGACGTATTTTATCCCATGTAAATTCTCCTATTTTAATTGCCTCTTTATAACTCTTTATCGCCTCCTCATCTTTACCCATCCTGGAATAAAGATTTGCAAGATTCAGATAGCAGTCTGCCATTAACTTATCTTTACCTTCAAATTTAGAGTCTCGAAAATTATAGCCCTCTTCTTTTCGTGAAAGGTCTTTTATTTTAGCAGGATCTAAATCTTCTATTAATTTTCTTGTTATCTCAAGATAATTTCTGGCTTCTTCCAAAAAGCCACTGTATTGATATTGATATATAAAAGCCATTAACTTATAACATTTTAAAAGATGTATTATATCTCCTTCTTTTTCATATATAAGAATGGCTTGTTTAAAGTTTTCCACAGCTTTATCCTTATCACCTGTAGCACGATAAATCTCTCCATTTACAAAATAACAGTCTCCTGCACGTAATTCATCGCCTGTTTCTTTAAAAATAGAAAGAGCCTTATCGAGAATAGTAAGTGCCTCATCTGTTTTACCTGATATATAGTGAAGCCTGCTTGCTTCCCTGATATAACAGCAGGCTTCACCTTTTCTATCTCCTGTTTCGAGAAATAATTTGAGAGCTTTCTGCACACTGGGACAATTGGGATCTTTCTGTTCAAAAGTAGAATTGCAGAGAAGTGATTTAGCAAGACTTATTTTATCACCTGTAAACTCTGAAGCCTGAATAGCAATCTGTACCAGGTTTCTTTTATCAGTAAAGAAATTTTTCTCATCATCACTAATTTCTCTGGCTTTCCACAGCATGGCAATAATAAAATCAGGTGTGACCACATCTCTGTTTTCTTCGAGTATCTTTTTTCTTTCTTCCTCTGATTTCGCATTTTCCAGTGCTTTGATTAAATTTTCCTGATTATTTATCTGGCCTGCAACTGCCGGCACAGGACTTATGTAATTTCTTTGTTCATTCGTGGAATAGTTACGAGAAAATATGTAAATTAAAGCTGAAACTATTATTATACTTAAAGCAAGTTGAAGAATAAATTGTTTTTTAAAGGTAAACATTATATATAATCCCTTTCTTTAATAATGGTTTTACTGTTTATTTTCATTTCCAATCACCTGTTAAAACAAAAGGAGCCCAGAAAAACGGATGTCTATATTTCTTCATTATATCCAGTTGAGCAAGTCTTAATGCCTCTGCTTTGTTTGTATTTTTTAGATGGAAATAGAATCTTTTCATCAACTCTGAAGTAGAAACATCGGATACATCCCAGAGGCTTGAACAGATACTAGGAGTTCCTGCATAAATGAAAGCTCTGGATAGTCCGACAAGTTCGTCGCCGTTTGCTTCTTCGCCGAGTCCTGTTTTACATGCGCTGAGGGTTACAAGATAGGCTTTAAGGTTAAGATCAAATATTTCGTATACATTTAATCTCCTGTCTGCAAATACGAGTGAAGAGAAAAGTGGTGCTTCTGTATCCATAATACCATGGGTTGCCAGATGCAATATGTCGAATTCTCCGCCTTTTTTATATAAAATATCTGCAGACATATTTTCACCTGAGTAGACTTCTTTTTGAGTGAAATATGGAGATATGGAATTAACTTCTTCTATAGTGCCGGGAAGAGAAGAAAGGTCTCCCACTTTAAAATTCCCCAGTTCAAAGGCAAGAAGACTGTCTTTTTTTAGACTATTCTTATCCTGACAGTATTTCAGAACACTTGCCGACGGCAGATAGGATATATCATATTTTTCTACGATCATTTTACCTTTATCATCTATAAGAACCTGAAAGGGAAGATAATGAAGAATTTTATGGGGGGAAATGACTATTCTTTTTTTATTTACCATATATTTTTCCCCGTCTTTAAAGAGTATAGTGTAAAGTGTAGCTGATATATCACGCCATTTATCACTCTTCAGTTTATCCATTGTCATATTATCACAGGCACACTCACGATATTCTCTCACAAGAGTTTCTATATCATGTCCCTTATAAGGAATAACTGTCGTATTAAAGCTGTCATTCCCTGTAATCCAGTAGTAACATTGATTTTCCCCGAGGAAATATTCAAATATTACTGTGTCTTTATCCAGAAAAGACTGTATCTCTTTTATCGTAAATGGATTAATAGTTATAAAACTCATATATTCCGGGTTTTCCATTTTTATCTGTTCCAGAATTTGAGCATATTCGATTTTCAGATTTTTCAGATTACTGTCTGTTTCTTTTAAATAGGCACTTCTCTGGGCAATAAGGGGTTTTTCTTTTTCCTGTCTTATATCACTGGAAAGATACCGAATTCTGCTAGTTAATTCTTCTTCTTTTGCTGCCAGTTCAGGATTTATTCCGTGATGAATATCTATTTTCTGATTTGCCAGAATATCCAGAAAAGCTCTTGATCTGCATCTTTCATTGTAATTAAAGGCCTCTTCTTCTTTTTTCATTTTTATGAGAAGATCAATCATATGCTCATAGACCTTTATCTTATCCTGCATAAAATCTCTTTTTAAGTCTTCCACCTTGAATTCCTGTCTCATATTTTCTATTATTTTAATGGAATTATCATAGGTATTAAAGGCATCCTGCAGATTCCCAAGTTTTTCATAGGTTTTACCGAGAGAAAAATAAACTTCCCAGAGTAAGGAAGGTGAAGAAATTTTTTCTGCTGCCTTCAGAGATTCCTTATATGCTTCAAGAGCCTTTGGAAATTCTTCCGTGTCATAATAGAAATTTCCCAGATAATTGTAAGCACCTGGTTTAATTGCGAAAGCAGGACGCTTTTCGGCAAATTCGACTGCTTTATTCATATACATAAGTGCTTTTTCTTTATCCCCTTTTTTCTGGTAAACTTTGCCGAGTAAATCATAATTCCAGACAAGATAATAATCACCCTGGCCACCATAGTTTTTATAAATCTCTTCGAAGATCTTAAGAGATTCTTCCATTTTCTCTATGGCCTTAGCATAATCACCTTTTTCCAGATAAATCTGTCCTATGTCTCTTATACAGAGAGCTTTATATTGATCTCTGAACACAGGCATTTCTATCTTCCCCGATTCTTTCATGGCAAGTTCATAGTATTTCATTGCTTCATTGGGATCTTTCATCTGTTTTAAATAAAAGCCCCCGAGTATCATATAATTTACAGCAGCCTGGTATACAGGAATGTCTTCTTTATTCTTACTCATAGCTTCAAGATAATATTTTAAAGCTATATCCTTTTGCCCGAGAGAGAAATAAAGTCCGCCTAACTGCCAGTAGGCAAACATTTCTGAAAAAGTTCTTTTGTCCAGTTTCTTTCCAAGTTCTATTGCCTCTTTATAACTCTTTATAGCCTGCTCGTATTTTCCCATCATAGAATAAAGATTTGCAAAATTCATATAGTAGTCTACCATTAACTTATCTTTACCTTCGAATTTAGCGTCTCGAAAATTATAACCCTCTTCTTTTCGTGAAAGATCTTTTATTTTAGCAGGATCTAAATTTTCTATTAACTTTCTTTTTATCTCAAGATAATTTCCTGCTTCTTCCAGAAAACCACTGAATTGATATGTAAAAGCCATTGATTGATAACAGTTTAAAAGAAGCATTATATCTCCTTCTTTTTCATATATAAGAATGGCCTGTTTGAAACTTTCCAGAGCTTTATCCTTATCACCTGTAGCACGATAAATCTCTCCCTTTACAAGATAACAGTCTCCTGAACGTAATTCATCGCCTGTTTCTTTAAAAATAGAAAGAGCTTTATCGAGAAGAGTAAGTGCCTCATATGTTTTACCGGATATATAGTGAAGTCTGTTTGCATCTCTGATATAACAGCAGGCTTCACCTTTTCTGTCTCCTGCTTCGAGGAATAATTTGAGAGCTTTCTGCACACTGGGATAATTGGGATCTTTCTGATCAATTGCCTCAATAGAAGAATAGCAGAGGAGTGATTTTGCAAGGCTTATTTTATCACCTGTAAGTTCTGAAGCCTGAATGGCAATCTGTACCAGGTTTTTACTCTTATCAGTAGAGAAAGTTTTCTCATCAATCATTTCCCTGGCTTCCCACAGTATGTCAATAATAAAATCAGGGGTAATCATATCTCTGTTTTCTTCGAGTATTTTTTTTCTTTTCTCGTCCGATTTTTCATTTTCCAGTGTTTTAATCAGGTTTTCTCTGCTGCCTATGGGACCTGCAGATACAGGAACAGGGCTTATGGAAAATTTTTCTCCATTACTGTTATACTTGCAGGAAAAGTTATAGGACAGTATAGAAACTATTATTATACCCAGTATAAGAGGAAAAGTAGATTTGTTAGTCATATGATTACCTTCTTTCTAATATGTTTATTATTAGACGTATGACTCTTTTAAACAGTTATCATAATAATTCCTTTAATTTTAAAAAATATTAGAAATATTAATTTTCAGGAATATTACTCTTTTATCATTTTGTAGTGATAATAATTTAGTAAAATTTTTGAGGAGGTACCCCCCTGAATGTATTACTGTAAAAACTGTGGCGTACAGATTCCTGATTGTGAAATAGACCCGCAGACAGCCATAGGACGATGCAGAAGTGGAACAACACCTGGATATAACAGATCGTCATGTACCTGGTGAGATGTATAAATAAAATTTTATAGAAAGGATGTTTTGTATGGAAGAGAACAGATTATTCAATAATGAACAGGATCCTTCGATTGACAGGGAACAATTCCTGGCCAATCAGAAACTCATGGGAGATAAAATGAATCTGGAAAGACAGTTTAAAAGCGGAGCTGACTGGTTTTTCTGGATTGCAGGTCTTTCTTTAATAAACACTGTCATTATGCTGTCAGGAGGAGGCTTAAATTTCGTTATAGGCCTGGGGATAACACAGCTTGTAGATGGTATTGCAGGCAATTTCGGAGGTATTGCAAAATTTATTGCCCTTGGTTTTGATCTTTTTGTAGCCTTTGCTTTTGTCGGTTTCGGACTTCTTGCAAGGAAGAGATACAACTGGGCTTTTATTCTTGGCATGGTATTTTATGCCATTGACGGTTTACTTTTTTTCCTGGTTTTTGACCTGCTGGCTATAGGTTTTCATATATTTGTTCTATACTGTCTTTTCACTGGTTTAAGAGCAAATAACAGGATCCGTGAATTTGAACAGAACAGTCCTATGGTTATGTAAAAAACTGAAAAAAGATTTAATCTTTCACGCGTAACGCGTCATTCATTACCGGTTACGAATTAATTATGAATAAAAAATTTGATGTTACAGGTATAGGTTGTGCCGCCTGGGATCTCACAGGCACAGTAAAAAATTATCCTCTTCCGGGAGACAAGTCTCCTATGAAGAATTTCGAAGAACATCCAGGAGGACAGGTAGCCACTGCCCTTACGTCAGTCAGCCGTCTCGGAGGAAGAACTGCAATTATTGAAATTTCCGGTGATGATTATTACGGAGAAAGAATAAGAGAAAGTCTTGCACATGAAGGGATAGATATTACCTGTCTTATTAAAGACCAGGGAAAAACCTCTCTTTTATCCTTCTGTGCATGTCTCGAAGATAAAGGTGAAAGGGCAATTTTTTTTACTGGAGGCACCAAAAGATTTCTTGAGCCGGAGGATATATCTTCCGATTTGATAATGTCCTCAAAATCTATTCTTATTGATAATTATCATGGCAGAGCTTCAGTATTTGCCGCTTTTCTGGCAGGTAAAGCAGGTATACCTGCAGTTACAGATATTGAAAGAGACAGTCCATGGAATGATGAACTTTTTAGAACCGGGACCCATCATATAATTCCCTGTCACTATCTTTTAGAATATACAGGAGAGAAAGATGCAGAAGAAGCTCTGAGAATATTACAAAAAAATTATCATTCAGAGCTTCTAGTGGCAACCATGGGTGAAAAGGGTTCTATTGCGTGGAACGGTAAAGAATTTTTCTACGAGAGTGCTTACATGGTAGAACCGGTAGTAGACACTACAGGTGCAGGAGATGTATTTCATGGAACTTTTGCTTTTGGTCTTACCCTGGGATATGATATTGCTACAAATCTGAAATTTGCCTCTCTTGTGGCAGGACTTAAATGCAGAGCACAGGGAGGGCAGAAAGGGATACCTTATGCCAGGGAATTAAAGGATTTATGGGAATATCCTTTGAGTAGTGAGTAGTGAAAAGTGAAGAGTGAAAAGTAGGGGCGAACCTCTGTGTTCGCCCGGTGAAGAGTAATATTACGCATCACGCATCACGCATCACGCATCACGCATCACGCATTACGCATTACGAATCTTATTGACCTTATCCATAAATTTTTTAACCCTTTTAAACTCCACTCCTTTACTCCAGTGTCCATCATATTTAAAATAAGAACCTACAATAAGGCCATCGGCAATTTCAAGATAGGATTTTAGATTTTCAGCAGTTACACCAGAACCTACAAGAACAGGGATTCTGACACTTTCCTTTACATGTTTTAATTCCTGAAGATCTGCAGGAGAGCCTGTCGTATTTCCCGTCACTATAACTCCGTCACTTAAGAAAAATTCTGCAGCATGGGCAGTTTCTCCTATATTCACATCGGAAGTTATGGCATGAGAAGAGTGTTTTTTCTTTATATCGGTAAATATTTTTATATGGTCTGCACCAATCTGTTTACGATATCTTAAGAGTTCCCCTGCACATCCGTCAATAAAGCCTTCATCAGCTATATGGGAAAAAACAAAACCTTCCACTCTGATAAAATCCAGCCCTCCGGCGAGAGCTGCAGAAAGGGCTTCTTTGTTTGCTCCTGCCAGTATCTGTATGCCGCATGGAAGGCGTGAAGCGTTTTTTACTTCATAACCTGTTACTGACATGGCTGATACAATTTCCGGGCCTGCATGCTGTTTTAAGTATGGAACATCATGCATATTTTCAATGGCAATCATATCTATACCTGCATCTCTGTAAATTGCTGCTTCCTCTTTTGCTTTTTTTATAATAGAAGTAAAATTACCGGCATATTTAGGTGTCCCCGGTAAAGGGTCAACATGGATCATACCTGTGATTGTTTTGTGTAATTTCATAATTTAAACCTCCGAAAATTTGAGTCTCTCATAAATTTTATATAAAACTCCCAGGCAGCTATTATAACATGTTCCTGTTAAAATAGTAAAAACATCTGTCAGTCTTTATAGAATTATAACAAAAATTTTCCTCAGATTAAAAGGTTAAGAAAGGTTCTTCTTGAATAAATATCTTTCAGCGGAGACAGGATATTATGAC
>Ga0351860_1041_pt1 | contig 25462 bp, 18 predicted proteins | sample BONcelHFGM3001F8_FD_206791 | JGI IMG/M metagenome (GOLD analysis project Ga0351860, IMG submission 206791) | Enriched cells from coal bed in the Powder River Basin, Montana, United States - BONCAT cells FGM rep2 HSBNCT.FGM.300.1.F8 ...
GGATTTCGGCGCCTGGGAGGAAATCATTTTTAGCGGCCATGAGCAGGGGTGTTATGTCGCGGTTGGTGCGCGCATCCGCGTCCGCGCCCGCATTGAGGAGAATGCGCACCATGTCCGCGCTGCTGGTGTTGGCGGCGCGGTGCAGGGGGCGGCCGCCGTTGCTGTTCACGGCATTCACGTCCGCGCCGCATTGGATGAGCTTTTCGGCCATGGCTGTGTCGCCCAGGGACGCGGCCATGTGCAGGGGGGTGTTGCCGCCGGAGTCGCGGCCATTGGTGTAGCAGCCGCGGTCAAGCAATTCATCCACGGCTGCGGCGTCCCGGCTCTGAACGGCTTCCAGAAGCGCCTCGGGGGCCGGCGGCTGTTCGGGGGCGGCCTGGGCCGTGGCGGCGCAGTCCTCGGCCTCGGCCAGGGCGCGGGCCAGTTCGTGCTTTTCGTTTTCCAAACCTTCCAGAGCCTCTTTCAGGGTTTCGCATTCCCGGCCCAGGCGCGCGCAGTCTTCACGCAGCTTTTCGGTTTCCGCTTCCAGGGCCTGGGAGTCGCCGCCTTGATTTTCCAGTTGTGTTTTTAATTCCTTGATAGTGCGTTCATTTTCCTGAAGCGCGTGGTGCGCCTTGTGCTGATCCTGCTGCGCGCCTTCGATAATCCGGGCCATGCTTTGTATCTGCTCGTCGCGCGCTTTGACGGCCTGTTCGAGATCGGCCACGGTGGAGGCTGCGGCCTGGTCTTCGGGCGATGCCTGATTATTGCGCAATTCCCCGCACTCCTGTTCCAGTTGCGCGGCTGCGGCGCGCGCATCATCAAGCTCACTGGTGAGCGCGAGGATACGTTCATCCCTGGGGTCGGGCCCGACCGCCACAGGCTCGTCAACAGCGGGTTCGGCTGCGGGCTGCTGAGCGAGCGTGTCCTGCAATTCTGTATTTGCCCTGTCCAATTCTTCAAGCTGCGTTTCATACTCGCGGATTTGCTGTTCGAGTGCTTCGATGCGCTGTTGCATGCTCTGTGCGCGCGCCTGTTCCTGTTCGATTTGCGCCAATGGCCCGGCCGCGTCTTCGTCGGCGTTTGCGGCCGCTTGCTCGAGTTCATGCACACGGGCCTGCACATCTTGATTTTGCTTGTTCCTGATTTCGAGTTCGGAGCGCAAAGACTGGATATTCTTGTCCCTGGCTTCAAGATCAGACCGCAGGGCCTGGATGTCCTTGTCCCTGGCTTCGAGGTCGGAGCGCAGGGCGGCTTTGCGCGCCAAGGCCGCGTCGCGCTCGGCCGCGGATTCATCGAGCTGGCGGCCGCGCACATGCAGGGCTTCGCGCAATTCGTTGATGCTTTCCGTGGTATCGCGCATCAAATCCTGCTGCGCCTTGAGCGCACTTTCCGATTCCGCGCACCGGGCGCGCAGTTCAGCGCGTTCCTGCTCCAGGTCTCTGATGCGGCGGGCCAACTCGCGGTTTCCTTCCACGGCCCGGGCGTTTTCGTTTTCAAGTTCATTGCGCCGCTCCGTGAGTTTGCGGTTTTCCGCGAGCGCTGAGGCCAGATCATTCTGCGCCTGCGCGGCCTCCCCGGCTTCCCGGGCCGCCGCGTCCAATTGCGCGCGCAATGCCTCGTTGTCGGCCTCTGTTTGTTTGTTTTCCTGCTCCAGAGCCTGGAGACCGGATTCCAGGATTTGCAACTGGTTGAGCAATGACTCGCGCTCATGGTCCTGTTCCGCGGCGCGGGCCTCCAGGTTTTGAATCTGCGTGCGTACAGAGTGTTCCGCCTCGGCGGCGCCCTGCTCCAAAGCCTGAATTCTTTCACGCGCCGTGTTTTCGGCGTCCCGGTGCGTGGTTTCGAGTGCGCGCACTTTTTCATGGAGATTCGCGGTGCTGATAATCGCCTGATCAAGGAGGCCGGCGGCGGCGGCGCGCTCCTGTTCCTTATCAGCAACTTCGCATTCAAGGGCGCGTATGGTTGCCTGAGCATCGTGGAGTTGCCGCTCAACGCCATCGAGTTCTGCGGCCCGTGATGCGGACTCAGCCGCGGCGCTCTCCAGTGATTTATTGAGGGTTTCGAGTTCGCGGACCGCATCGGCCAAAAGCGCGAGCCGCGCTTCGAGGTCCAGGATCTGGGCATCCCTGGCGCGCAGATCTTCGGCGATGGCTTTGGGTCCGCGGCGCAGCAGGGCCAGGTCGCGGTCCGCGGAGCGCAGAGCCGACACCACGGCGTCCACGGCCTGGGCGGCGTTGCGCGGCCCCGCATCGGCGGCGTCTCCACCGAAAAGACTTGTGATGGCGCGGCTTAAAAAATCACCGCTTCCCCCGCGGGTGTTGTCCCGGGTATCGCGTTCCCTGGCGCTCATGGCACGGCTCCGTTCCCGTCTATTTTGTAACATAGTATTTTATCTCATTCAAAATCAGAAATGAAGGCATGCGCGGAACCAGTGGGGCCGGGAAATATGTGAAAAATCCCGTGGGTTCATGCAAAAGCAAACCGCCGGGCTTTGCGGCCCGGCGGTTGATAATTACGAATACGGGATAATGCGGAAAACTAATGGGCGATTTCGCGGCGGTCGGCCATGTCGGCCAGCACGCGCTCGCGGGCTTTGTCGATGCCCAGGGCTTTGCGCTTCTTGTCGATGTGCGCAATCATAAGCTTTGCCATTTCGTAAGGATCTGCGGTAAAGCCCCATTTGCCGAAACCCAGTTCTTCAAGGCCGCCAAACAGCAAATTGTGGAACTTGGTGCCCTCCACTGTGGGGAAGTGCACGCCGAACACGGTGTACACGCCGGATGCCACGAAGTACTGGCCGATGGCGATGGCTTTTTCACTCATCCACTCTGGGGCGGCGCCTGCGGCGGGCAGGTCGGCGATGGATTCACCCAGGCCGCCGGCTCTGACCATTTCAGACGCGGCGATGAGGATGCGGCTGTTATCCACGCACGAGCCGATGCCCAGCACCGGGGGCATGCCCACGGTGTCGCAAACAGAGGCCAGGCCCTCGCCCGCGAATTTTGCGGCTTCGGGTGTGCATAGCCCGGCCTTGGCCAGGGCGATCTGCGAGCATCCTGTCTGCAACACCAGCACATCGTTTTTGATCAATTCCTTGACCAGTTCCACGTGAACCCAGTCCTGCTTGGTGCGCACATTGGTGCAGCCCACGACCCCGGCCACGCCGCGGATGCGGCCATTGATGATGTTGTCGTTGAGCGGTGTATAGCTGGAGCGGAACGTGCCGCCCAGCATGTAGTTGATAGCTTCATGGGAAAACCCGTGGATGCCCGAGTTCCTGATATTGGGGATCTCGATGGGCATATTGCGGTTTTTGTAGCGCTCGATGGCTTTGTTCACGATGGCGTCGGTGCACTCGCGCGGGGCGTGGTCGCTGAACTGAATATGTTCGGCGCCCTCGATGCGGCAGCGCGGGTTGGTGGTAAACAGTTTGGTGCCGTAGCAGTCTGCAACCTTGGCCAGGCCCTGCTTGATGCACTGCACGTCCACGCCCATGGCGTCCACGGCGCCGGTGACCAGAACAGCCTCGGTGCTCATGAAGTTGCCGGCGTGGGGGATGCCGTGGCGCACCATCATTTCCGCGCCGCTGCAGCACATGCCCACCAGGTTGATGCCCTTGGCGCCCGCGGCCCTGGCCTTGTCGATGAGCGCGGGATCGTTGACGGCGGCGATCATGGATTCAAAAAGGTTGGGCTCGTGCCCGTGGATGATGACGTTAACCTCATCCTCCTTAAGGCAGCCCATGTTGACTTCCACCTCCATGGGCGAGGGTGTGCCGAACAGGATGTCGGAGATTTCCGTGGAGATCATGGAGCCGCCCCAGCCGTCGGCCAGGGCCGTGCGGCTGCACTGCTGCATGAGGTTCTCGTACTGCTGGTCCACGCCCATGTGGGTGCGGTGCATCATTTCCATGATTTCGCGCATGGCGCCGCGCGGCACCAGGTTGTGCTTGCGCCACAATTCCAGGGTCTTGGGCGGCACGCGCTTTGCAAAGGGAATCTCGCCTTCGACCTGGGTATAGGTCTTTTCGAGTTCCTCGTACAGCTCCAGAGCGATGTCTTTGATTTCCTTGCCGTCAACCGCGATGCCAACGGACTGGGCCACGCTGATGAGTTTGGCCTCGTCCTTGATTTTGTAATCCTTGATTTTGCCCCGAACCACGTCGCGGAATACATCAAGAATGTGCATGCCGTGGTCGGTGTGCGCGGCTGCGCCCGCGGCGATCATGCGGCCGAAATTTCGGGCCTGGATCGTATCGATATCCGCCCCGCACACGCCCACCTTTTCATAGGGGGCCTTGGAGCCGATGCGGCACGGGCCCATGGAGCAGTGCTTGCAGCACGCGGAGTCAGCGCCTATGGGGCACGGCTTCATGTCCGCGGCGCGGTCAAACGCTGTCTCCACACCGTCTTTGCGCGCCTTTTCCAGCATTTGTGCTGTTGCTTCACAGATGGTTAAATCACTGATATTAACCACCTTTTTTTTATCGTCCTTTGCCATATGTACCTCCTCATTTTTTTATTTATGGTTAGTTATGATCAAGCAAAGCTTGGGCAGCTTTAATAGCTGCATGCTTTGCGATTAGTTTCCCGACACACAATGTGTGTGCATGCGATGCAGGCGAATCCTCCCGATTTTGGATTCAGCATGAGTATAAAACCGGCGACTGGCATTACCAGTTCCCGGATTCAATTAATTGTTGTGGTACCAGAAGACAAGTTAAGTCAATGGCGTATGGATATGGATGCGCAAAGGGGAATCGCCGTTGTGGGCGTATTTGCTGAAAGATGTGGAATGGCGAGACTTTTGGGTGCAGGCGCCCAAAGCCTGCCGCAGGGTTAACGGTTGCCGCGGGCCGGGGGCCTGCCCCCGCCTTTGCCGCGGTACCCGCCCTGTCCTCCGCCGCCGCGCGGAGCGCCGCCCTGGCCGCTGCGCGGACCCCCGCGGGGGCCGCCGCCGCCGCCGCGCGGGGCGCCGCGGCTCCCGCCCGCGGGCAGGTCGTCCATGGTGAGCCCGTCCAGTTTCTTGCGCGGCAGGGGCATCTGGATCAGGCGCTCGATTTTCTGGATATACCGCGCCTCGGATGGATCGGCGAGTGTGATGGCCGTGCCTGTGGCGCTGGCGCGCGCGCTGCGTCCGATGCGGTGTACATAGTCCTCGGCCGCCTGGGGCACTTCATAGTTGAAAATATGGGATATGCCCGTGATGTCCAGGCCGCGCGCGGCCACGTTAGTGGCCACCAGCATCTTGACCTTGCCGTCTCGGAACCGGCGCAGCATGTCGTAGCGCTTGATCTGATCATACCCCGAGTGGAAGGGCAGCACGCTGAAATGGCTCTTGTCCAGCTCCTTGTAAAGATGCTCGGCCGCGTACTTGGTTTCGGTGAAGATGATGGCGGAATCCATGTTCTTCTGGCGGAGCAGGCGGATGAGGGCCTCGGTCTTGTTCTTGCGCTGCATGGGATACAACTCGTGCGTGATGCCCTCGGCCGGCTTGGATGTGCGATCCCCGATGGTGACCTTTACCGGATCATTAAGCAGGGGCGCCAGCACCTTCATTACCTCGGGGGGCATGGTGGCGGAAAACCCCATTTTCTGATAGTTGCCCTGGGGCAGGTACGAGATGATTTGCTGAATGTCATCAATGAACCCCATGTCGAACATGCGGTCCACTTCATCCACCACAAAGTGCGTAATGTTTTTAAAGTCCACAACACCGGACCATGCGAAGTCGATGAGCCTGCCGGGCGTGGCCACGATGATGTCCGCGCCGTCGCGGATCTTTTTGCTCTGGGGGCCGGACTCCACGCCCCCGAACACGGCCGCGGTCTGGATGTCCGTGAATTTGCCCAGGGCTTCGGCCACATCCTTGACCTGGATAGCCAGTTCGCGCGTGGGCTCGAGCACCAGGCAGCGGAACCCCCTGGCGCCCACGAGACTGTTGAGCACGGGCAGAATGAAGGCCGCGGTTTTTCCGCTGCCGGTTTCGGCGCTGCCAAGGATGTCTCGCCCGGCCAGGGCCGGAACCATGACCTGCGCCTGGATGGGTGTGGCGAATTCAAATCCCAGCTTGCGCACGCCCTTGAGAATGTCGGGATGCAGATTTAAAGTTTCAAATGCGACTTTTTCAGGTTCGGGTTTGATTTCGGGTTCAATAATGGTTTGTTCAATGCTTTCCGTCAGTTCGTCCTTGTTTGTCATAAGTCTCCGAATCTATTTTTCAATGAACTCTTATTATATAGTTCTTAATTTAATATCACCAATCTCACGGTTTCGGTTCCATGATATTAGAAACAAATCTCCGGCCCGCACGCGCCGCAACATGTGGAAACGGGCTGCGCGCAGGGATATAATCGATATTATGCGCGTTTGCAGGGAGACAGGCCATGGACAAGAAACCGCCGAAAGTATTTTATGAGATATTCAACGGACTGCCCCGCCAGGGCCCGGGCAGCGCCGAGGCCACGGCCCGCGCGTTCCACATGGTTGCCCTGCCCGAGCACAAGCCGCACATCGTGGATGTGGGCTGCGGCACGGGCGCGCAGACCCTGAACCTGGCCCGCCTGGCCCCGCACGCCGATATCACCGCCATCGACAACCACCAGCCTTTCCTGGATGCGCTTGAGCAACAATTCGAGGAACACGGATTCAGCGACCGCCTCATCACAGCCAATGAGCCCATGGAGGATTTGCCGTTTGAAGACGACGCCATGGACCTGCTGTGGTGCGAAGGCGCCATTTACATCATGGGCGTGAAAAAAGCCCTGGACGAATGGAAACGGTTCATCAAGCCCGGCGGGTATATCGCGTTCAGCGAGGCGTGCTGGCTCAAGCCCGGAGCGCCCGCGCCGGTCGCGGATTTCTGGAACGCCGAATACCCCGACATCACGTTCGCGGACCAGATTCTGGAGCTGATTGCGGAATGCGGGTACAGGTCCGTGGGGCGCTTCGCCCTGCCCGCTTCAGCCTGGGTCGACGATTACTACAATCCCCTGCAGGAAAACGTGAACCGCCTGCGCAATAAATACGCGGGAAATGAAGCAGCGCTCCAGATCATAGAAATGACACAGAGGGAAATTGACATATTCCACGAATATTCCGAATGGTACGGCTACGTGTTCTTTGTGGCGCAGAAAACGGACTGAAGCATCGGCGGCGCTCCGGGATCTGTTCACGGGAAACCTGCATGTCAGGACGCCCGGGCATTTCCATTGAGCGCCGCCACCAGGACTCAACACACCACCCTATGCCACAAATTGCAGCGGAAAGAATTCATGCAAAAACCAAATGGCGGCACAAGGCAACCTGAGTCCGGTGGGCACTTACACCATATTTTTGTGCTATACTAATCGCGGTATGGAAAAGAACAAAAAAGTCATCCTTGTAACAGGCGCGTCCTCGGGCATCGGACACGCCACCGCGTTGCTGTTGAGCAAAAGCGGATACAAGGTGTACGGCAGCATCCGCCGCCCGAACCTGGACGCGGCCCCGTTTGAGATTGTGACCATGGACGTGACCGACGAGGATTCGGTGAACGCGTGCGCGGCCGGCGTGCTGTCGCGCGAGGGCCGCATCGACGTGGCCGTGAATTGCGCGGGCTATGGCATCGCCGGAGCCGTGGAAGACACGAGCATCCTCGAAGCACAGCAGCAGTTCGACACCAACCTGTTCGGCACGCTGCGCGTGTGCCGGGCCGTGCTGCCGGGCATGCGCGAACGCGGCCAGGGGCTGATTGTCAACATAAGCTCCATGGGCGGGCTCATCTCCGCACCGTTCCACGGCCTGTACTGCGCCAGCAAATTCGCGGTGGAAGGCGTGACCGAGGCCCTGCGCATGGAAGCGGCCCCGTTCGGCGTGCGCGTGGCGCTCGTGGAACCGGGAGATTTTAAGACCAAATTCACAGAGAACCGCCTTATGACCAGAGAGTCGGAAACCAATCCGGCATATAAAAATTTGTGCGCGCACTCCATGGCCGCCATGGAAAAGGCCGAGCAGAACGGGCCCGGCCCCGAGCATGTGGCGCGCGTGATTAGAAAAATCGTGGCGTCAAAAAACCCCAGCCTGCGCTATGTGGCCGCATCCGGCGAACAGCGCATCGTGCCCCTGGCGCGCAAGTTCCTTCCCCAAGACCTGTTCGAGAAACTCATCAGCAGCCACTTCGGACTCACGTAGGACTTCGCTCCCGCAGCGGAAACATTGTTACACCCTTACACGATATGGGTAATAGAGTGTAATGGAACAGCACAGGCCGCATGCGTGCATTTACGCACGCGGCGTGCTTCACAAGGAGAGAGTCCCATGAGCGACTTGAAAACCGATAAAAATTCCGTGGTCTGTTCCACATGCAAAAAGCGCGTAGCCGAATCTGCAGCCATTGTTCACGACGGCACAGGCCCGGCATTGTTTTTCTGCAGCGAAAATTGCATTGACGATTACATGGAAAACCAGGCGGGCCTGTATTTCGAAGCCGATCAAGACCCCGATGAAGATCAGGATGATGATGATGCATCTGAAGAGATTGAAGAAATCGCCTCTGCTGATGTTGAACTTGATGTTGAAGATGAAGATGAAAACCCGGATGATGATGATGATGAAGACGAGGCCCAGGATTCATGATACGAAACGCATCATGTTTTTTCAGATTGTAGTTCCCGCAGATCCTTTTCCGTCCAGTCGCCGAATTTAAGCACATTCATGGGACATACGGCAATGCACTCGCCGCACCCGATGCACGGCGTGTTGCGCACGCTCAAAGGCTTCTGCTGCAGTGCGAACCCTTTGATATCGATGCCCATTTCACAGTACCGGTTGCACTGCGCGCAGTCGATGCAGCGGTCATTGGAGGAAATCCGGTACCGGGACCACACAGCGCCGAGCAGGTTCATATACGCGGCCAGGGGGCACAGGTACCGGCACCACATGCGGCTGCCCAGGAACGGGTACATGCCCACGCCCACGATGCCCGAAAACAGGGTGTACACAATAAGGTTGTACCAGAATGAAATCGAGGCCGCGGATTCTTTACTGAATACCACTTCACGCAGCACGAGCACCCCGGACATGAACACCGATGCCGCAAGCACGATATAAATAATACGCTCGCGGCGGCGGTTGAGAAAACCCTTGGGCGCCAGGCGGCGCCAGGGCTCGCCGAATGTTTCAGCCAGCGCCCCGCACCCGCATATCCACGAACAGTACCGCTTGCCGTGAAAAGACACGAACAGGGGCATGCCAACGAACGCGAGCAGAGCGGTGAAGATTGCGTAAAACACGATTTCAGGCCGGGCCGCGCCCAGCACGGCCGCCTGATGCACAAATTTCGCGGGCATGAGGGACAACGGCCACACGGTGATCAGCATGGCGGCCTTGCCCCCCAGATACCTGGCGGGAATCAAGGGCAGTGCGAATAGAAACACCGTCTGGAAAAACATGCACGAAATCGTGCGCCACCGCACGTAATTGTGCAGACGGTAATGGCGGTTGCGCGGCCGGGACAGAATCCATGCGCCGAACCCCAGAACAAGGCTCGTGTACAGGACGCCGTACCAGTGGCGCACAGCGAAATCCAGCGTGGGGCTGGCGTGCGCCCCGGCCCCGCCCAGGGCCGCAAGCAGCGGGCCCTGCCCGAATGCTTTGTACATGTACATGCCGATGATGAATGAAATAAAAACAGCAAAAAACGCCTTGCGCCGCAGAGTCCACGCGTCCGCCATGCGCACGCCTGTCTTTTTAAGAAACGGGTATGGCGGCAGGGACCCGGCATTCACGATAACCTGATCGCAGGGCGTTTCGCGCTCCCCCTCCGGCGAAGTCAGCACAACTGTGCCGGGTTTGATTTCCTTGATTTGCGTTTCGAACAGAATTTGAATTTCGCCCCGCGCGGCTTTGCCGTGCAGTTTCTGAATATTGCGTTTTCTGGGCCGCGCCAGTTCCGGCCCGCGCACGGCCATAATCACCCTGTTGTTGTCACACAGCGCCAGCACCGATTCCGCAGCCTGGTCCCCCGCGCCCACGACCACGATATTCTGATTCCTGTATTTGCCGGGGTCGTAAAGCATGTATATGACATGGCCGCCATCTTCGCCGGGCGCGCCCAGTTTGCGCGGGTCGCCCTGCCTGCCCACGGCCAGGATCACGCGCATGCCGCGGAATGTGCGGCCGTTTTTGCCGCGCACCGTGAACACGCCATCCGCACCGCGCCCCACGTGGTCCACCTTGACTCCGGTTTCAATGTTCAGGCCCGCGCTTTCCAGGTCACGGCGCCACTTTTCAAGAATCTCCTCACGCGTGCATTCCTCAAACCACAGGGGGCCTCGCACGGGCTCGCCCTCGGGCTCGGCAAACAAAATTTTTCCTTTGTGGAAATTGGCGACCGTGGCGGCGACCGTGGCGCCTTCAAGCAACACGTGGGACAGGCCCTGCTCCTTTGCGGTTTTGGCCGCGCTCAGGCCGGCCGCACCCGCGCCCACGATCACCAGGTCGAAAACATCTTCTGACGGCGGCGGCTTGCGCCCGGCCAGGCGCATGACCAGGTCATGCGCCTGGTTGATGGAAATTTTCAGAAGCGGATATCCGGTGATATCCCCGCACACGTACACGCCCGGCACATTGGTCTCAAGATTTTCATTAAAATCCAGAAACGTGAGCACCGACGGATCCGACTCCGGCCTGCTTTCAAAAAAACCCCACATAAAATCACCCGATTCCCCGAACAGGCGCGCCAAATATTTTGAATGCCGGACACATGGCGCCGCCTGGTATTGCGTTAAAACAATTCAGAACCATCTTAAGTGATGATCAACAGGTCATCAAGGCGCGCGGTTCCCGGGGGCGCGGCTTGCAGGGCGGCGACATTGGGATTCATGTATAATGACCGTCAATGGCGCTGTTCACGGTTTTCACAGGTCTTTTAATTGCGGCGTTCGCGTGGCTGGGGCTGCGCCCCGGAATCACGGATGCGCCGGCCACGGCATGGCTCGTGTGGGGCATGGCTGCTGCGGGCTACCTGGGCGCCGCTTTCGTGGTGTTGCGGAAAAGCAACACGCGGATCCCCCTGTGGGCCGTGCTTGCAACGGCTCTTTTGCTGCGGTGCGCGGCATGGTCCGTCCCTCCGAAATTCACGACGGACCATTACCGGTATATCTGGGACGCGCGCGTGGCCGCGGCCGGGATCAATCCGTTCCGCTATGCCCCGGCTGACCCCGCAACCATTCCCCTGCGGCACGCTCCCGGCAATGCTGTTTTTAACAAAATCAATCACAAGCAGGTTCCCACCATCTACGGGCCGGCCGCTCAGATTCTGTTTGGCGCAGCGCGCGCGGCATTGGGCGAGGACCCGGCCCGGTGGCGCATTATCTTCTTTGGGGCCGATGCGGCCACCGTGCTTTTAATCGCGGCCCTGCTGGGCGCCCTGGGACTGCCCCGCGCGTGGTGCGCGGTCTATGCGCTGCACCCGCTCGTGCTTCTGGATTTCAATGCGAACCTGCACCTGGATGCGGTGCTCACAGCCTGTATCGCGGGTTCCATTTTATGCGCCGTGCGCAAGCAAATCATTCCCGCGGCCCTGGTCCTGGCCGCGGCCGCGCTCATGAAATATTTTCCCTTGCTGTTTCTGCCTCTTGTGGCCGGGCTCGCAACGCGGGATATTCAAAGCATGCGCGCGCGCGTGGCGCGCATGGGCCTGTGCGCGGCCGTGTTCGGCGCCGCGGTTTGCGCGGGGTATCTGCCCTACATGCGCGGCGGTGTGGATGTATTCGCAGGTCTGAAATCATTCTCCCGGGAATTCACGGCCACGGCATGGAGCCCTTACTGGCTTGCGGCGCGCGCCGGAGGGCGCGGATTTGCGGACGCGCTCATGGCTGCGGCCCTGTGCGCGTCGGCCCTGTGGTGCCTGGCCCCGGGCAGTGCGGCGGCGCGCCTGCAACGCGCGTTCTGGGTGGCCGCGGCCCTGGTTCTGTTCACGCCCGTGCAGCGGCCCTGGTACTTTGCATGGGCTCTGCCTTTCTGCTGCGTGCGCGCGTGGTGGTCCTGGCTGGCCCTGGGATGCCTGGCTCTGCTCACCTATTCCCTGTTTATAAATTTTGAATATCTTCATATCGTGAAGCCCGTGCAGTATTTTGTTTTTTATGCGGCCCTGGCAATCGAACTCTCGCTCGCTGTTCAAACGCGGGCATCCGCGGAGGCGGCGCGTGACTGAACCGAACTGCGGCATTGTCAAAGTCATCATCCCCGCGCTCAATGAAGAAGAAACCATCGTGCGCGTGATTGAAGATATCCCCCGTGAACGCGTGAGCGAAATCATCGTGGTGGACAACGGGTGCTCGGACCGCACCGCAGACCGCGCCGCGGCCGCGGGCGCGCGCGTGGTGCGCGAGCCTTGGCCCGGATACGGCAGCGCGTGCCTGCGCGGGCTTGCCGCAGCCGCAGGCGCGGATGTGGTGGTATTCCTGGATGGAGACTACAGCGACTATCCCGAAGAAATGGGTCTGCTCCTGGACACGCTCTGCCAGGGCTTCGACATGGTTGTGGGTTCGCGCCTGGCCGGCGCGCGCGCGCCCGGCGCCCTGCCCCCGCATTCTGTATTCGGCAACTGGCTGGTGTCCACACTCATCAACAGGCAGACCGGCGCACGGTACACGGATCTCGGCCCGTTCCGCGCGGTGCGGTATGAAAAACTCATGAACCTGGGCATGGCCGACCCGGATTACGGATGGACCGTGGAGATGGCCCTGCGCGCGGCGCACGCGGGCTGGCGCGTGGCCGAGGTTCCGGTGCGTTACCGCAAACGCGCGGCCGGGCGCTCTAAAATCACCGGCTCCTTCACAGCCAGCATCAAAACCGCAATCAAGATGTTCCGCGTGTTGTTGCGCCTGCGCCGCACCCTGCGCGCCGAGCGATGCGGCTTGTGATTTTTCACACAAACACGGCTCTCATATTTAGTACGCTGGTTTTGAAACCCGGCGCCAAATCCCTGTGTTGCGATTATTGTGGCTTTAATGTTGTTTGTTCAGAAAGGCGCAGGTGCAGGCTATGGAAACAGACAAAAAAACCGTTCTGGTGATCGATGACGACACCGATATGAATACGATGATTTGCGATGCGCTTGAGCAGGCCGGATTTTTCCCGCTTCAGGCTTTCAACGGACAGGAAGCCCTGGACCACCATGAGATTTATTCGCCCGATGCCGTGCTGCTCGATATCATGCTGCCGGACATGCAAGGCACCGAAGTGTGCCGCGCCCTCAAAGCGAGACCCGGTAAAAGCATAATTATTATGGTTTCGGCGCGCACGGATTCCTCGTCCAAGCTCTCCTCCTATCTCTCGGGCGCGCGGCGCTATGTGACAAAGCCATTCAATCTGGACGATCTGGTAAAAACACTGACCGTTGAGCTGCGCCAGCGCGAGTACACGCGCATGCAACACCAGGACGAAACCGCTTAGCAGCACCACCCCCAATATCCCCCTTTGCAACGTTTGTGACAGCCTGCGCCAACAGCCCCGGGGCGGCGGGTTCGCGCACGAACAGGGTGCGGCGGATACGGGTGCGCCTGTCGCGGCATCACAGAAATGCTACCTGCGGCCCGGACTCCGTGGCTATAATAAAAGCGCGAGGTCGGAGCCGTGCGTATTTACCTTTATGTGATCCTGAGTTTTTTTCTGCGCCTGCCGCCGTTCGCGCCCATTGAGCGCGAGATTGAAAACAGGCTGCGCGAAAAATCCGATACCCTGGAAGATCTCACCCTCACCATCCACGCCACGCGGTGGGGGTTCCTGTGCGGCCGCATCAGGCGGCTCGACGTTATCCTGCACGGAATTAATACAGCGCCGGGCCTGCGCCTGGACCGGTTCGACGTGACAGCCGAAAACGTGAGCGTGGCCCCGTGGCAGACTTTTTTCCGGGACAACCCCGTGCTGCGCAGTGTGGATGAGGTGAACTGGACCGTGACCCTGCGCGAGGACGATCTCGAGCGGTTTTTCGCCTCGCGCGGCCCGCTTTTGCGCGGCATCAAAGTCTCCCTTTCAGACGAGGGCATCATGCTGGAGCGCAGCCTGGGCGGCCTGGCCGGCGCCCTGTTCGATATCCACGACCCCTTCCGCCTGGGCGGCCGGTTCCATGTGCAGAAATCCAACATCCACCTGGACCTGCACCGCCTGAACGCCTTTGGCATCGCCCCCAACCAGACCCTTCTCAAAACCGTGCTCACACTGGTGAACCCGGTGGTGCGCGCGGCCGACATCAACCGCATGCTGCGCCGCGCGGACATCCGGGTGCTGCAAGGGCATCGCATACACAACGTGTTCCACGAAATCCGCAACCAGGAGGGGCACGCGGAAATCCAGGGCGAACTCATTATCATGCCCGAAACCTCGGCCGCGGACGCGGATTCCGCCTGACGCGCAGCCCCGCGCCCTGCCCGCACACCCCGCGAAATTTCCCGGTTCCGGTTGTTGCCCCGCAGCCTGCGGAACTATAATGGTTATGAGCCGGTTATGGCTCGGACAGACCGGGGAACCATGCAGCAAACCATAATTCACCGGAAACCCCTACGGAGGACTTCAAATGAGTGAACTCATCATTTCCGCCGATGATTTTGACAGCAAAGTAAAAAACGCCACCGGCCCCGTGCTCGTGGACTTTTTCGCAGACTGGTGCGGCCCCTGCAAAATCGTGGCGCCGGTCATCGAACAACTGGCCAAGGATTTTGAGGGCAAAGCCGGCGTATACAAAATCAACACCGACAACGCCCAGGCCCTGGCCACATCCCTTGGCATCCGCGGCATCCCCACCCTCATTTTCTTCAAAGGCGGCCAGGAAGTGAACCGCGTAGTCGGCGTCACATCCGCAGAAAACCTGGCTGCTGAACTGAACAAAATGATGTAACCCGATGCGCGCCCGCCGCGCTCATGCGTGCGGCGGGCTTGTGCTGTTCCGATCCTATTCCACTATCGATTTTTTCGGTGCGATTTGCTTTTTATGTATGCATTCCTTTTCTTACCTGGGTGCTGTTGTTGATCGCCAAAGTTTGAACTCTCAAAAACCGGGGAACACAGTATAATAGAAATCATTAATGTCAGTCGGAAACCCAACCGCGAAACGGAGACCTGCAATGGGGCACACGGATCATCATGAAAAAGCCGCCGGACCGGTGAAGTGTTTTGTACTCACGGTAAGCGACACGCGCACGTCCGCGGACGACGACGCGGGCAACTTCATCCGCGGCGCCCTGGACGGCGCCGGCCATGAAATCGTGGGCAGCGCCATTGTCAAGGATGACCGGCGCGAAATCAAGAAACTGCTCATCGAGGATCTGCCGCACCTCAGCCAGGCCGTGATCATCACGGGCGGAACCGGCATCTCCCCGCGCGACCGCACGGTGGACGCTGTGCGCCCCCTGCTCGAGGTGGAGATCCACGGTTTCGGAGAACTGTTTCGCGCACTCAGCTATGAAGAAATCGGCCCCGCCGCATTCCTCAGCCGCGCCACGGCCGGCGTCATGCTCGGGCGCGTGATCTTCTGCATCCCCGGCAGCACCAACGCGGTGCGCCTGGCCTTACAGAAAATCATCCTGCCCGAAATCGCCCACGCCGTGTGGGAAGCCAACCGCTGACGCGGGACCGCCCACAGACCCCGTTCCATATCTTTCCGCACAACCCCTTCCTGTCCGGAACAGGATTGCGCATCAGCCTGTATCAATTTTTCTGCTCATACGAAAAAACCCGGCCGGGTTACACACGGCCGGGTTGATGTATTCCGCTCCCGCATCAATTGGCGCGGGCAAACGATTCTGAAAACCATTTCATACTGTCATGGCAATCAACTCCGCCTGGGGCGGAATTGCCCGACGCCGGTTCAGTACCTGTAGTGATCGGGTTTAAAGGGTCCATCCACGGGCACGCCGATGTAGTCGGCCTGGGCCTGGGTGAGTTTTGTGAGCTTGGCGCCGAGTTTGCCCAGATGCAGGCGGGCCACTTCTTCGTCCAGCTCCTTGGGCAGGCGGTACACGTCCACGGCGCGGGGATTGGTCCACAGGTCGATCTGCGCCAGGGTCTGATTGGTGAAGGAGTTGGACATCACGAAACTGGGGTGGCCGGTGGCGCAGCCCAGGTTCACGAGCCGGCCCTCGGCCAGCAGGTAAATGGTGTGCCCGTCGGGGAATGTGAACGCATCCACCTGGGGCTTGATGTTCATATGCGTGACGCCGGGCAACGCGCGCATGAGGTCCACCTGGATTTCATTGTCGAAGTGGCCGATGTTGCACACGATGGCCTGGTCCTTCATTTTGCTCATGTGCCCGGCGGTGATGATGTCGCAGTTGCCGGTGGTGGTCACAAAGATATCGGCGTGGGGCAGCGCGTCATCCACGGTGGTGACTTTGTACCCGGCCATGCAGGCCTGCAGGGCGCAGATGGGGTCGACTTCCGAGACCCACACCTGGGCTTTCTGCCCGCGCATGGATTCGGCCGAGCCCTTGCCCACGTCCCCGTATCCGCAGATCATGGCCACCTTGCCCGATATCATCACGTCCGTGGCGCGCTTGATGCCGTCCACAAGCGATTCGCGGCACCCGTACACGTTGTCGAATTTGCTCTTTGTCACCGAGTCATTCACGTTGATGGCCGGGCACAGGAGTTCGCCCTTTTCCATCATCTGGTACAAGCGGTGCACGCCCGTGGTGGTTTCCTCGGACACGCCTTTGAAGTCCTTGATGAGGCGGTGGAAGAACTGGTTGTCCTGGGCCAGGCGCTCTTTGAGCACGCGGTTCACGATTTTGAGTTCCTTGTTGTCCGTGGGCTCGTCCAGAATGGCGGGATTGTTCTCGGCCTGAAAGCCGCGGTGGATAATGAGCGTGGCGTCGCCGCCGTCGTCCACCACCATGTTCGGGCCTTTGCCATCGGGCCATGTAATGGCCTTGAGCGTGTACTCCCAGTACTCGTCCAGGTTTTCGCCCTTGAACGCGTATACGGGCACGCCGGATGCGGCGATGGCGGCCGCGGCGTGATCCTGGGTGGAAAAGATGTTGCAGGTGGCCCAGCGCACATCCGCGCCCAGGGCGACCAGGGTTTCGATGAGCACCGCGGTCTGGATGGTCATGTGCAGGCTGCCCATGACGCGCGCGCCGGCCAGCGGTTTATCCGGGCCGTATTTTTCGCGCGTGGCCATGAGGCCGGGCATCTCATGCTCCGCGATTTGAATTTCCTTGCGTCCGAAATCGGCCAGGGCGATATCCGCGATCACCGATCCGGTTTTTTCGTGTACCATTGTCATTGAATAATTCCTCCTGATTAGTTGCTATATGGATTTCTTTAATCCTCTGTAACGGGTTCAAAAATCTCAACCATGCCGGTGAGTCCAAGGACTTGGGTCTCTCCGGTTCTGGCAACGCTGCGGCCAAGTCCCGCGGCCACGCTGCCCGTGATGCCGATGCGGGTTTTGCAGTGGGCGGCCACCCAGGGCATGACCAGGAACGCGGTGTTGACCGTGGCGCCGAGCACATCGGGGCGTGCGTAGTCCGGGTGGCCGATGGCGCCCAGAAAAATCTCCCCGCAGTGCAGGGTGATAACCAGCTCATACGTGTCGAGCATGCGCTGCGCGTGCAGGGCTGCCTGCAGGGCGCGCTGCTCGTGGCCCTCGCCCGCGAAAAAGCCCAGGGAGCCGTCGCCCACGTATTTCACGGGCACGCCGCCGTGCGCGCGCAGGGCCTCGGTCACCGAGTAATAAATGCCGTTGACCCACGCGGCCAGGTCGCCCGGGGCCATGGTGGCGGCGCGGCGCGCGAACCCGTTGAGGCTGGTGCAGAACACCGTGGCCGGAAACGTGTCGCGGTCCGGGGCGTCGCCCTGGAGCAGCCACTCCACGGTCACATCCAGCAGGCGGCACAGGGAAATGAGCAGAGCGATGTCCGGGGCGTTTTCCCCGCGCTCCCATTTGGACACGGCCTGGGCGCTGATGCGCAGAGCGTCGGCGATATCCGACTGGCGCAACCCGCGCTTCTCGCGCCGCGTTTTGATGCGTTGTCCCATGTCGCGCATGTTCATAAAAACGGCCGACTCCTTCTGGTGTCCCTATCATTGTACGCAGCCGCGCCGGGCAAGGCAATGAACCAGCAGTTGAGTATTCTCAACGCGTGCGCAAGGCGAGTCGAAACGATGCTACCCTGAAATGGCCTTGTTAAATGATTGAGATTTAAACCCATAAAATCCGGTTCACATGGCTATTGATCTGATTTACTGTTGTTCTGCAGGGTAAACGGCTGCAGCATTTAATTTGGCCGATCTCGTTTGAGCGAACTATTATTGTGGTACAATATATTCAGTCACAACAAAAAGAATCTCATTTGCTCCGGGTGCCAATGGGAGGGACGGACATGGTTATTCGAAACGGCCTGGCAAGGGCGGGTTTGCTGATCTTTGCATTGTGTTTTGGGGCGATAATCGCCATGAACAGTTGCGGCGGCGGTGGTGGCGGCAGCAGTGATACCGCAGGAGTGACCGCAGCCGGAGACACCGTGGACGACGGCGTGAAGCTGTTCACGGGCGAACCCGAGGCGCCAACGCTTGCGAGCGGCGGTCCTATCACATCCATGGCCGCGCCCGCATGTCCCGCGGCTGTGGGCGCCGGCGGCAACAATACCATGAATGCATACTATAAACCGGACAATGCGTTCGACGGCGACATGAACACCTGGTGGGTGGGCGCCGTGGGCGCGGGGTCCTGGGATTTGTATTACGGATTCGCGTCCGCGCGGCAGATGGACACATTCAACGCGACATTTTACAGCGCGAGCTATGTACCGGCACAAGTGCGGCTCAAAGTCAGCACCGACGGCTGCAACTGGACGGACAAGGGTCTCATGTCCGCGGGCGTCAAGCCCGAAATCGCTGTGGGCCAGAGCGTGAAATGGATCTGGATAGAAATGACCGGCAACCCGGCCACCAACTATCCGCTGATTCGGGACGTGGACTGGACCCAGCCGCAGGACAACATCGGCGCATCGGGCGGCCCCGGCGCAAACGATGCCTGGTACATTCCAGCCAATGCCTTTGACGGAAATCTCAACACCTGGTGGGCGGGCAAAGTCGGCCAGGGCGACTGGGACATTTATTATATGTTTTCCTCCCCGCGCATGGTGCAGATGGTCACGGCTGAACTGTTCAACCTGAACTACCGGCCCACGAGCATGAAGCTTTACACGGGCACGGACGGGCAAACATGGACCCTGGCCGGAGAAATGGGGCCGGGCGGATCTCCATCCCAGTTCGTGGGCCAGACCGTGCAATACATATGGATTGAAATGACGGGCAACCCGCCCAGCAATTTCCCTTTGATTAAGGATATTACCTATGACATCCCCTTGGGGGCCAGCAGCGGCGACTCCATCAACACCTTCTACAAGCCCGCCAATGCATTTGACGGCAACCCGGACACCTGGTGGACCGGCGCGCAGAACCAGACGCAGTGGAACCTGATCTACCAATTTACAACGGATACATACGTAACTTCGGCAGACATGGTGTTCTATTCCGATAAACATGCGCCTACAAACATCACGCTATACACGAGCCTGGATGGAAATACATGGACCAATCATGGCGCAGTGTCCGGTGCGGCAACGGTAACGCTGCCCGCCGGGGCAACGAGCCGATATGTCCGCTTCGTTATGAATGGCGTGCCGAATATCGGCTATCCACTGATAAAAGATATCAGCATGGCAACGGGCACAGGAGGGCCATGCGCCACGGATCTGGACTGCAATGACGGCAATGCCCTGACAACAGACGCGTGTTTTCTTGCGGGCACGGCAAACGCGGTGTGTGGTTATTATTCCTCAACGCGTGTTGCGGATGCGGGCAATGACCACAGTTGCGCGGCCATGAGTTCCGGCCAGATCAAGTGCTGGGGCAGCAATTTCTTCGGCATGCTGGGAAATGGGTCAACCACGGATAGCGCATGGCCGGTGAATGTTGTGGGTGTGACCAATGCCGCCACCGTGTCGAACGGGTACCGGCATACCTGCGCCACACTCAGCAATGGAAGCGCCCGGTGCTGGGGCGAGAATGTTTATGGAGAACTTGGGAATGGCGCGGCTGTCGATTCATCTGTGCCGGTAGCTGTAAACGGACTTTCAAACGTTGTATCCATTGAGGCCGCACGCTATTACACGTGTGCATTGCTGTCCACCGGTATAGTGAAATGCTGGGGCGCAAATTCCTGGGGAGAACTGGGTGATGGGACAACGAATAATTCCACAACGCCTGTGAGTGCGCTGGGCATTACGAATGCCGTGAGCGTGAGCGCGCAGTTCACGCATACCTGTGCTGCTCTGAGTACAGGCCGCGTTAAGTGCTGGGGCGGCAATGCCTATGGCGGATTGGGCAATGGCACCTCGTCCGCCTCGGGTGCGTCTCCGCCGGTGGACGTGACAGGGATAACAAACGCCACCGGTGTGGCCCTGGGCAGGCTGTTTAGTTGCGCCCTGCTGAATACGGGCGGAGTGAAATGCTGGGGATTGAATGACAAAGGACAGCTTGGCAACGGAACCACAACCGACGCTTTAACCCCCGTGTCCGTTACCGGCATTTCCGACGCCGTGCTTATCAGCGCAGGATTTAATTTTGCCTGTGCCTTGTTGTCATCGGGCGATATCAAATGCTGGGGCGCCAATGGCACCGGTTCCCTGGGGGATGGCACCTATACCAATTCCTCCACACCAGTGTCGGTTGTCGGAATCTCCGACGCCGTGGATCTGGGTTCCGGAATGTCGCATACCTGTGCGGCCAACGGTTCCGGCGTGGTGAGTTGTTGGGGAGGGAATTGGGCCAATCAATTAGGCTACATCCCAGGATGTCCATCCTGGATCAATGTGCCGAATGTTGTGTCCGGGCTCTGAACCGGCAGGCATGGGCCTGTTTTGAAAACATTGAAATGACTTGCGGTTTTAAAGGCGGGCGCAGCAGCCCGCCTTTATTTGTTTTAAATGCTTTCAATTTTATGTCACATGAATATGGCTTTCCCGTGAAGGGATCGGTAAAATTAAAAGTGACGTAATTTCTGGAGGCCATTCATGGCGCGAAAACGAGAACGCATCGGCATTCTGGACACTTTCGGGCTCAAACCCCTGGACAAGGCGCTCAGGCAGGCGGGCCGGGCCGTGTTCGGGGATAACGATATTCCCCCCACACAGTGGGACCTGTCATCGGTCAAGGTGTTCAAGCCGCACATTTCCATCCCCACATGGCTGGGCGTGAAAGTGCATGGCCACAAAGCGCCCATCTACAATTTATATAACCGCAACATGCCCGGGCCCGAGGAGTCGTTTTCCGTGCGCGTGACCACGTGCCGGGATTTCCGCGGCGGGCAATTCACTTACGACAGCCACCTGGGCACGGACTTCGCCATCCCCGTGGGCACGCCCATCGCCCCATGCGCGCCGGGCCTCGTGCTCGCCGTCAAGAGCCAGTTTGACCACGGCGGGCTCAAAATCATCATAGATCACGGCCAGGGGCTGATCACCACGTACGGGCACCTGTCGCGCGCACTCGTGCAGGCGGGCGACACTGTGCGCCGCGCACAGCCCATTGCCCTGTCCGGCGCCGCGGGCATGGAGATGCTCATGTTCTTCCCGTGGGTTTCCCCGCACCTGCATTTGAATGTGGTGCTTAACAGCAAACCCGTGGACCCGTTCGGCCTGGACGGCGTGGAGCCGGGCATGTGGCGCACGGGCAACGACCCCCAGCCGCACCGCGAAGCCGGGCCCGGAGACGCCGACCACCAGTTCGCCCCCACCCAATGGGACCCCGCGCTCCTGGATGCAGCCATCGACGATTGCACGGACCCGCGCGAATGCGAATACCTGCGCGGATTCCCAGACATCACCGTCCGCGCCGCCGAAGTCATTAACCACCGCATGTTTTATACCACAATATTTAAGGATTTCCCGCCCTTGTACCCCGAGGAATATCCGCGCCGGCCCGTGCTGGATCTGCCATTCCTTGCCGAAGATTACCAGGGCGTAAGCATGCCGGATTGAGTCGTCAACAAGGCACAAAGCTCCCTGTCCGGCTCCACTCAGTGCTCCATATAAGTCCCGCGCGCAGGCGAATGCACAATGGAATCGAATTGAAAATGCGGCAACCGGCCGCACGCCCCCTTATTTCAAGTCTTATGCATACGGATTCATCACATGACAAACAGCGCGCTTGCGCTTATCCGCAAACCGGGGCATGCACGATGCGTCCGGATTTATATCCACAGTGATTCGCGTTTGATGATATAATCCCATGAGTAAAAAATGTTCGGAACGGAGATCCCATTGTCTGCAAAAAAAGATAAGGGCAAAATTGCCATCATCACCGGAGCGGGCTCGGGCATCGGCAAGTGCCTGGCCGAACAACTCGCAAAACGCGGCGCACGCGTCATGGTCTGCGATTTAAACGAGGTGGCCGCGCACGGCGCAGTTCAAGCCATCACCCAGGCCGCGGGCGCCGCCACACCGTTCGCGCTGGACGTGTCGGATTATGATGCGTTCAAGGCCATGGTGGAAAAAATCATCGCGGATCACGGCCGCATCGACTACCTGTTCAATAATGCGGGCATGGGCGTGGGCGGCGAAGCGCGTGATCTTACCATCGACCACTGGCGCAAGGTGCTGAATGTCAATCTATATGGCGTAATCCACGGCATCGACGCGGTGTATCCCCACATGCTCAGGCAGGGCGCCGGGCATATTGTGAATACTGCGTCCCTGGACGGCCTGGTGCCGTTTCCCAACCACATCTCATACACGGCCAGCAAGTACGCGGTTGTGGGCCTCAGCCATGCGCTGCGCATTGAAGCCGCGCCCCTGGGCGTGCGCGTGAGCGTGGTGTGCCCGGGCCGCGTGAAAACACCCATCTTCGACCGCACGGAAATGGTGAATTGCGACCGGGACAAGACCATGAAAATCGCCATGGCGCCCCCGGGCATCACGCCCGAGCAGTGCGCACACCGCATTCTGCAGGGCATGGACCGCAATGAAGACATCATTGTTCCGTCCCTGTACGCGCAGTTCATGTGGAGGCTGGAACGCTTGAGCCCCATGCTCGTGCATGAAATCATGTGCCGCACCCAGAAGCTGGCCGGAACCCTGCGCGTGGATAAATAAACAGAAACAGGCTGGTTTATGAAACCCAACGATACGGCGCACATCAGCCCCTTTGCCGCAGTGCGGCCCCTGCCCCATGGCAGCGTGGAAATCCGCGACGCGTTCTGGACCGCACAGCGCACGCTCATGCGCCAGACCGCGCTGCTGCGGCAATGGGACCAACTTGAACGCACGGGGTGCGTAGACAATTTCCGCATGGCCGCGGGTGAAAAAAACCACGCATACCGAGGCTGGGGTTTCGCAGACTCGGACCTCTTTAAATGGGTCGAAGCCGCGGCCCTGGTGCTGGGAAAACACCCCGATGACCAACCCCTTGCCGCACACGCGGACGAAGCCATCCGCCTCATCATCAAAGCGCAGATGGATGACGGGTACATCAACACCTACTACCAGCTTGCGGCCCCGCACCGGCGGTTCAGCAACCTGCTCATGAAGCACGAACTGTATTGCATGGGCCATCTCATTGAAGCGGGCTGCACGCACCGCACGGCCACGGGCCGCACGGACCTGTTCGATGCGGCCGTGAAATGCGGCCGCCACATCGCGGACACGTTCGGCCCGGCAAAAAACAAGGGAGTGCCCGGCCACGAAGAAGTGGAACTGGCCCTGCTTCACCTGTACCGGGCCACCGGCGATTCAAGCTTTCTGGATACTGCCCGGTTCTTCCTGGATCAGCGCGGCCAACCGGGCGTGTTCCGCAGCATGGTGGCCCACGCCCTGCGCGATCTGTGGCAAAGCTCTCCGCTCGTGAAACCGCCGCGCGCGCCCTTCATGCCCAGAAAGCCACAGGCCGCGGAATCGTCCGTGGAGCGAAAAGACAAGGACCCCGCGCTTATTGCGCGCGGACTGTCCCGCATGCCCACGCGCGAATATTTCCAGATGCACGCGCCCCTGCGCGAGCACACCGTTGCCGAGGGGCATTCGGTGCGCGCCATGTACCTGTACGCCGCGGCCGCAGACCTGCTGCTCGAAACCGGGGATACGGATCTGCGCGCGGCTCTTGAACGGGTGTGGGACAACACGATCAACAAACGCACATATATCACCGGCGGCATGGGCTCGTTCCCGTTCTGCGAAGGATTCGGCGAGGATTACGAATTGCCGAACCGCTCTTATACCGAAACCTGCGCCGGCATCGGAAGTTTTCTATTCTCATGGCGCATGCTTCAGGCCGGGGGGGCGCCGCGCTTTGCCGCGCAGATGGAGCGCACCCTGTACAACACCATTCTCGGGTGCATGTCCCGCGACGGAGAACGCTATTTTTATTCCAACCCCCTGGTGTCCCACGGGCACACCGAGCGCCGGGACTGGTATGACGTGCCCTGCTGCCCGCCCAACCTGGCGCGCACGTTCTGGTCGCTTGAGCAATTCATCTACGGCCAATCAAAAAACGCGCTCTGGGTGCACCAGTACATCGGCGGCAGCGCGCGCGCATGCCTGGGCGGCGCGGATGCGCGCATCACCATGCGCTCCGATCTCCCATTCTCCGGAGATGTGCATCTGAAAATCCAAATGGATCAGCCCGCACGGTTCGCGCTCAAACTCCGCATACCCGAATGGTCCGGCCGCACCCACATTGTGGTCAACAAAACGGATAAATGGCTCGGCATCCACGCGGGCTCTTACGCCACACTGGACCGCGAGTGGAAGCCCGGCGACGAAGTGGCCATCACATTTGCCATGGAGCCTGCTGCAACCGTGGACGCCCCGCAGGTAAAAACAAACAGGGGCCGCATCGCCGTCACCCGCGGGCCACTGGTCTACTGCGTCCAGGGCGCGGACAACCCCGGCCTGGATGTTCATTCCATGGCCGTGGACACCGCGGCGCCCATGAATGTAATAAAAAACGACGGCAAAGCATCCATCACGGGCAGCACCACCGCGGGGCAGTCCTTCACCGCGATCCCATACTATGACTGGGGCAACAGCGGCCCCGGCCACATGGCTGTTTGGCTGCGCGCGCAGTAAATTATTTCAATTTTTATCCGGAGACAGAAAGCCATGGGCAATACAACAATCATCATTCTGCAAATCGCCACGGGCGCGGGACTGCTCATCTTCTGGGCCCTGTTCTTCACCGTGGGCCTGGCGCCTAAAAATGCGCCGGACAGCTACCACGATTTCGAACACGCCTTCCCCATACCCGACGGCATCCTGTCCGTGGCCCTCATCGCATCCTCGGTTCTGTTGCTTCGCGGCAATCCCGCCGGCATCACACTCAGCCATGCCTGCGCCGGCGCACTCGTGTTCCTGGGCCTGCTCGACATCACGTTCAACCTTCAGAATATGTTCGCACGCCAGACATGGAAAGAACGCTTCTTCAGCGCTTTTATCAACCTG
>Ga0351860_1042_pt1 | contig 25341 bp, 26 predicted proteins | sample BONcelHFGM3001F8_FD_206791 | JGI IMG/M metagenome (GOLD analysis project Ga0351860, IMG submission 206791) | Enriched cells from coal bed in the Powder River Basin, Montana, United States - BONCAT cells FGM rep2 HSBNCT.FGM.300.1.F8 ...
GCGCTGTAGGGACCAAAGTCTTCGGAATGACGCTCAGGGGTGCGGGGGGAACTTATGGCTCCGGTTTGGGTGGCGGCGGCTGGCGCTGGCTTTTCTCCCGATCCACCTTCTTTTCATACGCCGCCTCGATCTTGAGCAGCAGATCTTCCAGGGGGCAGGGCTTCATGAGGTAATCGTAGCCCCCCAGCCGGTTGATCTCCATGGCTGCGTCCATGGAGGCGTGGCCGCTTAAGATGATCACCTCCGCCTCCGGGTTGATGCTCTTGATTTCCTTCAGGGTGGCCAGCCCATCCATCCCCGGCATACGGATATCCAGGACAATGACGTCGTAAGGGCTGCGCTTTAGATCCTCCAGGGCCCCGGCGCCGCTGCTTGCGGCCCTCACGGTCAGCCCCTGGGCATCCAGCATTTTTTGGAGGTTGGTCCTAAACCGCTCTTCGTCGTCTACCAGCAATATCCGGGGCTTAGGCATGGGCAAACAACTCCGATTCCCGGCTGCGGGGAAGGGTGATGGTGAACTCTGTGCCCTGGCCCACCGTGCTTTCCACCTTAATCCGCCCTCCCAGCCGTAGGATGATTCCATGGCAAATGGACAATCCCAATCCCGTGCCCTGGCCCGGCGGCTTGGTGGTAAAAAACGGGTCGAAGATCTTCGGCAAATTCTCTGGCGGGATACCAGAACCCGTATCGCTGATGACAATGTCCACGGCGTCGTCGCCGTTAAGCCGGGTGGTGATGGTGACCACCCCGTCTTTGCCGATGGCATGGGTGGCATTGGTGAGAAAATTGAGGATTACCTGGCGCAATTGGGGCGCGTCGCTGTAAATCGCCGGCAAGGCCGCATCGTAATGGCGGACGATGGTGATATTCTTGTGCTTGGCCTCCTTTTCCACCAGCATGGTCATATTTTCAATGATCCGGTTGACCTCCACGGCCTGAATCACCGGGTCCCGTTTGCGGGCGAAATCCAATAAATTGCGGGTGATTTCGGTGCAGCGGTCCACCTGCTGAACAATCTGGCGGACCGACCCCTGGAGTTCCACCAGTTCCTTGCCGCCGCCGAGTTTCTTCAGGAGATGCTGCATCCACTCGGCCTCCTGGCGGATGATGGCCAGGGGATTGTTGATTTCATGGGCGATGCCGGCGGAAAGCTCGCCGATGGCGGCCAATTTCTGCGACTGGAGCAGCCGTTCATCCAGCAGCCAATCTTTTTTTTCGGGGGCATCCATCCGCTTTACCCATGGAGCGAAAAGTTCAAAGTTCAAAGTTCAAGGTTCAAGGTTGTTAATGTAGGGTGCGCCCCACGCACCATTGGCCGGCCTTGTGACGGGCGAGGACGCCAGCCCTACCGGACTTTTCATGATTTACGGGTGGTCCGAAGGCTCAACTGGTCTGCTGTCCTCAGCCCTTGCCTTCCTGGATCACCTTGCGGTCATAAGCCTGGCGCACCTTCTCCAGCAACTCGTCCAAGGCCACGGGTTTCATGACATAATCGAAGGCCCCCAGTTGCATGCCCTGAATCCCCGATTCCACCGAGGCGTGGCCGGTGAGCATGATTACTTCGGCCAGGGGTTTCTTCTTCTTGAGCTCCCGCAAGGTTTCAATCCCATCCATCCCCGGCATCTTGACATCCAGAATGATGACATCAACGTCATGGGTATCCACGAATTCCAGGGCCTTGTAACCGCTCTCCACCCCGGTGACCTCAATCTTTCTCGCCTTCAACCGCTTGAGAATGGTCTCCAGGAAGTCCTGCTCGTCATCCACAACCAACATCTTGAATTTTTCCATTACAACCGCCTCCTCGGGTCATCTCACCGGTAAATAAATGGTGAAGGTGGTGCCCTGGCCTTCGTCGCTGGCCACCAGGATTCTGCCGCCCAACTTTTCTATAATGCTGTAAGAAATGGATAAACCCAGGCCGGTGCCCTTGCCCACCTCCTTGGTGGTGAAAAAGGGATCGAAGATTTTTTGTAACACATCTTTGGGCATCCCGGGGCCATTATCGTGGATCTCAACGCATATTTCGTTATTCTTCTGGCTCATTCTGGTATTAATGGTGATCTCCCCATCCTTGCCGATGGCGTCGATGGCATTGTTGATGATGTTCAGGAACACCTGCTGCATCTGGGACTGGTCGGTGGTGGTCAACGGCAGGTCCGGGGCGTAATTCGTCTGGATATCGATGTTGCGGTAGCGGGCTTCGTTCTCCAAAAAGTCGATGCTCTCATCCAGGACGGTGTTGAGGTTGACCCGTTCGGTTAACGGCTCCATCCGCCGGGCAAACCCCAGCAGGCGGTGGGTCACGGTCTTGGCCCGCACCACATGATACTCGATCTTATTCACCGCATCCAGGAGTTCTTGAAAGTTCTCACTTCCGGCCACGTCCTCCATGCCCATCAGGTCCTTCATCCACCCGGCCTTCTCGCCGATCACGGCCAGGGGGTTGTTGATTTCATGGGCAATGCCCGCGGCCATTTTCCCCAGGGCCGCCATCTTGCTGGACTGCATCGCCACTTCATCGCTGGCGGCTTTTTTCTGTTCCATCCGCATCAGTTCTTTCATCATCGCCCGGGTGGTGAAGTAGGCCCCGATGATGATGAGCACCACTCCCCCCAGGGCTATTAACGCCGCCCAAAATCTGGCCTGCAGCAGCGGCGTCAGTTCCTCGGTGGGGGCTTCCCGGATAACCAGGACCCACTTTTTCAGTTTGACAATGCTGGTGGCATAGAGAGAGTTCTCGCCCTGGAAGTCTATATTCTCCACCATGGTGCCGGTGGCCGCGGCGAAGTCGGGAGCCTTGGGGGGCTCCATGACCTTGCCGCCAAAGCGCGGCGTGGTCTGCAAGACGTTTTCCCGGTTGACTATAAAGGCGTCGCCTTTTTTGCCGACCCAGGCGGCCCGGACGATATTGTCGATAATGTCCGAATCGATGGTGGCCCTGAGGACCCAACTCCGGTTCTTCTCCCGCACCATGACCGCAATGATGAAATGGGGAATTTTCCTGAATCCCAGAAAGACATCGCTGACGTAAACCCCCGTGGCCATAACCTCATTAAACCAGGTCTCATCCTTGTAATTTACTTTTTTCAGGATGCTGTAATGTGGTCCCACGTAGGCCAGATGGTTGCCGTCCTCGTCGATGACCCCCAGATCTAAAAATGACTTGGAGCGGGTCTGAATGATATTAAAAACCCGGTTTAAATAATCTTCGTTCTGTAACTGCGCCAGAGATTGAGTATGCGCCAGACCGGTAAGCTGTGAAATCCGTTCCTCCAGAAACAGGTCAACGGAACCGGCTCGATTTTCCGCCAGGGTCTTCATATTTTCCATGATCTTGGCGGTATAGGAGACGCTGAACTGGTGGTAAATCACCCCTCCCAGGATAAAGAGCGGGACCACCGCAAAACACACGGTGGCCAGGATGATATCCCACCATAACTTCCGGTATTGCTTGGCTTCCATCAGTGCCCCTTCAGGTTAAGCGATTCCAAAAAGAGACTCTGCCAAAGTCTTAACCTTGTCATTCTGAGGAAGCGGAGCGACCGAAGAATCTCACAAGTATCAGAAAATACGAGATTCGCAACGAAGCTGCGCTCCGTTCAGAATGACATGAATATTCAATGTCTTGACTGCAACTTTCGTCCGGGATCCATGACCAGCGCCGCGGTCCTCCCGGCAGGCCTTTCCCCGGCTCGGCCAGTTCCAGAAATTTTGGACGAACTAAGTCGCGGATATTCTAAGCAATGGTCGTTCCAACCCCGCCAGCCCATCATACTCAACATAACTACTGGAATAATCAAGGAAAAACTACATAGACCCCAGGGATAACCTCACCGTGTCCGCCTCCATCTGTCAAGATTTTTTACAGGTTGTAAAGGGGCGGTCACATATGAAGCTCTTTTTGTTATAATTAATCGTATCCTAATGGCAGTGTCGGTTTAATGTCAAGGCAAGATCGGGCGCTAGCGCGGCGCACCGATTCCCCTTGAATCTCCCCGCACTCTGGGCTAAAGTGTGCAGAGACGGTAACTTTTCGGTCCCGGGGGTTGACCCGGCCGCACCCTTTGAAAGCGAGATGTCCATGAAGCGTTACGACGACCCCAAGTGGGTCCAAAGCATGAAGTTGAGCCTCGACCACAATTACGCCATGGCCGAGTTCCTGGGAGAGAACGGTCTTACCGAAGCGGACCTGCAAGGCTTGGCTCCCCGGCTGCAGGCGTTTCATAATTCCTTAACCAGCCAGCGGGAGGGCGGCCAGCTGGGTTTCATGGAGTTGCCCTACCAGACCCAGGTCGTCAAAGAGGTCCGTAAGGTTGCCAAACCGCTGCTGGAATGGTGCTGGGATGTGGTGGTGCTGGGGATCGGGGGCTCCGCCCTGGGAGCCCGGGCCCTGCATCAGGCCTTGTGCCACCCCCAACACAACAAGTTCCCCATGGCCCGGCGCCAGTTGAAGCTGGGTCTCTGGATCGCCGACAACGTTGACCCCGACTACCTGTACGGCCTGCTGGACGGCCTGGATATGCGCCGCACCACCTTCAACGTCATCAGCAAATCGGGCAATACCGCCGAAACCCTGGCCCAGTTCCTGTGGATCTTCAAGCTGTTAAAGGGACGGGTGGGGGAGGCCAAGGCCCGGGAGCGGATGATCATCACCACCGACCCGGAAAAGGGGCCGCTTCGGGACCTGGCGGCTAAAGAGCACCTGCCGTCCCTGGCGGTTCCCGCCAACGTGGGGGGCCGCTTCTCGGTGCTCTCGGCGGTGGGGCTTTTGCCTGCCGTTTTGGCCGGCATTGAGGTGGAGGAACTCCTGGCCGGGGCCCGGTTCATGGATCAGCGCCTCAAAGAGGCGGATGCCGGCCACAATCCGGCCTATCGTCTGGCGGCGCTGTTCTATCTCTTTGCTACCGCCAAAGCCCGGCCTAATCTCGTGTTCATGCCCTACGCCAGCACCCTGGCCGGGATGGCGGATTGGTTCTGCCAACTCTGGGCCGAAAGCCTGGGAAAGGCCCATGATCTTCAGGGCAACGCCGTGAATGCCGGCAGCACCCCGATCCGGGCCTTGGGCACCACCGATCAGCATTCCCAATTGCAGCTTTACATGGAAGGGCCGGCCGACAAGCTGATCACCTTTGTGGCCGTGGATAAGTTCAAGCATGAGCTGGAAATCCCGGACCTGTATCCCGGCCGGGAAGCCCTGGGCTATCTGGGAGGGCACTCCCTCAATGAGCTGCTCCGGGTCGAGCAACAGGCCACTGCCTTTAATCTCATGAAGGCCGGCCGGCCCAACCTGACCTTGCACCTGCCGGAGATCAATCCCTTTACCATCGGGCAATTAATCTACCTCCTGGAAGTAGCGACGGTGGCCGCAGCTTCCCTCTTCGGGGTCAACGCCTTCGACCAGCCGGGAGTGGAGGGGGGCAAACAAACTACCTACGGCCTGATGGGCCGGCGGGGATTCGAAAACCATCAGCGGGAATTTGCCGAGGCCCCGCCGGCTTTGGAGAAATACCGGATTGCCTGAACCATCATGAAACGCCTGAAACTCACGAGCTCCTGGTGGCGTCCGGGGAAAGACCTGGACACCTTCGGCCTGGTTAAATTTTTCTCCTTGCCCGGGTTTGTGGTCATTTTGGTGTTTACCGTCATCCTGACGGTGCTCCTGACCCTCCGGGCCCAGCAAATGACCCTGAAGAAAAATGAGGATTATCTGATCCTGCTGGCTTCCAACCTGAACCATCAGATCTATCAGCAATTCGTCCTGCCCACGGCGTTTGAGAAGGGCGGGCGCATCACCCTGTCGGACCCGGAGCAATCCCAGCGCCTGGACGTGGTGGTCCGCACCACCATCCATGGCTTTCACGTGGAGCAACTGAACCAGTACGATCAGGAGGGGGTGTTCTCGTATAGCACCGCCCAGGTGCCCCTGGGAAAAAAATCCGACGATGTCGTGGGGGTGCAAAGGGCCCTGGCCGGGGAAAACTACTTCGAGATACCCGGCTACAGCAGTTTCTGGAGCATCTTCTGGCCCGGCAGTTACCAGCGCCAGACCCTCAAGGCGTTTATCCCCTTCCGGCTGGAGGACAAGGTCATCCCCCAGACCGGCCCGGTGGTGGGCGTCATTGAGATTGACCAGAATATCTCCGGGGACCTGGCCGAAATCGCCAACTTCCGGCTGATCATTTTGGTCACCCTGATAGTGATCATGGGCCTGTTATTTCTGGTCTTGCGGCAAATCGTCAAAAAAGCCGGCACCATCCTGGAGCGGCGCCAGGAGGAGCAGCGCCGCCTGGAAGCCCAGCTCCACCAGTCGGAGCGCCTGGCGGCCCTGGGCGAAATGACCGCCGGGGTCGCCCACGAGGTCCGCAATCCCCTGGGCATCATCAGCTCCACCGCCGAGCTTCTGCAAGAACGGTTGGCCCGCTATGAACCCCAAAATCGCCTGGCCCAGATCATCGTGGAAGAGTCCAACCGTCTCAACGAGAAGGTGACGGAATTTTTGGATTTCGCCCGGCCCCGGGTCCCCAACCTCCGCCCTTGCGATCTGGAGGCGGCCATAAACCGGGGCCTGGAATTGCTGGCCCCGGAGATGGACCGTCTGGGCATCAAGGTCACCCGGGAATTTAAGCTTAACGGCCAGCCCCTCATGGTTGACCAGGATCTCTTGCACCAGGCCTTCCTGAATATTCTCCTGAATGCCATCCAGGCCATGCCCCAAGGCGGCCACCTGACCGTGTCCATCACCCCCGGGCCAAACGGTCAGGGGGGAGCGATCCGCTTCCAGGATGATGGCGAAGGCATCGAGCCCGAGGTCTTGAATAAGATCCTCAACCCCTTTTTCACCACCAAGGAAAAAGGCAGCGGCCTGGGACTGCCCATCGTCAAAAGCATCATCCAGGCGCACCAGGGGAGCCTGGAGATCAGCAGCGCCCCGGGAACCGGCACCACGGTCACCATCACTCTCCCCGCCCTGGCGCTGCAAAAAGTAAGTTAACGATCAGGGCCATGGACGGTTTGCATGTCCGGCCCCTCGATAAGCGAGTCCAGACCACCATGGATACGATTTTAGTCGTTGATGACGAAAGCAATTATCTCACCGTCATGGAGACCCTGCTGGGGGAGGCCGGCTATGAAGTCCTGACTGCCCCCAGCGCCATTGAGGCCATGAAGATCAGCGCCGCCGCCGATCTGGACCTCGTCCTCACCGACATGAAGATGCCCAAGATGACCGGCATCGAGCTCCTGGACAAATTGCAGCAACTCCAGCCGGATCTGCCGGTGATCATCATGACCGCGTTCGGCACCGTGGAAAAAGCGGTCTCGGCCATGAAAAAGGGCGCCTTCGATTACATCCTCAAGCCCTTCAAGAATGAAGAAATCCTGGTGACCATCGCCAAGGCCCTGAAACACCGCCACCTGATCCTGACCAACCGCCTGCTGAACCAGGAATTGGAAAAAAAGTACGGCTTCCCCAACATTGTGGGCGAGTCCCGGGTCATGGAGGAAATCCTGGCCCTGGTGAAACGGGTGGCTGCGTCCCGGGCCACGGTCCTGATCACCGGCGAAAGCGGCACCGGCAAGGAACTCATCGCCCGGGCCATCCACCAGTGCAGCAACCGGGCCGCCAAAAGCTGCATTTCGGTCAACTGCGGCGCCCTGACCGAAACCCTCCTGGAGAGCGAACTCTTCGGCCATGAACGGGGCGCCTTTACCCACGCCGTGGCCATGCGCAAGGGCCGGTTCGAACTGGCCGACGGCGGCACCCTGTTTATGGACGAAGTGGCGGAAATGTCCCAGGGCCTCCAGGTCAAGCTCCTCCGGGTGCTCCAGGAGATGGAATTCGAGCGGGTGGGCGGCACCCGCACCATCAAGGTGGACGTTCGGGTGGTGGCGGCCTCCAACCGGGACCTGAAAGAGGAGGTGGAGGCGGGGCGCTTCCGGGAGGATCTGTTCTATCGCCTCAACGTGGTCCATCTCCACCTGCCGCCCCTGCGCCAGCGCCAGGAAGACATCCCCCTGTTGGCGGCCCATTTCATCAAGAAGTATGTCCAGGAAAACCTCCGGGACAAGACCCGCATTACCCCGGAAGCCCTGCAGGTGCTGATCCACTACGCCTGGCCGGGCAACGTCCGGGAGCTGGAAAACGTCATGGAGCGGGCGGTCATCCTGTGCAGCAACAACACCATCACCCCCCAGGACCTGCCGGCCGAACTGGCCCCGGCCCCGGCCGAATCCCGGCTGGACATCGACCGCTTCATCCCCCTGAACACCCCGCTGCCCGAGGCCCTGGACGCCATCGAGGAGCAAATGATCCGCCGGGCCCTGGAAAAAAGCGGCCAGGTCCAGGTCCGGGCCGCGGAGTTGCTAGGCATCACCAAAAGTTTGTTGCAGTACAAGCTGAAAAAATATCATTTGACGACTTGAATAGGGTACGGGAGGCGCGGGATTGGATAATTGGAAGAACCAGCTCTATTTTGGGGACAATTTGCCCATCCTCCGGGCGCAGCACATTCCCGCTGGCAGTGTGGATTTGATTTACCTGGACCCGCCCTTCAATTCCAACGCCACTTACAACGTTCTGTTTGCTGAACAAAACGGCTCAAAGTCCGGGGCTCAGATCACCGCCTTCGATGACACCTGGCATTGGGGCATGGAGTCGGAAGCGGCCTTTGATGAGGTGGTGCAGCAGGGAATTGGGCCGAAAAAACTGGCCGACTTGCTCCTGGCCTTGCGTTCTTTCCTGGGCAGCAACGACATGATGGCCTATCTTACCATGATGGCCGTCCGCTTGGTAGAACTCCACCGGGCGCTGAAACCTACAGGGAGCATTTTCCTCCATTGCGACCCCACCGCCAGCCATTATTTAAAACTTGTCATGGACGCAATCTTTGGTCCGAAAAATTTCCGCAATGAAATTTCATGGAAGCGTACCTTTGCCCACGGCTCATCTAATCGCTTTGGGCCTATTCACGATATAATTTTCTTTTATTCCAGAAGTGACCATTTTCAATGGGCTAATTTTAAAATTTCCCACGACCAAGAATATATTGCTAAACATTTTAATTTTGTTGAGCCGGAAACGGGGCGAGTATTTCAGCCAATCAGTCTAACCGGCGCTGGCGTGAGGAAAGGGGACAGCGGCAAGCCATGGAGAGATATTGATCCAACTTCCGTCAGTAGACATTGGGCATTGCCTGCAAATATTATCGCCAAGCTGGGCATAAAGGCGATGAGCACCCAGGAAAAGCTTGATGCGTTGGACACGGCTGGTCGCATTTTTTGGCCGCAAAAAATAGGAGGAACCCCAAGGCTTAAATTTTATGTGGATGAGCTGGATGGCGCTGCCATCCCGGATATGTGGATAGATATCCCTCCCATTTCAGCCCAGGCCGCTGAACGTCTCGGCTATCCCACCCAAAAGCCCGAGGCGTTGCTGGAACGTATCATCAAGGCCTGTAGCAATGAAGGCGATGTGGTGCTGGACCCCTTCTGCGGCTGCGGCACTGCGGTGGCCGTGGCCGAGCGCCTCAGACGCCGATGGATCGGCATCGATATCACCCATTTAGCTATCAAACTTATCAAACAACGACTGAGCGACACCTTTCCCACGGACCCGCCCGATTATGAGGTGATTGGAGAACCGGTTGACGTCAAGAGCGCCGAAGCGCTGGCCCTTGAAGACCGCTATAAATTCGAGTGGTGGGCTTTGGACTTGGTAGACGCCCGCCCCGCCCAGGACAAAAAGAAAGGCTCCGACCGCAGCATCGACGGGATCATCTATTTTCAGGAAAAAACCGGCGGTAAGTACCACAAGATTATTGTGCAGGTAAAAAGCGGCAAAGTGGGCGTTAGTCAGATTATGGAATTAAAAGGCGCCATAGAACGGGAAAAGGCCGTTATCGGCGCTTTCATTACCCTCAACCCTCCAACCAGGCCAATGATGGAAGAGTCCGCGGCCGCTGGCTTTTACGAATCTGAAGATTTCCCCGGTCACCGCTTTCCTCGATTGCAGATACTCACGATAGCCGATCTTTTCGCCGGCAAGAAATTACAATATCCTCATTGGGCCATTCAGGCCACCTTCAAGAAAGCCGCCTCTAAGCGCAAAGGGGGCAACCCTGAGGATAACCAGAAGAATTTATTGTAACTGGAGGCCCTTTGAAACCCGAACAATTCCCCGACGACATCCGGCCCCACCTCATCCCCGAGCCCACCGGGGAGATGGTTTACCGCTGCCTGGAGTGCGGCGCTGAATTTGCCATTACCGAGCTGCTCTATACCTGCCCGCACTGCCGGGGTTTGTTTATGCTGGAGGATAAAAACGCCGCCCGGCTGGCCGAGCGCCCCGGGGCCTTCTGGCGGCGGCTGTTCGATTACCGGCGGATGCTCAACCTCCCGGCCCTGAGCGGCGTTTTCCGGTACTACGAACTCATCGCCCCGGTGATCCCGCTTAAGGACATCATCTACCTGGGCGAAGCCCACACCCCCCAGGTGGCGGCCAACCCCGAGCTTAGGTCCGAAGTGGGCCTGCCGTTTTATTTCAAGAACGACGGCCAGAACCCCAGCGCCTCCTTCAAGGACCGGGGCATGGCCGCGGCCTTGAGCTACCTCAATTTCCTGGTGAAGCAGCCCGGCGCCGGCCGGGTGCTGGCCATCTGCGCCTCCACCGGCGACACCTCGGCCTCGGCGGCGCTCTATTCATCGTATCTGGGAGAACAGGTGGCCTCGGCGGTGATCCTGCCCCACGGCAAGGTTACGCCCCAGCAGTTGGCCCAGCCCCTGGGCAGCGGCGCCCAGGTCCTGGAGATTCCTGGCGTCTTCGACGACTGCATGAAGGTGGTGGAGGCCCTGGCGGACAACTACCAGGTGGCCCTGCTCAATTCCAAAAACTCCTGGCGCATCCGGGGCCAGGAGTCTTATGCCTATGAGATCGCCCAGACCTTTGACTATGACCTGACGAAAATCGCCGTGGTGGCGCCCATCGGCAACGCCGGTAACATCACCGCCATCATGCAGGGTTTTCTGCGCCTCCACGACCTGAAGATCATCGACACCCTGCCCCGGATCATCGGGGCCCAGTCCCGCCACGCCGACCCGGTGTTCCGCTACTACCTGGAGCCCGATCCCGGCAAACGGGTCTTTGTGCCGGTGACGGTACAGCCGTCCGTGGCCCAGGCCGCCATGATCGGCAACCCCGTGTCCATGCCCCGGGTGATCCGGCTGGCGGAGGAGTATCACCGCCGGGCCGGGGAAGGCAGCGTGGCCGTGGTCCAGGTGAGCGAGCAGGAGATCATGGACTCCATGCTCCTGGCCAACCGCCACGGCCATATCAGTTGCACCCAGGGGGGCGAATCCCTGGCCGGCCTCCGGGCGGCCCTGGCGGCAGGCGTGCTGGGCCGGGATGAAACCCCGGTGCTGGACGCCACCGCCCACCACCTGAAATTCATCGGTTTCCAGCAGATGTACTTCGAAGATTCCTTCCCGCCGGAATTCGAAGTTAGCCCCAAGGCCGCCTACCGGAACCGGCCCCGGCTGCTTACCCCCAAGACCGACAGGCCGGAAGAGAAAACTGCGGACCTGGCCGGGCAGATCGCCGCCCTGCTGGAGTTGACGCCGAAAGGTTAGCGGGGGTTGCCTCACCGTGGCCTGATTCTTATCTTTTCTTCAAACTCGGAATCATCCCCAAAGGAGGAAAAGATGCAGAAGACCAAGGTATGGATTCAGGTGATGGTGGTGGGTCTGATGGTGGCCTTGGCCTGGGCCTGCTCTGCGGCCCCGGAGGCGCCACGGGTTGACAAGGAGACCGTAAAAGGCTGGCTCGGCAACCCCCAGGTGGTGATCCTGGACGTCAGGGCCGGCGATGATTGGAAGGACAGCAAAACCAAGATTAAAGGCGCCGTCCGTCAAGATCCCAAAGAGGTGCAAACCTGGGCTGCCAGTCTCCCCAAGGACAAAAAAATCGTCCTGTACTGCGCCTGAAAGAACGAAGGCACCAGCGCCAGTGTGGCGCAGGATTTGCTGAAGATGGGTTTTTCTCAGGTATGGGCTTTGAAAGGCGGCTGGGTGGAATGGGACAAGGCCGGATACCCCACCGAACCCAAGTAAAGGTGGTCATTCCCGGGGAGAGGCAACCTTTTATTACTCGGTAACCGAAAAGTCTGGCGTAGGGTGCGTCTCACGCACCATTAATCAGCGGAATCGGCGGGCAGTACCCGCCTTATACCAAGTTGCTGTCATAGAGGTAATTCTGGCTTTTATGATTGCAATCACCGTAGGGGCGGTTCGCGAACCGCCCCTACAATGCGGATTATTACTTGTTTGACGGCAGCTTGGTATTACCTAATACCGACGAAGGGGGACCTTATGGCAATAACGGTGGGCATGACCCATGAGATGCGGCTTAAGACCGGGCCCGAGCACACGGCCCAAAAATTTTTCCCCAAAGTTCCCGATGTCTTCGGCACTCCCTTTCTGGGTGGGTTGTTCGAGGGCGTGAGCGCGGCCTTGATGGCCCCCCACCTGGGGGACGGGGAAACCTCGGTGGGGATCTCCATGAACCTGAAGCATACCGCTCCCACCCCCCTGGGCATGGAAGTGCGGGCCGTCACCGAGGTCACCCAGGTGGACGGCAAGAAAATCACCTTCAAGGTGGAGGGGTTTGACGAGAAAGAGAAGATTGGCGAGGCCGTCCACGAACGTTTTATAATTAATTCGGCGAAGTTCAATCAGCGGGTGGAGGGCAAAAAAAGCTGAACGCAGCCAAACCTTCCCTGGATTTTCCTTACGACCTGGTGACCCTGGGGCATTTTGAGGCCGGCGGCGGCTGGGAGGCCCAGATCCGCCAGTACGTCCGCAAAAAATACCGCCAGGACCTGGCCGGGCTGGCCGGCCTTGACCCCCAGGCCTTGGCGGCGCTCTTCCGGGGGGAACTGGCGCCCGGCCGTCCCTACGCCAGCATCCAGTGGGTGCTGCGGGTGGCGCCCTTCCGCCCCCTGGAGGTCTTCCTGCTCTTCGACCAGGACCCCGAGTTCGGCACCGATCTCAGGGTTTTTTACGCCCGGAAAAGCCTGGCGGTCCCCACCGAGGACGCCTATGTCTTTGCCTGGGATTATGTGGCCCTGCTGGCCCGCTATGGCCGGGGACAGTTTTCCCTGACCAATGCCGGGCCCGGGCCGGAGTGGCTGCCTCTATCGGATTTTGCCCCGGACGGGACCGCCCCGGTGCAGGAAGTGGCCCTGGGAGCCCGGGAGGAAATCCTGGAAAGGGTGACCCCCGAGGTGGTGGAGGTGGCGGTGCGGCGGATGGATTGCGGCACGTTCGCCCAGGGCGGCGAATCCTGGGAGGTGGCCTGGCCCCTTTTGGGCGACCTGTCTTTCCGGTTCCGATACGGCCCGGCCGGCTCGGAGATGGCCTTTGACAGCCATGGGGCCAGGAAGTACGCCCCGGAATTTCTCCTGAGCTTAACCTGGTTGTATATCAACGGGCTTCTGAGGGAGTGCCGCCAAGTGGACGACACCCTGCCGAAGCTTTCCGCCTATTTTTAGCGCCATGAAATGCATTTATTGCCATAAAGCCAGCATCGTCATCAAACCGACGTGAATCGGGGTGGAAATCGGCTGCCCGGGATGCGGCCGCGTCTATTCGGCTGACGAGATGAAGGAACTGATCAGACAACATCAACTGGCCCGGCCGGGGAGACCGCCCAAGCCCCAGCCGGTCAAATAATGAGGTTACATGAGTGCTCAACTGAAAGATTTGACCCGGATGAACCAGGCGAGCCCGGCCCGGTCGGGTATGGTCAAGGTCAGCTACGGAGTCCATAACCTGGAGGCGGCCATCGCCGGCAAATCTGTCAGCGAAGTGCGTCAGTCCTTGAAAGAGCCGTTGAACATCGATCCCCGGGCCCTGGCCCTGGTGAATAGCCGGGATGTGGCGGCCTCGTATATCCTGAAGCAGGGTGACCAGCTGGAGTTCGTGCGCCTGGCAGGAGAGAAGGGCGGAGCGCGGTTGGCGGTGCTACCTGACTGTCTCAGAGGCCAAAGCCTTGTAGGGTGTGCACTGCGCACCTTTATCATGTACAGGTATCCTGCACAGGCGAGACGCCTGTGCCACCAAATTCTTAGCAGAGAAAGGAAATCACGATGAATTATAGCACTGACAAACTCAAGGAAAAAATTGGCGGTTTTCATCCCGAACTGGCCCAGAATGGGGTGAGTTTGAGCGTCGACTGGGATGCGGCCGGCAAGCATTTCGCCCTTAAGCTCGGCAAGGCCGGGAAAGAGATGGGGGCGTACCTGGACCAGAAAGACGCCGACGAGTGCATGGCCGGCAAGAAGTGCCTCAATCTGGCGGTGATGGTAACCCAGTTACTGGCCGATCTGGAAGATTTGATCTCCCCGCGCAAGCCGGGTTAAGCTGTCCGGGCGGACCGCCGGGCCCGGGTTCAGCGCCGGCCGGCAATCAGGCGGGCCTCTTGAAAAGCGGGAGAACGCGACCGGCGTAATGCAATGATCGACGGCTCTGTTTCCTAACAAACCGGATGGCGGGCCGGTTGAGGCGGGAAGGATGGGGTGCGCCTTTGACAAGGTCAACAAAAAAAGATATATTTTATGATACGCCGGGATTAAGAGACAACCAGTTGGTCTTTCCCGGCGACCAAACCTAACGGAGACCGTCTATGGCCCGGGTTACTATTGAGGACTGCCTGGAACAAGTACCGACTCGCTTCGGCCTGATTCACCTGGCGGCCAAGCGGGTGCGCCAGATTTACCGCGGGGCACCGGTTTTGGTCAGAGGGGACAACAAAGAAATCGTCATGGCCCTGCGGGAGATCGCCGCCGCCAAAATCGTGCCCACCACCCCCTTGAAAGCCTTCCCGGAACCCGAAGAAGAATAATCCCCACCCATCCTGCCCTAACCTGCCGTTGCCGCCCTGGAGGGTGGCGGGGCTGCGGTTCGCCGCGGCATCGGGATTAAAGTTTATCCCGGCAGGGTACCGGCACCGGCGCTGCCCCAGCACAGGACCGGACCGTTGGCTTCCGGCGCGGTATCCGGAGCCCAGACCTCCAGATCCCCATACCGTACCTCAGGCAAAGGCCAGCCGGCCACAATGTCACGCTCCACAAATTCCTGCAATTCTTGAGAGGCGGCTTCAAGGTCCTGGTCATCGGCTGTGGCCGTGAGCAACGCCCCCAGGAGATCCGCGAACTTCGCTTGCCAGGGCGGCCGGCCGGATTCACCGGCAACCTGCAACCACTCGGCCCCATTGTGGCAACCGGGTAGGGATAATTGCACCTTCCGGAGGGCAGTCCAATCCGGCCAGCCTTTTAAGGTGAGGAACAGGGGCCGGGAGGCCCGGCCCAGGAGCAGGGGGACCAGTTGGTCCGGCTTCTCGGGGGCCATCACCCGGCGCCACAGGCGGTAGCGCAATTTGGCCAGTTCGGGGTCCACCGTTTCGGCGACCCCGGAGACGGGTCCGTAGGAGGCTTGATCGGTCCAGGGTTCCGGTTTGAGGATATCCTGCAGCCAGCCTTGCCCCTGGTCCACCAGCAGGAATTGGGCCTCTTGGTCGGCCTGCATTTTTTCCAGCTGCCACGCCAGGGACCAGGCATTGGGTGAGGTTGACGGCGGCTCCGGGGCCGCGGCTTTCCCATAGGAGCGGATGGCCTGGATTAGATTATCCCCTGCCTCCTCCTGGTCCCGGCGATAATCTGCGAAGGCCTGCCACTGGCGCAGGTCTCCGGGATTAAAATGCTGCAACTCCCGGGAGTGGACCTCGGCTTCCGCGGGTAAGGGCATTCCCTGGTAAGGCAGTTGCTCAGGCCACCCCGGGATGACTCCCACCTTCAAATCAGGGAAGTACAGCGGTAAGGTCCAGAATTCTTCCCGCCACGGCAGGATTACCGGAAAGGCGACGATGTGCCAGGCCGATCCCATATACGCCTCCACCTGGATAGGGTTCTAGGGATGAAAGGGAGCCCGCCGCCGGGCATACCCTCTCCGATTTTATCGTAGCCGATAAAGTCTTATTATACATACCCCAGGAGGCGCCGGGATACAAGGGGAGGCGCCGGGTGCGGCTGAATTTCAGGGCTGGCGGGTGCCGGTTCTATGGTCTGAATTATAGAATCGCCAATGAGGCTTATTTTTAAAAAAGCATCTCCAAAAGGACTTTTGCAAGAGGCTCTTTTGGCATTCCCTCTATGTTCTCGGACCGGGTATCTCTATCAGGCTAAAGGAGGTGCTAAAAATCATCTCAGGCTTGACTTGACCTCGATCCTAACTTAAAACTTGGAACAATTACTGAGTTCAGACCAGGAAGAGCCGGTGGCTCGCCCCGACGGTGTGACTTTCACGGTCAAGCCGGCGGGTACAGAAAATCGGCTATTGAGCGCAATTCAGTATGCGCAGATGCCCCACCTTCGTACAGGAGGAATCTCGCTGTCATCTGACTGCTTCAAGCCTAATCCGGTTTTCATGCGCCGGGCCATTGATGAGGCCCGGGAGAACCTGGCGGCGATGGACGGCGGCCCCTTTGGGGCCTGCCTGGTGCGCGGGGACGAAGTCCTGGCCGTGGCCCACAACACGGTGCTCAAAGACCTGGACCCTACCTGCCACGGGGAAACCAATGCCATCCGCCTGGCGGCCCGCAAACTTCAGCGCTACGACTTGTCGGGCTGTGATATCTACTCCACCACCGAACCCTGCCCCATGTGCTTTGCGGCGATTCACTGGGCCCGCATCGGCCGGCTCATCTATGGCACCGAGATCATTGAGGTGGCGCGGCTGGGCTTCAACGAACTCACCCTCAGCAACCACCAGATGCAGGCCCTGGGCCGGAGCCCGGTAGCCATTTATCCGGGCTTTCTCGCCGATGAATGCCGGCAACTCCTGGCCGAATGGGCCGGGATGCCGGGGCGCCAGGTCTATTGAAGGGCGCTGCCGTTTGAGTCCAGGTCACAGACCAACAGCAATTCTTCCGTAGGGGCGGACCCAGGTGTCCGCCCTTGAGCCAGGGTCCACCCGCCACCCGCTGCAGACTCCTGGCGATTCCACCCGGTTTTCCTTTACGCCGTGGGGAAAGATTTGCTAAACTGGGCAAAGCTCTGGTCGGGGTCCAGGCTGTACCAGGTCGAGGAACTCAATCAAGTAGGGAGGAAGCGGTATGAAAGTGAGACTGGGTGGGAGGTGCGGCACGCTGATCCTGGCCGCCGGCCTCATGACAGGCCTAATTTTCGGAGCCGGGGCGAGCGCCCGGGCAGAAAGGAGTCATCCGTTGGTCAAGCTGGAAACGAGTATGGGGGACATCACCCTGGAGTTGTATCCGGATAAGGCTCCGGCTACGGTGGCCAATTTCCTGGAGTACGTCAACGCGGGGTTTTTTAACGGCACTATTTTTCACCGGGTTAAGAACGGGTTTATGATCCAGGGCGGCGGTCTGGATGGCCAGATGAACAAGAAGCCCACCCGGGCGCCCATCAAGAACGAAGCCGACAACGGCCTGACCAATGACGCCTACACAGTCGCCATGGCCCGGACCGGCGACCCGAATTCGGCCACGGCCCAGTTTTTCATTAACGTGGTCAACAACGGCTTTCTCAACCACACCGCCAAGACGCCCCAGGGCTGGGGTTACGCCGTGTTCGGCAAGGTAGTCAAGGGCAAGGAAGTAGTGGATAAAATCAAAGCGGTGCCCACCACCACCAAGGGGATGTACGATGACGTGCCGGTGGAGCCGGTAACCATTGTTAAGGCCACCGTGGTGCAAAAATAGCCTCAAAGGATTAGACCATCCCACTCCCGGGGGCGGAGCGTTTTGTCGGGGCGGGTTTTAAACCCGCCCCGACAAGTTTATTCACTGGGTTATCCGGATAATTTGTTCTATCTCACCGGGAATGCGGCCTTATACCAAGTTGAGACCTTTGCGAAAGTCTCATGTAGGCCGCCCTCGGCTGTCCATACTGTATTTAGGCGCAGGCGAGGGCGCCTACGCCACATTTTGATTCGGGGAAAAGAGTCAGAGACTTTCGCAGAGGTCTCAAGTTGCCGTCAAACAAGTAATAATCCGCATTGTAGGGGCGGTTCGCGAACCGCCCCTACGGTGATTGCAATCATAAAGCCAGAATTACCTCTATGACAGCAACTTGGGATTACATGTGGTCGATGAGGGCCTGGCCGAACTCGGAGCACGCCACTTCCCGGGAGCCCGGCAGGAGCCGCGCCAGGTCGTAGGTGGCGATCCCGTCTTTGAGGGTGCGGGGCAGGCTTTGGTGGATGAACTGGGCGGCTTCGCCCCAGCCGAGATATTCCAGCAACATGGCGCCGGAGAGGATGAGGGAACTGGGGTTGACCTTATCCTGGCCGGCATATTTGGGGGCGCTGCCGTGGGTGGCCTCGAAGATGGCGCAGTTGTCGCCGATGTTGGCTCCCGGGGCCATCCCCAGCCCCCCCACCTGGGCCGCCAGGGCGTCGGAGATATAATCGCCGTTCAGATTGGGGGTGGCGATAACCTGGTATTCCTCCGGCCTTAGCAGCACTTGCTGAAAAAGATTGTCGGCCAGCCGGTCCTTGAGCACCGTCTTGCCGGCCGGGAGTTGCCCCTTATAGACCGTGGACAGCTCCGCCTCCGAGATCACCCCGGCCGGCAACTCCGCGGCGACCTCATAGCCCCAGGTTTGGAAGGCCCCTTCGGTGTATTTCATGATGTTGCCTTTGTGCATCAGGGTGACCGAGGTCCGCTGGTGCTGAACCGCGTGCTTCAAGGCCATGCGGATCAGGCGCTTGCTGCACCGTTCGGTCATGGGCTTGATGCCGATGGCCGCGGACATATCCAGGCTGCAGCCCAACTCGTGATTGAGAAAATTGATCAGGCGCTGGGCCTCGGGGGTGTTGGCGGCCCATTCGATACCGGCATAGAGGTCTTCGGTATTTTCCCGGAAAATCACCATGTCGATCTTTTCCGGTTCCTTCATGGGGCTGGGCACCCCGGTATAATAACGCACCGGGCGGATGCAGGCATATAGGTCCAGGACCTGGCGCAGGGTGACGTTCAGCGACCGGAAGCCCCCGCCGATGGGGGTGGTCAGCGGCCCTTTGAGGGCCACCCGGTATTCCCGCAGGGCCGTCAACGTTTCCACCGGCAGATAACTGCGGCTCAGTTTGAAGGCCTTTTCCCCGGCCAGGACCTCCTGCCAGAAGATGCGTCTGCCGTCGCCGTAAGCCTTGGCCACCGCCGCGTCCAGCACCGGGCGGGTGGCGTGCCAGATATCCGCCCCGGTGCCGTCCCCTTCGATATAGAGAATTATCGGCCGGTCGGGAACCACGAGTCCCCCGGCGGGGGTTGCGGTAACGATCTCACCCTTTCCATGCTCATGCTGTGCCATCATAGACCTCGTACACAATAGTAGCTTATTATTTCACCCTATTTTTGTCCCTGACGCAAGTAATTCCTGGCCGGCCGGCAAACCGGGGTGGCGCCGCGGCCCTGGACCATTTATGCATGGGGCATTATAAGGAATTGAAGCAGACTGGCAGGACTGAATTGGGGATGCCATTGGGCGGCGGGGGCGAACCCGTTGGGCCGGCTGGCGGCAGCGGCGAGCCGGTGTTGGCCGTGCGATTAAAACGGCGGGCAGGGGTTGGGGCCAGTCCGGCCCCTAACATCGCCCTGCTCGCCGCTTATTTGGTTTCCCTCGGGAGGGAATCTTAGATCCTTTAAGAAACCCCCAACCTTGATCACTGCAACAGCAGCAACAGGTAAATTGGATCTATCCCTCCGGAAAGGAGCTTCAGGGCCAGATCAGCCATAACTATGCCATACCCGGACACATCGTCCCACGTCGCCGGTGCCGGCAGGGCCGACTCGGTTAAGGCTTTACGGATTTGAGCCGCAGTTGCATTGGGCTTGGCTGAAAGCAGCAAAGCCGTGATGGCGGCGGCGTGCGGCGCCGCGGCGGAGGTTCCACGGAAGGGATTAAAACCAGGCGTGGCGCACTTTACCCCATCCGCCGCGGTGATGTCCGGCTTCTTGCGGACATAGCCGCCGGTGGAGGACAAATTTCCCGGGGTAATGGGAGTGCCATCGGGATAATAAAACACCCGGCGCGGACCATCGCTGGTAAAAGACTCCAAGGTCTCAGCGCCGGTAAATGGCGTGGTTCTTGAATTAGCACTGACGGCGCTGACGCAAAAGGCACTTTCAATCGTTGGATGCCCGTGGGTTTCACCCTTAGTCGCATATTGGGTTTGGGCGCGGGAGGCGTTGAGATGCAGGAATCGGGGGGCGCTTATATGGGCCGCATCGGGTGAGTACCTATCAATAATGATATAATACCCGGCGTAAAAGAGCCCGTAGATATCCACGCCGATGGCTTCGTAGGGGTCCTGGGTTCCGGTCTGGGAGTCATACGAACCATCAATGATATCTACACCATCAAAAACATAGAGATCGTAATCATTCCCTGAGGCTCCAAGAGCATCCGACCAGAACAGGGTTATCACCCCGGGATTCGTGAACATATAATTATACCAAACCCCAGGGGCGAATTCATGGAAATGCCATTCATCAAACGCTCCTCCGGGGTTGTTATCGACATAATCGCCTTCCCAGGTTCCCGAGGTGCCGGCGGCTAGATTGCCTGAATTGCCGGCCGAGGAAAAATAGGACACCCCGGCCGCGGTCACCGTGGTCACCGCCTGGGAGATGACATCATCCTGAAAGGGCGATTCATTGAAGTAACCCACATCGTCCACAATCACCTTGCAGCCGGCATTCTTTAACGCAATGATATTGCTGGCGAAACTTGCGGCACTATTCCACGCCGTGGCAAAATAGAGAGGAGAGCCCGGGGCCAGATCGTAAACGATCTCCAGCATAGCCGTGCCTTCCCCGGAATTGCCCGGGGCATCCTCTAACACCGTAACGGTAGGAGGCAGATCTCCGCTGGCTTGCACCTGAGCAAGATAATCGACGGAATCGGAGAGCACGCCGACCTTTACCCCGGCCCCGGTAAACCCTTTAGCGCGCACCAGGGGGGCGTTGTGGGCCACGTCACCCTCAGAAGTGTTGACCTTTCTGGTTTCGCAGAGAGCGGCTTTATCAATAAATTGAATGTCGGGATGCGCCGCAATGGCTTCGACCGCGGTTATGGGGATGAGGGCCCGTATAGCCCGGTATTGAGGAAACTGATTGATTATCGTGCCGCCGTTATCGGTTATCATTTTTAGAACCGAATCACTGACGTTGGCTTTTATATCAGTTAATATTTCATTTTTATTGTTTAATTTAATTCGGCTTTGAAGTTTAGGCAAGTTATCCGGGCGATCTCGCAACACACTAACATGCAGATGCCGGACAATGGAGGAATTCACCTTTCGTTGAACCGCAGTAAATGATTTTTTTTCTGCTTTTAACACCTTCAGCTGTGCCTGAAAATTATTTATTGCCTCTGCGGACAATGTTTGCCCCGCGGCGGCAAAAACCCAGGTCCCGGTAGCGGCAAGCAGTACTACCGATAACAGACAGACTATGGTTATAGATAATAGGCGCGATCTTGTCTTCATGGGTTATCACTCCTTGCCCCAGGCGCATGTAATCCGCAAAATTTATCGCTCCTCTCCTAAACCCGAGATTCCGCGGCCTCCTTGGCCGCCTCAGTCCGGACTGGCTTCTATCACTCTCTCCCTAAGCTTACCTCCGAAAAGGTTAGTCTGTTTGAACCAAAATTAACTTGCGGAAAACATGATAGCACAAAATTCAATCGAAGAGTAATTATCCTCAAAAATTTACCATATCATCGCCCTTGCCGAGCCGATGATTGGTTCCTCTCGGGGCGTCTGCCCCCCAAGCCAACAACGCCCGGAAAGTTATCCGGAAAGGGGGCAAAGGGCCAACCCGGGGAAGGAAAAATGATGGGGAAAAAGGTGGCGTGGTAAAGAATAAAGGGGCGGATTAGAATTTGGGAGAAAGGCCGGCCTGTTTGCAGATTTCGTTAGCGGTGATGCGGTCCAGAAGTTTATGGCGTTTTACGGGGATGTTTTTGAGGCCGTCGGTATAGATGGCATGGTTGCCGCCTTCCCGGAGCAGGTGGAAGCCGGGTTCTTCCCGGTAGCGGATGAGATCACGCCGTTTGACGGACATGGGCCAAGTCCACGGGAAGTTGCTCGATTAAGGCATTGCCCAGGGGAATTTCCTTGCCTTGCTGCCGGTAGGCCAGGATCATTTCATTCAGGGCGTCCCGGAGCATGGCCCGGCAGTCTTCCAAATCCTGGCCTTCGGTGACCACTTCGGGCCATTCGATCAACTGGCCCAAATAACCCGAGGGGATTTTGGTGTACTTGGCGGTGAAATTGATAAACATGGCGGGTTCCTCTATATCAACATCATACCACACGAAGCAGGGGGGCGAAAAGGGGAAAAGGGGAAAGGGCAGAAAGTTAAAAAATCTTGAAAAAATTTGACAATTTGCTGGCGATTATTTTAACATGGGTGCAAAGTGGAGGGGTGGGGTTCACGTAGGGGCGGACGCACGGGTTTACTCGAAAAGGGGGCACAATTTTGGGATGGAATAACATAGAAGAGAGGAGGTTAGAAATTCCCCGCAGAGCGCTTTCTGAACTGGAAGACTTGTTCATTCCTAAAGACGTATCTTCCGATTCGACTCTATGTCTAAGTGTGATTATTGAAGATTTCGAAGTGAATCTCCCTGAATTTGCGGCTTATTTAGGACTTATTGATAGTACTTATGGAAGGCTCAGCCCGAGAGGAATTAATGCTTATTCAATGCGACGTGAAGAACAGCTCAAAATTTATGAATTTAGACATGGTTCACTGGCGCTCAAGTTTATTGAAGATATTGCTATCGGACATAGTTTTCAATTACTTCTTTTATATCTGCTACTAAAGTATCTACCCATAGGGTTGGAAAAGCTATCAGTCGCCTACAAGAATTACGAGGAAGGGCGTCTGTTAGGTTTACGCAGAAAAATATTAAGACGCCAAATAAGAGAGGATTCAGAGCTATCTGAGCTTCCGGAAGCCAGAAAAAAACAATTAAGTATATTAATCGACGAATTGCTATTGAGAGGAAGGAGGTTTTTGCCAAAAGCATCACGCTTTGCCGGAAAATATGTGCGTCATGTTAAGATTAAGGTGATCTCAAATTCAGAAAAAGTGCCGGGAGAAAAAGGAGATAACCATGGCTGACAAACATCCCTACATCTCAAGTGGCGGCCCCATCCTAAAAACGATTCAGCAATTTCGCAGTACACTTCCGCTAACTATTGACGCCTCAGTATTAAAGAAACTAGAGCTTGCGCCAAAGAATGAGTCATATCTCATTAATATCTTGCATTTCATTGGAGTAATTTCCGATGATGGGACGCCCACAGCCGAAGCAAGGGCAGCGTTCTCACAGCATGATGATTCTACGTTTGCGGAAAAGTTCTCTGGACTAGTGAAGAAAGCATACAGCGACTTGTTCTCTCTTCACGGGGACAAGGCCTGGTCTTTAGAACAATCCGCCCTTATCACATATTTTAGGCAAACGGATCAGACGAGCGCAATTATGGGAGCTCGCCAGGCAACTACTTTTCATACACTTGCTGCTTTGAGCGGGCACGGTGAAATTAGAACATCGCGTCAATTGACGCCTCGAAAAGAGAAAAAAGATAAAGTATCGGCCAAACCCGCAAATAAAGGGATACCAGAAACACATGCAAGTCCAGCAATTCCTATCTCAGGTCCAGCTAAGCATCGTGACCTTGGTCTCACTGTTCGAATAGAGATCAACCTACCGGTATCAGGGGATCAAGAAACATACGATAAAATTTTCAAAAGTATACGCGAGAATCTTCTGAGTGGATAAGAATCTATTATTATTTGAGAGGATAGTTCGCCGAGCACTGGCCTTTACTGAAGCCCCTCTGGATGAAGCAAAAGACATTCATCCATTTGATTTAAGAGATATTCATCCTAATATTCCCCAGATTGTGCGTAACCTCTTCGATAACGGGCATTATGCACAAGCAACTTTCGAGGCCTTTAAGTTTGTTGACAAGGAAGTCCAAAGGTTATCTGGAGAGTCAGAAAATGGCTTCAAGTTGATGATGAAGGTCTTCCAAGAGTCAACTCCTATCATAAAAATTACTCCCTGCATATCGCTGTCTGAAAAAGATGAACAAAAAGGTTATCAGTTTCTTTTTGCAGGCTCGATGTTGGCGATTAGGAATCCTAGAGGCCATGAATATGCTGTCAGAGATAGCCCAGATGATTGTCTTGACCATCTTTCTTTGGTCTCGATATTGCTTCGGCGACTGGAACAAGCTGGATATAAGATCGCTTAAGATATACTTTAAAAATTAATTCGCAATAGAGGCAACCAGTCAGTCTGCACTTAATGGAAGGTGCCCAAGCAGAGCTTGGGCGGAAAGGGGCGTTCCCAAGCAGGAGCTTGGGAACGAGGATAAAAGACGGTGGGCAGTGGGCACCCTATGGGTCTCAGGCGAGGCGGCGGGAAAGGGCGACCCGGCGGGTCGCCCTTACGGGGTGGGATCGCTGGCTCCAGAAACCCAGAACCTAAAACCCGGAACCCAGAACCCGTATCTGGCGGGCGGGGAGGCTCGCTTTAGCATGGCGGGGGGAGCACAGGCGAGACGCCTGTGCCACCAATACATCCGCTGGTCCCAGAACCCAGAACCCAGAACCCAGAACCTTGAACCCCGGCATCTGGCGGGCGGGGACGCCCGCGCCACTGGTTTTTTCCTGATCCCTGATCCCTGATCCCCGGAACCTGGAACCTGGAACCTGAATCAAGCGGCGGCGCCAGCGTCCATCGGTTATATTCCCTATAATGAGGTTATTCCAGGAGGACACCATGAAGGCAGGCATTTGGTTGATCCTGGCCGCTGGTATGCTCATGGCAGGGTGCGCGCCGGGGTATTATGAAACCCCGGTGGCTGTGGAGGACCCGCCCATGACCTGGACTCGAAACCCCGAGACCCAGGAGGAATATGAGCGGAGGATACGGTGGATGGAATGGGAGTCGAGATTTCCTCGGGGAAGGTGGGGCAGGTAAGGGGGGATTGCCTGGGACTCTAATCAGATCCCTTTATGCCGATGAAAGACCCTGGCGAAAGTCTTATAAAGGATAGCCGCCCTCGGCTGTCCACCCGGTATTTATAGCGAATGCCAGAAGGTTCTTCCTTGATGGCACCTGCTCAAAAAACCAAAATCCCCCCTAACCCCCCTTTGTTAAAGGGGGGGATTTACAGGGAATTGCGGTTAAAGTCCCCCTTTGAAAAAGGGGGATTTAGGGGGATTTGAAAACCTCCAAGCGGAAAGAA
>Ga0351860_1043_pt1 | contig 25331 bp, 22 predicted proteins | sample BONcelHFGM3001F8_FD_206791 | JGI IMG/M metagenome (GOLD analysis project Ga0351860, IMG submission 206791) | Enriched cells from coal bed in the Powder River Basin, Montana, United States - BONCAT cells FGM rep2 HSBNCT.FGM.300.1.F8 ...
CCGCGCCCGTTATTATGCCGATATGGAATTTGCAGATGTTCCGGTAGAAGAACTTATTTCGAAAAAATATGCTGCAGCGCGACGCAAGCTGATTAATGAACAAAAAGCAGGGAGTTACGAAGCCGGCATTCCCATGGAGGGTGGAACCATTTACCTTACTGTTGCCGACAAAGACGGAAACATGGTGTCGCTGATTCAAAGCAATTACCGGGGACTTGGCTCAGGCATGGTTCCTCCGGGGCTGGGTTTTATGTTGCAGGATCGCGGAGAGCTTTTCAGTCTTGAAGAAGGCCATGCAAACATTTACGCGCCTGGCAAACGACCGTTTCACACGATTATTCCCTGTTTTATTACCAAAGACGGCATTCCGTTCGTAAGTTTTGGAGTCATGGGCGGTGACTTTCAGCCGATGGGACATGTGCAGATTGTGATGAATCTGGTTGACTTTGGCATGAACCTTCAGGAAGCGGGAGATGCGCCGCGACTCAGCCACAGCGGATCAACCGATCCCACAGGAGGCTCCCATCCCGGTAAAGGAGAAATTCAGCTTGAAAGCGGATTTGATTACGAAGTCATCCGCGAATTGATGAATATGGGACATAAAGTCAGCTGGTCGTTTGGCGATTATGGTGGATATCAAGCCATTATGTTCGATCCTGCAAAAAAGGTTTTCTTTGGAGCCTCAGAATCAAGAAAAGACGGACAAGCGGCAGGGTATTGAAAGAACATAAATAAGCAATATTGTCCGGTAAAATGCACAAAATGAATAAATTAAATTGGTGATTTTTGGTGATTTAGAGCTTTGGTGGCACAGTTTACCTGCCGGATCTCCATAAACTGATGTGCATAGGTTGAAGTATTTGCTAATTTTGCATTAAATTTCTTACATGATTGACTACACCGATGATGACCGTTTACCGGTAACCATTCTGACAGGTTTTTTGGGAGCCGGCAAAACCACGCTGCTCAACAACCTTATCAAATCAGATCCCGAATATAAATTTGCCGTAATTGAAAATGAATTTGGCGAAATCCCCATCGACAACGATCTGATTGTTGGTGTTGAAAGCGACAATATTTATGAAATGTCGAACGGTTGTATCTGCTGTACGCTGAACGGCGAACTGGCTGAACTGCTATTCGACCTGCTGAATATCCGCCACAAACTTACCCACCTGATTGTGGAAACAACCGGCATTGCTGATCCTTCAACGGTGGTGCAGGCGTTTATGTCGTCAGAACAAATAGAGACTTTCTACCGCATCGACAGTGTGGTATGTATTGTGGATGCGCGAAATCTCAAAGCCATTACCGCCGATACCAATCTTGCTGCCAAACAAATCTCATACGCCGATACCATTCTGATCAATAAAACCGATCTTGTTTCGGAAGATGAACTTTCAGAAATTGAGGCGCTCGTTAAATCATTCAATCCGTTTGCCACGGTTTATAAAACCAGCTTTGGCAACATTGAAGGAATAAAATTGCTGGATACCTATACTTATGCTCCGCCGGTAATCGAAAAATTCTCGGTCAGTGCCGGTAAGCTGAGTCTGTCAAACGGACTTACCAAACCTTCAGGTTTTGCGATGGTTCAGAAACAGCAGAATCCGCATCATGACATTGAATCGCACAGCTACACATTTTCGCGTAATTTTGATCCGCACAAATTCAATTTCTGGCTCGATCATCTGGTGGAATATTACGGAGCCGGGATTTATCGCATAAAAGGAATCGTAAGTTTTGACAAAGTACCTCAAAAAGTAGTGGTACAATCTGTACGGGATCACATCATGATTTCGGGTGGCGATTTATGGGAAAATGAAGAAAGGCTGAGCCGGATTATTTTTATCGGCAAAAACCTTGGAAAGCTAAGACTTGAAGATAGCCTGATTGAACTGCTCGGTGGTGAATTGCAGAGAAGTGTTTCCTTGCTGCAAAGGGCTTATTAACCTGATTATCAGTTAATTTTAATTTTCGCTTTCCAGTATAATTCCCGGACGAAACACAGCTTTTCAAAACATCCAAGAATGCACTTCTCCAAATCACCGGCCTTACTCCGCAGCCTTACCCGCAAAAACCTGCTATGGGAAATCACAGACAGGCCCGGAGAGATTTTCCTGACATTTGATGATGGTCCGGTTCCTGAAATCACACCCCGTGTATTGGAGATTCTGGATCAACACAATGCGAAAGCCACTTTTTTCTGTGTGGGCGAGAACGTTGCGAAACATCCTGAAGTTTACCGGCAAATTCTTGATGCCGGCCATGCTACCGGGAACCACACATTTCATCATCTCAACGGATGGAAATCAAGGCACGAAGATTATCTGGCCGATATCAACAAGTGCAGAGAAGTTGTGAACAGCAGACTTTTCAGGCCACCCTACGGAAGAATAAGGCCAACATTTATCAAATACATCAGCAACGATTACCGAATAGTGATGTGGTCGGTGCTTACCGGAGATTATGATAAAACACTCTCCCCTGAAACAGTGCTTAAAAACGCTACAGATCACACCACCGATGGCAGCATTGTAGTTTTTCACGATAGCCTGAAAGCTGCAACCAATATGTTATACGCCTTGCCACGGTTTCTTGATCATTTCACCCTTAAGGGATACAGGTTTTCAAGCATTTCTGAAAAGCGAAATCCTTAAAAGAAAAATTTTCTGAAATTGATTATTCAGTATTCGCAATTTTTATCGGAATTGGTAATTTTCTGCAAAGATATCTGATCAGATACCTTTGCAGACGTATCTTTCTGAATGTTTTTGATTGTTACATTAGCCATAACGCTCCGGATCGTCCTGATTTTATGCAATATTCAGGGACTCCTCGAAATTTATGACGTATTGGTCCTCACTATTATACATGAATACCGCCGGCTTATCAGTTATTAAAAAAGAAAACTGATATCCTGCGATTCTCCGGCCAATTGACAAACCAAAGCTTTTGCAAAAAAGAAAACTTATCAGAAAGCCTTCATCAGGTTTGCCATTTCAATGGCAGCCATAGCAGCATCAAAGCCTTTATTACCTGATTTGGTGCCGGCCCTTTCGATGGCTTGTTCTATACTGTCGGTGGTGAGCACACCAAATATAACCGGGATTTCAGTTTCAAGACCAACCATGGCAACTCCTTTAGCCACTTCATTGGCAACAACATCAAAATGAGGAGTTGCCCCTCTTATTACTGCGCCAAGGCAGATAATGGCATCATACTTTCCACTTTTTGCCATTTTTTTTGCGACAAAAGGAATCTCATATGATCCTGGCGCCCAAGCCACTTCGATATCAGTATCACTGGCATCGTGACGTTTTAGTGCATCAATGGCCCCACCAAGAAGTTTGGAACTTATAAATTCATTGAAACGTCCTACAACGATTCCAAATTTTAGTCCTTTTGCGTTTAGTTTACCTTCAATTATTTTCATATTCGTGAGAGTTATTATAATTGTGAATGTTCAACATGTGTCCCATTTTTGTCTGCTTTGTTGACAGGTAAAACTGGTTTTCTTTGGTTTGATCAATCTCAAGAGGTATGCGTTCTACCACTTTAAGCCCAAAACCGTAAATGCCGGATAATTTTCGGGGATTGTTGGTCATGAGCTTCAATTCGCGGGCCCCGACATCGGCAAGTATTTCTGCCCCAATGCCATAGTCGCGCATATCTGATGGGAACCCCAATGCTTCATTGGCTTGCACTGTATCCATGCCACCATCTTGCAGGTGATAGGCCTTAAGCTTATTCAGCAAGCCTATGCCACGTCCTTCCTGACGCATATACAATAATATTCCCCTGCCTTGTTTGGCAATCCGGCGCATGGCTTCTGCAAGCTGCTCACCACAGTCGCAACGCTGCGAACCAAAAACATCACCAGTTAAGCACTCAGAATGAACACGCACCAAAACAGGTTCATCTCCGCTAATATCGCCCATAACAAGTGCGATATGCTCTTCCTTTGTAATGATATCGCGATACCCTATGGCTTTGAATTCGCCATAAATGGTGGGTAACTTCACTTCTGATACCCGCTCCACCAATTTCTCATGGCGTCGCCGGTAAGTTATCAGATCGGCAATGGTTATGAGCTTTAAATTGTGTTTCTTCACATAGGTTTTCAACTCAGGAACGCGGGCCATGGAGCCATTTTCGTTCATAATTTCGCAAATGACTCCAGCAGGGTAAAATCCGGCAAGCCTTGCCAGGTCAACAGCAGCTTCTGTATGGCCGGCCCTGACAAGCACGCCTCCATCTTTGTATTCGAGTGGAAAAATATGACCCGGCTTGTTAAAATCACTTGCTTTTGCATTTGGGTCAATAATTTTTTTGATCGTAAACGCCCTCTCCTGAGCCGAAATGCCAGTTTTGGTTTCAACAGCATCAACAGAAACAGTAAAAGCAGTTTTGTGGGTGTCAGTGTTCTCTGTAACCATCATGCCAATTGATAATTCCTTTAGCCTTTGCTTGATAATGGGTAAACAAATGAGCCCACCACCATGCTTTGCCATGAAATTAATGGCCTGAGGACTCACCATTTCTGCGGCCATTATCAGGTCTCCTTCATTTTCACGCCTTTTGTCGTCCACAACAACAACCATTTTGCCGTTTCTGAGGTCTTCCAGCGCCTCTTCAATTGTATTGAAATTGTCCATCGTTTAATCTAAAAATCCATGTTCTTTTAAAAAATTATTGTCCAGTTTTTTGTTTTGTTTTGCGGCAGTTGGGTTGATGAATTTTTTGATGTATTTGGCCACCAGGTCGCATTCAATATTAACTGTATCACCCGGCTTCTTGCTTAGCAAGGTAGTTTTGTATCCTGTAAATGGAATAATGGAAACGCTGAAGCCCGTTTCATGGAGTCCCGAAACAGTCAGGCTAACGCCATCAATGGCTACAGAACCTTTGTTAATGATGTAATCGTTGATCTGTTCCGGGGCCTGAATGTCGATCCAGGTTGCAATGTCTTCCTTTCGGAAAGAAATTATTTTTCCAACGCCATCAATATGGCCACTTACCATGTGTCCGCCAAGCCTGTCGTTGAGTTGCATCGCCCTTTCCAGATTAATTTCTTCACCCGATTTGAGCATACCAAGGTTTGTGCTGCGCATGGTTTCGGCCATCACATCTACCTCAAAAGCTGTATTCCCGAAGGCAGTAACTGTTAAACAAGCTCCATTGGTGCTGATGCTGTCGCCCGGCTTCAACTCAGCCAAAACTTTATGAGCACTTATTTTCAAGCTTGCCGATTTGCTGCCCCAACGTACTGCTTCTAATTTTCCGGTTTCTTCAATTATTCCTGTAAACATGTCAATTCGTTTTTAGGTATGCCTCAACCATGATATCATCATCAAAACGCATAACCTGCGCAATGCGCAATGCAGCGGCGTCTTCCATGTTTTCCATACCCTGACCGCCAATAGGTGTAAAAGCCGATTTGCCGCCGATAAATTTAGGTGAAATAAAAGTGTAAACCTTGTCGATAATACCGGCCTGTAAAGCCGAAAAATTGAGATCACTGCCTCCTTCCAGCAACAGGCTGTCGATTCCGTTTTCGGCCAGTTTACGAACGAGATAATTCAGGTCCACTCTACCTTCGGATTCTGGGCAAATCATGATTTCAACTCCTTTATGTTTCAATATTTTTCTCACCTCTGATGGCATTCTGTTAGTAGTGGCAATGAGGGTTTTTGCCTCATTCACATCCAGAATACTGGCGTTCAATGGCAGTCGTCCATTGGTATCAACAACCACACGCAGCGGATTGCTCTTTTCGGGATGTTGTGACCTGTCGGTAAGCTGAGGGTTATCGGTGATGATGGTGTTTACGCCTACCATGATGGCAGCGTATCTGTGCCGTAGTTCATGCACAAAATCCCTTGATGCAGTATTGGTTATCCACCTTGAGCTCCCCGAATAACTGGCTGATTTTCCATCCAGCGTCATGGCTGTTTTAAGTGCGCAAAAAGGTTTGGAATGTTGTATAAACTTGCAGAAAACCTCATTGATTTGCCTGATCTCATCTTCGAGAACACCAAATTCAGTTGGAATACCTGCCTGGATAAGACGGTTGATTCCTTTTTTATTTACGAGTGGATTGGGGTCGGTCATGCCAACTACTACACGCGAAACACCCTCCTGGATAATTCTTTCGGTACAGGGAGGTGTTTTCCCATAATGGTTGCAAGGCTCAAGCGTTACATACAGCGTAGCTCCTTTTGAGCCTGCAGTAGCATGATTAAAGGCATTGACTTCAGCATGATGACCTCCGTATTTTTCATGATATCCTTCACCAATGATTTTTCCGTCTTTTACGAGAACAGCACCTACAAGTGGATTGGGATTTACATGACCATAGCCATCAAGCGACAATTGAATTGCCCTGCGCATGAATCTGATGTCCTCATTATTTTGCATAATAACCACAATAAGTTATCCTCCGGGGCACCGAATAGCATACGAAAATGAGGCATCATTGCCTTTAATTTCTTCTACTATCCAGACTATACTGTCGGTTCAGGAATTTCACCTGATCAGTCTCATCAAACAAGTTGTCGAGAGTCGCGGACTTTTACCGCCGGTCGGGAATTGCCTGTTTTAATAACTGACTCACCCTGCCCCGAAGAAATTCACTGCAAATTTACACAAAAATTTGATGTTGAACGGCCTATGGATAAATATCTGTCAGGATACTTTTCAGAAGTCTTCCACAATCCAATGAAATCCGCTGTATCGCGAATGGTTTGAGATGATGATCGAATCAGTGCATTACTGTTCCACAATTAATCGCTTTGCTAAGCTTGATGTTTGGCGTGCAAAAGTCAGTTGTTAAGATAATAGTCCTGGTAAGCGCCCGCTATTTGATCTGCCCGCTTTGGAGGAGAGTCTTCATGAAATACTCGCCGTATAATGCGCACTGCTCATAATCCTGAATTTCTGGTTAGCAGCGCCTACTTCTTTCCACAATTGTTGTATTCTTCGACTACACCCGGTATGTCATTAAGTGTTAAAAAGCCTGATTTAACCATAAGAATAACTTCCTGGCAATCACTAAAATAGAATTCAACGAATTGCTTGAATTTATCCTCGGCCTGACTTGTTTTATAAATCATCATTGGCTCTGCCCGGCTATCTTTGGAGTCCACTATACTTGCACCAATGTCTTTGGGACTTAAAACGAGCAATTCCTTTTGGTTTGGAAGCTTTAAGTAATATAAAAATCTTAAATCATAAGGGATTGCATCCCTGAAGTATAAATCAACCTTTCCTGATATTTTCAGCAGAATGAAAAAGGATTCCCCCTCTGAGAAATGTTTAACGTACTTTTCATTGTTAACTTTATAACCGTCAATTTCCTTTGGCGAATAGATTACAATTGAATCGTTTGGGTTTTTTACCACACAATATTGATATGAATACTTCCTGGATTTCCCCTTAAATATCAAAATGTCTGATTCAATAGAATCATTTTTCTGATAAATAATCCCCTTTTGGAACTTTGCATTTTTAAAAACTTTCTCAATGTCTATTTCCTGATTCATTTTAAAATCAAGTGAATAAGCATTCCCAAAAAGCAGCATTCCGGATAAAAACAGAATGAATAAAAGGATTGATTTTTGAATCATATGGGGTTGAATTTTTATACTTGCTGCTAAGGGTTGGCAATTCACATAGGCACTAATTTTAACCTCTGAATTTCATATGAACCATTGCGCCTCAAATTTAGCACTTTTCTATTCAATAAGGAATCGTAAGATCCAGGTTTACGACGACCAGGTGCTACAAAATTTAATAAACTCTTCACCCCACCACCACAAACTGCTTCGCCAAAAAACCAGGCTTATTGCAACTGTACTTTATCTTGTCAGTTGATATTCAGAAATTAATAATTCCGGTGAAAGGCTTAATCTGGCAGTTAGTTTTCGGATCATGTCAACTGTCAGTTTTCTTTTTCGGTTTAATATTTCCGAAACACGACTCTTCCCTCCCATTTCATACACCAGATCAATTTGTTTAAGCTGCAATTCTTCCATTCTTATTTTAATCGCATCAATCGGATCCGGAGCTTCAATTGGATAATGCTTTTTTTCATAATCATCAATCAAGAGTCCAAGCACATCAGCTTCATCGCTTTCTGTAGTTCCGATTTCTGCACTAACAATGGTTTCAAGCCTTTTTAATGCCTGGGTATAGTCAGTTTCCGACTTTATTGGTTTTATTTCCATGGCTAGGAGTGCTTATCGTCTTTTGCTGGAGGCAAAAAGTTTTCTCCTGTTATCACACTCTTGCCTGTTTTTGATTCCAATTCTTTTCGTGCATTTTTAGCAACAGTACCTCCTTTTTTACTTGCTTTGGCGTTTTCTTGCAGTCCCTTTGCCTCCTCTGTTTCTGCTATTTGCCGTGTGGAAAGTTCCGCCAAAGCAGTAAATATCAATTCAGCTTCACTCATGTGATCCCGTAGATTCTGGGTTTTCAGCCCTTTCAAATCCTTGTGCTTTTTAACTGTTAATCCAGTCCATTCCTGATGTATAATATTGGTGAGCATGGCAAATTCATCTTGTTTTTTAATTCCAGCTTCCTGCCAATAATCGGTTAATTTATTTCGGGTTTCCTGCCCGGTCATCCTTTGCTGAATCCATTTTTCGCTGCGACCCATTTTTTGCCAGTTTTCTCTGGCTCTGTCCATGCTCATGGAAGGATCGTTGATTTCCTGAATTCGCTCATATCCTATCTTTGCCAACCACTGTTTGAAAGGTTCAGCCTTTGGAGAAGGAATGGATTGAATAATTCTAAAAATATCCTTTACATTACCAGCCAATATTTTACGCTTCTTTCCATTGGTAAGCATTTCTACCTGGGGACAATTTGTCCCTATGTAGGATCCGAGTTCAACATCGCGTTTTCTCAATTTTTTCAAATAATCAGTTGCATTTACAGAATCTGTCAATGCGGCAATTACATCCACTACTGAAAAATACCAGACCTCAGCGGTTTCATCGTAATGTCTCCTTACTTGTTTGTTTTCAAAAATGGCTATTTCATTTTTCATATACATTTTTTTTGAGTGAATTAATGAATTGTTTCCAACTATTCCAAATTCTAAACAGTTTACTTCCTTCAACATATAGTTTAATTCTAAAGCATTCCAATTTTTGTGTGGCCGTAAACTTTTCCATCACCCCATCACCACAAACCGCTTCGCCATCCTTGAAGTTTTGGTGGTGATAACCATCACATAAACTCCGGGTGCAAGATTATGCGGGATAATGGATTCAGTGTTATTTTCAAGTTTGAAGGTGCCTGATATTTGTCCGGAAATACCAACTACCGAAGCAGTTGCCGGCCCTGAGATGACATCCCGGGCAATAAAAAGCATTCCGCCTGATTCATAGATACGAAATGACTGCCCTTCCCCCACGTCGTTGATTCCCATAGATGAAATTCTGTTGCTTTCTATGTCTTTCATGAAGTTGATGGCGCTCCCTGAAACAGTTACCGTAAGGTTTCCATGTGCCGAAGCATCAGAAGTAATTGTCAGAACACAGGAAGCGGGACCGATATATTCCACTTCCTGAATGGTTAGGTAACCTGGTCCGTTGTTGAGTTGAAACTGGGTTTTCTCAAGTTTTGGCCTTCTGAAATAGTCGCCGTAAAGGGTCAGATTAATTTTATTGGCACTGGCTGCAATTCCAACCCAAGGATTCAGTTCGTTGCCCGGCATGTTGTTGTCCATCCATGTGAGGCGGGTGAACAAAAAATCAGTGAAATATTCGACTTCATCCTCATAGGTATTGTTTTCCCAATCATGGTTTGGCCAGATGTACTGACCCAGAATCGGCCAGCGCTCAAAATTACGTACCCGGGCATCCGCAATTTCAAGTTGCAATGAATCAACCATTTGCTGAATGTAAGCATCGGTAAAATGCGTTTGCCGGAGATCGATCCACCTTGATTTTGCCAGATCCCTGAAATAATCATCTTCCATCAGCCTTTTCCACCAGTACATCATGCTTGGATTGCCCGAGGTAACTAATGAATATAACCATCCGGAAGTATTTAACCCGGCCGGCCAGTAATTAACATTGCCATAACCCAGGTTAAAATCCCATGCAGGACCAGCAAAAAGTTTACCACCATCACTGTTTTTTTCTTTGTAAAAGTAGGTGCTGAATTTATACTTATCAACCTCTTTGGATATTTCGCTCAGCAGCATAAAATCGATGAATGAAGGAACATCCATATAATGCTTATAACCACTCAAGGCATCTTTAAAGTTCGGTGAAGTAAGTGCCTGTTCAGCTGCAGTAACGTAATTTTTAATGTATTCTCTTTGCTGCGGGACAATATCTTTTGCTTTGGGATAGAAATACTGGAAAGTGGAGCGTTCGGCAACCGGATATGATGGAGATACCGTTGAAAGCCATCCATCGGTGGCATACGAAAAATCAGGATCCATTTTATCCACCCTAAGAATGTAACCTCCGGTGAGGTTTTCGCCGCTTATTTCGTTGGGATCAAGGCTTGCTATATCCACACGGTTTTTGTCACGCTTTATCCTTTCCATCAGCATATAAATGCCTTTGTAATCGTTGTTTACAACCACTTCACAGTAGCGGGTGCGTGAGCAATAGGTACTCATTTTTCTTCCGAGATCAAAAGTTACCGCATTTCGAAGCATCGATTTATCTGTGTAAGGCGCGTAAAGTACCCAATCGTTTTCCGAAGGCATACCCATAAGAGAAACATTCAGGTTATCTCCCGAGGCAGTTCGTGTTTCTAAGGAATAAGACTTTTTGGGGAACATTTGCGAGGATTGTCCACGCAGTTCAATTCCGATGTGCCCGTTATAATTGTTAAACGGATCGCCATAGGTATTTGTTGCACCGGGTCCGTTGTCGATCACACCCATAAATCCCGGAATTTTCGGCTCATCCACAATGGTAACTCCATAGGTATCAATAACAACAATGGGCAGGTTTGATGAAAACTGAAGTGGCTCAGCTTCAAGTTTTACAATATCATCAATGAACCATTCGTTTCCGGCAACGGTTCCGGTAATGTCAGGAAAAATAACCATGCGGGTATAATTCTCAAACGCCAGTCCAGCAAAATTGTATTCGAGTCTGCACCATTGCCCGGGCGTGGGGGTGAGAAGCAGTTCCTTTGATGAAGTATTGTCGCTGTTTTCGAACTTCAATACTACATTTCCGCCTGAAAGCGGAGCTAAAACCGAAATATTGTAACGGGGAAAACTATTGAAATTTGCTGCTTCACTCATATCCAGAAGCATCAGGTCATAGGGCTCAGAAGAGGTGACCACTTTCATGCAATGTCCTGAAGAATTTATTCCATCAGGAGAGGGATTCGAAACCACTTCGTGAGAACCTGCCCATACCACCCAGTTCTCAGCAATCCCATCCCAGTTGGTAATGGTATCGTTGGTTTGTGAAAAGCCATAACTGCTGAAAAGAAGTGTGATAAACAGAAGAATCAATGTCTTCTGCATTTGTCCGGAGTTGCTCATTGTAGTATGATTTAGTTATTCCATTGCATCCGGACAAAGCTACTCAATTCTTAATAAACTTAACGATTCCTGTTTGCCCTTCAACCACATACCTGATAAAATAGTAACCCTGACGCAGCAAACCCACATCCACGGTTACCCCGGATCCTTCATAAATAAAGTTCACCGATACTTCTCTTCCGGCCAGGTCAAAAACTTTAACTGACTCAGGTTCAACACTCAAAATCAGGCGCATTTGTGTTGATGATGGGTTTGGATATAAATCCACATCTCCGGATTTATTGATGAGTTCATAGGTATTATTTGCCGAAACGAGCCACTGATCGGGATCGATAAATATAGAATCAATTTTAAAACCCGGATAAATAATCCATGACTGATCGTTCAGAAAATGATCAAAAACCATTGTAGTATCACGATCTGCTCCTTTAAATTTAACCGCAACCGGCATTTCGAAAAACGAAACCGATGGATGTGATTGAGCCTGGGTGATATTTATGCGATAATCATTTGAAGCAAGTTGATTGCACTTTACGTGATAAGATGGAAAACCTTCGCCGTAATACCAATCTTCAAAAAACCCGGTCAGATCCTTGCCATGCACAGCTTCCAGATGATATTTAAGATCAGAAGTGCCTGCAAAACCATAGTTTAAGCGGCTGTCGTTAAGATAATTGCGACAAGCTGTGAAAAATGCATCATCGCCCATTGTCCAGCGAAGCATATGCAGCAGCAATGCACCTTTGTAGTACGAAAGCCTTGGGCTGAAAATCCGTTCAACGCTTGTTGTATCCTCAACAAATACTTTTCCACCCGGTTCAGAAGTCACAAATCCGATGCTCAGGGTTTTCCATCTGGGCCACCAGTAACCATCGAAAAAGTGCTGGTATGACATTCCGGCAAGGTAAGTGGCAAAGCCTTCGTTCAGCCATATATCCTGCCATGAGTTAAGGGTTACGGCATTCCCAAACCACTGGTGGGCAAGTTCGTGCGCAATGATTTCAAAATCGAAACGCCCCATAAACGACATGGTTTGATGCTCCATACCCCCACCCCATCCAAACTGGGCATGACCGTACTTCTCGCCGATGAAAGGATAAGGTGTGAAAAGTTCACTGAAAAGCTCCATAATCATTGCTGTCTGAGCCGTTTGCTGCATGATGGCAGCTTTGTTCTCAGGATATACATAGTTCAGGATCTCAACCGGAACACCGGCAGAATATGACATTTCGGAATACACCTCATAATTTGTAACGGCCACGGCAATCAGGTAAGGAACAATCGGGAATTTGTGTTTCCAGTGGCAGGTGCGATAGCCTTCGGTCACATCATCAGAAATGAGCAAACCATTGGATGCGGTTCGGTACAATTCCGGTGAACGGACAAAGATATCGATGGAATCTGCCTTATCGGTAAGATCATTTTTGCCTGGCCACCAGTCGCGGCTGCCATAGGGTTCAGACAAAGTCCACATAGCCCATACATTGTTGTGCTGGGCACGCCCAACGGATCCGAAACCACCTCCATCAAGAGGAATGCCGTGGTAAAAAACTTCAAGCTCACCAATGGTCCCCGGGATTTGGGAAGGTGGCAAATTCACAATCAGGTTATGGTCTCCTGAATGAGAATAAGTGACGCGTAATCCTTTATAAACAATTGAATCAATGGTGAATGCAGTGCTGAGCTCCATTTCCAGGCCATGAGAAAGATCTCCGCTTACTTCAAAGCGGGTGAGCACCGATCCACTGATTTCTGGCTGAGCCGGGTCAATATTCAGGTTAAATCTGATGTAAGTAACATCATAACTGAAAAATTTCTTTTCGGAACTTTTATGGATAAAACCGTGCCGGCAACCTCCCTTTGCGGCACAATGCAATACTCCCGAGCCCGGTTCTACCTGCGAAAAAGCAGGAAAACAAAGCAAAGCAGCAAAAAACGGAATAAGAAAGTGAAGTAGTTTTTTCATGATTTCAACCATAAAAGTAACAAAAAACATGGAATGGAATGAACCAGGAGTAAAATATCAGATGCATTCAATCGTTATCAATGGAAACCAGCTTTCTTAATGTGAACAATAAATATCTGCCGGCAGCATATCCGGCATCAGGCAATCAACAAGAGCAAAAAATTCCCATCTTTGCACAAGGAAACTACAATATGGGATTAAGATTCAAAAATCAGCGTTTTATTTTTTACTTTCTGGCAACGGCAGTGCTTTTTATTAATGCCTGCGCCAATCCGGTTTCACCAACCGGCGGTCCTAAGGATACCACTCCTCCGGAAATTATACGGTCGACACCCTTAAATCAGAGTGTAAACTTTAAAGGCGACAGGGTAATAATGACTTTCAGTGAGTTTGTCACACTCAAAGACATGAACACCCAGCTGGTAGTTTCTCCTCCCCTGTCCAAGCCACCTGTATTTTCGATGCGGGGCAAAAGCCTGACCATGAAATTTGAAGAACCTTTGCGGGAAAATTCAACCTATAATTTCTTTTTTGGAAATGCCATTGTTGACCTTACCGAAGCCAACCCGCTTGAAGGCTACAGTTTCAGTTTCGCAACCGGGCCGGTTCTTGACTCATTATCCATCAAAGGGAAACTCCTTAATGCATTTAACCTTCAGCCGGTAAAAAGCGCGTTTGTAATGCTTTTTGACAGCATTTATGATTCGGTGCCATACAAACAACGCCCATACTATCTTGCCAGAACCTCAGCCACCGGCGATTTTGTACTGAACAATCTCCGCGATTCGGAGTACCTGATGTTTGCACTGACAGACATAAATGGCAATTACATGTATGATATGCCAACCGAAGAAATCGCATTTTATGATTCATTAGTCAGGCCGGTATTTCATGGCGTAAAATTGAAACCTGCGATTGACACAACATCCGTTTTTACTGATAGCCTTTCGGTTGAACCGGATACACTACATATTCATGATGAAAATGAGGATCACCTGCACGATACAATTTCCGACATTCACGAAAGTCATGATCATAGCATTAGTGATGATGCAAGAGTGAATCTTCAGGGAACAATAATCCCTTCCTATACATTATTGCATTTCAGGGAAACAGATACAATACAACGACTGCTCAAAGGTACCGTTGTCCGTAAAAACGTAATTAGTCTGGCTTTCCGGTTTCCCGTCACATCTTTTACAATAAAACCCATTGAGCCTGAATATTCGGGGAATTGGGCAATTACTGAATACAATAAAAGCCGCGACACCATCACCATCTGGATACAGGAACCTTCAACGGATAGTCTGATGCTTGAAGTAGCTGACAATGGTATAGTTATGGATACGCTTGACGTTGCTTTAACTCCAGCCCTTAGAACTCCGGCCAAAGGAAGAATACAGGAAACAAAGCCTGAAATTCTTACATTCAGACCAAACCTGAAAGCTGCTAAAATCAGACCTGACCGGGAATTACGACTTACCTTCTCCGATCCGGTAGACAGTTTTGATCCCGAAAAAATAAGACTTTTCGTTGACACCATTTTATTGACTCCTGAAATCGGCTTTCTGGATTCACTGCAATTGCGTTTCAGCATAAAACACAAATGGAGGGAAGGAGATAAATACCTTCTGGAAATTCCTGACAGTACATTTACCAGTATTTTCGGGTATGTTAATGACAGTGCCGGCTTTAAGTTTACTGCCATTACTGAAGCTGAATCGGGATTACTCAAAATAAATACTGAACTTCCTGTGCCGGGAAATTACATTATTCAGCTTCTGGATGACAAAGAAGTGCTGATCGAAGAACGAATAATTACCGGGAACTCGATTTTGAGCTTCAATTACCTATCGGCACGAAAGTATAAGCTAAAAGCTATTTTTGATCTGAATGGAAACGGGAAGTGGGATACAGGAAACTTCCTGAAAAAGCGACAACCCGAACCGGTGTATTATTTCCAGAAGGAAATAGAAATGCGCATTAACTGGTCCATTGAGGAAGACTGGATTGTTGAATAAGTTTGAATACTGGTAATCAGCAACCGCACAAAATATTATCAACTTACTTTGAATAAAAACAGAAAATCCGGGAAAGCATCTTTTCAGTGCTTTTCCCGGATTTACTATTCCGACAATGAAAACGAATTAAATTATTATCCGTTACATTTATCGATACACTGAACAATTTCTGTCAGTGATGAAGCCTTAACAGAATAATGAATCTGTTTGCCTTCGCGTTTTGAATTGAGAACTCCTTTACTCTTGAGGATATTCAAGTGATGAGAAGCAGCGGCCTGTTCTATTTTGAGGTATTCGTAAATTTCAGTTACACTCAGCTTCTTTTTCTCGTTCAGCAAATCAATGATCGCGATCCTCATGGGATGAGCTATTGCACGCAGTTTGCTAGCAGCAGCTTCCAGTTTAACGATGTCTAAAACAATCTCTTTAGCCATAACAATGGGTTTTAAATTTGATACAAAGATATGTAATTATCTATTGCATAATGCATATGTCAGATATATAATTAACTTAATTCAAATAATTCTGTAAAAGCAAAGGTATTCCCGTCAAACAGGCCTTTATCGCTGAGTTTTAATGCCGGAATAACCAGTAAAGCCATAAACGACAATGTCATAAACGGGGCATTAAGCTTCGTTCCCAACTGTAAAACCTTCTGATTTATCTGACTGTAACGGATTGCAACCTCATAACCATCAGAGGGCGACATAATTCCGGCAACCGGCAAAGGAAGGATTTCAACCTGGCCGTTGCTGGCAACTGCAATTCCGCCTTTTGCATCAATCAGCGCATTCACAGCCAATACCATGGACTCATCATCGGCTCCGACTGCAATTATGTTATGACTGTCGTGCGCTACCGTTGAAGCAATGGCTCCATGCTTCAAACCAAATCCCGACACAAAATCAACAGCAGGCATGGCAGGATTGTAACGATTCATTACCATCATCTTAAGAACATCGGCACTTGTATCACTCACCACACATCCATCAAGTATTTTTGCATCAACAATCCGTTTTTCAGTAATCAGTTGGCCTTCAAGTGCCTGCTGAACTTTAATTTTTGTCGATTTTGCTTTTATCCGAAGCATTTCCGCAGTAAGCTGCAGGGCATCGAAGCGATTCGGGCTTGACTCAACAACACTTTTAATCAGAGACTTACCTGATTCTGCCACCAAAACACCATTGATAAAAGTGCGCTGAATGTTAAAATCTGTCAGATTGTCGATCACAACAAAATCAGCACGATCTCCCTTTTGCAGCAAACCTGATTCAAGCTTATAGTGTCTCACAGGATTCAGCGTGCAAGATCTGATCACATCCATGAAATTATAACCTGCCGATAATGCTCTCTTTATCAGCAAATTGATATGACCGTTTACCAGATCATCCGGATGTTTATCGTCGGAGCAAAGCATAATCATTTCGGGATAATCTGAGATTAATCCGATCAATGCTTCAAAATTGCGGGCAGCACTTCCTTCGCGAATCAGCACTTTCATGCCGGCATTGATTTTATCAATGGCTTCTTCGGTTGTAAAACATTCATGGTCGGTAGAAATACCTGCCGATGCATACTTAACGGCATCATCGCCAAGCAAACCTGGGGCATGACCATCAACAGGCTTGTTGTAATATTTTGCCAGCTCAAGCTTTTTCATAACCTCAGCCTCACCATTGATCACACCCGGAAAGTTCATCATCTCAGACAAGTAATAAATTTCAGGCCATTTCAGCATTTCTTCCACTTCTTCGGGGCCTAGGTTAGCCCCTGATGTTTCAAAAGGAGTTGCCGGCACACAAGAAGGCGCACCGAAATAGAATCCGAAATTCACCTTTCGTCCGTTTTCAATCATAAACTTAACACCGTCCATTCCAAGCACATTTGCAATTTCGTGAGGATCAGAAACAGTGGCAGTTGTGCCATGCACCACAGCCAGACGGGCAAATTCTGACGGGAGAAGCATTGAACTTTCGATGTGCACATGTGCATCTATCAGACCAGGGACAATATAATGGTTTTCAGCTTCCGGCAAATGTTCAACTGTGGTAATCCTGCCTTTTGAAACATTAATACGTCCTGGAAAAATTTTGCCTGAAACAACATCTGCAATTTGTCCGCTGACCGAAAAATCTGAGCTATCTGAAATCATGAAACTGTGTGTTTTTTTGAAACAATAAAAATAGAAATAATGGAAACGCAACTGACGAATTCAAAAATGATCAGTAGGATAAGCTGCTTGCTTTACCAATAAATAAAACCTTTCAGTTTAATTTACAACTGAAAGGTTTTTATCCTAAAACAGCAGAACTATAAAATGTTATTCTGCATCCTGAAGGTTTTTGTAAACAGGGATGATGTCAACATCAAGTTTTTTCAGTTCAATTTTGGCTTTTTCGAAATCTTCGGTAAACCCAAGCAGAAAACCTCCGCCTCCTGAACCGCAAAGTTTCAGATAGAATGACTGCGAATCAAGCCCATGCCTCCATATTTTTTTAAAAGTCTCAGGAATCATAGGATCAAGGTGGTCGTATAGGAATTTTGACAAATCCCGTAATGTTTCAAAGAAGCGTTTTGTTTCGCCTTTTATCAGGCTTTTGATACAGGCATCGTTGAGCGGAATCATTTCATCTCTCACCCTTACCATAAAATCATCAATCTTGCACTTATCGAGAAAAATATTCACCAAAGGGCCGGTTTTTCCCGGGCTTCCTGTATTGATAAGGAAGATGGCTCCTTTTTTATCATGTTTGTTTCTCGGTATTCCAACCATACAAACATCTCTCTTATTGTGAATAAGCAAAGGATGCTTGATGTAGCAATTCAATGGATCCATTCCGGAACTGGTTCCATGGAAGTACGACTCCATCTGCGAGAAAATATCTTTAAGCTTCAGCACTTCAGCTTTGGGCAGTTTACGGTCGCCGGGCATATGCGAAGGCACATATTTTTCGTAAAGCGCTGCTACCAGAGCTCCTGAACTTCCTATGCCATATCCCTGAGGAATGGTTGATTCAAAGTAAAGGCTATGCTGAATGTCATTTTCCAGTGCATCAATGTCAAAGTCGCAGAGCAATTTACCGCTCTCTTTTAACTCACGGATATAAACTGCATATTCCTTCAACAACTTGTTTGAACTTACTGCGAAGTCATAATCGGTATATTTATCCTGATTAATAAAGCTAAGCTCGCCCCTGAAATGCGTATATGGAATGGTTAGCCCCATCGAATCGCAAAGAATACTATATTCACCAAAAAGCAGAATTTTGGCATAAAAAATTCCGGATTTATTCTTCATCATTGCTGTAATTTAAGTTTTCAGGACCATTGCCGATTTTATCATCGATAAAAGCCTTGTTAATACAAATTTCCTGAATTTTTGAAAGTAATGGTTTAATTGTTTCTGCTTCCGATTCAGGATACAGCAGGTGAACGTTTGGACCGGCATCGAGTGTAAAACAAACTTTTACGCCGGATTGTTCCCTGAACTGTTTCATCTTATCAATAATAACCAAAGTGTTTGGATGCATCAACATGTAACCAGGATTTGAACTCATCATCATGGCATGAAGGCTCATGGCTTCGTTCTCAGTTATTCTGGTAAACTCACTCCAGTCTCCGCTTATAAGCACATTCAACATTCCTGACAAGTTTTTCTTTGCCTGCTCAAAACGCGCTTCAGCAAAAGGATGTCCGTTCATTAAATTATGCCCCACACTGCTCGAAACCTTTTTGGCTGTTGCATCAACAATAAAAATGCTGTTGCGGATTTTATTAAATATCGCATGCGGTAGAAGCGGCAAAGGTACTGCATATTCATCTGACGAACCTTTAATATCAGGATGCTTTCCCCAAACGGAAAACCCGCCAAAAACCGATCTGGCTGCACTGCCTGAACCCAGTCTTGCAATGTTTGATGCCCTGAGCAAAAAAGCAGACCAATTTTCCTTTCTTTGTGAAAGCTGATTATCGATATCACAAAGGCAAAGTGCAAGAGCGCTCATGGCTGAAGCCGATGATGCAATTCCTGCTGAATGCGGAAAGCTGTTATCGGTCTCTATTTCAATAAAACAATTGCTGAGAAATGGAAATTGCACCGCCAAAGAATTAAGAAAAGCTTCAGTTTTTGCCGCAAAAGCAGGATTACTCTCTCCTCCAAACTTAAAATTCAGTTTTAAACCCTCAACTTCATCATTGGAAGGGCTGATTTTTACACGGGTTCGGGTAACTGAATTGTTCAGCGTAATACTCAGTGATGCATTGCGCGGCAATTGATGCCCATGCTTGCCCCAATATTTAATAAGTGCAATGTTTGAAGGACTTTGCCAGGCTGATTCCAGACCTTGTTCAGGTATTAATATGCTATTTTTCATAACAAAGGAAGCTCTTTTAATTGGCGGCTATGTTCACTCAAGACTAATTCGTTGTATGAAAATATTGTTGAATAAGCTCTTTGCGAAAAATAACGGCTTGCATAATCTTTGCCGTTTGAAGTTGAGGCAAGTACAAAATCGCCGCCCCATGCTCCAAGCGATTTCACAGCACCCTGGAAATCAGAGAATAAAACATCCTTCACAACTTTTCTATTCAACACTTCTGACATGATAAGTTCATGTGCAGAAAGCAAATGGTTAAAATCTTCAATACTTTCAGCCTTTAGAATTTTGCGGGTTATTTCTGATATTTCAGCAACAGCACTTATAAAATCATTTGGGTTCTTTTTCAGAAATGAACTTATTTCAGCTGCGCTGTCTTGTTTATTTTCAAGGTAAACAAAGAATAAATCATCGGCAAACTGAGGATAAAAATCAATTTTCTCTGCCAAAATCCTTTCACCTGAACGCTGAAACAATACCGGTTTTTCTGAAATGGCACAAACCACGTCATAACCCGACCCATTTGAAACCATTTGATGCAACTTGAGTGCATCCACCCCGGCAAACTCAGCCAGAAGAGCAATCAGCGATGAACTGCTTCCCAGACCCCATTTTCGGTTAAACTCAAGATTTGTATTTAATACAAGACCCTGTGATTCAGCAATAAACTGTGGATCCAACTCACGGATTGCCAGAAAGAGCTTATGAAGATGTTCGCCGGCAGATTCATTGGTTGCTTTAATCGGAAGCAAATCGGGAAGTGAGAAAACACCATTAAACCATACTCCGTTGACATCATTGGCCTGCCATTCAAGCATTCCGCTTGATGAAAGAGACGCTGTCAAAGACTGCCCTTTGTTTAAAGGCACAGACAAGGATAAGGCACCGTGCATCACAAGATATTCCCCTGTGAGCATTAGTTTTCCGTGCGCGTATCCGTTTGATGCTGGCTTCATTATAAGCTATTTTTAGTGTCCGTTTCTTATTGAAGCAAGAAATCCGGATACAGCACTATGCGAAACTTTATGATTCTTAAAAAATTCAACGGCAAGCACTTTCTCATAGTCATTCGCACTAAATGAATTCAGGATATTGAGCAAATGCATTTTCATATGCCCGATTTGAATACCCTTGGTGGTAAGGGATTTAATAGCTCCGAAGTTATTGGCCAAACCAACGGCAGAGGCAATTTGCATCAATTCCGGAGCCTGAGGGTTACCCAGTAATTCGAGAGAGAATTTAGCCATTGGATGAAGTGAAGTCAACCCGCCTACTGTGCCAATGGAAAGGGGAATAGTAAGGCTGTAAAGAAAATGCCCGTTTTCAATCTTTACTTCAGTCAGGCTTTTATAGCTTCCGCTTCTTGCGGCATAAGCATGACCACAAGCTTCAATTGCCCTGAAATCGTTGCCGGTAGCAAGAGCAACTGCATCAATTCCGTTAAATATCCCTTTGTTGTGGGTCGCAGCCCGATACACATCAACACTGGCAATCTGAACAGCTTTTTCAAATTTCCAGACAAAATCTTCCGCACTCAGACTCTTATCAATATCCGCAAACTCCTTTACATCACATTCAACCCACGTTTTAACAAGGCATTCAGGTGTGTAATTCGACAAAATCGACATAATCACATTCAGTGGTTCACCTTCAAATAATCCCGATTCATTTACGAAGATTTTAAGTCCGGTAGCGTATTCTTCAAGACATGAATTTATGAAATTCGCTCCCATTGAATCGCGGGTATCAAACTTTACAGAAAGCTGGTAATAATTGTTGAGTGCATCAGTTTTGTCAACAAGCTCCATTTCGAGCACACCTCCTCCCCGCTTCTCCATGTTGGCGGTTATTGAAGCAGTTCTTTCAAGTAAAAGCTGTTTGATTTTAGGAAAGTATCCCTGCAAACGCACGAAATCACCATTCCAGATAAAATGTACCTGACCGACTTTAACTGTTGAAATCACTTCAGAATGAAATCCACCCTTTCCTGCCCAATACTTGGCACCATTTGCGGCTGCAGCAATCACCGAGCTCTCCTCAATAACCATTGGCACCATGTATAATTTGCCATTGATCATTACATTCGGCGCAACTCCGTATGGGAAGAAATAGTTGGTAAGTGTGTTTTCGCTGAACTCCTCCAGCATTTTCTGCATTTCGGGATCGCCGTGCCAGAAAGTCCTGAGCAAAGCAAGCGAAGTTTCGGAATGCCTGGAATAGCCTGATATAAGTTCCAGTTTTTGTTCCTTACTCAGCCGTGAAAAACCACTTATTATTTTATCTTTAAACATTTGGTAAAAGTTAACCGGCAATGCCTGCCTTATTCAAAACGCAAAATTAACAATTTGACGCCCCCTTAATTAATTGCAATTAATTAAATCTGTCAATGAAAAATTTATTTCAAGCAGTTATCTAACCAAGTTCGTTATACTTTTGTTCAATTTATGACATATATCTATTAAACAAAATGTCATTTTTTCCAATTATTACTTCAAAAGCCTTTCAAGATCAGGAAAAATCAGATCCTGTGTGAACCTTTTTCCAAAAACATCGGTTAAAATAAATTACAATACCTTTCATTCACCATTTTAAGTTCGTAAAAATTTTGTAATATTGACCAATAAATCAAGAAAAACCCATGACGGTATTCGTTAATAATATTGAAGTTACCCTATTTACAGGAGCCAGGGTGATAGACGCCATCAGGGCATATTATTCGAATATTCACCATAATCTGCCCGATGTTATTCCTGTTGCACTTGACGATTTTGGAAATATCGTAGAAATGGATGGTGAAATCTCTCATCTGCAACGACTCTACACCATTGACCACGAAGTATTACTTGAAACTGATCAATATGAAAATTTTTAGATTTATCCTGAGTTCATTAATGCTTTCGATAGCATTAACAGTAAGCGCAGGAAGCGACACCACAAAAGTTGTGGTATTATCGGTTAACGATATGCATGCAAAGATCGATAACTTCCCAAAGTTCAAATCATTGGTTGATAGCATCCGATCCGTTCATGAACATGTTCTGCTTTTCGCGGCCGGAGATAACTTTACAGGAAACCCCATCGTTGACCAATTCCCGGAACCAGGTTACCCCATAATTGAACTCATGAACTTAACAGGCTTTAATGCCAGCGCATTGGGAAATCATGAATTTGATTACGGGCAGGATGTTCTCGCCAAGAGACTTGCTCAGGCAAATTTCCCGTTTCTGGCTGCAAATATAATTTACGAAAGCATCACACCACTTGACATTAAGCCATTTCTAGTTCTTCAGATGGAGAACGGGCTCAAAATTGGCATTTTGGGGTTAATACAAATCAACGAAGCCGGATTGCCGGATACGCATCCTGCAAAACTTTCCGGAATTAAATTCGACAAAGGAATTGATATTGCGCCGAATTACAAATGGCTGGCCGACAGCAGTGATGTGCTGATCGGGCTGTCTCACCTGGGTTTTGAAGACGATGTTCTGCTTGCAGAAAAAATGAAAGAATTTGATCTGATTCTTGGGGGGCACACCCATACGATGGTATCTAACCCTCAGGAATACAATAATGTATTGGTAATGCAGGCTGGCTCAAATCTGAAATATGTAAGCATGACCACCCTTACCTTAGTCGGAAACAAGGTTGTTGATAAACATGCTCAGCTACTTAACATTTCCAATCACAGGGGCAGTGACAGCGCATTGGAAGCTTTGATCGCCGGCTTTAACGACAACAAAGAATTGAATCAGGTAATCGGAACAGCCGTTCATCCCTTGAATGGAAAAGATGAACTGGGAAGCCTTATGACCGATGCAATGACAGCAATTCTACCGCTGGAAATCGCTTTTCAGAACAATGGAGGCATAAGGGTGGATATGATCCCGCAAGGTAATATTACCATTAAAGATGTGTATCAACTTGACCCATTCGGAAATGAAATTATTCATTTCAAACTATCTGTTACCGAAATAAAATCGCTGATTTCGAACGCATTCAACCGCGGAAAGGAAATTGACCTGCAGGTTTCAGGAATCAATTACACTGTAATTCAGGATAAAGACGGACTGGCATCCGATATCATCATTACACTGCCTGATGGCACCTCACCTGATGAAAACAGAATATTCAATACCGGACTCAGCAGTTATCTGGCAAGCAGCTATGATTTTGATCACAAGGAGACAGGGCATTCGCTTTACACCATCACCGCTCAGGCGCTGATCAACTTCATCAAGGCAAATCAGGAAATTAATTACCAGGGTGTTAAACGTACCTTCGTAAAAATGGCTGAATAATCCGGCTGAAATCTTTTTGCATCAGATGTTTTGAAATCATAAAAAAACTGCCGGCCATATGGATCGGCAGTTTTTTTTATACTGTATAAGGTAAAAGCAAAGTGTTTTCAGGAATGTCTTACCACTTTTCTTCCTGTTTGATAACAGGAGGCTCCATTCCGGCTTTAAGGCTGTTGATTAAAGCGAGGGCGTGAGTGTTAATTTGCCTCAGATAGGACTCATACACATTTGAATAATCTTTATCGGATTTATCCAGCCATTTCTCAACAGGAAAGCGTGAAGAGGACTGGCGCAGAAGATTGAGATCGCTGAGTGTATAGCGGTATCGTCCGGGCTTAAACTCGAGTTTAAGTGTATAGTTGACTTTGGCAGTAACCCCTTTTGAGCCCTCTTCTTCATTCAAAAGCTCAAACCTGTGAAGGATTTCGATAACCCCGCTCTCACGGTTGCGAATCCGGCAGGCATCCGCAGGATTTTTATATTGTACATTGATCCATTCAATGCATCTTATGTATAATTCGTCAGCAGTACCTGCCTGCTGAATCACATCCTGATAGGTGATCAGTTGTGTATCCTTATCAATGGGATATTGTCCGGTGTTTTCCTGGCCAATGGCCTGAAAAGTCAGCAAAACAATAAAAGAGAGAACTGCTGAGATTTTATTGATCATAATTCATGAATTTATTTAAAACACTGTTCACTTGAAAAAACTATGCCAAAATTAAGTGTTTTTTTAATTCATTATCAGATTGGAGATTCCCGACGGATAATTCTCGATCAGAGAAAGTAACCTGACTAATTTCAGGTTGGAGAACAATATTCTGATAAAGAGCCTTATATTGATGCTCCTTAACTGCAAATACAATGACTCATTTATACAAAATCAAGATAATTATCTCGTGTGATACAATAGAACTCACTGCCATAATTATCAGTCCAGGCTTTTGGGGCAGTTTTCCTCACTTTATTCAGCTTTATCTCATAGGGTATTGGCTGTCCCTGAACTTCCCGAACAAGATCAATTTCGGAACCTGAGTAGGTTCTCCAAAAATAATGATTGGCCAATTGTCTGGTATTATGCTGTTTCTTGATCATCTCTGAAATCATAAAATTTTCCCAAAGTACACCAGTATCAGTTCTGTT
>Ga0351860_1046_pt1 | contig 24762 bp, 16 predicted proteins | sample BONcelHFGM3001F8_FD_206791 | JGI IMG/M metagenome (GOLD analysis project Ga0351860, IMG submission 206791) | Enriched cells from coal bed in the Powder River Basin, Montana, United States - BONCAT cells FGM rep2 HSBNCT.FGM.300.1.F8 ...
ATTAGAGGCTTCATCAAAGGGTGTAGGTAAATGGGCGAGATTAATCACAGGAAATTTTTTTCTGATTAAATCCATATATAAAAACCATCCTCTCCAAAATATCTAAAATATCTAAAGAACCCAGGGAATATTAAACATAAATTCCATTTGAATAACAGGCAGGGGAAAACCTTCAGGTACAAGACTTAATCTCTGAGTAAAACCAATTTTATATCCTTCAACAAGAGGGAGGAGATTAAAAGTTCTCACAGAGGAATTTTCTTCTGAAATGACAGTACAATCAGGACCTTTAATAATTCTCCCTGTTATATGATAAAACCCTCCGTAAAGACAGGTTCCGTCATCATTTTTCACCATATTATAAACTTCTCCTTCTTTAGTGGGATCAATACCGAGAGATACATATAAATGCAGTATTTTCTCAGGAACCAGTGCACAGGCTCCAACGTAATTAAGACAGTCCATACATTTACAGTCATCTGTTATTAAATGACAGGAATTATAAAAATTACAGGTTCTCTCGAAATCTATTTCCAGTATCCAGTGAAGTATTTCTATTTGTTCAAACACAGGAAAATTTAATCCTTTCATGACTTCAGTATTAATTATATCGTAACAGAAGAAGGCCTGCAAGATAAGAGATTCTGAAGTTTTAAAATTTATTTATATAAATTCTTGTTATTATGAGATATTTCATTTAAAATTAAAATATTATCAGAGAAGGAGATTATTTATGGAAAAGTGCCATTGGAAAACAACCGGGTGCCGCAATTTTCTTTTCATTTTTTCAATTCTTTTAGCCGTATCTCTCATTATTTTCTTTAATACATGGCAAACATCACAGGCGGCAGTTACTCCTGATAAAATGAAAAAAGTTTTCATTCTCTGCTCTTTTAACAGGGGCTATATCTGGACAGATAATATGCTTCAGGGGATTAATGATTCTTTCAATCAGTCAGGATTGAATATTGAATCTTATGTCACCTTCATGGATATGAAAAGAATCCCCCAGGGCGAAGAATATTATTTGAAATTTAAAGAGATGCTCAGTGCAGGATATAAGAATGTTCACTTTAATGCCATTATGGCCTGTGACAATGATGCCCTGGAGTTTCTGAGAAAATACCGGGATGAACTATTTCCGGGAGTACCAGTCGTTTTCGTTTCGATAAATGATTTTGATGAAAAGATGCTTGATGGACGTAAAGATATTACAGGAACAAGTGAAAATACAGATTATAAAGGTACTATAGAGACTGCATTAACATTGAGGCCTAAAACCAGAAATATGGTCATAGTAACTGACAAGACCGGTACCGGCATAGCCCATAGAACAGCCATAAAGCATATAGAACCATATTTTGAGAAGAAGGTAAAATTCCAGTATCTGTCACTAGGTGATTTTACTCTTGAAGAAATGGGCCAGAAGCTTGCATCTCTGAAAAATGATACTATAGTCCTTCTTTTACATCATTTCATAGATAAAAATAGTTCATCCTATACTATTCAACAGAGTACCCCTTTTCTTACTTCCTGTTCTTCTGTTCCATGTTTTGTTATCAATGATAGTCGCATTGGACTCGGAGCAATCGGAGGTCATGTAGCAAGCGGTTATCATAATGGATATGCTTCTGCCTCTATGGTAATATCAATACTCAGAGGAGTCGATATAAAATCCATTCCTGTAATGCTCCAGAGTCCGAATAAATATATCTTTGATTATCAGGTCATGAAACGCTTTAATATTTCCGAAAGGGATCTTCCGAAAGATAGTATAATTAAAAATAAACTGGAATCAATATTTACAACATACAGGACAGAGGCCATTACTGTAATCACCCTATTTACCATTGTTTTGTTATTTCTTATACTCATGGCTCTGGAAATACTTCGTCGTAAAAGAGTTGAAGAAGCTTTAAAGAAGAATAGAAACATGCTGGCCCACATACTTAATTCTGTGCCACAGGGGATTTTCTGGAAAGACCTTGATGGTGTATACATGGGATGTAATAAAAATTTTTCCATAGCAGCCGGTATTGACAGTGAAGAGAATATAATTGGGAGGACAGATTTTGATCTTCCCTGGCCAAAAAATGAGGCAGAGGCTTACCGTACAGATGACAGAAAGGTAATAGAAAATAACAGGCCAAAAGTCCATATTATAGAGCCCTTACAACAGGCAGACGGGAAAAGGCTCTGGATAGATACAACAAAAGTTCCTTTTGTAGACGATACAGGCTCTGTCTATGGAATACTCGGTATTTACCAGGATATTACCGAACAAAGAAAAGTTGAAGAAGCGTTACGTGAAAGTAGAGAAAGATTCAGTAATTTATTTGAAACAATGACAGAGGGGGTTGCAATCCATGAAATTCTATATGATGAAAAAGGAACACCGGTAGATTATGTCATCATTGATATTAATCCTGCCTATTTGAAACACACCCTTATGACCAGAGAGAATGTGATTGGGAAGAAATCATTGGAACTGTATGGTACAGGAAGACCTCCTTATTTTGACACATATATAAAGGTTGCAGAAACAGGTAAACCTGCATGGTTCGAGACATATTTTGAACCAATGGATAAGCATTTCAGTATATCAGTATTTTCACCGGGTAAAGGTCAGTTCGCAACGGTTTTTGAAGATATCACAGGGAGAAAAAAGGCAGAAGAGGCACTCCATAAAAGCGAAGCCATACTTCAGGAGACACAGCAGCTTGCAAGGATTGGCGGATGGGAGTATCAGGTAGAGAGCAGAAGGATATACTGGACCAGTGAAGTCTATAATATTCATGAAGTAGACAGAGATTTCGATCCAAATAATATTGACACAAATATAAGATTTTACAGTCCAGGCGATCAGGCAATTATTGAAAGAGCTTTTTACATGGCAGTTGAAACAGGTGCCCCCTATGATCTGGAACTGGAATTTACAGGAGCTAAAGGAACGAAAAAATGGGTCAGAACGAAAGCAAGGGCAGAATTTGCTTCAGGAAAAGTCGTAAGACTTATTGGAAACATTATAGATATTACAAGTCACAGGATACATGAGGAAGAAATCCACCGGTTAAACAGGATATATGACGTTTTGAGCCAGGTTAACCAGTCTCTTATAATAGCAAATTTCAGGGAAGAACTTTTTCAGAAAGTCTGTGACATAACAGTGGAACGCGGCAGGTTCCATCTGGTATGGATTGGAGAAAACAACCCTGTTACAAGTGCCGTAATGCCTGTAGCATGGAGCGGAGAAGGACAGGACTATTTGAAAAATATTTCCATTTACTCAGATGGGAGACATGAAGGACTTGGAACGACAGGTACTGCTATAAGAAAAGGTAAAACCTGCATATGTAACGACTTTTTTTCTGATCCTGCCACACAGATCTGGCATCAGGCTGCTGAAAGATCAGGTATTCAGTCATCTGCAGTCTTTCCTTTAAGACTTGGAGGAACAGTCTGTGGAGTCATGAATGTTTATGCCCGGGAAAAGAACGTCTTTCAGGAAAAAGAAGTGGCTTTACTGGAAGAAGTAGCCATGAGTATTTCCTTCGGACTTGATCATCTGGAAGGGGAATGGCAACGAAGTAAGGCAGAGGAAGAACTGAGACGATACAGGGTTAGCCTTGAAGAACTGGTAGAAGAAAGAACCGGGAAATTGACTGAAACAACCATAAAACTTAAGAAAGCAAAGGAAGAAGCAGAAAGGGCCAGTAAGGCAAAGAGTGAGTTTCTGGCAAGTATGAGCCATGAACTCAGAACCCCGCTGAATGCAATACTCGGCTATTCTCAGTTATTCAGTAAGAGTAAAGAACTGACAGAAGATTATAAAAGAGGTATAAATATTATTGAAAAAAGCGGAAAACATCTGCTTGACCTGATTAATGACATACTGGACCTTGCAAAAATAGAAGCAGGCAAAAGTGAACTGGAAAAAAATCCCTTTAACCTGAATAATTTACTGAATTTTATCCATGAGATGTTTATGTTTAAAGCAAAACAGAAAGATTTATTATTTTTTATTGATTACAGAGACCTGCCTGTTTGTGTTTTCGGTGATGAAAAAAAGCTGAGCCAGGTATTAATTAATCTCCTGAATAATGCTGTCAAATTTACCGAAAAGGGAAAGGTAACCTTTAAAGTAGAGAAAGAAGATACAAAATTTCTCTTTTCCGTTGAAGATACAGGGTCTGGTATATCAGGAGAACATATGGAAGATATATTTTCACCTTTCAAACAATTATCAGATCATCTAAAAAAAACAGAAGGAACAGGTCTTGGACTTACTATAAGCCGACATCTTGTAAAAGTCATGGGCGGAGACCTGAAAGTAAAAAGTGTTTACGGAGAAGGAAGCAGATTCTGTTTTGAAATAGAACTTCCTCCTGTGTCATCAACTCAGGTCTATTCTGTGAAACAGGAAGAGATAATTACAGGATATAAAGGTGGCAGAAAAAGTATTTTAATTGTAGATGATAACATTGAAAATCGTTTAATGATGTCAGATCTGTTGAAGAAAATTGGATTTGAAGTAAGTGAATCAGAAAATGGTATTAAATGCCTGAAAAAACTCTGTGGTGAAAAAATCGATTTAATTTTCATGGATCTTATCATGCCTGAAATGAACGGCTTTGAAACAACAGGAAAGATTAGAGAAAATCCATTATATAAAGAAATAAAAATTATTGCCATATCGGCAAGCAAACTGGAAGAATTTAATTTCGAAATGGTCAATGCAGAATTTAATGATTATCTTGCAAAACCTTTTCTTTATAAAGATTTACTGAATATATTAAAGAAACATCTTATGGTGAAATGGATTTATGAAGAAAAAATTATTCCTTCAGGTAAAGAGTTTTCTGAGGGGGATGAAAAAACCATTTTACTCCCGGAGGAGGATATAATAAAAAATTTATATGACCTGGCTAAAGAAGGAAATCTGAAACTCCTGAGAGAAAGATTAGAAGAAATTAAAAATTCAGACAGAAATTACAAAGATTTTTATAATAAAATTAAAATTCTGTCAGATAGTTTTGAAATGGAAAATATTAAAGAATTACTGAAAAAATATCTGAAAGAATGTTAGTAACGATCATGTCTCCATAACTTATTACCAGTTTTACTGGTCACAGATAATTAATTTTAATTAAAAGAGAAGTGTGATAAGAGATGAAAAACATAGAAAATTCAAAAATTATGGTAATTGACGACCAGCCTGAAAATCTAAGTGTGATTTTCGAATATCTGGACGAACTTCATGCCGATGTGATGCTGATACAGAAAGGCCGGGAAGCAATAGAAGTTGCAGAAATTAAAAAGCCTCATATTATTTTACTGGATATTGTAATGCCTGAAATGAATGGTTTTGAGGTATGTGAAAAATTAAAAGAAAATAAAAAAACTGCTCATATTCCTGTAATATTTATGAGTGCTCTCAGTGAAACAGAAAATATTGTAAAAGGATTTGAATGCGGAGGTATAGATTATATTATAAAACCTGCTCAGAGAGAAGAATTAATAGCAAGAATTTCCAATCATTTAAAGATGTGCCGGGCAGAAGAAGAATTAAGTAAATACCGTAATCATCTTGAAAAACTCGTAGAGAAACGAACATCAGAACTCAAGGAAACCTATGAAAAGCTTGAAAGTGAAATTATAGAACATAAAAGACTTGAAGTACAGCTCATACAGTCACAAAAGATGGAAGCTATAGGAACCCTTGCAGGTGGTATTGCTCATGATTTTAACAATATTCTCGGTTCTATAATTGGTTATACAGAATTATCCATGTTAGAAGTTCCTGAAAAAAGTACACCTTATCATTTTATGTCACAGGTTCTGAAATCAGGAGAAAGAGCAAAGGATCTGGTAAAGCAGATTCTTACCTTCAGCCACAGGAGTGAACAGAAAAATAAATTATTAAAATTAAAATCTGTTATAAAAGAAGCTCTTAAATTACTCAGAGCTTCACTGCCTTCCACTATAGAGATAAGACAGAATATTGAAGAAAACCAGAGTGTAATAATGGCTGACCCGACGCAAATTCATCAGATACTTCTTAATCTATGTACCAATGGAGCTCATGCCATGAAAGATAAAAGAGGAATATTGAGTATAGATCTTGATAATATTGAAATTTCTCCCGAGGATTTACCTTTTTACAGTAATCTTAAGGCCGGCCCATATGTAAAACTTACTGTAAGTGATACAGGACATGGAATAAAAGATGAATTCATAAAAAGAATTTTTGAACCTTACTTCACTACAAAAAAAGTGGGAGAAGGAACAGGACTTGGACTTTCTGTAGTTCACGGTATTGTAATAGGTTATGGAGGTGATATTAAAGTATACAGTGAAACAGGGAAAGGTACAGTTTTTCATATATTACTTCCGGAAATTAAAGCAGATGAAGCAGCTACTGCTGATAAATTAGAACCGATTCATAAAGGCACAGGCAGGATACTTCTGATTGATGATGAAGAAGACCTGGTAAATATGATAAAATATATGTTAAAATATCTGGGTTATGAAGTTACTGCAAGAACAGACAGTATTAAAGCACTGGAAATCTTCAAAAATGATCCATACAGTTTTGACCTTGTAATTACTGATCTTACCATGCCGCATATGACAGGAAAAGAACTTACAAAAGAACTTGTTTCCATAAGACATGATATACCTGTAATTCTTACTACAGGTTTTTCAGATACTATCAATTCTGAGAATGTAAGAGATACAGGTATCAGGGATTTAGTATTGAAACCTGTCACTGTGAGAAAGATGGCAGAAGTTATAAATAAAATATTTATATGAGAATCGTGAAAGTGTGAAAGGTGAAGTGAAAGGTGAAATGAATTATAATATTCTTACCTTTCGTTGCGACCACTCAGGTCATGACCGTTAGTAAAATCTGTAAAATTTTATTAAAATTCATACCAGCAAAGAATAGTAAATTTAGAAAGACTTCCTGCCATAGATCCAAGAACAGTATCATCAAAATCAATATCAATTTCTCTGGCAGTTATATCTATAAATCCGGGATCCCATAATGCTCCCTGTGGATCCTTATCAGGATTTTTACCGGCAGCTATAATTGTACCTTTTACATGAAGGTTGCCCTTACCTCCGTCTATATTACATTTAAAATCTCCATTTGTATAAATAAGTCCGCTGAAATCTGAGCTTTCTGTTGTATTTAACGATATATCACCCTGGGCATAAAGAGCTATATTATCTTCATTAATTATACCTGCATCTACTCTTCGTCCGGAAAAATCTATTGTTCCCATGGAACATATATTACCATGACCTGTAACAACCTTATTTAACGGTGATGATACAATTATATTTCCGGACAAATAAGCACCTGTATTGGGATCCCTGCTTCCGTCTCCTGGAGCATAAAGGGTTATTCCCTTTTTAAGTTTCAGAGTAGGACCTATAATGCTAAGGTTTCCAGTACCGCATAGATGGCCTCCGTCGTATTCTACCATAATATTTTTAGAAATTTCTATATTGTTATTCTTGAATTCTACTCCTGAAATAATTTCCTGTCCATTTACATAAAAAATTGATTGTCCTGTAAGATCATCTGTATATTTCAGACGATCTCCTAACAGTTCATATGTACCGGAAGAGAAATATATTGGTTCAAAATTTATGCCGCCGGTAAGTGATGAAACGGTGAGTTCGGGAACGTCTTTATGTGGCTGAAAACTTTTAAAGCTATTGGGATCGAGTGAAGCAGAAGAGCATTCTACCTTACCACATCCTGTAATAGTTCCTCCCTGACCGATATCCAGTTTTAATGGTGTACTATCAGGTAAATCATAAAAAACTACAGAAACATCTGATTGCAAAGAGGTTGGATTATAATTTGAATGTAAATTCGGTGCCTGCTGTTTATTTTTACTCGAAAGGGAAAATCTATTCGTTGTAATAGATGTAGCACCTCTTGTACCATTCTGAAGACCTCCTGAAGGCAATGCTTTAAGATAAACCTCCAGATGTCTTACCTTATCACCTTTTCCTACAGTAATAACAAGGTCCAGAGTGCTTGGAGGCACCATTCTTCCGTCTTTCCATGAAGAAACATAGGAAAGGCCTCTGAGATTATTAACTGAATAATATTTTGTATTACCATGAAAAGCAGGATCATTCGGGTCAAATGATACATAATAATAACAGTTCATATCATCAAAATCAAACCTGGAATTTATCGGAGGGAGATAGTTTATATTAAAGCCTCCTGAGAGTAAATTCTGGTTTCCTGAACGCATAAAAAGTTTTTCATTATTTTTTCCCCAGTCAACATCATCTTTCAGCTTAATCAAAACCTCCGTAAGGGCTGATTCTGAAACAGGTATGAGTGAATTTCTACTCATCAGAGTCGCCTGATAAAGAGTCTGAGAAGTAAGCATAATAAGGCTGGTAAGCATAATAAGAAGCACTACTGTCATCATCAGTACAGTTATAATAGCAAAGCCTTTCTTTTTTAAGACACCTTTCGATTTCATAAAATAACCTCCTTATAAATTTCTCAATACAACAGTACTCCTGAGTTCCAGTTTATCAGGGCCTTCAGGACTTGTAACATCCATGGGATTTACAGGCTTGGCAAATTTCACAATTATATCAACTTTTTTTCCGTTTGAATTAGCAGTAAAATTAAGTTTCCTTATATTACCTGTTACAGGTCTCGGAGCAGTAAGATAAATATCTGAAGGTACAGTTCCGTCTATATAATTTTTCATAGGATTGGTATTAGAGAGAGGTGTAGATGATAAGGGAGGATAAGGTAATTTTTTCAATAAAAGTGTAGAAAAATTATCTCCCAGGAAAATCTTCCTCATAAAGAGCTGGTAATAACCTTCAGGTTTAACAGTAGTATCATCATCAAGATAGAATATAATATATTTTTTCCACTTCATTGCACCGGCATAAGAATCATATTCAGGTATATTGCCATTATCATCATAGGGTGAAAGAAAAGATATGGCATTACTCTTCTGGTTCGGGTCAGAAACAGAAGGATAATCAATTATATCCAGACTGGAAACAGAAGTAGCTCTTAATTCATTTTCTATCCTTGCCATAAGTATCTGTGAATTTTCTTTGATCTCAACAGTCTGTCTCACTTTAATCCAGCTCCTTGCAGAAATAGAAAATATATAAAACATAAGACCGGCCAGAAAAGAAAATATAGCTGCAGCAAACATTATTTCTAAAAGTGTTACACCTGCCATATAAATATGTCTCTTAGTCATAAAAAAACCACTTTTGTAATATATTTTATTATAGTCGTAATAATAAATTTACTTTTCTCTAAAATATTAATTCTGTATATCAGGAAAAAGATAAATTATCATTTTAACACTAACACTTTTAGCCTGAGTTTCTGTCCTGTTAGATACATTGACTGTTATTTTTTTATATTTGGATGCACCTGCCGAAGGATAGGTAGCTTCTGCTATATTGGTTTTTACAGTAAAACCAGGTTCATAGGTAATTATATCAGGATCAACAGGTATGGAAGAATATTCCATAGATTTATACAGTTCAGTAGTTCTCTGAGCTATTATGGTGGCCTGATTGTATCCTGTACCCTTTTGAAGTGCTTCAAGGCCTGCAATCAGAGTACCTATCATAACAACAAGGACAACAGACACAAGTCCTATGGCGACAAGGATTTCTGCAAGAGTCATTCCTTTTGACTTATTTTGAAGAAATCTAAAAGAGATAATAAATTGCAATCTTGAAATGCACCTCCCCTGTGAAGTATGCACTGATCACTGATTACACTAATTGCACGGATTTATAAAAATCTGTGTAATCATATAAAAACTTTTCACGCCTGTTTAAGATGATATATAGAATCATCTAGTATAATTATAACTGTTATTAAAATAAAAATAAAGAGTTTTTTTATTTATTTTTTTAAAATTACATTTTATTATAAGTGAATTATAAAAAACAGAGATTCAATATACTCCTATTCTTTTGCTCCTTCATCCCTGAGAATTTTTATTATATTCTCATTTCCTTTATTTTCTGCCAGTTTTAATAAAGTTATACCTTTACTGTCTTTTGAATTAACATTTGCCCCTTCAGAAACAAGCAATTCCACTATATCTTCACGGCTATTCTGCACTGCCAGATAAAGCGGCGTTTTACCTTCACTGGCCCTGATATCCATTTCGCATCCATTTAAAAGAAGTATTTCCGCTACTTCTTTTCTGCCATTCTGACTGGCAAAATGAAGGGCACTGTAACCATCATCATCTGTACCGTCAATAATGGCTCCTCTGGAAAGAAGTAATTCTACAACTTCTTTACGGCCATTCTGAGAGGCACAATGTAAAGGGGTAAAACCTTTATTATCCTTACTGTTTGCATTTGCTCCTTTTAATAAAAGCAATTCTGCAACTTCTTTACGACCGTATTTAGAGGCCAGATGTAGAGGTGTTTCTCCTGAATTACTTTTAGAGTTTACATCTGCCCCTTTTGACAGGAGTAACTCCACAATTTCTTTACGGCCATTCTGAGAAAATCCATGTAAAGGACTTTTTCCTTCATTATCCTTTATATTAACAGGTGCCTTATTTTCTATAAGCAGCAGGGCAATTTCTACTGTTTTTGCCAGATATAATGGACTTCTGCCGTGGCTGTCTATCAGATTTACATCTATAGCATTTGCCAGGAGGAGTTTAACTATTTCAGAATAACCATTCTGAGAAAACCAGTGTAAAGGAGTCTTTCCTTCACTGTCTTTAATATTTATATCTCCGCCTTTTGATAAAAGTAATTCAGCTATTTCTTCTGTCCTGGCCATATATAAAGGAGTTCTACCGTCACAATCTCTGTAATTCACATCTGCTCCTTTTGCTATAAGCAGTTCAACTACTTCTTTACGGCCCCCCTGGGAAGCAAGATGAAGGGGGGTTCTGCCTTCACTGTCTGACTTATTAACATCTCCTCCCTCTGACAGGAGTAATTCAACACCATCCCTTCTGCCATTCTGAGAAGCGAAATAGAGAGGGGTTTTTCCATAATTATCAGGTAAATTCACTATCCCTCCCTCTGACAGAAGTAATTCAATTACTTCTTTAAGGCCATTCTGAGAAGCAAGATGAAGGGGTGTTCTACCATCACTGTCTTTACTGTTTACCATGGCTCCTTTCGATAAAAGCATTTCTGCAACAGTTTTTGTTTTTGCCCAGTGGAGAGGTGTTTTTCCTTCATTATCTTCAAGATTGACGTCTGCTCCTCTGGAAATAAGGAAAATCCCTACTTCTTCCCTGCCATTCTGAGCGGCAAGATGAAGAGGAGTACGACCGTTATTATCCCTGCTATTTATAGTGATTAATGTAAATGCTGTATTTAGAATAGAAGGATATAAATTACTATCGTTATTATCTCTGTTATTTATATCTGCTCCCTTTGAAACAAGTAATTCAACAATATCCTTATAGCCGTTCCGAGAAGCAAAATGAAGGGGACTTTTGCCTTCAATGTCTCTAACAGTAATATCAGTTCCTTCAGATAAAAGTAAAAGAGCTACTTCCTTTGATTTTGTCCAGAACATGGGAGTTCTGCCTTCATTATCTTTAAGGTCAATTATAGCGCCTTTATTTATAAGCAATATAACAACTTTATCACGGCCGTTCTGAGAAGCACGATAAAGAGGAGTTTTGCCATAGTTATCCCTCTCATTAATATTAGCACCTTTAGAAACAAGGAAATCAACCATATTTTTATAGCCATTCTGTGATGCCCAGTGAAGGGGAGTAAGTCCTTCACTGTCCTTTATGTCTATTTCTGCTCCATATGATAAAAGCAGTTCGGCCACTTCTTTTGTTTTACACCAGTGTAGAGGACTTCTTCCTTCATTATCCAGAGAATTAACTTCTGCTTCCCTGGATATAAGAACCTGTGCCACTTCTTTCCTGCCTTTCTGTGAGGCTATAAACAGAGGTGTTTTACCGTTATTATCTCTGGCATTAACAGAAGAATCTTCTTTTACAAGCATTTCTGCTATTTCTTTTGTTTTAGCCCTGTGTAAAGGTATTTTACCTTCACTGTCTTTTATATTTACGTCTGCTCCTTTTGACAGGAGTAATTCCACTATTTTCTTTTTACCTGTCTGAGAAGCCCAGTGAAGAGGTGTTCTGGTGTCACTGGTAGAATTGATAATATCCGGATCATGTTCAAGTAATTCCCTGACTTTAGAAATATCATTTTTATCAATGGCATTAAACATTTTTTCGTTAATATCATCTATATCTGTTACAGTACTTTCTCCTCTGGAAATATTTGCCATCATAATAAAAATCAGAAGAATAATGATTAAATTAACGGGAAAACTTTTATACATATGATTATTTCCTCCTTAATATCGTGATGCGTAATGCGTAATGCGTGATGCGTGATGCGTGATGCGTGATGCGTGATGCGTAACGCGTGACAGGTAGTTTCACTTTTCACTTTTCACTCTTCACTTTTCACTTTTCACTCTTCACTCTTCACTATTCACTCACTCTTCACTCTTCACTATTCACTTCTCACTTCTCAATTCTCACTTTTCTTTCGGCAAAAGATTTATCTTCTCTCCTCCATTTTCAACCTTATCCAGATCAAAGCCCAGTTCTTTAACATATTTCTTTATCTTTTCTGCTTCTTCAGAACGTTCCTGGGATTTATATATATTATAGAGGAGACACAGAGCAGGAAGATTATTATTTTCTGTTCCTATTACTTTTAACAGCAGTTCTTCTGCTTCTTTAGGTTTTTCACTGTAAAAAAGTGCTTCACTGTAATCTATAAGATATATTGAGCTATCTCTGGTTAATTCTGCAGCTTTCTTAAAATACTGTAACCCCTCTTTTTTTCTGGATAATTTCCAGTAACATTTAGCCATTAAATTATATGCCAGAGGTGCATCAGGTTTTAATTCTATTGCTTTCTGAAAAAATTTCATAGACTCATCGATTTTATCTACCTGACTGAGAGCGCCGCCAAGATCTATATAATATTCAGCCACATCAGGATTAAGCTCTATTGCTTTTTTCATCTGTACAATGGCTTCTTCATATCTGTTCTGAGTATAATATAAATATCCAAGACTGTCATAATCAATTGAAGATTTAGGAAATAATTTTAATATTTTCAGATATGTCTCTTCTGATTTCGGATAGTCCCTGAGTTTTTCATAAATTATAGCAATATTTCTCAGATAGGACAGTTCATTCCCTGCCAGTTCAGAAGCCTTCAGATACTGTTCAAGGGCATATTTATATTTACCCTGTTTTTCATAGATAAAACCAAGGTCATTATAATAATTGGGAGCATTCGGGTCTAACTTTATAGCTTTCTGATATTCCAGCATGGCCTGCTCAGGTTTATCATTACTCATATAGCAGAATCCGAGATAGCCATGATATTTTGGTATATCAGGCCCAAGAGATACAGCTTTCTGGTATGTCTGAAGAGCTTTATTGTAATCTCCAATGGATATGTACATTAAACCAAGTTCACCAAGTATTCTGTGTTCTTTCGGAGTAAGTTCATAGGCAGTATTTAATTCCATTATTGCCATATCAACCTTATTTGTTTTTCCATAGGCCATGCCAAGATCAAAATGAAACTGTGGGTTATTGGGATCAAGTTTTGAAGCAGCATAGAAAAAATCCAGAGTGCCGTCGAAATAACCCTGGCTGTAATATATGAGACCAAGCTGATGATAGGCACGGGCATTATTGGGATCCATAATCAAAACCTTCCCTAAAACATCTACGGCAGAAACAATTTCCTGCTGTGATATGAGAAAATGAATATTGCCAAGGTAAAGGTGGCCTTCTACATAGGAAGGATCCAGGGCAATTGCTTTTTTAAACTCTGCCTCTGCATCTCTGAATTTCCCTTCTTCCTGTAATGTTATACCTGCCGAAAGACAGGCTTCTGCTTCTTTTCTATTTCCTTCTTTCGGTTTTTCCTGGGCATAAGATATGTTGCAGATTAATAGTAATAACAATATAATCAGACTGATTTTTTTGAATTTTTTAAATGTCATAAATATTTCTCCTTTTTATTACGTAATGCGTAATGGGTGACGCGTAACGCGTGACGCGTGACGGGTAATTCCACTCACTCTTCACTCTTCACTCTTCACTCTTCCTCACTGGCCATAAATCATTATAAGGCGGGAATGTATCATAGATTACAATCTCCTTCTCACAGAGAATATCACCATATTTTACTGTTAATTTGCCTTTTCCTTTCTTTTCTGCAGTAAAGGTAGTTTTAATGGTATTTATAGAAGAAAAACGTCCCAGTTCTTTCGGTTCAACAGACCAGGAAACAATCAGAAGCGGTACAAGGTTACCTTCCTCATTTCTTCCAACTGCCTGAAGTAAAAAAGAATCTCCTTCCGAAAGTTCTACAGGCGCCGGATAAATCTCCAGTTTTGATATAAAATCAGAAGAAAATACAGGACTCATTAAAAATAAAAGTAAAAATACATATTTTAGATATTTCATTACATAAATAACCTCGTAATTTATATAAACAGCTATGAATAAATAAAAATCGCTCCTCCCGTCACGCGTTACGCGTTACGCATCACGATTCCATTAACTTATTCAATTCTTCTAAAAGCAACCTGTTGGTCAATTTAGGATTTGCCTTACCTTTTGAAATCTTCATAATCTGTCCTACAAGAAATCCCATGGCTTTAGTTTTTCCGCTTAAATATTCTTTTACTGCATCAGAGTTTTCGTCTATAACTTTCTTTACAAGGTCTCGCAAAGATTCTTCATCACTTATCTGAAGAAGACCTTTCTCTTCTATAATTTTTCCGGCACTCTTTCCTGTCTCTAAAAGTTCCTCTATTAAATCTTTTCCTATTTTCCCGCTTATTATATTATCATCTATAAGGGTTAATAATTCAACAAGATTTTCAGGAGATAATTTTGTAGAGTTTATGTCAATATTTCTGGCATTTAAATATTTAGTTATATCACCGGAAAGCCAGTTTACTACAACAGAAGGCCTGTCGTAAATTGTGACAGTTTTTTCAAAAAAGCCTGACATATTTTTGCATATTATATCTGCTTCGTAATCTGAAAGAGAATAATCTTTAATATATCTGATTTTTTTCTCTCCCGGAAGTTCAGGGATGGTCTTTTTTAATTCTTCTATCCAGGCTTTATCTATCTCCAGAGGGGGAAGATCAGGCTCTGGAAAATATCTGTAATCATGAGCCATTTCCTTGCCTCTCATAAAAATAGTTCTGTTTTCATCTTCAATCCATCCTCTTGTTTCCTGATTTATCTTCTCTCCTCTGTCCAGAAGTTCTGTCTGTCTTTTTATTTCATAGACAAGTGCCTTCTGAACAGATTTGAAAGAATTGATATTTTTTATTTCCACTTTTTTTGACATTTCAGGAAAACCTTCTTTATTGACAGAAACATTTGCATCACAGCGAAGAGACCCCTCTTCCATTTTGCAATCGCTTATTCCAAGACAGAGAAGTATGGCTTTTAATTCTTTCAGATATTCATAAGCTTCTTTCGGTAAAGTCATATCAGGTTTGCTCACAATTTCAAGGAGAGGCACACCTGCTCTGTTAAAATCCTCGAGTGTATAAAGAGATTTATCAATGGCACCAGTATGAATGGATTTTCCAGTATCTTCTTCCAGATGGATTCTTTCAATGCCTATTCTCTTTTTATTTCCCCCTGCTGTTATCTCAAGATATCCATTCTCTGAAAGAGGCAGATCATATTGAGAAATCTGATAATTTTTCGGCATATCAGGGTAAAAATAATTCTTTCTGTCAAATTTTGACTTTTCTGGTATATGACAGTTAAGAGAAAGTGCAGCCTTAAGAAGATATTCAACGGCTTTTCTGTTTATCACAGGAAGAACCCCCGGAAGTCCCAGACATACAGGACATACATTTGTATTTGAAGGGGAACCGAATTTTGTACTGCAGGAACAGAACATTTTACTCTCTGTAAGAAGTTCCAAATGAACTTCGAGTCCTATAATTGTATGGTATGACATTTATGCCACCTCCCTGGAAATATCAGGTTTTAACATATGATATCCTGAAGCCTGTTCGAAACCATAGGCAAGTCTTAATATTGTAGATTCATCAAAGATCTTCCCTGTAATCTGTAAACCAGAAGGAAGGCCTTCTATAAGTCCTGCAGGGACAGATATGGAAGGTACACCTACCAGATTTACCGGTATTGTACATATATCAGTGAGGTACATCTGCAGGGGATTATCTATCTTTTCACCCAGGGAAAAAGCAGTGGTAGGAGCTACAGGAGAAATAAGGCCATTAAATTTTTTAAAGACTTCTTCAAAATCTCTTTTGAGAAGAGTCCTGACCTTTTGAGCCTTCAGATAATAGGCATCATAATAGCCTGCACTCAGTGCATAGGTGCCGAGCATAATTCTCCTTTTAACCTCCGGGCCAAAAGCACTTCTTGTTTTTTCATACATGGAAAAAACATCTTTCCCTTCAAAATCACGATATCCATATCTGACTCCGTCAAAACGGGCAAGATTTGAACTGGCTTCTGATGAAGAAATAATATAATATACAGGGAGAGCATATTTCAATAGAGGAAGAGAAATTTCTTCACATGAAACTCCCATTTTTTCAAATAAAGATATTGCTTCAAAAAACCTCTCTTTTACCTTTCCATCTATACCTTCTCCTATTAATTCAGATGGATAGGCAAGGGTAAGACCTTTTATATCCTTATCAAGAAGGTCTTCATAAAGGGGAACTTCTCTGTTTACAGAAGTAGAATCATGTCTGTCATAGCCGGAAATTACTTCTAACATTATAGAAGCATCTCTTACATCTTTAGCAAGAGGGCCTATCTGATCGAGAGAAGAACCAAAAGCTACAAGACCATATCTTGACACTCTGCCATAAGTCGGCTTTACCCCGACAACACCGCAGTAAGATGCAGGAAGCCTTATGGAACCGCCTGTATCACTTCCAAGAGAGAGAATGACTTCAGACGCCGCTACAGATGCAGCAGAACCTCCGCTTGAACCACCGGGAACTCTTTTAAAATCCCAGGGATTTTTTACAGGATGAAAGGCAGAATTCTCATTTGATGAACCCATAGCAAATTCGTCGCAGTTAAGTTTTCCCATGATAATAGCACCATTATCGAGGAGTTTTCCTGTAACTGTGGCATCATAGGGAGGGATAAAATTTTTCAGTATTTTCGACCCGCATGTGGCAGTCATACCTTTTACACACATATTATCTTTTATCCCTACGGGAATTCCCGCAAGTTTTCCTGTTTTTTCACCGGAAGCAATCTTTTTATCCACTTCTCTTGCCTTATTTAAAAGTTCCTCTTTTTTACAGATATATAAAAAAGCTCCTGTTTTACTGTCATATTCTTCTATTCTTTCATAGACAGATTTTACTATATCTTCAGAGGAAATTTCTCGTGAGAGAAGTTTTTCTCTAAGTTGATATGATGTATTATTGTATAATGGTTCCAATCGGTTAACCTCCTTAATATCAGTGATCAGTTACCAGTGACCAGTGACCACTGGTAACTGATCACTGGTAACTGTTCACTGTTTACTCCTCACCTATAATCTTCGGTATTTTAAAATAATGCTCTTCCCTCTGAGGGGCATTGGACAGGGCAAGTTCTCTGTCCATAGACATATGTGCTTCATCTTCTCTGAATATATTTGTCAGACGAATAGAGTGAAATGTAGGTTCTACTCCATCTGTATCAATTTTATTGAGTTCCCTGGCAAAATCCAGAATTTCACCTAACTGCTGACAGAAGAGCTTTTTTTCTTCTTCAGTAAGTGATAGAGAGGCAAGACGTGCCACATGTTCCACTTCTGATATGGTAAGCATAAATATCTCCTTTCTTTTGTGTGAGATCCATCGTCTTCCACGCGTCACGCGTTACGCATTACGCATTACGCATTATGCATTACGCGTCACGCGTCACGCGTCACGCGTTACGTTTTAAGATCATCAATCATATACTTCATCAAAATATTTTCTCTATATATGTTCCCTCCGAATTCTTCTAAAAAAGAACCTGCTATTTTCTGTGTATCATTAAAAGAAAAAATAACATTTATACCTGATTTTATTCTGTTAATGACCAGCTTGAAAAAATTTTCGAGTAAACTAAAAGAAATTCCACTGTCAAATATTATGTCCATAAGAGCCTTATTATGATTGAAATAATAATAAATTACCGAAGAGGCTTTAATAACATTATCTATCTCTAAAATATATACTTCCAGTTTTTCTCTTTTATATTTCAAGATGAGATTATCCATATGATGTTCCATATAATTATATTCAGGGAAATGAGTTATTAAACTCTCTGACGGCAGAGAGAATTTTTTCATAAATTCATTTAACCTGTCTGTATCCAGAGAAGGGGACCAGTATCTAAAGCCTTCCTGTTCTTCATTGATTATTTTATTATTGCCTCCGGTAAAAATCATATAATATTTTGAACCTCTGTTAATAAAACCGGCTCTTCTGTAAAAATTAACAGCACGATTATCCTTTCTGACTTCAAGATAAAATTCCCTGATACCCTTCAGTGAAAATTTTTCTATTATGTCATTTAAAAAATCTCTTCCCCATCCTCTGTTGCGACATGAAGAAGAAATTACAAAATTTTTTATAAAAAGGTCACATGATTTTCCAGGTGAAATAGAAACCTCCATAAAACCTGCAAGTGTACCATCCACTTCATATACATAGAAATTATCCCAGAAAGAAGATCCCCACTCTATAGTTTTCAACAATTTACCTGTAAAAAAGTCTATTCCTGAAAATCTGAGGGGATGTAAAAATCTATCCTCAGAAGAGGTTTCTGATAAAATAAAATCCTTCCATATTTTTTCAAAAATAGGGAGGTCTCTATAATATACAGGTCTTACAATGGATTTCATCTGATACTGTCACGTATGGCTTTTATTGCAGAGGAAACAGGTTTTTTACCGAATACGGAAGAACCTGCTACCACTATATTACATCCTGATTTTACAACCTCTTTTACATTCTCAGGCACTATACCTCCGTCAATTTCTATATCAATATTTAAACCTGACTCTTTGATAAGAGAAGAAATCCATTCCACTTTTTTCAGGGCAGAAGGAATAAACTTCTGTCCTCCAAATCCCGGATTAACACTCATAACAAGAACCATATCCAGCTTATCCAGGATATAATCCAGAAAAAAAGGAGGAGTTGCAGGATTTAACGATACAGAGGCTTTTATTCCAAGATCTCTTATCATCTGTAAAGTTCTATGAAGATGAGGACAGGTCTCTACATGAACTGTAATGATATCTGCACCGGATTTAACAAAATCTTCTATATATCTTTCAGGTTTTTCTATCATCAGATGGACATCAAAGGTAAGGGAAGAAAATTTCCTCAGGGATTTAATTAAAGGAGGGCCAAAGGTTATATTTGGTACAAAGTGTCCGTCCATTACATCAAAATGAATATAATCGGCACCGCCCTCTTCCACACTCTTTACTTCAGCACCAAGACAGGAAAAATCTGCTGAAAGTAAAGAAGGAGCAATTTTGATATGATTTTCTGTCATAGTATTTCCTTTCTATATTTAAATCGTGACGCGTAACGCGTGACGCGTGACGGGTGGAAACAGCACTCACCCGGGCGAACACAGGGTTCGCCCCTACTGGTCACTGGTCACTGATCACTGATCACTGTTTAAAGTTCTGCCTTTACTTCAAGGGTACCGTCAAAAAATATTTCAACATGTCCGCTTCCGAGACTGCTTACAGAAATTTCTATTTTCTCTCCCCCTTTATGAAAGGCATGGTAAACTTTACCTGTACTGAAACGATCCGATACAACAATTTCAACTTCAACGTCTTTATCTGTATCAGATTTCGGAACCATTATTGTGAGCAGATCCTGTTGAAAAAATATCTTATTTTCCGGATATTTATCTGCAGTAACTTCCAGACTTATAAGAGAACCGGTTCTAAGTTTTTCCTTTGCAGGAGGTAACTGTGTCAGTATCATACCAGGTTTAAATCTGTTATCTTCAAGCCATACAATCTTTCCAGGAGAAAAACCGGCATTTTCTATTGCAGTTCTTGCATCTGCCAGAGTAAGACCTATTAAATCAGGCACCTCTACCGGAATTGCAGGGCCGGAGCTGAGAATTACCTGAACAGTTGTATTCCTTGGAACCTGACTGAGTGCAGGGGGATTTTGCTTTATTACCATACCTTTTGGAAGAGTCTCATGAGACTCTTCTTTTTCAACAAGATACTTCAGTCCCAGTTCATTTGTTTTTATTTCTCCATCACGGGATGGTAAACCTTTCAGGTTCGGCACATTCACAAGTTCACATCCAAGGCTTACTATAACAAAAACCTTTCGTCCAATCTTCACCTTTCTTCCTTCTTCAGGTTTCTGGAAGATAATCATATCTTTAGGAACAGTATCACTGTATTTCTGCTGTGTCTCTATCTCCAGACCTGCCTGTTTTATCTTCTGTCTGGCTTCGATTATATCCATATTTATAACAGATGGAACAGAAATATCTGTAACCTTTCCGAATAGATCATTATAAAAATTCCACCCTATATATGTAATACTCACAATAGTTACTATAACAACAAGAAGAGCAATTATAGATAATAAAAAATTTAAAAATATTCTTATATTTCTTTTTTTCAAAATTCCCTTCACCTCAAATTCGTGATGCGTAATGCGTAATGCGTAATGCGTGATGCGTGATGCGTAATGCGTAATTATATCTTCACCCTTCACTCTTCACTTTTCACGTTTCACTTTTCACTTATTTACTGACTATAAGATTAATTTCTGTTCCTTTTTTAACTGACATTCCTCCTGCCGGCTGCTGTGACAGTATGATGCCTGTCTGTTCTTCGGAAGGTTGGACTATAATAGATCCAATAGAGAGTTCTTTTTTTTCAAGAAGCAATTTTGCTTCATTAACATTCATACCTACCAGAGACGGCACAGTTACCATTGATTTATCCAGAGTTTTAGATACAACAAGTCCTACAGAACTTCCTGTAGGAAGGAGGGTTTTAGGAAGAGGTTCCTGCTGTAAAACTGTTCCGGGAACTACATCATTGGATAAGGTTTCACTTATATTTCCTGCCGATAATCCTTTAAGACGAAGTGCATTTTTTGCATCCATCAACAATTTACCTCTTACATCAGGAACCTCTACTATTGTAACCTTTGATTTTACTCTCACCTGAACTTTTTTATCTTTAGTAATTTCTGTTCCCCCGGCAGGAGACTGAAAAAAAACAATCATATCATCATTTATATTACCTTCATCAGATCTTGTTACTAAAGTAAATCCCAGCTGTTCTGCAGTATTTTTTGCATCTTTCAGGGTTTTAGCCAGAAGTTCAGGTACAATTATTTTACTATTTTTAACTGAATTTATCGCAGGTCCTGAACTTAAAATAATTTTAACTGTACTATTGCCTTCGACAAGAGTCTCTGCCGGTGGATCCTGAGAAATAATCAGACCCTTTTTTATTTTATTATTATATTCTTCACGTAATAAAATAAGTTTTAAATTATGAAATGAAAGTAATTCTTCTGCAGCTTTTTTTGATAAACCTTTAAGCTCAGGCACAGAAACACCTTCTCTTGCTTTACTTATAACAACCTTTACTATAGTTTTTCCATCAACTTCTGTACCTGCAGGAGGTTCCTGGGAAATAACATAGTTTGGCTTCACATCTTCATGATATTCTTCACTTACTACAGTCAATGAAAGGCCTTTCTGACTTAACTTTATCTGAGCATCTGAAAGGTTCATTTGAACCACATATGGTATTATAACCTTTTTCGATCCTGAACTTACTAATGCAGAAACTATGGTTCCTCTTTTAACCAGTATTCCTGCTTCAGGTTTCTGAGATATGATGGCACCGCTTACAATATCATAGCTATATTCTGTTTTCACATCGCCAAGTACAAGTCCCCACTGTTCAAGACTTGCCCTGGCCTGACTTTCTTTTCTGCCCTTTATATCAGGTACTGACACAAGAGTTTCTATAGGATCCGGCCTTTTTATAGCCCATATAATACCCAGAATAATACCTGTAATAAAAACAATCATAAGAGAAAAGAGAACAAAATGATAAAGAGGAATAACTTTTTTGATTTTTTTTCTTTTCTTTAAATCATCAAGGGTAAATATTATTTCTTCTTCGTCATGTGTGTCTGTATCATAGCTATTTTGCAGCTGTTTCTCATAGTCTTCCGAAAAAAAGGTAATATCTCTTCCATCACTTTCTTTTTTACCTTCAGGAGAAACAGTCTCTCTATATTGCCCGTCAATTATATCTTCATTTTCCAGTTCCAGTCCATCTATGGAAGCAGCACATACCTGAAGAGCTCTCAATAAATCCTGAGCAGATGCATATCTATTTTCAGGTTTTTTTTCCATAGACTTCATTATTATCTTCTCTAAATCACCGGGTATAGAAGGATTTATGTTTCTGGGAGATTTCGGGATCTCTTTTAGATGTTTACTGACAAGTTCCATAAGGCTATTTCCATCAAAAGGCAATCTTCCTGAAGACATATGATAGAGGAGTACACCAAGGGAATATATATCAGAACTTTCAGTAGCAGTTTTACCTGATGCCTGCTCCGGAGAAAAATAATAAGCAGAACCCATAATTACACCGGTCTGAGTAATATCACGTAAATCAACTGCTCTTGCAATACCGAAATCTACTACTTTTATCTGATTCTCTTCTGTTAACATAATATTCTGAGGTTTTATATCTCTGTGTATTACCCTTTTCTGATGGGAATAATCCAGAGCACGGCAGACCTGAATGCCATATTTTATAACTTCTCCTGTGGAAAGTTCTTTTTTTCTTTCCATAACATTTTCAAGAGTACCGTTTGACATATATTCCATAACAATGAAATAAAGGTCATCTTCCCGTCCTATATCATAAATACTTACAATATTCATATGAGATAAACCTGCTGCTGCTCTGGCTTCTCTGTAAAAACGTTCCAGCACACCTTTATCTCTCGTAAAACTATCTTTCAGAACCTTTATGGCTACAGTTCTTACTAAAAGAAGATCTGTCCCTTTATATACAACTGCCATGCCGCCTGATTCAATTTTTTCCGTAATCTTATATCTTTCTTTAAGAATCTTATCGATTAAATTCATTTTTAAATCGTGACGCGTGACGCGTGACGCGTGACGCGAAGATTATCCTTACTACTGATTGTAATTAACTGGTGTCTATAAAAATTCACTTATCAGACAATTCTATTTGAGTGAACAAATTCCTGCTACAGGTTAAGTCTCAAGTTAATTCTATTGATTTTAACACAACAGGCTGTTATAATATATTTATGTTATTTCCAATTACGCGTAACGCGTCACGCGTTACGCGTTACGAATCAGGTGATTATTTGTATGAAAGAAGATAAAGAAAATAAGGGATTGGAAAAATATCTTTTTGACGGGAACTGGACGGAAAAAGATGGTATAAAATGGGCTTTTTTTGCAAATGAAAAGGATAAAAATTCCCAGCAAGTTCCAAAAGGAGAAGCTTCTTTTCCGGTAAAAGAAGAAGTAAAATCTACATGTAAAGAAAAAACTTCTTCCCTGGATAAGGTTTCCATTACAGATCTCGGAAGAGCCACAGGAGGAAAGAGATATGATAGCGAAAGCTCTTCCATACCTGCTAAAGGCTTACTCGAAGCAAATACTATACTGAGCGGAAGATATAAAATCCTTGAGCTTTATAAATCACTTGAAAAAAGAGATTTTTATATGGCAAAGGATCTCAGACTGGACAGTCTCTGTATAGTAAAGGAACTGAAAAATGATCTCTCTTCCCGGGAGGAAGAAGAATATTACAGAAAAAAATTCAATGATGAAGCAAAACTACTTGCCAGTTTCAGTCATCCCAATCTGCCGAAAACCATGGATTATTTCATAGAAAATAACAGATATTTTATGGTTATAGATTATATAAAAGGTGTTGATCTGGAAAGCTATTTCGAAAACTGTTACGGACAGATCTCAGAAGAACAGATACTCAGGTGGGGTATAAATATATGTGATATTCTGGAATATCTTCACAGTCAGAACCCTCCTGTTATACACAGAGATATAAAACCATCAAACCTGTTTATAATAGAAAGAGACTGGTCTGTAATTTTATTTAATTTTGATTTTGCCATAAGAAGTGACAGAGCAAGCACAAAGAAAATAGGCACAAGCGGCTATGCCCCTCCGGAACAACTGACAGGTAATGCAAAACCTGAAAGTGATATATATTCACTGGGAGCAACCATTCATTATTTACTGAGCGGCGAGGCACCAAAAATAGATGGTAATTTTAATACAGTAATTTCCACTAATTTTTCTGCATCAATTTATACTGATATGATAATAAAAAAAGCCCTCAGGGCAAAAATAAAAGACAGATATGAACATGCAAAAGACATGAAAGAAGCTCTCTCTGACGCCCTGGAAAAACTCAGAAAATCAGAAGAAGAAGAAGAAAAATTCTTTAAAGAAAGTCTGACAAACACTGCAGATTATTTTGAAGAACTTGCAAAGAAGATAGAGAAAAAAGACAGAGGAAGACTTCTTGCCATAAAAGAACTTGGTAAACTGGGAGACTTGCGGGCTCTCTCTATATTAATTCCTCTCCTTTCCG
>Ga0351860_1054_pt1 | contig 23516 bp, 18 predicted proteins | sample BONcelHFGM3001F8_FD_206791 | JGI IMG/M metagenome (GOLD analysis project Ga0351860, IMG submission 206791) | Enriched cells from coal bed in the Powder River Basin, Montana, United States - BONCAT cells FGM rep2 HSBNCT.FGM.300.1.F8 ...
ATTTTATTATGGATATTATTTGGTTTATATTGACATGGAATAACGCGTGTCTATCCCCTTGACACACGTAAATCCATGTGTTATCTTTTATTCATAAGGAGATAGCGGCCATGAAATATACCTTTAAGCAGTTCCAAGCCGAATTTCCAGACGACCGCGCCTGCTTGGAAAAGATCATGCATATTCAGTATGGCGGAACCGAGTTCACCTGTCCCAATTGTAAGGCTGTGTCCAAATTTCATCGACTCAACAAACGGCGCGCTTACTCCTGTGACCGTTGCGGGTCCCATATTTATCCTTGTGTCGGAACGCCCTTTGAGAAATCCCGAACCAAACTGACGCACTGGTTTTTTGCCCTTTATCTCATGACCAGCACCCGACATGGGGTTGCCGCCAAAGAATTGGAGCGGCAAATCGGCTGTACCTATAAGACGGCGTGGCGCATGGCTCACGAATTGCGAAAACTCATGGCCCAGGCCGACAACCATAGCTCCCTTTCTGGGCATATTGAAATTGATGAAACAGTGATTGGCGGCTATCGAAGCCGGGAAGACACTCATAAGAAAGGCTCGAATAAGACTATCGTTATGGGGATAAAAGAACGGAACGGAATTTTGCGGGCCGGGCCTATTAAAAATGTAAAAACAAATACCTTAGAACAAATTGTGCTCAAGAATGTTGACATTGGCAGCACCATAAGCACCGATGAATGGCAGGGTTATAATACCTTAGACCTTGCCTATGAGCATGGGCGCGTCAACCACCATTCCAAAGAATATGTAAACGGCATACACCATGTAAACAGCTTAGAAGGACATTGGAGCTTGTTAAAGCGTTCAATCAAAGGAACCCACGTTCACGTTTCTGGTAAGCATCTTTGGAAATATGTGAGTGAGTTCAGCTATCGTCACAACATGAGAAAATGTCACCATACTATGTTTCATCGGCTGGTGGCTTCTTTTTCACTGCCGCGGTTAATAGAGAGTTGAAATCCTCTTTGTGTTGAGGATTATCGGGCTTTGGAGTAGCCGCACAGGGCCGATAGTGAGTTTTCTTTTTTAATTCCTTCACGGTGTCCTCCCTTTGGGCGATAAAATCCGATTGATTTAGCATATTAAAAATCACTTCGGCAGGGATCACTACGCCAATTCCTGTATTTATCGCATCAGAGATTGAGTCTCCTCCTACAACATCATTTTCATCTGTTGTGTTTAAACGTCCCAGCATCATTCCTAAAAACATACATTCAACATGATAGTCCTTAATTTCAACTAGACTTCCCCAACTGGAAATATTTAAAAATACAGGAGAACCACTTAATCCGCCTATTGAACGTGTTTCTACTAAATAGCCCTTTACGTATCCAACATCAATTAATATCGGCTCTTTTGGCAATGCCGCTATATTCCCCATCCGTACAATAGGCACATTATGGGTAGTATCATAATGACTTGTAAACAAACCTACTAAAAAAGTTAATTCTCCTGGCCTAATCTCAAATTTATTGAGAACTTCCTTTGTTATAATGTCTCTCTCAACTATACGGGTTACATCAAGCAACTCTCCTATAGGCTGAGATAGCACAGAAATATCTTTATCGTGGTCAGAAATCCAAGATTTTTTAGAAACCCCAATTGTATTTGACCCACCATCTTTTAAATTAATCCTAACCCAAACCTTGTCACCTTCAAATAAATTTATAATGTGATGACACGTAACAATATAATCAAATCGAGTATCCTCATAAAAGACGCTAAATAAAAAACCAGTCCCATAAGGCGCAAAGGTAGGAGAAAAACCGTCAGGATCGCTAACCTTGCCGATGAAAACCACGCACTTTAAAGCGCGCTCTATTAAGAGCATCTGGCCCTCCGTTCTCTCCCATAAATATATGTTAGGGGGATGAACGGGATTATATGCTAAGGCTTCCATGATAGTCCATAAAATTCCCCATGGCTTCTCGTCTGCCCTTGTGCTATGGTGATTTTGCGGAATCACATATTAAAGGAGACGAGAAGCTATGGCCTTGTATCCTAAGAACCCGAAATATTACTTCTTGAAAGAGTGGGATTCTCTTGAATTTGAAGACTTGTTTTATCCCGAACAAGAAGCCCTTCATGCCGGAATTTACCGATGCGAAGTTTGTGGCCATGAAATTGGACACCCTGGAAATTCCCCATTGCCTGCCTATAAGCCACCTAACCATCTACACGAAGGCTCTTATGAAGGGAAAGATATTGTGTGGAGATTAATTATCTCTACTCACCATCAGTACCGTCGGATGAAGACAGTCTAAGGGCAATGGGAATGAATCTTTTCACATGGGGATTAAGTTCAGTCTTAAAATGACCAAAAAACGGGCCAGACAATTCCTTCACAGCATTGGCTATATCTATCAGTTTGGTCGCTTCGAAGTTTCCGTGCATAAATTCTAAAACTGCTTTGACATCGGGGTCTACCTCAATCGTCAAGGGCCTGGGGATTCTCAATTCTCTTTTCACACATTCCCTCCGCACGCCGATTAGCCGCGTACAAAAGGCGACCTACGTGCTATAAAGACATAAGCACGGAATAACGGATCACTTTAAAATTAACCCATAGCTACAAATAGGAGTACCGTAAGCGTCGGAAGGGAGGCTCAAATGTCCGGAGCATTGTCCCGCTCTTCTGATTATGAACAATCTGCTGCAGCATTTCTCCGCCGGTATGGGCACGCTTCCCTCGTCAGCCTGGGGTGTGGCTTCCAGCTTAACCGGATTGATAATCACCTGCGTCTCATGGCCGCTTTAAATCTCACCTTCTATGTGGGGATTGACCAGGTTCCAGACATCAATCCGGCCTCCGGCAATATTTTTATCGACCGTGAGTGTATGGAAGAGTTGCTGGCGAATTATTGCCAGGGTGAACCTCGAGGGTCATGGGCGATAAAAGTTTTTCCCAACACCTGGGTGGAGGAGTTGGGTGATCTTCATTGCGCGGTGGTAGTCTGTCAGAGGGTGGAACCGGATTGCCGCTGGGAGGACATCATAGCCTCCATGCGCCCGAAGCTGGTACTCCAGGAGGACCTCCACGGCTGCGAACGGCAGCAACTGCGGGGGCACGGCTACGTCCGGACCTGGATCAAGGTCCGCCAATACGGTTTGCAGCCTTTTCGGCCTTGGCCTATCTTCCCGGGGGAACGAAATCTCATCCTCTGGCGGCGTCAAGATTTTGATGATGCGGAGATACAAGCAAGCCGGTGGAAAGTATTCTGGCGCCTGAGGGAGCGGTTTATCGGCTGAAGTGACAAGGCAATTTCAGTGAAATATTCGGCAGGACTGTCTCTCTTTCAATCTCCCTCCTTTTCAGCCCGGCCCCATCTTGATTAAGGCCCACTCCAGCCAGAGGCGGGGGTTGCCGGTGCTGGTCTTGAGGTTAAGGTCCACCCGGTGCAGCATGGCCAGGTGGCGTTTGAGGGCTGCGTCGCTGAAGCGGGCCCCCTGCTGGGTCAGGTTTTTGAGCTGCCACGGTTGTACGCCCAGGCTCCGGGCCAGCTCCATCGGGTTGGTTCCCGCCCCCTCTTTCACCCGGATGAGTAACCGCACCTGCCGGGCCAGCATCCCCAGGATCTTGACCGGTTGCTCTCCCAGGTCCAAGAGTTGGCCCAGGGAGGTCAGGCGCTGGTGAAAACCCGGGGTTCCCAGGGCCTCCACCAGGGCAAAGATGTTATAGGTGCGGCTGTGGCTGGTTAACTGGGTTACCAGGGCCGGGGTGAGGGTGTTTTCCGGCCCGGCGAACAGGGCCAGTTTTTCCAGCTCCTGGCTCAATTCCGCCAGGTTGTCCCCCACCATCTCCACCAGACGCTGGGCCGCGGCCAGAGTCAGGTTCTTCCCCAACTGCCGGGCCTCCCGGGTCAGCCACTGGTGCAGCTCGCCTTCCCGCAGGCGGGAAAACCCCAGGGCCGCTTCCTCCTTTTGCAGCCGTCCCCCAACCGGATTTTTCGCCAGGTCCCGGTTCTTGGCCCCCTCTGCCATAAGCACCACCCAGGTGCGGGGCGCCGGGTGGTCCAGATAAGCGTTGATAGCCTTGAAGGCCGCGGCGTTGAGCTCCAGCCGGCGCATCACCAGGAGCTGGCCGGGGCCCCACAGGGTCGCCACCCGGGCCTCGGCCAGGAACTCGGCCATCTCCACCTCCTGGGCCTCCCGCCCGGGCTTGCCGGAAGGCTCGTCCTGATCGTCCCTGAAACCCGCTCTCGGCTTGGGAGAGGGGGCGTAAAACAAGCTCTTGACCGGAGGCTCGCCCTGATCGTCCTTGAGCCCCGCCTCCAACCGCGCCAGCGCCCGGTTCATGAGGAACTCCTCATCCCCGTAAAAGAGATAGAGGGGTTTCACGGCCTGGCGCTCGATGTGGCGTTCTAAGAGGGGATGGGACATGAGTTAGCAGTTAGCTGTCAGCCGTTAGCGGTTAGGTTAAATGGTTTATGAGAACCAAGCGTGTTAGTGTATTAAGCTGTACCTTGAAACTTTACGAAAACTCGGCTATCGGCAGCCCAAGAGAATCTATTTGCTTTAAGCTGACTGCTAACAGCTAACTGCTAACTGCTTGCCTCAAATCACCAACAGCACCTTGTCCAGCACCCGCTGGGCCAGGGTGATGGCCGCCCGCTGGATGCCTTCGGTTTTGGTGGCCTCCCCCAGGTGGTAGTTGGGGTCCACCACGTAATCTTCCTGGATGACCTGGGTGTCCTTCCAAAGGACCTTGTCGCCCTTCTTTCGGCGCAGGGTCATGTCGATGGTCAGGGTCACCCGGCGCACCGAGGAGCGGGTGATGGAGTCGAAGGCCACCGAGGTATTGGCCAGCGACTGCACCTTGCCTTCCAGCACCAGCTCGGCCTCCCGGTCTCCGGGGACCACCTTGACCGCCCGGGTCTTGGCAAAGGCGTTGATCAAGGCCGTGGCGAAGATGGTTTCCAGTCCCACTTCGGTGGAGCGGTTGGCGAACAGAGGGATGGCCATGGTCGGCCGGAGTTGGGGATCGGGCGGCGCCGCCCCTAAGGGGCGGTAACCGCACCCCCACAGGCTGACCACGAGCAAGACGGCTACTCCCAGACGGCAGACGGCCATAGTTTCACTCCCTCAGATGACGATACTGACCAGCTTGCGCCGGGCCAGGATAACTTTTTTAGGCGGCCGGCCCTGAAGCCATTTCGCAATGGCGGGGTCGTTGAGCGCCCCGTTTTTAATGTCCTCATCCGTTGCCGATGCCGGCACCACCATGCGGCTTCTCACCTTGCCGTTGACCTGGATCACCACCGTCAGGGCGGAAACCGTCAGGGCCTCGGCCTGGGGTTGGGGCCAGGGGACGTCTAATATGAGCGTGGTGTGTCCCAAGGCCTGCCAGAGTTCCTCGGCGATGTGGGGCACCATGGGGCTGACCAGGAGCAGGATGGCCTCCACCGCCTCCCGGAACACCGGCAAGGCGGCCGCCTTCCGGGGTTTTCTTTCTGCGGCCAGATAAAAGGCGTTCACCAGTTCCATCACCGCAGCGATGGCGGTGTTGAAGTGGAAGGAGTCCTCGATGTCCTCGGTCACCTTCTTGATGGTGGCGTGCACCTTGTGGCGAAACTCCGAGAGTTCCGGGGACAATCCGGTCCCGGGGCCTGGATACGGCGAAACCTCCTGCAATTCCGGCAGCAGGTCCTGCACCAGATTCCACAGGCGGTGCAGGAACCGCGCCGACCCGGCCACCCCCTGGTCGCTCCACTCCAGGTCCTTCTCCGGCGGGGCGGCAAACAGCAGAAACAGGCGGGTGGTGTCGGTGCCGTATTCGGCAATCATGTACTCCGGGTCCACCACGTTGCCCTTGGACTTGGCCATCTTGGCCCCGTCTTTCAAGACCATGCCCTGGGTCAGGAGACGCTGAAAGGGCTCGTCGATGGCCACCATCCCCAGGTCTCGCAAGACCTTGGTGAAAAAGCGGGCGTACAGCAGGTGCAGCACCGCGTGCTCGATGCCGCCGATGTACTGGTCCACCGGGGCCCAGTAGTTCACCCGGGCCGGGTCCAGGACGCCTTCGGTGTAGCCGGCTGAGGCGTAGCGCAGGAAGTACCAGGAGGACTCCACGAAGGTGTCCATGGTGTCCACTTCCCGGCGGGCCGGGCCATTACAGGTGGGACATTTCACCTCATAAAACGACGGCAGCTGCGCCAGGGGGGAGCCGCCCTCACCGGTAATAGAAACATCCAGGGGCAGGACCACCGGCAGGTCCGACTCCGGCGCCGGGGCCAGGCCGCAGCGCTCGCAGTAGATCATGGGGATGGGTGCGCCCCAGTAGCGCTGCCGGGAGATAAGCCAGTCCCGCAGGCGAAAATGCACCGCGACCTTACCCTGCCCCTTTGTTTCCAGAAAGGCGGCAATGGCCTCCTTGGCCGCGGCGCTGGCCAGGCCGGTGAACTGGCCGGAGTCGACCAGGACGCCTTCGTCTTCGTACGCCGCGGTGAGGCTGCCGGCCTTGAGCTCGGCCCCCGGGGGCTGGATCACCACCTGGATGGGCAAATCATACTTCTTGGCGAATTCGAAATCGCGCTGGTCGTGGGCCGGCACCGCCATCACCGCGCCGGTGCCGTACTCCATGAGTACGAAATTAGCCACGTAAATGGGCATGCGCCAGCCGGTGACCGGATTGACGCAAAAGCTGCCGGTAAACACCCCCTCCTTGGTGACCTCCTCCAGGGCGCCCCGGCTGCGGTTCTGGGCCCGCCAGTAGTCGACAAATTTTCCCACCGCCTCTTCCTGGCCGGTGCCTTGGGCCAGAGATAAGGCCAGAGGGTGTTCCGGGGCCAGGCTCATGAAGGTGGCCCCGAACAGGGTGTCGGCCCGGGTGGTGAACACCGTCAGGGGATCATTGCTCTTCTCCAGGGGAAAATAGATCTCCGCCCCCGGAGACTTGCCGATCCAATGGCGCTGCATGGTGAGGACCCGCTCCGGCCAGTGGGTCAACTGGTCCAGGTCGGCCAGCAATTCCTCGGCGTAGGCGGTGATCTTGAAGAACCATTGGTTCAGCTCTTTTAGGTGCACCGGGGAATCGCAGCGCCAGCACAGGCCCTCTTCCACCTGTTCGTTGGCCAACACCGTGGCGCACTTGGGGCACCAGTTGACCGGGGCCTCCTTCTTGTAGGCCAGCCCCCGCCGGAACATTTCGATAAAGACCAGTTGCTCCCAGCGGTAGTAGTCCGGGTCGCAGGTGGCCAACTCCCGGCGCCAGTCGTAGCTGTAGCCCAATTCCTTCAACTGGCGGCGCATGTAGGCGATATTGTCATACGTCCAGGCGGCGGGATGGAGCCCCCGGGCCATGGCGGCATTCTCCGCCGGCAGCCCGAAGGCGTCCCAGCCCATGGGATGGAGCACGTTGAAGCCCCGCATCCGCTTGTACCGGGCCACCACGTCCCCGATGGTATAGTTGCGCACGTGGCCCATGTGGATGCGCCCGGATGGGTACGGGAACATCTCCAGCACGTAGTACTTGGGCCGGGCCGGGTCTTCTTGGGCATTAAACAGCCCCCGCTCGTCCCAGAGCTTCTGCCACTTGGCCTCCAGGGGGCGGGGTTCGTAACGAGGGGGCATGCAGCACTCCTGATCGCAAGTTCCTTAACGGTTAAAATTTATCACAGAAAGGTGGCCTCAGGTCAATTAATTATGGCGAAAACTTCCGGAGCTGGCGGGGAGGAAACGATGATAAGAGATTGCCCGGCAACCATTAGGTTATCCGGCCCGGGTTCGTCGTCAGGGGCGATATCAGTGGGGGAACCCCGAGTAAAATCAAAGGATCAATCCGGCGCCCACAGCCGGCAACCCAAGACGCGGCAAGGCTTATCGGGGTAAATGATCGCCGCCGCACCACTAAAAGTTCCAGGCCCGCAGCCCCGTCCCCCGCCAGTTATTGAATCGCCCGGCGCTGTTCCTGCATTTTATTCAGGAGAAACTCGAAGGACTTGGTGCGAATGACCTGGCCGAACTGGGTCTTGTAGTTTTGCAGGATGCTGACCCCGTCCACGATAACGTCGTAGAGCACCCATCCCTGGGACGCGGTGTGCATCAGGTAGGTTACCGGGATGTTCTCATTGGTGCGCGCAATGGTGGTTTCCACCCGGGCTTTATTGCCCTCTTTGGTTTCCCGGCCGTACTGGATGTTTTCCTTTTTCAAGAAGTTGAGGACCAGGCGGGTGTAAGAGTCTTGGAACAGGTAGCTGAAGGTTTGGGTGAATTCCTGTCGCTGGCCGCCACTGAGGCGATCATAGGTAGGCCCCAGGGAGTCTTTGGCCATCATGGCAAAATCGAAGTTACGCTCGATTATCCTGTGGATGGCCTGGGACCGGGCCTGGGCGGACTGGGCCGGGTCATTTTGGAGGGCCATCACCTGGGTTAAGATACCCCGCACGTAACCGGTGGGGGTTTCCGCCAACGCCGGCCGGGTCCAAGCCGAGAAGGCGATGAGGGCCAGGCTAACGATCCAGATCGAGAGCGGCTTTTTCATGGGCTTTTTTCCTTATGGCGGCAGATAACCACCACCCCAGGCTAAAGTAAGGCTGGAACGCGGGTTGCCGGCTGTAAGTTTTTTCCACCAACCGGAGGAAGGCCGGCAGGATGCTCAGCGAAGTCAGGAGCACACTGAGGCTGCCCACCGTGGCCAGAAGCCCCAGGCTAAAGGTACCCTGATGCCCCGACACCATCAGGCTGCCGAACCCCAAGGTGGTGGTCAGGGCCGCCAGGGCCACGCCCTTGGCGGTGCTGGCGGGCAGGGTAATGGCCCGGGCCGATTCCTCCTGGCGCCACCGGGCCAGAATGATGATCCCGAATTCGATCCCCTCCCCCAAGACCAAGGGCACAAAAAGGACGTTGGCCTGGTTGAAGGGCAGGTTCAGCAACCACATCATATTGATCGTCAGGCCGGTTCCCACCACCAGGGGAATCAGGGCCAGCAGGGCCATTTTCAGGCTACGGAATAAGAGCACGAGCATGAGGGAAATGGCCAGCAGGGCCATGCCCGCCGCCCAGAGGATGGAATTGCGGAAACCCAGGGTAAAGCTATAGAGGAGGACCGGATCGCCTACGGTATTGGGGTCGACACTCCAGAGGCTTTGGACAAACTTCTTCAGGGGGCCGAAATTCCAGGTGTCCTCAGAGGGAAAGACCCGGATGAGGTAGGAGCCCTCAGGGCTGATAAAGCGCTGCCGTACCGGTTGGGGCAGGTCCGCCAAGGTGGGGGGCGCGGTCGTCAACCCCGAGTCCACATAGCCCCGGAACATATCCCAGGTCTTGTGCAAATCCGAGAAAAAATACCGGCCATACTCATCCAGACGCCTGGCCGTGTTGGGGTCGCCACTGCTGAGCCGCGGGATAATCTTATTGATGAGCCGGTGGGTTTCCACCACCTGTTCCCGGGTGGCGGCCTGATCCGGCCCGAGTTTTTTGGCGGCTTCAGCCACTTTAAAATTGATCCGGCTCAAGATATCGGCCAGTGCCTGGGGTTTAGCCGGTCCCGCCGGGACCTGGGGAATGTTGATGGCATTGAGGACCGGCAACATTTGGGCCAGCATCGGCCGCTTGGCCTCCACCTGCTGGGGCAGAAAAGAGAGGACCGATTCCACGTGAGACACCGTGGGCAAGCGTTTCAGGGCCTCGGTCCGGGCCTCGAGTTCCCGGAGGGAAGAGGTGGTCAGGGCGCCATAAGAAGTGGAATATTTGGAATCCTCGATCAGCTTGTATTCCCACACCACCGATTCGGCCGAGGGATTCTGCAGATGCAGGGGATTTAAATCGAAGGGCACGTAGTACAGGCTGAGGCCCCCCAAAGCGGTGATCAACACCCCCAGGCCGACCAGAATGCCCGGCCGGCGCCAATGCAGGTGCAAAAACGGGGTGGGCTGAGGCGGAGGGTCCTCGGGCAACGCCGACGGCGAAAATTTTTCCGTAAGGGCCACCAGGGCCGGCACCAGCAGCAGGGTGGCCACCAGCATCACCATGATCCCCATGGCCAGGATCAGACCCAACTCCGCCAAGCCCTTGAAGCCTACGAAAGCCAGGGGCACAAAGGAGACCACGGCGGCCAGCCCGGCATACACAATTCCCGGCGCCGACCGGGAAAACGTCCTGGTTAAGACCTCGGCGGTTAAGTGGCCCGCAGTCGCTTCCTCTTCCTCCAGGCGGCAAAACCAGTGGATACCGTAGTCGATGGTGAGGCCCAGCATGAGGGGCGCGAAGATCAAGGAGAGGAGGTTGAGGTGGCCTACCACCAGGGTAACCAGCCCAAAGGTCCAGCACAGCCCCAGGACCAGGACTGTCCCCTCAACCAGGGTGCGCCTCAGACTCCGGAAAAACAGGATCAGCAGTCCCAACTGGCCGAGCAGGGATAACCAGGTGGCCAGGGTGATGTCTTTCATGGAACTGCTCATTTCGTCGGCTTCCAGGGCGTCGGGGCCGGTCACTCCCGCCTCGAGGCCCGGGTACCGGGCTTTGACCTGATTCACCGTCTTCCTGAGGAGGGCCAGGTCCTGGCTGCGGGAGGCGTACCCGTCGCCTTTCGGCGTTACCAGAAACAGGAGGAATTTGTCATTATCGGTAAAAAAGTAGCCGGCTCCCTCAAGGTCATTCAATTCCTTGGGGAAAAAGCCGCTAAACAAGGATTCCTGGAATTGCCGGCCTTCCAGGCTGGCCGAGAGTCCCCGGAGAGAAGTGTTCAACAGGGACAGGTCCGGCAGCTCCTTCTTTTCCTGATCGGCCAGAAAACCGGTGAAAACCTCGCCGATCATGGCTCGGGCGATCTGGTCATTCACCAGCCCGTAAAAGGTGGTCAGGCTCGGGTCCGCGGCCAGGCCCGACAACAAGTCTTGCTGGTTCAGGAGTCCGTCTTTGATCTTGTCAAGGTCCGGAAGGTCCAGATAGAGCAGGGCCGAGCGTTTGAGTCTTTCCGGGTCGATGTGATAGAAAAGTTCGGGAAAGTGGTCCGGGTAGCGCCGCAACTCGGCGGCCAGGTCGTTGGCGAACTTGATGGCCCGTTGGGGATGCCCATTCTCCACCACCACCACCATGCCATCCCGGCCCCCAAAGGCCCGGTCTAGCTTTTCACTCTGCTGAATCAGGTGTTGGTTACTGGCGACTAAATCGTTGCGGCTGGTGCGAATGGACAAATGGGTGACGGTATAATAGACCGACGCCGCGGCCAGCACCACGGCTACGGCCACAAGGGGCCAGGCGAACCGTTGAAAGCCGCGCATCAATGAGACGCAGGTTGATTTCAGGTTTTGATGATGAGACAAAATTTCCTCTACTGATTAGATCGGCTGTTCAGGGGAAAGGTTAAATTTACAGCGGAGGTCGTAGCGGCGCGATTATATCGTCCCAGGCCGAAAAGACCTGCCCTCCCCCGAGGCTGCTGGCCGAACCGGGACTCCCCCCCTAATTTTTTTAATATTGTTATAATCCGCTGATAAACCACATAAAGTCAAGCAAAATCTTACCCTTGCTGCGACGCCTGTGGGTTCCGGATCCATAGGCGCCTCTGTCCCGAAAAGTTCAAGGTTCAAGGTTCAAAGTTCAAGGTTAAGAGCAAGGGCTGACATGAACTTTTCATGCTTTACGGGTGGGCCGAAGGCCTATGAGGAACTGTTCCGAAAAGTTTTTTAGAATTGGTGGCACAGGCGTCTCGCCTGTGCGGATTAAAGGCGGGCAGCGACGCCCGCCCCACTGAGTCTTTGCATAATTTATGGGTGGGCCACAGGCCCATGAAGAACTGCCTGGAAGAGGACGATGAGCCCGAGCCCTGAGACATCGCCCCGGCCCTGGTCATCGAGCCCGAGGTCTTTTGCCTCGATGCGCCCACCGCCCACCTTGACAAAAACGCCCTGATACTATTGAATAAATCATCTTTAGCAGGAAAAACGCAGGAAAATCGACCATAATAGTAACGATGGGCGATCCCGCCCAAGTCGGCCGGTTGGGCGATCAACCACTGGGTATGGAGAATGACCGACTCGCTCCTCTCTCATAACTCTTCTGCCCCGGAGCCGGTTTTTCCCCGGTTCAAGCCTCTGGCGTTGGCAGACCGGGAAATAATTCGCCCCATCCTCTGGGATTTTCAACCCGAAACCTCTGAGCTGACCTTCACCAATCTCTTTATCTGGCAGTCCTACTACGGTTATCAGTGGTCCCTGGACCGGGACCGGCTCGTGGTGGTGGGGGCCGTCCCCGGAGGCGAGGCCTTTGCCCTGCCGCCGGTGGGGCCCGGGTCCCAGGCCGATCTCTGCCGGCAGGTCTTGGGCTGGCTCCGGGAAGCGTGCGGGGTGGTAAACCCCGCTATTGAGCGGGCCGACGCCCGGCTGGCGGCCGAGTTGGCCGGCCACCCCGGCTTCATGGTGGAGCCTCTGCGAGATCATTTCGATTACGTCTACCGCACCGGTGACCTCATCAATCTGGCTGGGGGCAACTACCAGGCCCAACGCAACCACATCAACAGTCTGACCCGGTCGCACCGCTGCCGCTATGAACCCTTAGGGGAAGAACACTTGTCAGCCTGTCTGTACCTGTGCGCCAGATGGTGCCAGGTGAAGAGGTGTGAATGCGATCTTTCCCTCCTGGGAGAGTGGGAGGCCATCACTGCGGCCCTGGCCAATTTTCAGGCCCTGCAGCTCAAAGGCGGCGTGATTCTCATCAATGACCGGGTGGGGGCTTTTTCCTGCGGCGAACTGCTCAATAAGGCCACCGCGGTCATCCACCTGGAAAAGGCCGACCCGGAGTTCAGGGGCCTTTACGCCGTGATTAATCAGCAGTTCTGCCGGCAGGCCTGGGCCGGAGTGGACTTGGTCAACCGGGAGCAGGACCTGGGGGAGCCTGGCCTGAGGACGGCCAAGATGGCCTATCACCCCCACCATCTGGTGGAGAAATTCCGCATCCGCCTGGCGTGAGGGGCGTGAGGCGTGGCTAAAATTCGACGAGCAAGGGCGGGGGGGGAACTTTTGGCAACGAGTATGGCAGGCCTGGGACGGCGAAGGGAGGTAAGCTATAAATGCCTCTTGAGTTCTTTACCTTACCCACTCTAATCCCGGAAAGACCTCGAATTTAAAACCCCTGACGGAAAAGAGCTTGACGCAGGCATCCACGATGCGCTCATCATATAGAATGCCTTGGTTTTTGGTGAGTTCTTCCAGGGCCATCTCGATGCCCAGACCTGGCCGGTAGGGGCGAGGGGCGGTCATGGCTGCCACCACATCGGCCACCGCCAGGATTCTGGCTGGCAGCAAAATGTCCCAACCGGACAGGCCCTTGGGATACCCTGAGCCATCGAGACGCTCATGATGCTGTAACACGATCTCTGCCACCGGCCAGGGAAATTCTATGCCCTTCAAGATTTCATAACCAACCCGGGGGTGAACCTTAATCATTAAGCGTTCAATTTCGGTTAATGGGGCCGGCTTCGTAAGAATCTCCGTTGGCATATAAATCATACCAATATCATGCAGAATGCTGCTTGTTCTGAGACGATCGATTTGTTTTTCTGATAAATCAATTTCTCCGGCGATTTCGCAGGCAAGCTGCGCCACACGTTTTTGATGTCCGGTTATGTAAGGAAATTTCTTTTCCATCGACGATGATAAAGCAACGGTTATCTCCTCCAATGATTTTTGCAACAAATCCAATTTTTGTTGGCGGCCAAATCTTTCTTCTTCCAATTTAAGTGCGGTCTTTTCATTGCCGATGCAAAGAATTTCGATGACTTGTCCGTAATCATCCAGAATGGCCTTATTACTCCAAGATATCCAGACCCGTTCGCCATTGCGCTTGATGTTTTCATTTTCATTGATGGTATATCGGTCAGGATGGCTTATCAGGTCGGTAATCATGGCCGTAAGGTTACGGCCAGACGTATCTGTCTCAGGCACAATTGTTCCTATGACACTATACCCGCATATTTCATCTTCAGAATAGCCGAAAAAACTCTGGGCGAATTTGTTGAAAAAAGTAACCTGGCCTTTAGTATTCAGACGTAAAATTATGCTGTTCGCTTCCTCAGCTAGGACACGAGATTGTGCTTCGCTAAAACGTAGCGCTTCTGCATCGTGTTGGTGTTCCAAAAATTCAGATCGTAATGCTTCATTGGCTTTGTCGAGATCAGTAGTTCTTTTATTAACCAGTTCCTCTAAAGAAGCGTATCCATTAATTAACACTTGCTCAGATTGTTGACGATCGACCAGATTTTTACTTAGCTGACTCAAAAGCGCAAAATATTTCTTTAATACAAAATATGCAACAATGGTACCAATAACGCTTATGAAAACTATAGTAATGATTTGAGAATGCCAAAGGGATAGACTGGGAAACAATAGATTTTTTATAAATTCAAATACAGTTAAAGCGACAATGATAATAAATGCTACTAACAATAGCCGGACAAATAAGTCTGATAATCTCGCGGGTTTTTCCATAAACTTGTCCAGACCTCAGCTTTTAATGTAAAGTAATTCCATAGCCTTATCTGTTGTTCGGATAATTTATAGTGCTTATACCAAGTTGCCGTCAAACAAGTAATGATCATGATTGTAGGGGCGGTTCACGAACCGCCCCTACGGCGGGTGCGACCATAAAGCCAGAATTACCTCTATAACGGCAACTTGGTATTACAATCTTTGAGCCGCAACTTGAACGCCAGAGTGTCTTTTGTCGCCGATTGGCCTTTTTATACCCTCCTCACGAGTTTAACCCCGGAAAGGTTCATCTCCTAGCAGCCGATTCTTCTCACAAGTGGCAGAATAGCACAAATTGACGCAGAAAATCAATTTTCCCGGATTTCGGAGAGATCAATCCCACCCCGGCCAGACCTCAGGACCCCAGGCCAGTTCGGCTGGCGAGAATTCCGGCTGAATTTTCTTGACAATATGATGTCAGGTTCTAAAATATGACGTGTTATTCATTTTATAAACAAACCATTCTGCGCCGGAGGCCGAACCATGGACGACCAGAAGCTCCCCAGGCGGGAAAGAGAGAAATTGCGGCAACGTCAGGAGATGCTGGCCGCCGCGCTTGATCTGTTCTCGCGGAAGGGCTACCACAACGTCTCCATGCAAGAGATCGCCGCGCAGGCCGAATTCGCCATCGGCACCCTCTACAAGTTCTTCCAGAACAAGGAGGAACTCTACAAGGCCCTGGTTCTGGAGTTATGCGACGAGTTTGAAGACTCGATCCTGCGAGCCATTGAACAGCCGCAGGACGAAGTAGAAAAACTGCGCAGTTATGTTCGGGCCAAAACCGAGGTGTTTCGCCGCAACCTCCCCTTTATTCGCCTGTATCTGGCCGAGAGCCGCGGCGCGAGCTTCAACCTCAAGGCTGGCCTGGATGACGAAATCCGCCAACGATATTACCTTAATGTGGAAAGCATTGCTGCCATCTTTGCCAGTGGCATCAAAAACCAACGGTTTAAGCAAATCGCCGACCCCTATCACCTGGCGGTGGCGCTATCCAGCGTCATAGATGCGTTTCTGCTCCTCTGGCTCGACGCGCCCGAGCGTCATCCTTACCCGGACGATCCGGACGCTATTTTGGATATTTTCTTCAGAGGACTGATTGAGCCGTGATTTCGGGCGCGGGATTGCCGAGAGAAAATGCTTCATAGCAGGGCAGTCAGCCGTCTAATGCCATTAATATTAACCAGTTATCATACATTAATCGACATCTATCCTTCCGAGGGAGTTATGAAAGCATGGGCTTCAATCTTGGTTCTGTTCATCCTGGCCCTGGGGGTCGCTGCTTGCGCTGCCCCTGAGACCCCTGAACAAAGATTTGCCAATATGGAGAAAAAAGCCGCCGGCGGGGATGTGCGGGCCTGGTATACCCTGGGGCTCATGTATGAACAGGGATACGGCGTCGCCCAGGATAAATTGCAGGCGGTCTCATGCTACCGGAAGGCGGCAGAGAAAGGGCAGGTTGAGGCCCAATGCCGCCTCGGGTCCCTGTATTACCATGGCCAGGGGGTCCCGAGAGATCTGGAGCAGGCCGCCGAGTGGTATAGGCAAGCCGCGGAGCGGGGAAATCCCCAGGCCCAGGCGGCTCTGGGCAATATGTATTTGTCAGGCGAAGGGGTCCCCAAGGACATTTCCAAGGCGGCGTTCTGGCATAAAAAATCCTTCAAGCTAAAAAAAAATGGGGATTTAACTCTGGATTAGTTCGGGACCATAACCAGCAGGATCGTTACAGGGTCTGGTCCCGGAGCAAGGCGGCAAGTTTGCCGATGCAATCTCGCCAGCGGTTGAGAAGCCGGATGACGCAGGGTGCGATTGCCGATTGAATACGCTCATCTATTGATATTGGGGAGAGTTCCGATGCAACTGCACAAGAACGGTTATGAACCACGTACGTGGGCTGTGGCTTTGACGGCTCTGATGATTTCGCTCTGTGGTTGCGGCAGCGGACCGGGGCAGCAAGGCGCGCCCCCGGTCCCGGAAGTGGCCACGGTGACCATTGAGCCGCAGCAGGTGGAGTTGACCACCGAGTTGCCGGGCCGCACGTCTCCCTACCTGGTGGCGGAAATCCGGCCGCAGGTCAATGGCATCATCCAGAAGCGTCAGTTCCGGGAGGGCTCCGATGTCAAAGCCGGACAACTGCTGTACCAGATTGATCCGGCGCCCTTTAAGGTAGCGCTTGACTCGGCCAAGGCGTCGTTGGGCAAGGCGCAGGCTAATCTGCCGTCGGTCAGATCGAGGGCCGAACGATACAAGGAATTGCTGGTCGACAAAGCGGTGAGCCGGCAGGACTACGACGATGCGGCCGCCACCGTGGGACAGGCCCGGGCCGAGATCGAATATTGGAAAGCCCAGGTGGAAGCAGCCCGCATCAATTTGGGCTACACCCGGGTCATCGCGCCCATATCCGGGCGTATCGGCAAGTCCAGCGTCACGGACGGCGCGCTGCTGACGGCGTATCAGGCCACAACCCTGGCTACCATTCAGCAACTGGACCCCATTTACGTGGATGTGACCCAATCGTCCGCCGAGCTGCTGCGTTTGAAAAGCAACCTGGAAAGCGGCCGGCTCAACGCCAATGGCAAGAACGGGAAGACCGTCCGTATACTCCTGGAAGACGGAACCCCGTATCCCCTGGAAGGCACGTTGCAATTCCGCGAGGTCACGGTGGACCCCACGACCGGGTCGTTCACCTTGCGGATCGTGGTCCCGAATCCGAAACATCTGCTCCTGCCGGGCATGTTCATCCGGGCGGTGGTGAAGGAGGGCGTCAATGACCAGGCCATCCTTATGCCGCAGCAGGCCGTGTCCCGGGACCACAAGGGGAACCCGACGGTGCTGATCGTGGATGCCGAGGGTAAGGTCCAACAGCATATGCTGACGCTCGACCGGGCCATCGGCGGCCAATGGCTCGTCTCGTCGGGCCTTGCATCCGGCGACCGGGTGATTGTTGAGGGGATGCTCAAGGTGCGGCCCGGCATGACCGTGAAGGTTGCTCCTTTTAACGACAAGAAAACCAGGCCTGGGTCTGAGGCCGAAGCTGCCGGCCAGGCGCCTGCGCAAGCAAATTAAGGGAGGCGTCTGATGTTATCGAAATTTTTCCTGGACCGGCCGGTCTTCGCCTGGGTCATCGCCATCCTCATGATGGTGTTGGGCGGGCTGGCGATCCATAACCTGCCTATCTCCCAGTATCCGCCCATCGCGCCGCCGTCCATCGCCATTGATTCCTATTATCCGGGGGCCTCGGCGGAGACGGTGGAAAACAGCGTCACCCAGATCATCGAGCAGAAGATGACGGGCTTCGAAGAAATGCTGTATCTCTCCGGCAAGAGCGATTCGTCCGGGTCTTCCCGTATCGAGTTGACCTTCAAGCCGGGCACCGATCCGGATCTGGCCTGGGCCAAGGTGCAGAACAAGCTCCAGCTCGCCACGGCCAGCCTCCCGGACGTGGTCCAGCGCTCCGGGGTCAAGGTGAGCAAATCCACCAAGAACTACCTGATCATTGTGGGACTGATCTCCGAAGACGGCAGCATGGACGGCAATGACTTGAGAGACTATGCCCAGTCCAACCTGGAGAAAGTGCTGGCCCGGGTGCCGGGCGTGGGCGAGGTGGAAAACTTCGGGTCCCAATATGCCATGCGGGTTTGGCTGAGCCTGGACAAGCTGACCGATTTCCATCTGACCATGGAAGACGTCACCCAGGCGCTGCAGGCCTACAACGTGGAGGTTTCCGCCGGCCAGTTCGGCGGGACGCCCGCAGTGGACGGCCAGCGCCTCAACGCCTCCATCCTCGTGCAGAGTCTGCTCAAGACCCCCGAGGAGTTCGCCGCCATTCCCCTGCGCGTGAATCAGGACGGCTCCACCGTGCGCGTCAAGGATGTGGGGCGGACGGAACTGGGGACCGAGTCCTACGATGTTCAGGCCTTCTACAATGGCAAGCCGGCCGCCGCCATGGCGATCCGTCAGGCGGCCGGCGCCAATGCCCTGGATACCGCCAATGCCGTCAAGCAGAAACTGGAAGAGATGAGCCCCTACTTTCCGCCGGGGATGAAGGTCGTATATCCCTACGACACCACCCCCTTCGTCCGGGTGGCCATCAATGAAGTGGTCAAGACTCTCTTCGAGGCGATTCTGCTCGTCTTCCTGGTTATGTGGCTGTTCATGGGCAATATCCGGGCCACCCTGATTCCGACCATTGCGGTACCGGTGGTCCTCCTGGGGACATTCGCCCTGCTGGGACTGTTCGGGTTTTCCATCAACATGCTGACCATGTTCGCCATGGTGCTGGCCATCGGCCTCTTGGTGGACGATGCCATCGTGGTGGTGGAAAACGTGGAACGGATCATGGCCGAGGAAGGTCTCTCGCCCCGGGAGGCCACCGCCAAGTCCATGGACCAGATCACCAGCGCCCTGATCGGCATCGGGATGGTGCTCTCGGCGGTGTTTGTCCCCATGGCGTTTTTCGGAGGGTCCACCGGCGTCATCTACCGGCAGTTCTCCGTGACCATCATCGCTTCCATGCTGCTTTCGGTGGTGGTGGCCTTGATCCTGACGCCGGTGTTGTGCGCCACCTTTCTGAAGCCGGTTCCGAAGGGGCATGAGGCCGCAGAGAGCGCCATCTTTTTTCTACGCCCGTTTTTCCTGTGGTTTGACCGCGTATTTTTCCGGGTCAGAGACCGGTATGTGCAACTGGTTGGCCATGCTTTTTCCCGGAAACTGCGATACGTCTTGGTGTATGTGGTGATTGTGGGAGCCATGCTCTTCCTGTTTCTGCGTATGCCCACGGCCTATCTCCCGGATGAAGACCAAGGCATTCTGTTCGTCCAAGCCATGCTGCCGGCGAATTCAACCCTGGAGCAGACCCAAAAGGTTATGGACCAGGTCCGGGACCATTTTCTGAAGGGTGAAAAAAAGGCGATGGACTCCATTATGACGATTGGCGGCACTAGTTTTTCCGGCCGGGGACAAAACGTGGGCCTGGCTTTCGCTAAGCTCAAGGATTGGGAGCTGCGCACCCAGCCGGACCTCAAAGTCAAGGCCGTGGCCGGCAGGGCCATGGGAGCTTTTTCCCAAATCCGCAACGCCATGGTGTTTGCTTTTCCCCCGCCGGCGGTCATCGAATTGGGCCAGGGCACGGGATTTGATTTCCAGTTGCTGGATCGCGGCGGTTTGGGCCATGCCGCGCTCATGGCAGCCCGTAACCAGCTCCTGGGCATGGCGGCCCAGGATAAACGATTAGTCCGGGTGCGGCCCAACGGCCTGGAAGATGTGCCCCAATACCAAATCGACGTGGATTGGCAAAAGGCGGGCACCCTGGGCCTTTCCATTGCCTCTATCCATAACACCACCGCGGCGGCTTTCGGCAGTTCCTATGTCAACGACTTCATCCAGGCCGGGCGCGTCAAACGAGTTTACGCCCAGGCGGACGCTCCCTACCGCATGCTGCCCAAAGATCTCGAAAAACTCTATGTGCGTAATACCGGGGGCAAAATGGTCCCCTTTGCCTCTTTTGCATCCGGCCACTGGACGTCAGGTTCTCCCAAGCTGGAGCGCTACAACGGCTTTCCCTCCCTCAACATCTGGGGCGAGCCGGCGCCGGGGATGAGTTCCGGCGAGGCCATGCAGGCTATGGAGGAAATAACCTCCAAGCTGCCGCAGGGGATCGGCTTCGACTGGACCGGGCTGTCCTACCAGGAACGGCAGGCTGGCGCCCAGACAGTCCCGCTCTACGCCTTTTCTATTTTGGTGATTTTCCTGTGCGTGGCGGCCCTGTACGAAAGTTGGACCATCCCTTTGGTCAATATGCTGATGCTGCCCCTGGGTGTCTTCGGCGCCATAGTGGCAACCTCGTTGCGGGGATTTCCCAATGATGTTTACTTTCAGATCGGATTCCTCACCACCCTTGGGCTTTCGACCAAAAATGCCATCCTGATTATCCAGTTTGCCCAGCAGCGGATGGAGCATGGCGAGGGACTGGTCGCAGCAACCATGGGAGCGGTAAGAACCCGGTTCCGGCCGGTCATTATGACCTCACTGGCTTTTTTCTTCGGGGTACTGCCGCTGGCCATCGCGACCGGCGCCGGCAGCGGCGCCATGAATGCCATCGGCACCGCGGTTACCGGTGGGATGCTCTCCGCCACCTTCATCGACCTCATTTTTATCCCGCTGTTCTTTGTCCTTGTATCCCGCTTCTCTGAGAGAAAGCGGCCGCGGCAAGTCACGGCCGGCGATCCGAATTCCGCGGGTTCGCAGGGGGTGCATTAATATGAGACGAAAAATCGTTTTGATCCTAGGTCTGGTTGTTTGTCTGGGCGGCTGCACCATGATCCCGAAATACACCCGGCCCGAACCGCCGATTCCCGCCGCCTGGCCGAGCGGTCCGGCCTACAAGGAGACCCCGGTTACGGAGCGGGCTCCGGTGGCCCCCGACCTGCAATGGCAGAAATTCTTCACCGATGCACGACTTCAAGCGATCATCGCCATCGCCTTGAAAAACAACCGTGATCTGCGGGTGGCCGCCTTAAATGTGGAAAAAGCACGCGCTTTGTACCGCGTTCAACGCGCCGAGCTTTTGCCGGTGGTGGAAACCGGCTTCACGGCCACCAAGGAACACGCCAGGATTTCCGGCACCACCGGTCTGGTGACTTTGGAGGAATACAGCGCCAATCTGGGCATCAGTTCCTGGGAGCTTGATTTCTTCGGCCGTATTCGCAGCCTGGGAAAAAAGGCCCTGGAAGAATACTTCGCCACGGCACAGGCCCGCCGCAGTGCGCAGATCTCGCTGGTGTCCGAAATCGCCTACGCTTACCTGACCCTTGCCGCTGATCGCGAAAACCTCCAGTTGGCCCAATCCACCCTCGCGAGCCAGCAGGCCGCCTTCAATTTAATTCGACGGCGCTTTGAAGTCGGAATCGTGACTCAACTGGATCTGCGCCAGGCTCAAACGAGAGTGGATGCGGCCCGGGTAGACGTCGCCAAGTACACTGAACAGGTTGCTAAAGATGAAAATGCCCTAAACCTGCTGGCAGGTTCAATGGTGCCTGCCGACCTGTTGCCGGGAGAGTTGAGCGCCGTCAAACCGTTGCCGGACGTTGCGCCCGGGACGTCCTCGGAAGTGCTTCTGCGTCGCCCCGATATTCTTGAGGCGGAGAACACCCTCAAGGCCGCCAATGCCAATATCGGCGCCGCCCGGGCGAATTTCTTTCCCCGTATTTCGCTCACCTCCGCGATAGGAAGCGCCAGCGGCGACCTGTCGGGTCTGTTCAAATCCGGCTCGTTCGTCTGGAATTACGCCCCCCAGATCGTTCTGCCGATTTTCGATGCCCGCACCTGGTCGGCGCTAAGAGAAACCAAGGTGGAACGGGAGATCGCCGTGGCACAATACGAGAAGGCGATCCAAGGGGCATTCAGGGAGGTTGCCGATGCCCTGGCCAGCCGGGGAACCCTGGGAGACCGGATGAAGGCGCAACAATCCCTGGTGGATGCCACCGCCAAGACCTACCAGCTCTCCACGGCCCGCTATGAGAAGGGGATTGACATCTACCTGAACGTGCTGGATGCGCAACGCTCGCTCTACACCGCGCAGCAGGGACTCATCGCCATCCGTCTGGCCAAGCTCGCCAACCAGGTGCGGCTCTATGCAGTCCTGGGCGGTGGCTCAGACCCAACCCCGGCAAATTGAGGATGAATAATACCGGGTTGTAATCAATGGACAAGTTACGTAGGGGAGGACCTGCGTGTCCTCCCAAGAGGGCGCACACACAGGTGCGCCCCTACATTTACTTCGTTCCTCGTTGAACGCAACTCAGTATCACATATAACGAACTTCTTTAGTTTCTCATGGGTTACCGATATGCCGGGCATAACAAAAATATTTTCTTGGGCCGTATATCGCGGATATATAGCAGCTATACTTCTTCATGGAATAAGGTGAGAAATAGAATATCTTCCGTTTCATATCAGATGCCCCAGGAGACACGAGCGGGGTGAGGCGAGGTTTTCCTCTCCTTTCCGGGCGGCATACAATCCACCAATATGAGTTTCGTCGCCTCACAAGTCTGGACCAACGACAGTAAACTTGTTCGCCAAAGCTGGCATAACCTTACGCCACTCATGACCTGCTATTTGTTTCATTCGCGTGTAAACAGTTCTTCCCTAATACCTGCCAGATAGCCTTTAGTTTTTCGGTTTATAAGACTACCCCCTATGATGGTCGCTTCGTAGGTGTCGCCAGCGGGGGGCCATTGGTAATCAAGAATTAATTTATTCCCTTCTTGGCGCTTCGCCAATATAGGGAATGTTAATCGTGTAGTGTGACTATTTTGACCACCTTGAACTTCAATTATCAGGGTTAACTCATTTATCTCACTTAACTTATCTCCCCGAATAAATATCACTTGTGCCAAGTTGCAGCCTCTATAGACATATTTCCCCCCCGGGCTTGGATCATTATAGATGTCTTCGGCGGCGCTCTGGGCCTGTCCGGTGGACGTGGCCGCCAACACCAGCATGAAGGCCGCCATCAATGCAATACTTAGAGTTTTCATGTGTTGCTCCACCTTAAACGTGCAGCAGGTGCCTGGCCTTACTGTTGGCTGTTATGCTCCAGAACGCTCCTATGCGTTGCCGTATCGCCCACGTAGCTTCCTTTTTCCAACTTCTTCGATGTTTGCGAGAAATGTTTTCCATTTCTGGACGAAACCGTTATGTTCTACTGAATCAATGATCTTCCCCCAATGTTTAAAATTAAGTAACCTCAAGTTGTTTAGTAAACGGCATGTTAGCACAAGATCCCTCAAAAACCGAGATTATGCGGCAACCTTGGCCACCGCAGTCAAAAAATGGTTTTAGTATCTCTATGCCCGAAGAAAATCCCGCAAAGTTTCTGTTTTTGAAGCCGAATACTCTCAGCGACGTCATGATAGCACAAATTTCCCTGAAAAAGTTAATTTTCCCGGAATCTTGAGCATACCTAACCATCATAACCCGAATACTTCACTGCGATGGAGCTAAAGGACCCCAGGCCAGCACC
>Ga0351860_1058_pt1 | contig 22443 bp, 21 predicted proteins | sample BONcelHFGM3001F8_FD_206791 | JGI IMG/M metagenome (GOLD analysis project Ga0351860, IMG submission 206791) | Enriched cells from coal bed in the Powder River Basin, Montana, United States - BONCAT cells FGM rep2 HSBNCT.FGM.300.1.F8 ...
GTTTAGTCTCCGGCTGCACAGGCTGGAAAGCCCGTGCCACCCTTTGCCTGCAATCTGTAATACCAAGTTGCCGTCAAAGAGGTAATTCTGGCTTTATGGTCGCACCCGCCGTAGGGGCGGTTCGCGAACCGCCCCTACAATGTAGGATTATTACTTGTTTGACGGCAACTTGAGACCTCTGCGAAAGTCTCTATCGCTATTCTCCCTCATCAAAATGTGGCGTAGGCGCCCTCGCCTGCGCCTAGATAAAGTATAGACTTTCGCAGAGGTCTCAACTTGGTATTAGAGGTCTCCGGGTTCAAGCCAGGCAAAATATTTCGCTTCCCGGGGATAAATATGGTATGGCTGACCGGGTATAGTGAACGCCAAAAGTTTTTCCGTTAAGGCGCAGGCTCAAAAAACCAAAATCCCCCCTGCCTAACCCCCCTTTGTCAAAAGGGGAACCACAAGGAATTGCTTTTAAAGTCCCCCTTTGGCAAAGGGGGATTGAGTGGGATTTAAGAATCGGCCAGTGGAATGAATTATGGCAAACGCATTAAGAGTTAACAACCTGAGGCTACTGAACAAGCCTGAGGCACTAAGCGGAGGTGTCGGCAAAGTTGCATGAATATTCGTTAATGGAGCAGGTAATCGCCCACATCCTGGCGGAACTCAAAAAGGTGGATAACCCCCCGGAGGGGAGTTCGCTGGAGGTGGTCTTGAGAGTGGGGGCCCTGGCGGTGCATTCCGAGGCCGCCACCCGGACGGCCTATGAGGTCTTGGTCAAGGGAACGCCCCTGGCGCGGTCCCGGCTGAACCTGACGATTGAACCGGTGACGTTGACCTGCGCCCCATGCGGCTATGAGGGACCGCTGCCCGAGGGGACGGTGGATCCCCACGACCAGTCCCCGCTGGTGGAGTGCCCCCGGTGCGGCGCCGTGACCCCGGTCCAGGGCGGCCGGGGGGTCGAGGGCATCGAACTGCGGTGGGAATAAAGCTGTCAGCGCTCAGCTATCAGCGGTCAGCTTCTTGAATCATACCCATTGGTGGCATGATTCGAGTCAAACAATCGTTATCGGCCGGATATGACAAGTCCCGGTTTTTGCTGAAAGCTGACTGCTGAAAGCTGATAGCTCATCACCCCGGAATTGCCGCCAGGAGGCGCAGGCAGGTGGTGTCGATGGCGCTGGTCATGACTGCTGACAGACCCGGCTGTACTTCATCCGGGATGGATTCAACCTGGGCCACGATGATCTTAATGTCTATCCGGCTGTGCTCCTTAAGCTCCTGGAGCATGTTGACCGTGGGAAATTGGTGGAGCGAGAAATCGGAGGTTTTCTTGTCCGGTATCCCTTCCACCGGGATTTCGAAGACCTCTCCCGGGTTCCGGCCGGGATATTCCACTGCATCGACGATGAAAATCTTCTCGGGCTTCCGGTCGCTCAAGACCAAATCAAACAGAATATCCCGGACGCTGGTTCCCACATCCATGGCCAGAACATTGTCGGGGAGGCGGTAGTGGCCGTTCAGCCGCTCAATGACCGCAGGCCCAAACCCGTCATCGCCCCACAGGATATTGCCGCAGCCAAAAATCAGGACTGATTTCTCGAACAAATCTTTGATCATCAGGTTCTGGGCGCTCCTTAAACTCGCCCCTGGTTTGCGGCCGGGACCCTCAAAGAGAAACCGGGGTCTGGAGAGGATCAGGAATTCTTTCCCTTGGCCGGCGGACTCGTCAGTATATACTTGATGGCCACGGCTTGCATTTTTGCCGCCGGCGTCAGGCCGGGAAGTTTAGGGTCCGCACCGGTTTGGCAGAGGATGATGGCATCGGCGCCGATTTCCCTGGCCTTATCCTTAAGCCCGGCCTCGACCTCCTCGAGTTTGGCTTGAGGCGCCGGGTTATATTGCAGCACGGCAAAAGATTTATAGGGCCTGGATGGCGGCTCCCTCAAGACATCGACCTGGAAAGTGCGAGGATATTTAACCCCCGTCAGGTGAGCATAGGCGGATAGGTCCGCGGAACCGGACGTGGGACATTCGAGAGCCAGGTATTGGGCTTCCTGGCCGGCCACAAAAAAGGTTCCAACCTCCTGGGATGGGGACACCCGGTTGGTTTCGGCACACCCGGAGACCCCCATGACGGCCGAGACCATAAACAGAAAAATCGTCACCGCATAAGGAATTTTCAACAACATGCTTTTCTTTGCCACCCGGATAGAAATCGATAATGATGAGAAGTCTTGGGGCTCAATCTGAGACGTTTTCCCTTATTATAACCAGGGGAGGGGGGAAATTGGACAATTTTTTGGGGCACCCGGAACAAAATTTTGTATAGGTCAGACTGTTGCCGGTCCTTGGGGCGTGGTTCTATGCCATTCGGCCCTCAAAGACTACGGGGCCCCGCCGCGAAGCTGTCTCAGCGCCTTCGTGGAAGCTCCCCGGACAATTTGCTGGCAAAATACTATCAGGTTTTGCTGGGAAATGACATTTCTAGAAAATCTTTCCCTTCCAATGATCCTCCCGGGCGCCCTGGTGGGGAGACATGCCTGATAGATTGAGCGTGCACCGATTAAATAGGTTCAAAATATAAACCGGCCGGAGGAGAAAATCAACCGAGGTGAGGGGAGGAATATAACCGGGCGATTGATGTCCGTTGATCGGGCTTGAATAGTAATATTGCGGCTCATGGCCCAAGCCATTCTCTCCCCAGGGGAATGGATAGGCTTTATGGTTTTGGGACTGGTTAACGTATCCTTACAAAGAAACAACTACCTTAACGCTTTTTTCATTATCCAGAGTAGACCCCAACTTTATAAAAGCCTCTCATTAAACTAGATGATATCAAGAATAATCGATAATAACGGAAGAGATGATAAAAAAAAGTTGATTTTTTTGCAAAAAGCTATTTAAATCGCTTAACTTAATTCTGCGAGTCTAATATGCTGAGCTTATCGGGGATGATAATTTTTAGTAATTCCGGTAAATCGATCTGCCACGGGAATTGTTTTGGCGTGGCAATAGTGGTCGCGATCACGGTCCTCTGCTGTTGGACCTCCGGGGTCTGGGCGGCCGGTTTTGCCCTGATACAGCAGGGAACTGCGGCCATGGGTCAAGGCAACGCCTTCGTGGCTGAGGCTAATGACGCCTCAGCCATCTATTATAATCCGGCCGGGCTCAATCAAATCAAACGGGCCCAGGTCTATCAGGGAACTTTCTTTAATTACCCGGATCGCGAGTTTAGCGGCGGCGGCCAGGACTCTCAAACCAATCATCGATTTTACCCGAGCATGACGGCCTATGTCGCCATTCCCGTCCATGATCGGGTAGCCTTGGGCCTCGGCTTTTTTTCGCCCTTCGGGATGGGGACAGCCTGGCCGCCGACCTGGGCGGGCAGATATATCACTACCTACTCCAGCCTGAAAACCTATTGTCTCAACCCGGTGGTTTCCGTCAAAGTCCTGGACAACCTCTCTCTCGCGGCCGGGTTCGACGTCTTGTGGTCCCAGGTGCGCCTCAAACGCAAGACGCCGTTGGTTATAAACGGCCGGGCAGTTGATGGCGAGATCGAACTCAACGGCGAAGGAACCGGGGTAGGCTACAACCTCGGAGTTCACTACGAACCATGGTCGGGGCTGAAATTGGGGGTGGCCTACCGCAGTAAAGTCGAAGTGAATCACGCCGGCAGCCTGAACACCACCCTGCCGGTTGCGGTAGCGGGGCCCAACAGCGACGGCAAGGCCAGCATTGTCTATCCCCCATCGCTGACCATGGGGATTGCCTACAGCCGGCTAAAACCTTTCACCTTCGAATTTGACACCACCTGGACGGGCTGGTCCACCTATGACCAGCTGAAAGTTAATTTAGAAACGCCGTTGCTGGTAAACGGGGTCATGGCCAACTCTATCACCACCCCCAAGAACTGGCATGATTCCTGGGCCTTCCGCTTCGGGGCCAATTATGCCGTGAATGAAACCATGAAAATCCGGGCCGGATATGTCTATGACCTCACCCCGGTGCCCGATTCCACCTTTGACCCCCAGGTGCCCGACGCCAACCGCCACATCTTTACGGTGGGGAGCGATCTCAAGGTTTTCCAAAGATTCACCCTGGGCATCGCCTACAATTACATCCTGTCCGAGCCGCGCACCAAGAGCAACAATATCGGGGTCAATGGGGTACCGGCTTCCTTACAGGCCAACGGGAGCTATAACAGTAATGTCCACTCTCTGGGACTGAGTTGGTCGTTTCAATTTTAGGGAGAGCGTACGGACGAGATTGAGGCGGGGAGGTCAAACCTGCCATGCACCTCCGGATTTCCCCCCAAATCTGGAGTGACCATCGATAATTCCTCTGAACTAATCCACTATCATCCGGCAGACCTCTCGCCTGCGGCTCCGGGTGACCCGCCGCGTAGAATCGATTGATCTTAAAAAGCAATTAAAAAACTAGTATTTGTCATTCTGAAGTGCCGCGAAGAATCTCGCTTTTTAAACCGGTGAGATTCGCAACGAAGTGGCGCTCCGTTCGGAATGACATGGTTAATCAATGTCTCTTGACTGCAACTCAGTTTGAAATAATCTCCATAAGTTCCGGGGCCATCTATCAGCGGGAGGTCTCCATGTCGTGAGACACGGCCAGGGCTTCCAGGGCGTTTTCCAAGACTTCAATCCCCAAACCCGGGCCGGGCAGCTCAACGGCCATGCCGCCTTCATGAAAGACCACGGGCTGGGACACCACATCCCGGACCAGAAGATAGGGGGAGAAGGAGCCCTCTACATAAGATAAGTGCGGCACGGTTAAGGCGAACTGGCGGCCGGCGGCCGACAGGATACTGGTTTCCCCCACATGACAACCCAACTGGCAGAGAATCCCGGCGGCCTCGGCCATCCGGCTGATGCGGGTGGCGGTCGCCAGGCCGCCGCATTTGGAGAGGCGGATGTTGAAGATCCCGCAGGCCTTAAGGTCGATCAAGCGCCTGGCATCGTCTTCATTGCACAGGGACTCATCCGCGATCACCGGGATCTGGACCCCCTCGCTCACCTGCTTCAACCCGGCAAAGTCGGCCTTGGCCACCGGCTGCTCCACGGCGCTGATGCCATAAGGTTGCATTTCCTTGAGGCGCGCAATCGCCTCGGAGGGCGTCCAGGCCGAGTTGGCATCCACCCGGATATCGACGCCGCCGCCCAATTCGTCCCGGACCAGCCGCAGGGTTGAGAGGTCGTCGTCCGTCCCCACCTTGAGTTTGACAAAACGCATCTGGTTCATCTTGACCAGCTGGAGTAAGTGCCGCATCGCCTCCGGGGACATCAGGGGGATGACGGCGCTATACTCCAGGCTGGTTCTAAGTTTGGGCCCGATCAGCCCGGTTACCGGCAGATCCCAGGTGCGGCCGGCGGCATCCAGCATGGCCGTTTCCAGGGCACAGAAGGCGGCCGGGTGGCGCTGAGCCTGCGCCTGCTCATAGAGGCGCCTGAGCCCTTGGAGCAGTGACTGGGTGGAAGGAAACTCCCGGGCTAAGATTGCCGGGGCCAGGACCTGGCGGAGGAACAAAAGGCTGTCGTTGAGCACCTCCCCGGTTACGAAGGCCCGGGGGACCCCCTCTCCGAATCCCGCCACCCCGTCATCGGTAGTCACCCTGAGGACGAGGTTGTCAGAACCCTGGTGAGTCGCCAGGTTATGCTTGATCGGGGAGAGAAAGCCCAATCTCAGGTGCCAGATATCCAGTTTCTTGACGATCATGCTCGACCTCAAAGTTAGATTTAATGAGCTTACCAAACTTCTTCCACTGATACCATTGTTCCGGGAAATCCTCCACCGTTCTCTCCAGCACGCTCAGGCATTGCTCATGAATGGGAGGGTGCGCCGGCGAGGCCCCATTGCCAACCGGGGTCAGATTGCAGGTGTACCGCTTCTTGCCCTGGCGCTGCACCAGAGCCGTGATAACCTGGGCTCCGGACCGTTTCCGCAAAAGCTCCAGGGTCCGGTCCGAAGGCAGCCGGCAGTTGAGAAAGTAACTGTCCCGGTGGGGATCAGGGCGCCACTCGTCAAACTCGTCACACTCGGTGATGAGAATCCGCCCGGCCTTGAGAGCCTTCATGGCCGATACGATAATGTTGCCTTCGTCCGCGTCGATCAGGTGCAGGCCCACCGCTTCGGCCCGTTGGCCCATGGATTCCCGCAGCCGGGTGGTCTGGAAGCGGCAGATCATGGAGGTGGGATAGCCGTTCAACGCCAGGGCGCCGGGCAAAAACTCCACTGCCCCGAAGTGACCGGTGACCAGAATGACCCCCTTGCCATCCGCCAAGGCTGCCTGGAGATCCTCCGCCCCGGCAAAACTGACCCGTGATCTCAAAAACTTCAGCAGTCTGGGGAAATTGGAATAACCGACGAACAACTTTTCGTGGTAGTGGTCGAAGATCCCTTTGAAGGCGGCTTTGACTTTTTGGTTCAGGATGGGGGCCGGGGCCTTTCTGCGAAAAACATGTTTTATGGTTTTCCGGATCAGGGTCTTTTCACTCCGGCGCAGGAGATAGTAGAGCCTACCCAAGAATGCAATATAGCATCGGGAGACTGAGAAGGGTAAAAGACGGAATAGGAAGCTGTTCAGTTTCATTTGCAGAAACTTGCTCAAGCTAAGGGAGATTTTGGGAAGCCGAAATTGTGTGAGCAACATAACCGCACTCCTTTAAATAAAATTAAGTAAATCTTTTAAAATATTAACGTTAAGGCAAAATTAATATAAGGGTTTCCCTATTAAGCGCTAGGGCATTTCCCACTTTTACCTTCTGCATTCCCTAATCTATGGGAAGGAAAAACCGGTGCGCCGGGCAGCCTGAGAAATGTAAATTAATATTATTAATCATATCAGCATGTTATCCACGCCAGTGGCGATGGCTCATAGCTTTGGTCTCCAGAGCTTCAGTGAGATAGGCAAATCTTTTAAAATATTAGCTTTTTAAGAGCAGGAGCATCGGACAATCCCTATTTTTCTGTTCTAAAAGCCTAATTATGGGGTTGGTTTTTCCTCGGGCGCACCACCCCCCGCCGGGGTTAAGAAACCCCAATGAACGATAGCGAAGATGGGTTAGCGCGACAATGGGGAAACCTCTCGAATTTACGCATAAAAACCCTAATTTAACTCGGAAAAATGGCTTAGGCTGGCGGGCAGTTAACGTCACTGGCTCCGGGTTGAAAGGGGGTTTTGGGGATTTTAGCGGGAAAAATTGAGCCCAGGCAGGTCTAAGAAAGAGGACCAGGCAACCGCTTTTTTGCTGGAGAAAGTGGAAAAGTTATTGAGGATGCCCGTGGGGTTCTTAGTCGTAATCCGGTAATACGGGCCGGAGCAGGGCTTTTTCTTGACTTTTGTCCATAGTTCTTTATTATGCGCTTAAGGGCAATCAGGTTTAAAAGGTCAATGTAAGCGCAAGGTTGGTTGATAGAGTGGGTGATCCTGGCATCACCGGCTGCCAAGTCCGGGCTGCCGAGACCTGCAGCCAGAAGGTCTGAATGCTTTTGGGGCAGGGTGGCCACGGACAGGCCCAAGAACGCCCCAGGGGGAACGGAGACAGATACTCCGATGGAGAAGCATCATAGTTGCCTTAATACCCGGGCCATAATCGAATATTTTCAAGAGACTATGCCGGGGGAAGTTCACCGTCTCTTTGCGGGTCTGGGCCCGGAAATTGAAGGCCTGGCCAACCCCCAAGAATTTTTGATGGAGACGCATAACTGGGTGTCCAGTGACGTGGTCACCAAGATGTTTGAGAACGCCAAAGCGATAACCCACGATGAATCAATCGCCTTTAAGATTGCCTTTGAGTCCGCGGCCAGGAAAAAGTTGGGCTATGTGCAGCGAATTATTATGTTTGCTTATAAAAACCCGCGCCGTACTCTGAAAAAAGTTCAAGCTATCAATGATAAATTTAATAAAAATAAAAGAATTGAACTTGTAGAAACCACCAGTGATAGTGCGGTCATCCGGTTGCATTGGTTCAAAGAAATTCCCAGTACCATTGATTATTGTTTGTTTAATAAAGGGATATACTCCGGTATTCCAACCATCTGGAATCTTCCGCCCGCGACCATCGAAGAAACTAAATGCTATTTCCAGGGTGATGACTATTGCGAGTACCATTTTACCTGGCAGAGAAATTTTTCTTTGAGAGAAGGCTTGTTGAGGCTTCTGGTGCCTTGGCGGGCGCTCAATTACACCATTGATGAATTAGAGCGGGATAAAGAACTGCTGAAAAAGAAATTTGATGAAATTCACCGGTTAAATATTCAATTAAAAGAAAAGATCGATCAACTCATCTGCATGCAGGAAACCAGCACCGCGGCGCTCTCGGTTCTCAACCTGGAGAAACTGTTACAGGTAACGTTGCGGCTGCTCATCAACTCGGCCAAATTGGATCGGGCCGGAATTCTCCTCATGGACGAAAAAAGGGAGGTGCTGGAACTTACCTATGCCGAGGGGATCAGCTCCGAACTGTTTGAACAGGTAAGGAATTATCAGATTCCCATCAGCAAAGTGGATAACGTCATTGCCCGGGTCGCCATGACCGGCATCCCGGTGGTAATTCAAGATGTGGCCCGCAGCAAGCTCAACATGAACAACCCCTTGATCCAATTTTTCAAGCCTAAGGCCTTCATTCTGGTACCCCTGACGGTCAGGGGTAAGGTGATCGGCGTGCTCCTGGCCGATCGCGTCCACGAGGATGCGATGATCAGCGATGGCGACCGGGAGTTTATTGTGAGTTTCGCCAACCAGATTGCCATAGCCCTGGAAAATGCCGTGCTCTACCGCAAGTTGGAGGTTTCAGAGCGGAAATACCGCGAGTTGGTGGAAAATGCCCACGAAGGTATCTGGATTATCGATGAAACCGGCGGCATCAAATTTGCCAACCGGCGGATGCGAGAGATTACGGGCCACGACACCCTGGAGAACCGGAAAATTTACGACCTGCTGGATCAGGACAATCAGGCGCGGTTACGGGACGTCATGGATCAGAACCGCATGAACCGGGTGGCGCAGCAGGAACTGGATATCACCTGCAAGAACCAGGAACTGGCGTCGGTCATTATGAGTTCGGTGCCCTTATTTGAAGATGGCCATTTTGTTGGGGCTTTTGCCATGTTCAGTGATATCACGGCCTTGCGGGAAACGGAAAAACGATTTCGCAAGATCTTTGAAGAAGCGGCCATCGGCATGTCTATGGGGGACCTGGACGGCCGCCTCCTGGATGTCAACCCGGCTTGGCTGAAAATGCTGGGATACCATAAGGATGAGGTGGTCCAGAAAGATTTCAAGGATTTCCTGCATCCGGAAGATGCCGTCCCAAGCGCCAAACTGTTTCAAGAATTGCGCCAGGGCATGCGAGATTCCTACTCCCGGGAGAACCGCTACCTGCACAAGGATAATCGGGTAGTTTGGGGACAGGTAACCGTATCCCTGCTCCGGGGGGTTGGGGGCGCACCCCAGTTCGCCATCGGCATGACCGCGGATATTTCTGACCGGAAAAAGGCGGAGGATGATATCCGCACCTATCAGGAGCAGCTCCAATCGTTGGCCTCGGAGTTGTCTCTGACCGAAGAGCGCGAACGGCGGCGGCTGGGCACGGACCTTCACGACCATATCGGCCAGGCCCTGGCCATCTCCAAGATCAAGCTGGGGGTGCTGCAAAAGTCCATCACCGCCGAGAAACAGGCCAAATCTTTGAGTGAGGTGCGGGAACTGATTGATCAGATGATCCAGGACACCAGATCCTTGACCTTCGAACTGAGCCTCCCGGTACTTTACGAGCTTGGCTTTGAGGCGGCAGTCGAATGGTTCGCCCGGCACCTCCGGTCACAGCACGGCCTCCAGGTGGACGTGCAAAAAGATATGCTTTCCATCCCCATGGATGATGAAATCAAGGTCCTGCTCTTCCGTTCGGTGCGGGAGTTGATGCTGAATATCGTCAAACATGCGCAAGCCCGCAATGCCCGGGTAACCATACGCAGAGAAAGCGGCGACGTGAGTATCGCGGTGGAAGACGACGGGGTGGGGATCAAAGACCTCAGCCAGGACTCGCGGCTAAAAAGTAACGGCGGCTTTGGGCTCTTCAGTATTAGAGAGCGTTTGCGTTATCTGGGCGGCCAGGTGCAGGTGGAACCGGGCAATGGCCGGGGAACCCGGGTTACGCTTACAGTACCCCTCCAACATGCCAAGAAGGCTCATGCGGGGACAGTTAAATGATCAAGATCGTATTGGCGGACGACCACCAGATAGTACGTCACGGGCTCCGCACGCTACTGTCGGCGGAACCTGACCTTGAGGTTGTGGGTGAAGCGGACAATGGCCGGGACGTGGTCAGGTTGGTCCAGGAACTTGCCCCCCAGGTGGTGATCATGGACATTTCCATGCCCGACCTGAATGGCATCGAGGCCACGCGCCAGATATTGAGCGAATCTACCGGGGTCAAAGTTATTGCCCTGTCGATGCATTCCGACGGTCTCTTTGTCTTGAATATGTTCAAGGCCGGGGCTTCGGGGTACCTGCTGAAAGATTGCGCCCTGGAGGAATTGGTCAAAGCGGTGCGCACGGTGATGAACCGCCAGGTCTATCTCAGCCCCGGCATTTCCGATATTGTGATCAAAGATTTCGTCATCGGGTGGTCCTCGGAGGAGTCCTCGTCGTCGGCCTACTCGATCCTGACGGCCAGGGAACGGCAAGTGCTGCAGTTAATGGCGGAAGGCAGAAGCACCAACCAGATCGCCGAGAGCCTGTTCGTCAGCGTCAAGACAGTGGAAGCCCATCGCAAACAACTGATGAACAAACTGGATATTCACAGCGTGGCCGAACTCACCAAATATGCCATACGCCAAGGACTGACATCCCTGGAAGTTTGAACCCGTCTTAAGCCTTTGACTGGCGCCTCCTCCAGTGGGGGTGCAATATTTAGGCTTTGCACCTCGCAAAATCAGGGAATCCCCGGCTGTAATGCACCCTGCATTGGGTGTAAAAGTAAAATCAGCAAGCATGATGTGTCCTGATGGGGGCGGATCGAAGCATCGGCGCCCCTTCGGCGCCGGATGGAAATCAGGTTGCCAGTGATAAGGATGGGGGGTATTGCCATGGGCCAAAGAAAAAATTCGTTTAACCGCATGAACCAACCAGTCAGAATTATCCTGGCGGACGACCACCAGATTGTGCGGCAGGGGCTGCGCATCCTGCTGGAAGCCGAAACTGACATGGAAATCGTCGCCGAAGCCGATAACGGGCGCAAGGTGTTGAAACTGGCCCAGGATTTACTTCCCGATATTATCATCATGGATCTGTCTATGCCGGAGCTGAACGGCATCGAAGCGACCCGCCAGATATTGTCCGGGGCTCCGGATGTCAAGGTGATCGCCCTGTCGATGCATTCCGACAGCCTCTTTGTGCTCAACATGATCAAAGCCGGCGCCTCGGGTTATCTGCTCAAGGACTGCGCCCTGGAAGAACTGGTTAAGGCCATCCGCGCCGTGGTCGACCATAAAACCTACCTGAGTCCGGGGGTTTCGGACATCGTGATCCGGGATTTCGTCACCGGCTGGCAAACCACGACTTCCTCGGCGTTTTCCGTCCTGTCGGCTCGCGAGCGGGAAGTGCTTCAGCTCATGGCCGAAGGCAGGACTACCAACCAAATCGCCGACGGCCTCTGTGTCAGCGTCAAGACCGTGGAAGCCCACCGCAAACAGGTCATGACCAAATTGGGGATTCACAGTGTCGCCGAACTCACCAAATACGCTATCCGCCAGGGCTTGACTTCGCTCGAAGTGTAAGCCGGCCCGAGGATCGCAGACCAATACCGCTCGTCCGCTTGTAACTCCAAAAATAAGGTTTTCCGGCAACCAAAATTAGGGATTCCCTAAGTGCTTTTGAGGGGAATCCCTATAATTTTATGTACGATGTCTTGTGCCGGCTGATCCTTTTGGCCTTCGGGTCAAACCGTTGTCTGCTCCAGCCCATCTCATTGCGGCCTGCCCAACCGATCTGCCTGGGAGTCAGAATGACCATCAAGATTGTTTTGGCGGATAACCACCCGATAGTGCGCCAGGGTCTGGCCCAACTCCTGGCCGGCGAACCCGATATGCGAGTGGTGGGTGAGGCGGGAGATTACTCCACCACCATAAAGCTCATCCAGGAACATTCCCCCCAGGTAGTGATCATGGATATTTCCATGCCCGACTTGAACGGCGTGGAAGCGACTCGCCGGATATTGTCTCAATATCCCGGGCTCAAGGTTATCGGCCTCTCCATGCACTCTGACAGTCTCTTTGTCTTAAATATGCTCAACGCCGGGGCCTCGGGCTATCTGCTGAAAGATTGCGCCCTGGAGGAACTGGTGAAGGCTATCCGTGCCGTGGTAAACGAAAAAATTTATCTCAGCTCTAACTTATCCAACCTGCTGGTCACAGATCTGGCCAATAAACTCTCGTTTGACGATTCGCGTGATTGACCGCGCAAGAGCCCGGGCCCAGGGTGCCTCTTATGCACCAAGAATGGCGCGTGAGACGTGTCCTCCTGCGCCGCGCTTCAGCCGGACAAAAGCCGTGCCTCGACGCTTCTCCTCCCTGATCTTCATTACCGGCTTCCACAGGCAACTCACCTTACAGACAACCTCCTGAACTTTCCCTGCTAGTGGCTTTTCCCCCGCCAAAATCAGTACATCCGGCCGCAAATTTCAGTACTCTCCCGAAGTGTGCACAAATTCAAGCGTGTTATCTGTATAAGTAATAATCGGAGAAAGCCGGATAACCAAGAATGTCAAGGATTGGGGGATCGGCAGCAAACTTTAGCCTTGCTGCCGTACCCGGGCACGAAGAGGAGAGCGTCATGCAACCAACCGTCTCGGTTTGCCGCAAAGGTGACGATTTGTATCTCACCTTGGAGGGCGATTTTAATCATCTTTCATCCCAGGAACTCCTCCAGGCCTTGAGAAAACTGGTTGGAACATCGCTGAAATGTTTTGACGCCGATTCCCCGGTAGCTTTTTCCTTTAAAACCCATGGTAAGGTAGACCATAAGAAAACAAGATATGTTTAATCCCGGGGACCTTGACCGGCTCGTTTGGCCCCGGTCAGCTTGACGGGAGATCGCCGGTTCTGAAGGGCTGGTGGAGGAGCCGTAGCGGTAAATGTACCGCACCGGCCGCGCCCATGGCCATCACCGGAACGAAGTTCAACCTGAAAGAGAGAAAGGGCGGGGGTGAGGTACTATGAGTTCTAAAGCCTCCGGCCGGCCTCAGTAGCCCACCGGCAGCCGGTAGAGGATATCCGCCAACTCCTCGGCGGTGGCGATGGGTTCAGCCGTCTCGCCATGCAGCATCAAGCATTCCGACCACAAGCCCGGCAAATCCCGGTTAGCCGGTTCCCAATCCACCTCTAAAACGAACAACGGATTGTCCCGGCTGGCCGTCTCCCAGGCTTCCAGGCTGGCGAGGCGCGGGTCCCGGGCCATGGCTCGCCCGAAGGCGCTGTGGGCAATATCCTGATTGAAGCCGGTGCTCCAGAAGAACTCGATGAGCCCCGGCACCGCCTCGGCCAGGGGCACCCCCTCCAGCATCTCCGGCCGGTACCGCAGACAGACCCGTTGACTGCCATAATGGCCTGGTTCTCCCCGGACGTTGGGCAGGTTGGTGTGATAGAGGGTATCGGTGGGAGAACTCAAGGAACTGTTCCGGAAAAACATCTTCATTTCCTCGAAACCGTCCCGGTAGAAGGTCAGGACATAGATGACGTAAGGGAAGGCCAATCGGTAAGGGTGGTAATCGTCCCCGCCTTTTTTGTCCTGGCTGACCCGCAAGGTGCGGCATTGGGGAGGATGCTCCACCACCAGGTTGAGCAGGTCTTTTTTCCGGCAAAGCCAGCGGATCCCCGGAGGCAGGAGCGGCAACGGGGAAGGCATGACCCGCGCCGCATACCGCAACACCGCCTCCAGAGGCGCCCGCCGGGCCACCCGGACCTGGCCTTCGCCGTTTCCCTCCAGCAGCAGGACCTCGCTACCTTCAATGACGATCTTGTCTCGGATGACCGGGATTCCTTCTTCTTCTCTCCCCCTTTGAAAAAGGGGGGTAGGGGGGATTTATTCAGTCAATTGTGTCATTTGCGTCGCTATCGTCTGGTAAATTAACTCTACAACCGCCTCAGTTTCTTTCAAAACCTGTCTGCCGTTAATTCGGAGAACCGTTAATCCAAGCCTGCCCAAATATTCGTCCCGTTCCCGGTCCTTTGACGCCTGAGGGGGTTCAAGATGCTGGGAACCATCTACTTCGATAACCAATTTTGCCTTTGGTGCATAGAAATCAACAATATAATTGCCAATCGGTTTCTGTCGATAAAATTGCACACCCGCAAGCTGTTTGCCACGCAACCGTCTCCACAAGGATAACTCACTATCGGTCAGGTTTTGTCGAAGTTGACGGGCGTTGGCTTTCAGCTTGGGGCTATACTTGAGCATAGGCGGATTTCTTAAATCCCCCCTGCCCCCCTTTTTCAAAGGGGGGTTCTAAAGTCCCCCTTTGGAAAGGCGATTATGCACTTTTTGACACAAAGGGAGAGCCGGGGTTCAGATATAAACGACAGGCTGCGTTTTGCTCCATTGCTTTAATTTGTTTTTATTTGTTTGCGGTAATTGCCTTCTATGCAGGGATCAAATCTATCAAACAAATTATTCCATTGCCAGCAAAAACCAACTTCAATACGGGATATATCAAAAACATCTGTATATTGAATAGTTCCCTCACAAACCAAATTTGATTTGCAAGCAATGATTTCTTGCAATTCTTCAGTGCTATGAATAAAGAAAGGGGTGCTGTAATTTCTATCTCTACCATTAATTATAATGTCTGTTCCGAAGGGTGGATGAAGGTCGAAATTTTCTGTAAAGAAACAATTGTTAGTCAGTGTAATGCGTTCAAGAATAGCTGGAGTTTTTCCGTGGTTAGTTACAATAATTTTAACTTTATTTCCCCTTGGTATTACCCGAAACACTTCATCGGGATCATAATCAGAAAGATCAATTACAACATTGACGAAAAGATAAGCTCTTTCTATGGCGGGGAGAGCATCGGCGCTATCTTGAGCGGCTTTAGCGGCTTTTGCAGTAGCCTTAAGGGTCCCCCTCAAGATGTGAAACTGGAACAAGCCCACTACTACCAAGGCAAAGGTGAAAATGGCAAGCAATACATCGGTAAGACTAAAATACCACCAAGAGTACTTTTGTTCCTTGCCGTATTGGTGACTTTCATTTTCTCTAATTTCTTGCAGTGGTGGGGATAGTGTCGGATTGATGGTGGTCAAAAAGGAAGTTGAATGTTGATTTTGAGTTTTGGTGTTTTGTTTACTATCAGTAGTCTTTCCTGCCTCTTGTTTGGCTGGAGGGTTGTTAATAGTTGGTAATTCTTCCGCAATGGTTGGAATAACTGAGACCAAAACTATTAACAATAAAACAATGATAAGAGGTGTTTTTAACATAATCTTATCGCCGAATGGGCTCTCAAACTTCCCCGTCTTCCCCCCCACCGGCCCAGGACCAGACCCGCTCCGGCACAAAGCGGCGGGAGGAGCACTGGTTCAGGGCCAGGCGCTCCATGTGGCGCAGGACCTCGGTCTGGTGGGGCGGCAGGAAATCGTCGATCACCTGGCGGAAATCCTCGGGAAGCGCCTGGTCCCGGCCCGCCAGACGCGCCACGCGGTAGGCCCGGAAGACCAGTTCCTCGATGTCCGCCCCGGTAATCACCTCCGGGTGCAGCGCCTCCAGATAACGGGTGATGTTGGCAAAATCCCCACAGTCGCAGGCAATGTGACTGCGCCTGGCCACCACCTGGAAAATGTGGCACTTTTCGGTGAAATCCGGCATGAAGAAGGGAATTCGTTCGCTGGACCGGCCCGAGCGCAGGTCCGCCTGGTCCAGCCGGTCCGGGCGGTTAGTGATCCTGATCCACAGGACCTTTCCCCGGATGGCCGGGTCGCCGGTGAACTCAAAGCGCATCTGCCGCAGGCGGTTGCTGACCCCGGTGTCGCCGGAGTACTCATCGCGGCCGTGCTCACTCTGATCGGCCTCGTCTTCCACCACCACCAGGGGGGTGAGGGTCCGGAGGCTTTGGAGGGCCTTGAAAAAATTGCGCTCGCTCTCTCCTACCCACTTGGTGCGGGGGTTAAGCAGCTTGACGAAATTAAAGCCGATGTCCCGGGCCAGGGCTTCGGCCAGGGCGGTCTTGCCCACGCCGGGCGGTCCCATCATGGTGATGCCCCGGGGCACCAGTTTGTCGTCCCCGGCATGAATAGCCCTGACAATCTGGGAGAAATACCCCTTGATGGGTTCCAACCCGCCGATTTCCTCCAGGCCGAAGCGGGGTTCGATGACTTCGATGAGCCCCACCAGCTCCTGGCGCAGCAGGTCCTTCTTGCGCTTGCGCACCATCTCCATGGTGAGGGGGGCGCGCCGCGACTGTTGCAGGAGGGAGCGCACCACCTGGAGGCTCAGGCCCGCGGCCAGATTGGCCAATCCCTGGGATGAAAGCTCGAGCTGGCAGGCGCCGGTGGCGAGCAGGTGTTCGATAAAGTGGAGCCGGGCAGCCTGATCCGGCGGCGGCACTTCGATGATCTGGGCCCCATGGCGGCTCAAGAGCAGGTTCGGGTTCAACTCCGCCAGGTTGCCGGTGGTGAGGATAATTACGTGGCCGGCCTCCACCAATTCCCGCTGCCGGGCCCAGCGCAGCAGGGTGACCAGGGCCGCCCGGTCCGGCTCGCCCATGGACCCCAGGTCCACCGCCGGCACGATGGTTTCGGCGTATTCCAGGATCAGGGCCAGGGGTTGGGACAGGCAGCCCTGGCGGCAAGGGGCGGTCATGACCCGCTCCGCCAGTTGCAGGACTTCCCGGGGGCTTTGGGGCAGAGGTTTGGCCTGGGGCTGCTGCCCCAAGGCCCGCAAGGCCCGGGCCCGGACCCGGGAGACGTCTTCGGGGTCTTCTTCCCCCGGCGCCAGCCCCTGGGCCGGCGGCTCCAGGGCCTGCCGGAAGGCGTTTTCTCCGGCGTCGTCCCCAAACTCCAACCCCAGGCCGAGATTGTAGAACACCACATGGCGGGACTGGGCCAGCCAATGGCCCAGAAAATGGCGGAACGGCAGGTAATCGCCGTTCACCCGGGTATAATCGAAGACCTGCCCATGCAGGATAAAGAGGGCGGATTCACCCTCCTGGAAGTGCTCCGCCAATTCCTCGGCCCATTCGGGCAGCGCTTGCCAGGAACCCATTATTAGTCCCCCCCGGTTGAAGGGCATGAGGCAGGAGACCGGTCCGGGAGTGAAAAAACCTCCCCCGGGCTGCCTCCCCTCCCCTGATTTCGGTTCGTCGTCAGCGCTAAACGTCCATGAACCTCAAATGTTCACCGCCGAGGATGAAAAATCCCCCCTGCCCCCCTTTTCCAAAGGGGGGTTTTAAAGTCCCCCTTTAGCAAAGGGGGATTTAGGGGGATTTGGGTTTTCACTGTAAAAGCCACCTGTCCTGATGCTCCGGCGGAGTGTCGGCCCGGCCGCCGTTTACAGCAGGGGTTCGACCATCTTCTGGAAAACTTCTTTCTTCCGGGTGCCCTCGATCCTCTGAGCCACGTTGCCTTGCTTGTCAATAATTACCGTGGTCGGCACCACGGAGATGCTCCCATAGTCCTCGCTCACCTTGTCGGTGCCGATGAGCACCGGGTATTCCAGGCCCAGTTGCTTCACCAGGAAGCGGATTTGGGTCGGGTCGGAACTGAGGGCGATACCCAAGGTCACAAGCCCTTTGCCCTTGAGTTCGTTATTAATTTTGTTCAGGTCCGGCATCTCATCCCGGCACGGCCCGCAGAAGAAGGTAAAAAAGTTGATCATGACCACCTTACCCTTGAACTGGCTCAGGGAGTACTCCTTGCCCTGCAACACATCTTTCAGGGTAAAGCCCGGGGCGGGTTTGCCGGCCCCCCAGCTTGATGACGCCAGGGCCAGAAGGCAAACGGCCACTATCAGCATCCGAGCCATGGTCCAGGAAAGGCGATATGATTTATGGGTCATTACCACACTCCTTGCTCCGAAGATATGTCTCTTATTTTGGTCATAAATATATCAAATAGGCCCTGCGCCTGCAATTTATTTACCGGCGGGGGCGCTCCTGGGCGCGAGGGACCAGCCAGGGGGGGAGTTGGCCCCGGGGTCGCGGGCTGTGCGGCAGGGCCACCACCAGGGGCAGAATGGACTGCTGTTTGAACCAGGGGTCCAGCTCAAAGAGGTTCTGGGGCGCCTTGAGGCACAGGAGGGCCTTGCCGTCTTCCACCAGCCAGCGCAGGTTTTCCGGCGGGGTCAGGGCCGCGGCTTCTGGAAGGCAGACGGCCAGGGCGGCGCAGCGGTAGAGGTAACTCCAGAAACTGCCGAACGGCGTCGCCGCCAGGATCTCCTGCCAGTGATCGGACCGGTGTCCCGGGGGCAGGCAGACCCGGATCACCTTGAACTCCCGGGCGGCGGCCACGGACCAGGAGTTGCGCACCCCCAGGGTTTGATCGCCGAAGATCTGGTCTCCGGCCGCCCCCAACAGGGCCACCGCGCCCCAATCCCCGGCCACAAAGCGATGATAGCCGCCCTGCCGGAGGGTTTCCAGGGCTTTCTGATAGAACCCCAGGGCCGACTCCGGGATGGCGGGAGGGAGCCGCCAAATAAGCCGCCGGGGGTCCCATTGGCGATGCTCCCTGAGGAAGGCGGCATAGGTATCCGAATTCAGCCCCAGCACCAAAGGCTCGCGCCACTCCCGGGCCAGCGCCCCGGCCTCGGCGTAGTCCCGGACTTCCAGCCAGACGCGGCTCCGCCCCAGCAACCCGGGCCGGGGTGAACCTTGGACCAGGCGCTGGGCCGGCGGCAGCGGGTACACCGGGGGGCCGGCAGGAGTTCCCGGGGCTGGCGGGGACATCCGCAGGGTCTCCCCAAAGGCCTCCACCACCTGCCGGGCCGCAGCCAGGACCCGGGGGCGCTCCATGGGAACGGCCGTAATCACGGCTTGACAGAGCCCGATCACCCGGCCCAGGGAGGCGAGGGCATAGCGCTCCCCCTGGAGTTGGACCGCCTCTATCCCCAACTGACACAGGCCGGCAAGGGTCTCCAGGGTGGCCATCAGCGTCCCGCCGTTTTCCGGCTGGGCCAGGCAGCAGGCCTCACAGCTCACCCCCAGATACTCTTCCATGAGGCAAAGGTGGGGATATCCCTGACACCCACTCGTTAAAGTAACGGCCAGGGGCATGGTGGTCTGACGCCGCATCAAGGCCAGGTCCTTCAGGCTGACGGGTCCCGCCGCCACCACCCGGGAAAATCCCTGGCTGGCCGCCAGCCGCACTCCCGGAGAGTTGTGGATTCCGAAGTTGCCGGCGGCCTGAAGGGGGAGGCCGGGATAACGGCGGCGCGCCTCCCGGACCAGGCCCAGGTCCCGAAGCTGCAAGCCCTCGGGATCGAGCCGGGCTGCGGCGGCCAGCCAATCCTGCGCCCCGGCAAGCTCCCGCTCCCGCACCAGCCAATCCCAGGTGAGATAGAAATTAACTTTTTGCTGCCGGGCCGCGTCCCGCCAGTCCGCCAGTTCGGAGAAGGCCCGGGAATCCGGGTTCCGGGGCAGATGGGCCGCTACCCCTCCCACCCTCTTATCCAGGGCGGTTGTAAGAGATTCCCGGTTTTGGATGGACACCACTAATTCCATTTTTGGAGTATTCAGTTGACTCAAATTAGTACCATATATTATTGGATTTCTTAGGCATGCAGTTATCTCAAGTTAGTACCAATTTCCCCGCCGCCTTGATGTTAAGCATTACCCACAAATAAGAGAAAAGAGAGGAACTGGGCGTAAACACGATAAAATTCCCTCTCCCCCCAAAAGCGGGGGGAGAGGGAGAAAATTGAACCCCTGCTGACGAAATAACCTGTGGGCAACAGCGGCCAACCTCCCCTAAGATAAGGGGCAAACCAGAAATTCACCACCCCAAAAACCTCTCTGCTTGACATCTCGCCGCGGTTACCCATACTGTTACTAATCACCTCAAGGAGATGGCTTATGAAAGTTCTGGGCATCTTTGGCAGTCCCCGGCGGCAGGGGAACTCCGACACCCTCATGAAGGCATTCCTCCAGGGGGCGGCGGAGGCCGGGGCGCTGGTGGAAGAAATCCTGCTGCGCGACCTGAAAATTTCCCCCTGCCTGGAAATATATCATTGTTTCAAGGATGGCACCTGCCCTATTAAGGATGAAATGCGGGGCCTCTATGACAAACTGCTGGAGGCCGACGTGGTGGCCCTGGGGTCGCCGGTGTTCTTTTACAGTCTGTCGGCCCAGGCCAAGGCCATGATCGACCGCACCCAGGCCCTGTGGGCCCGGCGCTACGTGCTCAAGGACGATTTCCCCGGCGGCAACCGCCAGGGAGTGCTGTTGTGCACCGGCGCCACCAGGGGGCGGCTGTTGTTCGTGGGCTCCCGCCTGGTGGCCAAGTATTTCTTCGACGCCATCAATGTCAGATATGCCGCCGAGATCCTGGTGCGGGGCGTGGATGAAAAAGGGGCCATCGATGACCGGCCGGAGGTCCTGGAGGAGGCCCGGGACCTGGGCCGCCGCCTGGCCCAGGGCGAGGTGCTGGGCCCCATCAAGATGGACCCCCTGGCGGTCTAGCCCGAAACGGATGGCGGGCAGGGACGGCCGCCCCAACGGCATCAGCCATTTTTTCAGGTTTCGTTGTGTCCGAAAGAAATGATCGTTGGTAAGTTATGACCACACCCATCGCCGATAATTACTGCTTTGTCTGCGGCCAGGACAACCCCCGGGGGTTGAAGATCTCATGTACCTACCGGGAAGCCGGGATGGCGGCCGAAACCGAGCTGGCGCTGCCCCGGGAGTTCCAGGGCTGGGCCGGCGTCATCCACGGCGGCATCCTGGCCACCCTGCTGGATGAGATGATGGCCCATGCAGTGTGGCATTTTGCCGGTCCCGGCCTCACCCTGGGCCTGGAGGTGCGCTTCCATGCGCCCCTCAAACCCGATGAGCCGATCCTGGTGCGGGGCGTGCTTCACACCAAAACCGGCAGCCGCCGCCTGGCCGAGGGCGAGGTCATCCGCCTGGCCGACGGGGTCCGCATCGCCTCGGGCAAGAGCCGCTTTCTCTTGTCGGAAAAAAATTAGGGGGCCGGATAACCCCGGTCCCCCCGTTTTCTGGCCAGAAAAATATCGCCAGGTCAGGCCGGGTTATGTCGCCGGCTTCGCCTCGACCGGCTTCATGTCGTTGCCGCAGACGCATTTGCCGGGGTGCTGGCTAATGGTGCCGCAGTTGCAGGAGGGGCCGCAGTTACACATGTATTTGCCCTGGGGATTGTATCCCCGGGGTTTTTCCCAGCCTTCCGCCTTGACGAAGACCATATCCTTGTCGACTTTGGTCACCTTGGCCTTGACCATCTTGTTGCCGCAGGTGCAATCGCCTTCTCTCATGGCCATAGTATGACACGGGCAGGTGGGCCCGCAGTTGCAGACATAAACCTCTTCACCAACCTTGAGGTCCATTTTGCCGGGGGTCGCGGCCAAGGCCGCCCCCACTATCATTAAGCTCAACAGGGTGAGTATTGCAACCTGGAGTGATCTCTTCATAATTTCTCCTTAGTTTTTTATTATTAACATTATAATATCTATATGACCTTCAATCAAGGAGATATTTATCAAATTTATGCTAATTATCATACTCTTAATTAATATAGACTAACAGCCGCGCCTGCCTCAATTCAGGTCAGGTCATCGAATTTATTTACGTTAGGGAAAAACTGTTTGGCAGCCGCATGGTGGCAAGGGTTTGGAAGGATCGGATGGATTTTATCGCCCAGAGCTGCGGTTTGATGCCGCCCGCATAACCAGGAATTACCTGCATGCTCCACGTAACCATCCTCATGGTGGGCAAGACCCGGGAAGGCTTCATCCAGGAGGGCCTGGCCTTCTATCAGAAGCGCCTGCAACCTTTCCTGCACCTGACCCTAAAGAGTGTCCGGGAAGAGAAAGAGGCCGCCGGCCTGACTGCGGCCGCGGTCAAGCAAAGGGAAGGCGAGCGTCTCCGGGCCCAGATTCCGCCCCGGGGCTCAGCGATTGCCCTTACCCCCCAAGGCCGCCAATTTTCCTCGGAAGAATTCGCCGCCTGGCTCAGCCAACGGGAACTGGAAGCCCGCCCCCTCGCCTTCCTCATCGGCGGCCATTTGGGACTGGACGAGCCGACCCTGGCCGCCGCCTCCCAGCGCCTGGCCCTGTCCCGCCTCACCCTGACCCATGAACTGAGCCGCCTCGTCCTCCTGGAGCAGCTCTATCGGGCCATGACCATCAGGAGCGGTCACCCTTATCATGTTTAGATGCGCCGGCATCCCGCCGGAGCAAGCGGGAGGCTGAAACCAAGATGCGCTCATAAAAGTAAGAAAGGC
>Ga0351860_1061_pt1 | contig 22004 bp, 18 predicted proteins | sample BONcelHFGM3001F8_FD_206791 | JGI IMG/M metagenome (GOLD analysis project Ga0351860, IMG submission 206791) | Enriched cells from coal bed in the Powder River Basin, Montana, United States - BONCAT cells FGM rep2 HSBNCT.FGM.300.1.F8 ...
TCCTGGGTGCTCAGGGGATTGGAGGCGCAGACGTACACCTCGGCCCCGCCGGCCTTCAGGGTGGCGGCCAGCACCCCGGTCTCGGTGGTGACATGGAGACAGGCGGCGATCCTGACCCCGGCCAGGGGTTTTTCGCGCTCGAACCGTTCCCGGATGGCATTCAAGACCGGCATATCCCGCCGGGCCCATTCCACCCGCAGGCGGCCTTTATCAGCCAGATTAATATCTTTTACATCGTAATTCATGTGAGTCCTCATTTAGATTTAGCCGGTGCCGAGTGCGGCGTGCAGGTACAGACGGGAGAAGGGCCTTTGAGCCCGGCCTTTTCCCGCAGCACATCTATTTTGCTGATATATTCCCAGGTGAAGTCTGGATCGGTGCGGCCGAAATGGCCGTACGCCGCGGTTTTCTTGAAGATGGGGCGCTGGAGTTCCAGATACTGGATCATGGAGGCCGGCTTGAAGCTGAAGGTGCTCTTGATAATCTCCAGGAGCTTGTCTTCGGGGATGACCGCGGTGCCGTAGGTGTAGACCATGATGGACAGCGGGTCGGGCAGGCCGATGGAGTAGGCCACCTGAACTTCACAGCGTTTGGCCAGCCCCGCGGCCACCACATTTTTGGCCACGTGCCGGAGCATGTAGGAGGTGGTGCGGTCTACCTTGGTCGGGTCTTTGCCCGAGAAGGCGCCGCCGCCGTGATAGCCGCGGCCGCCGTAGGTGTCGACGATGATCTTGCGGCCGGTGATGCCGCAGTCGGCCATGGGGCCGCCCACCTCGAACTTGCCGGTGGTGTTCACCAGATATCGAGTGTCCACCAAGAGGTTCGCCGGGATGGTCTTTTTGATGACTTCCTCAATGATGGCTTCTTTCAGATCTTCATACTTGATGTCGGGATTATGCTGGGCCGCAATCACGACGGTGTGCACACTCTTGGGCATGCCGTTGTCATAGCGCACCGTCACCTGGGTCTTGCCATCGGGACGGAGAAACGGCAACGTGCCGTCTTTCCTGACCTTGGCCAGGCGCTCCGCCAACCGGTGGGCGTACCAGATAGGCATGGGCATCAGGTTTTCGGTGGAGGTGGAGGCATAGCCGAACATCAAGCCCTGGTCGCCGGCCCCCTGCTCCGGGGTCAGCCCCCGGCCTTCAACGCCCTGGGCGATGTCAGGCGACTGGCGGTCCAGGGAGGTGAGCACCGCGCAGGTTTCCCAATCGAAGCCCATGGATGAGTCGTTATAGCCGATCTCTTTAATGGTTTCACGGACGATAACGGGGAAATCCACTCGGGCGGTGGTGGTAATCTCTCCGGCAATCATGGCCAGGCCGGTGGTTACCAGCGTTTCACAGGCCACCCGGGCAAACTTATCTTGGGCGATGATGGCATCTAAGATTGCGTCGGAAATCTGGTCCGCCACTTTGTCGGGATGCCCCTCGGTCACGGATTCCGAGGTGAAAAGAAATTCGGATTTGGCCATCCTTATGGGACTCCTTTACAAGAATAATCGAGGCGCGGGACATATCCCGCGCCTATCTAGAAAATTTAACTTGACATTGAGAAAAAAGCGAGAGGTTTTTCAGCCGAGGCGGTATTTTTGAGGCGATTGTGGCGGTCCACCATCACCACCTTGGGGTGGTGCCGTTCCAGCTCCGCGGCCTCGTAGGTGGCATAGGTGGTGATGATGATCAAATCTCCTACCGCGCCCTGACGCGCCGCGGCCCCATTCAAACAGATCACCCCGGTATTTTCCTCGCCTTCGATGGCGTAGGTTTCAAACCGGTTGCCATTGGAGACATTATAGACGTGGACCATTTCGTAGGGCAGGATGTCCGCGGCCCGCATCAGTTCAGCCGATATGGTGAGAGACCCCTCATAGTGAAGCTCGGCCTGGGTGATGGTAGCGCGGTGGATTTTGGATTTCATCATTACACGCAACATAGCAGGGACTCCGATAACAAGGTATTGTCAATGAGGCGGGTTTTATTGATCCACACCGCCAGCAGCAATCTGGCCTCGCCCCGGATGGCCTCTACTTCCTGGAGGGTAGTAGGGTCCACCAGGGCCGCGTAGTCGATGCGGGCTTCCGGCGCGGCGTTAATGATCTGGCGCACTGCGGCCAGGATATCCTCCCGGCTCCGGGCCCCGGTGGCCACCAGTTCCCGGGCCGCCAACAGCGCCCGGTAGAGGCACAGGGCCGCGGCCCGCTCTTCCGGGTTCAGATACGTGTTCCGGGAACTCATGGCCAGCCCGTCCGGCTCCCGGACGATGGGCCGGCCGACGATCTCGGTGTCCAGGTTAAGGTCCGCGGCCATCCGCGTGATGACCTTCAACTGCTGGTGGTCCTTTTCCCCGAACACGGCCGCGTGGGGCGCCACCTGGTTCAGGAGCTTAAGCACCACGGTGGCCACGCCCTTAAAATGCCCGGGCCGCGAGCCGCCGCATAGGCCCTGCGACAGGGACTCCACTTCCACATACGTCTGATACCCCGCCGGATACATGGCCCCGGCCTCGGGGGTGTAGAGGCAGTCGACGCCGGCGTCCCGGGCCAGGCGCACATCCCGGTCCAGGTCCCGGGGGTAGCGCCCTAAATCTTCCTGGGGACCGAACTGGGCGGGATTGACAAATAGGCTCACCACCAGGCGCTCGCCCCTGGTGCGGCCGTATTCCATCAGGCTCAGGTGCCCGGCGTGGAAAAAGCCCATGGTGGGCACCAGAACGACTTTCAGGCCATGGCTCCGCCACTGCCGGGCCCGGCCTCGCATATCGTCAGGGTGGCTGATTATGTCCATAAAAAAACCCCAGACCGATTCTCCGGGGGGGTACGAGCCGCCCGTCGAGTCTCAGTCCGTGCTCCGCCGGATCCAAGCTCTGGGTTAAAATCTCTTGATATTTTTAGCATTATGACCGATTAGTTGTCAAGTAAAAGTAAGCCCTGAAAGGAAGTGAATTCGCATCCTAAATAAAATTATACCGTTGAAAATTTGATGCCGTTTCCCTTATCCACACACGAAATTCGCATTAGAAACTTATTGACTTTTCTACTGAAAGTGATATAGAATTTTCAGCATGGAGCACCTTCCAGAGCGATTAAAACATATTAGAAAGCAACATGATTGGAGCCAGGAAGAACTTGCTAGAAATTTGGGTGTCTCTCTAAACACCGTTCAGCGGTGGGAAATGGGGAAAAATAAACCGTCAAAAATGGCAATTGAAAAGCTGAAACATTTTTTAATTGAAATATCAGAAAAGAGCCAACTAAGGTTATTTTGAAAAAGACAATGATAAATGCCAACCAATTAGAAAATGATACACGTACCCAAGATAAGTTGCGTGGAGGGTATTATACATCACCATTAATTGCCAAATTACTTTGCAACTGGGCTATCAGATCATCAAGTGATTTTATTTTAGAACCTAGTTGTGGCGATGGCGTTTTTATTGAAGCTGCCATTAATAAGCTATCTGAATTAGGGGCAAGAGATAATCAAGTTTTAAATCAATTAGTTGGGGTTGAAATTTTATCAACTGAGGCAGAAAAATCTCATGATAGATTTAAAGGCTTCATAGATAATTATTCCCAAAACTCTATTTATACTGATGACTTTTTTCCCTGGATAATCAATAATTTTGATAAGCAATTTAATTGTGTCGTGGGCAATCCGCCTTTCATTAGATACCAAAACTTCCCTGAACCATCACGTTCTGTTGCGATGTCATTGCTAAAGAAATTAGATTTTCGACCAAATAAATTGACAAATATATGGGTTCCTTTTGTTGCTGCCTCGACAATCGCTTTGGCTCCTGGTGGCCGTTTAGCAATGGTACTGCCTGCAGAATTGCTTCAAGTTTCGTATGCTTCACAGCTAAGGTCTTTTCTAGTTAATAGATTTAATCGCATTGATATTCTGACTTGCAACGATTTACTTTTCGAAAGGGCTGAGCAGGAGGTTGTTTTATTTTTAGCGGATGGTTATCGAGAAAAACCTGACTCAGAACAGTGCCACATAAATTTAATTGAAGTTCCGAGAATGGAAGATTTGGTTTTAAAAATGTCTTCTATTGATATTGACGATGAGATAAAATTAGTCAATCATGAAAGTGAGAAATGGCTCAAATATTTTCTAACATCTACTGAAATCTCATTCATGAGGGAGTTAAGAAATTCGCCAGAAATCGTTAATCTTAGTCATCATGCAACAATTGATGTTGGCATTGTGACAGGGAAAAATGATTTTTTCGTTGTATCAAATAATGAGATTGAGACTTATTTACTTAAAGATTATGTTGTCCCATTGGTTGGACGGTCTTCTCAACTTAAAGGAGCAATATTAAAGAAATCTGAATGGAAACAATTTGCAGATAATGGGCAAAAGGTATTTTTATTTTCTATCAATGATAATTCTAATGGATCATTGTCTAAAGAAGTTAAGGAATATATTAGCTTTGGGGAACACAATAACTTCCACACTGGATATAAATGTTCAATACGGTCCCCTTGGTATAAAGTCCCCTCTGTATGGATACCTGATTGTTTTCTTTTCCGTCAAATATATGATTTCCCCCGGGTTATATTAAATACAGCTTCTGCAGTCTCAACAGATACTATCCATAGAATGAGATGTAAGAGTAATAGAAAGAAAATAATTTCGAGTATGTATACTCATCTGACAGCAGCATGTGCTGAAATTGAAGGCCGTAGCTATGGAGGGGGGGTTCTGGAATTAGAGCCTACAGAAGCCGAACGCTTGCTTATTCCGAAGAATTTGGTGGAAGGGGTGTCAATACAAGAAATTGACGAACTAATCAGAATGGGGAGAATAGAACATTTATTAGAAGAAAATGATAAAAAAGTATTAATAGATAGTATTGGCTTTTCTGAGCGAGATAGTAATATGCTAAAGGGAATTTGGATGAAGATGAGGAATAGAAGAATGTCTCGCAGTCGTCGAAAGAAACAATAACTCTTATTTGTCGTGAGGTGGCAGCCCCTTGTATCGGTCAAAATAGGATTTTTGTATCTGCTCTGAAAATGATTCTATCCGCAAACATGATTTTGAGCTAGGCCACGTTGCATCTATCTGTCTGCTTGCGGGTTCCCAAATAACCAATGCTATGGCCTCTGCCTTGTGCGGAGCATCTATGGGAGAGGTTCTTTGTGCCATTCGTTCCAGTGTTTCAGCAAGAGCCTCTTTTTGTGGTGATGTTAGGCAAGGCTGCGGAATTGCAACCAAAAAAGCAACTATGGCGTATGGAAATCGAATATGAACTGTTGTTGCTTCGGTTCCAAGGTCATTAATCATATTTTGCCAATTTTTTTCAACGCTCTTAGTATCATTAAGTGTCTTACTATCGAAAGCAAAGCGCACCCCATCTGGGCGATAGCCTACGTCAAAATTTTGTGGTCGTACACCACCTACAATTCTACAATCTCCAACTTCAACACAATTTGCCTGTTTAGGAATTAAATCGTTCCCGCCAGGCTTTATTATAGGTATTTGTCCAAGCATAACTGCCAAGGCATCCCCTATTTTTGAATCAAATATTTTCCCAAATTGCATTGATTGAGCTTTATTAAAACTTCCACCGTTATTAGTCCATTCTTCGGCAAATTGCACTAGATCTTCTGGAACAATAATAATCGGCGGCATTTGCTTTATATGTGCCATAAAAAGCCTCAACTATTTTCTAATAGAAAGATTAAGAATCAAGATTTTCACACATACACCAACGACGGATCGTTATTTTTGCGTTCCACGATTTCGCCGATTACATATCCCTGTTCGTTGAGGCCCTGGAGGCGCAGCAGCACGTCGGCGACGTATTCCTCGGCCACCACCACGATCAGGCCGATACCGTTGTTGAAGGTGCGCAGCATTTCGGCTTCGGGGATATTGCCCCGGTCTTTCAGCAGGTGGAAGATGGGGGGCACGGGCCAGGACTGCCGGTGCACCACGGCCTGGCAGGTCTTGGGCAGGATGCGGGGCACATTGTCGGTCAAGCCGCCGCCGGTAACGTGGCAGATGCCGCTCAGGGGAAAATCCCGCAGCAGGTTAAGCACCGTCTCCACGTAGATGCGGGTGGGTTTGAGGAGTTCCTCTCCCAAGGGGCCGCCCAGTTCCGGGATCTCGTCGTCCAGGTGCAGGCGGTGGCGATCCAGGAGGACCTGGCGGACCAGGGAGAAGCCGTTGGCGTGGAGGCCGCTGGAGGCCAGGCCGATTAACCGGTGGCCCACGGCGATGGTGGAGCCGTCGATAATTTGATCCCGTTCCACCGCGCCCACCACAAAGCCGGCCAGGTCATAATCGCCGGGCTGATAGATGCCGGGCATCTCGGCGGTCTCGCCGCCGATCAGGGAGCAACGGGCCTGGCGGCACCCCTGGGTGATGCCCTCGATAATCAGGGTGGCGATTTCAGGCGACAACTGCCCCACGGCCAGGTAGTCCAGGAAGAACAGCGGCGTGGCGCCGTGGACCACGACGTCATTGGCGCACATGGCCACCAGATCGATGCCGATGGTGTCATGGCGGTTCATCATGATGGCGATTTTAATCTTGGTCCCCACCCCATCGGTGGAAGATACCAACACCGGGTCGCGATACCGGTCCGCCCCTAAGTGGAACATGCCCCCAAACGAGCCGATCTCCCCCAGGACCCCGGTAGTGTAAGTGGATCTCACCAGGGGTTTAATGCTTTTGATAAAGGTGTCGGCTTTGTCGATATCGACCCCGGCATCCTTATAGGTGCTGATCTCGGCCATCCCCCTGGTCTCCCCCTCAAAGGTGTTCGGGTCCTGCTCTGATATGCCGGTGAATAACCGCGGCGGTTACTTTCCGGTTTCGGGCGGGTTGTCGTCGTCTCCGGGTCCCTGGCAGGTGCAACCTTCAGCGGCCGGGTCCCCCGATTCCAGCCCCGACCATCGCCCGCAGTATTGACACGGTTGTCCCACGCGGTAATCGCCCCCCTGAATACAAATCGCCTTGCCATGCACAAGGGCGTCGGCTACCGCCCGATGGGCCCGGGACAACATCCGGGTCACGGTTGGCCGGGAAACTTGCAGCCTTTGGGCCACCTCTTCCTGGGTCATTTCCAGGAAGTCGGCCAGGCGCATAGCCTCCAACTCGTCCACCGTGATCACTATCTGCTGCAGGGACCTCAGGGGAATGCCCCGAGGCTTAAAAAAAGTCACTCCCGGCTCCGTTTCCACCCACCGGCACTTTTTGGGTCTGCCCATTTTTTTACCTCACCCGTAATGCTCTATTTTTAAGGTAATCCGGCAAACTGTCAAGGATAAAGCGAAAATCTCCCCTGACATCTTCGGGGCATTGACGAACCGGGGAAGGGGACGTATGTTTAGAACAAGATTTTATTCTCCCGCATAATGACGTAGGGAGGGGTTTCAAACCCGTCCCTACCGCCAGGGATGCCCTGGAAGGGTCGAAAAGGAACTATACTTGAACCGCACATACCAGGAGCAGGTGGAAGAATGTGTCCGATTCATCGGCCCGCGCCTGACCGCGAAGCCTTCGTGGGGAATTATCCTGGGGACCGGGCAGGGCCTCTGGGCCGGCCGGCTGCAGGGCGGGGGCAGCCTCCCCTATGAGGAACTGCCGCATTTCCCGCCGGCCACCAGCCCCAGCCACCACGGCCAACTCGCTTGGGGCCAGGTGTCCGGGAAAGAGGTCATGCTCTGCCAGGGCCGTTTCCATGCCTACGAAGGCTATTCCCTGCGCCAGGTGACCTTTCCGGTGCGGGTGATGGCGAGCCTGGGAGTCAAGAACCTCGTCGTCACCAATGCCGCCGGCGGCCTCAATCCGCTCTTTAAGGCCGGCGACCTGATGCTCATCTGCGACCACATCAACCTGATGGGGGATAATCCCCTGGCAGGAGAAAATATCGACGCCTGGGGTCCCCGCTTCCCTGACCTGAGCCAGGTCTATGACCGGCGCCTGCGGGAGCAATCTGAGGCCGTGGCCCGCCGCCTGGGTATCGGCTTACGCCAGGGCGTGTACGTGGCCGTCAAGGGCCCCAGCCTCGAGACCCCGGCGGAAACCCGGTTCCTGCGCCAGATCGGCGCCGACGCGGTGGGCATGTCCACGGTGCCCGAAGTCATCACCGCGGTTCATGCCGGTCTCCGGGTTCTGGGGATCTCGGTGCTCAGCAACCTCAATCTGCCGGATGCCATGGCCCCCATCGCCATTGAGGCCATCATCGACACCGTGGCCCGGGCCGAACCCCAACTGGTGGAGTTGTTGCTGGGAGTGATGCAGGAAGATTCCTGACGTTTAACAGGAAGTTGCAGTCAAAAACCAATGAACATTTATGTCATTCTGAACGAAGCGCAGCTTCGTTACAAATCTCGGCGGATTTAAAACAGAGATTCTTCGCTGCGCTTCAGAATGACAAAAAATAGTATTTTGATAGCCCGGTGGTATAAAGCGGTTATTTTTTCTTTTTTGTCGTCCTTTTGGCTTTTTTGGCAGGTTTGGTCGCGGCATTGGCCTCAGGGGACGGCGTGATTGCTGGTTTGGCGGCAGCCTCCGCCGGTGGCGCCGGCGCCTTGGATTCGGCCGGAACTGCAGCCGGAACTGCAGCCGGGGGCGGCGCTGCGGCCGGCCCCATCACATAGACCCGCTGTGCCGCGGGAAGCTTGCTCAGGTCTTGCCCACAATGGGGACAAGACCTTACCGGAAGGGGATTTTGCGCTTGGCACCCCGGGCATTTCAACCACAACCCCATTATCTACCTCCAAGGTTTTCCCTTACCAATAGCAAAACGTTGCCGATTCTTCAAGGAATTTATGGCGGCTCCGGCGGATCAGCTAACTTTTGCACCGGTAAAATCGGGTAGGGGCGCACCTGTGAGTGCGCCCTTTTAGGGGGATACGCAGGCCCCCCCTATAAAAAATGTCCATTGATCGCCAATTAAAGTATAAAATTTATGACAGGAGGCAACAACAACCATGAAGAAAATTGTCATTGAGACCGATCAAGCCCCGGCCGCCATCGGCCCCTATACGCAGGCCCTGGCCGCCGGCCCGTTTGTGTTCATCTCCGGACAAATCCCCATGGACCCCAACGGAAACCTGGTGAAAGGCGATATCGTGGTGCAAACCGTTCAGGTGATCGCCAATCTCAAGGCTATTCTGGCGGCCGTGGGGTTGGATCTCAAGGATGTGGTGAAAACCACCGTCTACCTGGCGGACCTGGCCGATTTCCAGGAGATGAACCGCACCTACGGCGAGTTCTTCCCCCAACACCCGCCGGCCCGCACCACCGTGCAGGTGGCCGGCCTGGCCCGGAACGTGTCCGTGGAAATCGACGCCATCGCGGTTAAAAAGGAGTGGCGCGCCTAAGCCCGCCCAGCCCTCGCTAAAGAAAAGGTTTTTCTGAGGTAGGCGGCCAGGGGAAAGTCCCTTATGAGGGTTGGTGGGGGCTTATCCAGAAACAACCGCCGCCAAACAAGCGCAGGGGATCATCGGGATGACTCCCGTGGTCCCCTGTCAGCTTAGGGATAGGGTCAGGATGGTAACGCGTCTCTTAACCTACTCCGGGCACCGTGGAATAAATTTCCTTCAGCAGCGGCGGCTTAAATTCCAGGGTCCGCAGCAACAACACCGGCACGGTGGCGTGGGAGGCGACCCGGTCGGCCACGCCGCCCATATACCAGGCCACTTCGCCGGCGCCGTGGGTCCCCATAACGATGAGGTCATAATCCTTGGCCTGGGCGAAGCCAATGATCTGTTGGGCCGGCACCCCATCGGCGCAGGCCCAATCCACATCCAGCCCCTGATCCTTGAGCTCGTTGCCGGTCTTGGTCAGAAAGGTGTCGCAGAATTTCTTCTCGTGGGCCTCTGCCCCTTTTATCGTCGCCGGGGTGGTTTCGCCAATCATGGCGCCGACGCCGCTGTAGCACACGTGACAGAGGGTTACTTTGGACTTGAAGGCCTTGGCTAACTCGACTACCTTGGGGAGCACTTTCGCCGCAATTTCCGAACCGTCCAGAGGCACTAAAATCTTTTTAAACATAGTCCCCTCCTGTTTTCTGTTAACCGGGTCAGCCGGCTGGCAACCTGGCAGCCCGGTCCTAGAATATAAGTTAGACAGTTTTGTAGGGTTGTCAAGGGAGCTAGTGGAAATCTTTAACTATTTCCCGGTATCGCCTTCCGGATCCGGGTCGCCTGCGGCAGCCAGGCCGCCTTTATAGAGATCACGCTGTAACGCCCGGTTGTAGCCGGTAAAATCACCTGCCCCGGTATCGCTCTCCAGGTGCTGGCTCATCATCTTCAGTTTGGCGTCCAGGTCATCCAGGAAATTTACCACCAGGGCCTCCCGGGTCTTGGGGAGGATGGGGGAGCCGAACTCCATGGACCCGTGGTGGGACAAGATGATGTGCTCCAGTTGGACCAGCAGGATGGGGTCCGGGAAGCCCGCGGCCTGGGCCTCGGTGCGCACCATCTCCCAGCCCAGGACGACGTGGCCCAGGAGGTGCCCCGGCACGGTGCGCTCCGGGGCCTGGGGGTTGGCCAGTTCCTTGACCTTGCCCAGGTCGTGGAGCATGGCCCCGGCCAGGACCAGGTCCCGGTTCAATTCGGGATAGATAGTCAGCGACGCCAGGGCGTGGCGGGTCACGAACCAGGTGTGCTCCAGGAGACCGCCCAGGTAGGGATGGTGATAACGCAGGGCGGCGGGGCAGACCAGGAACTCCTCCCGGTACCGCCCCAGGACCCTGAGGACCAACTCCCCCAGGGGCGGGCCGATCTGAGTTTCGGCCAGTTGCCACAGCTCCTGCCACAAGGTGTCGCGGTCGTAGGGGGTGGCCTGGCAGAGCAGTTCCGGGTCATACCCCTGGAGGTCCCGGCCCAGGTCCCGAAGGGCCGCCACGGTGTTGATATAAAGGATCTTGAGCTGAAGTTCACCCTTGTAGGACTCAACCTGCCCCTGGACTGCCACATGATCTCCCGGGGCGAAGGGCCCGGGGCATTTGGCCAGCACTTTTTCCCAGACCCGAGCAACCAAGGCGCCGCTCTTGTCTCCCAAGACCAGGGATAGGAAAGGCTTGCCTTCTTTGGTGGTACCGCGGTCCGATTGGCGCACCAGGAAGAATTGCTGCACCGCGTCGCCTTCCTTAAGTAGGGAAATCAGCTGATGGGGCATGATCGAGCCTCTGGAGGTGAGATGCAGCCATGATACTCCAGCACCTCGAGGCGGGTCAAGGAGAGGTTTTGGGGGCCTGTCCCGAAAAGTTCAAGGTTCAAAGTTCAAGGTTAATGTAGGGTGCGCACCGCGCACCATGATCGACAGACAGCCACTTTTCATAATTTGCGGGTGGGGCAAAGGCCCATGAATGACTCTTATATATAGAAGGGATTTTGTGCATGCAATTATTGACAATCCGGCAAAGATAATTATTTTAAATATATTGAAAAATACCGGAAAAATACCGATAAGGAAAATCAGGGGACCAGGCGATTAACTTTTTCCCTTGACACGAGTCTAATAAGAGATAAAATAGCTAATTTAGTCTTTTCGACTCAAGGCAGTGCCACAGGACGAAATTACATGGAAAAAGATTACTTGAAGAAGTTCATCGACTTGGGCGGCAACGAGTTCCTGGCCTACGACCAGTTTTCCGTCCCCGAGGCTGATAGGGAAACCCTGCGGGCGCCCTTTGAGGTTGCGGCAGACGCGGAGTTGGACGTCTCCGAGCAACTGGATGCCACCGGCTATGGGCCTACCCCGGCCGAAGGCGCCGACGATGAACTGGATGATACCATCGAAGCCGACGAGATCCCCGAACACGAGGGTCTGGTAGCCGCATACTTCCGTGAAATGCTGCGTTATTCCATCCTGTCCCCGGAAGAGGAGAGGGGTTTGGGGCGCATTATCAAAGAGGGGCAGGACCAAATCCTCAACGTGGTGTCCGTCGCCCAGTCCGATCTGGAGGAAATCCGTTACCTCCAGAAGAAGCTCCAGCATTGGTTCCAGACCCCGGACAAGAGCGCCCAGGGGAAGGAAAAGCTCTTTAAGGTGATTCACCAGCGGCTCTGCCAGGTGCAGAAACACCACCCGGAAGCCACCGAGGTCAAGGAACTGGCCAACCGCATCCAGGTGACGGAAGATGAAGTCAATCAGGCCCGGGACCAGATGATCAAGGCCAACCTGCGCCTGGTGGTGAGCATCGCCAAAAAGTACCTCCACCGGGGTCTTACCTTCTCGGATCTGATCCAGGAAGGCAACCTGGGTTTGATGAAAGCGGTGACCCGGTATGATTACACCACCGGTTACCGCCTGAGCACCTTTGCGTCCTGGTGGATCCGGCAGACCATAACCCGGGCCATCTATGACAAAACCCGGACTATCCGGATTCCGGTGCACCTGCAGGAGATCCGCAACCGGTGCTATCGGGCCTTCTATGACCTGCTCAAGGAACTGGGCCGGGACCCGAGTCTGAAAGAGATTGCCGAACGCTCCGGGGTGCCCGAGGAGAAAATCCTCCTGGTCACCAACCTGGCGGATGAACTTATTTCGCTGGAGACCCCGGTGGGCGACGAAGGGGACCGCCTGGGCGACTTCATCCGCAATGACAAGGCGGTATCCCCTTACGAGGCCATTCTCGAATCCCAGTTGGGTGAGAAGACCGACTCCATCTTGACCACCCTCACCGCCCGGGAAGAAAAGATCATGAAGATGCGGTTTGGGATCGGCGAGGAAGTGGAACACACGCTGGAAGAAATCGGCCGGGCCTTCAAGGTTTCACGGGAACGCATCCGGCAGATTGAGAAAAAAGCCCTCAAGCGCTTAAAGCATCCCACCCGCAAAGCGGCGCTGGAAGATTTTCTGGAATAAGGTCGAGATTGCCCAACGGCCCCGGCCGAAATCCTGGGAGGGACTGAACCATGGCAGGACTGAGCCCTGAAAAACTGGCTGAGGTAAAAGAGCGCTTGCTGGACCGCAAACGGCGCCTATGGCAAGAGGTCAAGCAACAGCTCAAGAGCAACATCGGCGATGGCTATCAAGAGATGCTGGCCGCGGCCCGGGACGAAGAGGACCAGGCCACCGTCAGTCTCATGGCCGAAACCAATCTCACCCTCTTGGGACCGAAACGGCAGGAACTGGAGGCCATCGAAGAGGCCATGAATCGCATTGAGAGCGGCAGCTACGGGTACTGTGAGGTCTGCGGGCAACCCATCGAACCGCGCCGGCTCGAGATCATGCCGGAGGCGCCTCTCTGCCGTAATTGCATGTCGCATCGGGAAAAGCTGGCCAAGGCCACGGCCCGCTGATTACGTAATTTTTTTTAGCCAGCCACGGGCGGGGGGATCATCCTCCCGCCCTTTTCTCTGGCGCTCGGGGCGGGAACAGGACCGGATACCGTTGCGCCGCCTGACAGCAACCCGCAAGGAATCAACCATGCTGACCATTATGCTGATTTATTTGGGGCTGGGGGTCGCAGTCGGCATCCTGGCCGGCTTACTCGGGGTGGGCGGGGGTTTGATCATTGTGCCCATGGTGGTCTTCACCCTCACCTGGCAGGGGGTGCCGAGCCAGCACCTCATGCATCTGGCCCTGGGCACCTCCCTGGCCAGCATCATCTTCACCTCGGTATCGAGTTTTTGGGCTCACCACAAAAGGGGGGCGGTCCATTGGGAGGTGGTGCGCCGGATCGTCCTGGGTATCCTCACGGGGACCTTTCTCGGTTCGTGCCTGGCGGCCCGCATGTCCACCGATGTGCTCAAAGGCGTCTTTGTCGTCTTCCTCTTTTATATGGGGTTCCAGATGCTGACCAACAAGAAACCCAAACCGACCCGGGGTCTGCCCGGACCCCTGGGCATGTTCGGCGTCGGCAACGGCATCGGGGCGGTGTCGGCCCTGGTGGGGATCGGCGGCGGGTCGCTGTCGGTACCCTTCATGGTGTGGTGCAATGTAACGGTCCACGAGGCCATCGGCACCTCGGCGGCCATCGGCTTCCCCATTGCCATCGCCGGAACGGTGGGCTACATCGTCAACGGGCTGGCCGCGGCCGATTTGCCCGCTTACTGTCTGGGGTATGTGTATCTGCCGGCCCTGGCCGGCATCGTCGCCGCCAGTGTGTTCACCGCGCCCCTGGGCGTCCGTCTGGCCCACAGCCTGCCCGTCGGCAAACTCAAGCGCATCTTCGCCCTCCTCCTCTTCGTCATGGGCGCCAAGATGCTCATCGGCCTGTTTTAATGCCGAGATGCGCTCATAAAAGTTAAGAAAGACTTCTATCCTGTAAGGGCGCACCTGTGTGTGCGCCCTTAGCCCGGGGCGGACACATGGGTCCGCTACAAGAAACAAATTACCTGTTTGAGCCCAAATTGAGACCTCTGCGAAAGTCTCTGTGCTTTCCTCCCTCATCAAAATGTGGCGTAGGCGCCCTCGCCTGCGCCTAAATAGAGTATGGGCAGCCGAGAGCGGTTATCCTGCATGGGACTTTCGCAGAGGTCTCAGATTGTAAAAAAATGGTGGAACTATAAGAGATAGCTAATAAAGTCCCAATTTAGCCAAGGGGATGTTGGCAAGCCTGTCCGATAGAAAATTCTTAAGACTGCAAGTAAAACCCCCACAACGCCCTTGCGGTGCTATAATGACCTCCTCTAAAAACTAAACCACTGCAAGGAGTTAGGGGTCGCCCTGGCGGTGGCCGATCTTTATCGGCTACATTGACAGATTGAGACAGGCCTGTCCGGAAGGAGGTAAGGATTATGAAGAAGCAACTTTTTGCGGGTTTGGGTTGTATGCTTTTGGTGTTCCTGGTGACTGCCCAGACGCAGGCGGCGACTCGCGTCTCCCTCAAGTGGAGCTTCGCCATGGAAAAGCCTGAGGGAAAAGACTCTGAAGAGGCGGAGCTGTCTTCCCCCACTATCGGGGCGGACGGCACGATTTACGTGGGCTCAACTGATAAAAAAATCTATGCCCTCAACCCCAACGGCTCCAAAAAGTGGAGCTTCGCAACCGGAGGGGGTGTGTGGCCTCGTCCGATGCTCGGGGCGGACGGCACTATCTATGTGGGCTCAGATAAAGTCTATGCCCTCAATCCGGACGGCTCCCAAAAATGGAGTTTCGCAACCGAGAAGGGAGTGCTCACTCGCGCCGCCATCGGCGCGGACGGCACGATCTACATCGGGACCAATGATGAAGTCTATGCCCTCAACCCGGATGGCTCTAAAAAGTGGAGCTTCGCAATCAAAGGTGCTAATTACTCATTCCCGGCTGTGGGGCCGGATGGCACCATCTACGTGGCGGCAAATGATAAACAATTCTATGCCCTTAATCCAGACGGCTCACAAAAGTGGAAATTCACGACCGGAGATTATGATTTCTGGCGCCCGACTATCGGGGCGGACGGCACCATCTACGCGGCGTCAGGTGATAACCATCTTTACGCCCTCAATCCCGAGGGCTCCCAAAAGTGGAAATTCGCTGCCAAAGCGGTGGTATACTCAAGCGCCATCGGGGCCGACGGCACGATCTACGTAGCGTCAAATGATCACCACGTTTATGCCCTCAAACCCGACGGCTCACAGAAATGGAGCTTCGCAACCGGAAGTTTTGTATATGGTGCCCCGACTATCGGGGTGGACGGCACGATTTATTTTGGGTCAGGTGATAAAAAAGTCTATGCCCTCAATCGTGATGGCTCCAAAAAGTGGAGCTTCGCGACCAAGGGGGAAGTCTGGTCTTCCCCGGCCATCGGGGCGGACGGCACGATCTATGTGTCCTCATCCGATCACCGGGTTTATGCCATCCAACCCCGCCGTTCCAAGAAGTGAAGCGGTACGCCAGAGGGGTGGCTTCGTTGGCTGACACCTCCTCCCGGAGAGCCTTAAAGCGTTTGCCAAAAGTTCTTTCCTCTTATCCCCTCTCCCTCCAGCGGGGGGAGAGGGTTAGGGTGAGGGGGGGCGGAAAAAACTTTTGGCAACAAGTATAATTATATGCTTTACAGGATCGACAGCCGTTCATCGTAGATGAATTCCCGGGTGTGGCGGGCCACCCGTTCCGGGTCTATCTGGATGCGGGCGGTGCCGGTTTCCATGGCGGCCCGGGCCACGGCCTCGGCCACCACCGGGGGCACCCGGAAATCCATGGCCTCCGGCAGGATATAGCCCGGGCTTAATCTGTCGCCCACCAGGGCCGCGATGGCGTGGGCTGCGGCGATGTTCATGGCATCGTTGATGCCCCGGGCCCGGATGTCCAGAGCGCCCCGGAAGATGCCGGGGAAGGCCAGGCAGTTGTTCACCTGGTTGGGGAAATCCGACCGCCCGGTGGCCACCACCAACGCCCCGGCGGCTTTGGCGGCCTCGGGGTGGATCTCCGGGTCCGGGTTGGCCAGGGCGAAGACGATGGGGTCGGTGGCCATGGACCTCACCATGTCCTGGGTGAGCACGTTGGGCCCGGAAAGCCCGAAGAAGACCTCGGCGCCCCGCAAGGCATCGGCCAGGCCGCCCTGCTGCCGGTCCGGGTTGGTGATGGCCGCCAACTCTTCTTTGATGGGGTTCATGCCCTTGGCGCGGCCCTGGTAGACGACGCCGGTGGTGTCGCACACCGTGATGTTTTGGGCCCCGGCCTGGATCAGCAGCTTGGTCACCGAAATGGCCGAGGCCCCGGCCCCGTTGAAGACAATCTTGACCTCGCCAATCTTCCGGCCGGAGAGCTTCAAGGCGTTGAGCAGGGCGGCCAGGCCCACCACCGCGGTGCCGTGCTGGTCGTCGTGGAAGACCGGGATATCCAACCGTTCGCATAATCGGCGCTCGATGTCGAAGCACCGGGGCGAGGAAATGTCCTCCAGGTTAATGCCGGCAAAACCCGGCGAGATGTTCTCCACTGCCTCCACGATCCGGTCGGGCTCCTGGGTGCTGATGCAGATGGGAAAGGCCTCCACCCCGCCGAAGGTCTTGAACAAGACCGCCTTGCCTTCCATCACCGGCAGCGCCGCCCGGGGGCCGATATTCCCCAGGCCCAGGACCGCGCTGCCATCGGTAACGATGGCCACCAGGTTGTTCTTGCAGGTATAGTCGTAGGCGCCCATGGGGTCCTGGAGGATCTTGGTGCAGACCTCGGCCACGGCTGCCGGGGCATACAGCCGCCGGTAAATGACCTCGTCCTTGATAGGCACCTTGGCGTAAACCTGGATGCACCCTTGGTAGCGGCTGTGCAGCTCCAGGGACTCTTCATCGATACTCAACGACCCGTAATCTTGGCCTTCCGAGGGCAGCCAGGCCAGTTCCCCTTCATAAATATAGCTTTCGGTCCGTTCGTGAATCCTTTCCGGAGTGACGATCTCGCGGGTTATCTGGGCCACCCCGGTTTCCTGGGCCGCCCGGGCCACCGCCTCGGCAATGACCGGAGAAATGTGCCAGTCCATTTGCCGGGGAATAATATTCTGGGGCGAGAGTTGATCTTCCGGAATCATGTCCGCCAGGGCCCGGGCGGCGGCCAGGTACATCTCGATGTTGACCCGGTGAGCGCCCACGTCCAGACAACCCCGGAAGAATCCCGGGGTCACCAGGGATGACCGTATCTGGTTCCCGCTGTCCGCCCGGCCCGTGGCCACCACCGCCGCGCCTGCGGCCTTGGCTTCCGCTTCGCTGATCTCCGGCTCCGGCAGGGCCAGGGCAAAGACTATGGGGTCTTTGGCCATGCTGGCGACCATTTCCCGGTTGACCAACCCGCCGGCGGACAGCCCGATGAACACGTCCGCCCCCTTGATGACCTCGGCCAGGCTGCCTTTGACGTCCTGGGGACCCACCAGGCGGGCGATCTCGGATTTGGCCCAGTTCAGCCCCACGGTGCGGTAAACCCGGAGAGCGCCGTGCCGGTCGCAAACGACGATATTTTTCAGGCCCGCCACCACCAAGCCTTTGACCACGCCGATGCCGGAGACGCCGGCGCCGTTAATCACCACGCGCACGTCCTGCAAGCTCTTGCCCACCACCTTGAGAGCGTTATAGAGGGCCGCCAGCACGATAATCCCCGAAGCATGATTTTCGCTATGCAGCACCGATACCCGGACGGCGCTCCTGATGCCGTTTTCAATGGTAAAGCACTTAGGCGCAGCAATACTTTCCAGGCAGAAGCCCCCGAAGGACGGGGCCAGGACCCGGACGGTCTCGATGATCTCGTAGGGGTCCTGGGTCTTCAGGGCAATGGGGACCGCGTCCACATTGGCAAAAGTTTTATAAAGAACCGATTTGGCCTCCAGCTTGGGCAACACCGCCGCCGCGCCGATATTGCCGAACTCATACACCTGACTGCCGTCGGAAATCAGGGCGATGGAATTGCCCCGGCAGGTATAGCGGTAGGACGAGGCGGGGTTCCGATCGATTTCCTTGCAGACCGCCCCCACCCCCGGGGTATAGATGCGGCTCAGAACCGAGACATCTCGAATAGGCATTTTGCTCCTGACCCCGATTAAACCGCGATATCGCCGCCGGTAATCCAACGCATCCGATTCTTTATCCATATCTGCCTGCCTCGCGTAGGGGCGGACCCATGTGTCCGCCCTGATTGCGGGCGCACACGCGGGTGCGCCCCGACAAAACTATGTCAAGGTACAGCCAGGACATCACCCTATAAAATGGTGGTTAAACCGGCGGCTGGCAAGGTTCACGTTGGCATTAATCAAAATTTATTCCCTTGCCCTCCCCTATCCCTTCATCAAGATGCCGCCGGGGGGGCCTGGCGGCGGGGCAGGGAGAAATAAAAACAGGCCCCGCCGTTGACCTGCCCTTCGGCCCAGACGCGGCCGCCGTGGCGCTGGACGATGCGCTGCACCAGGGCCAGCCCCACGCCGGTACCTTCAAATTCTTCAAAGCGGTGCAGCCGTTGAAACACCCCGAATAACTTATGGGCAAACCTCATATCGAAGCCCACCCCGTTATCCTTGACATAATAAACATCCTCGTCCCCGGCGGGCCGGCAGCCCACCTCGATGACGGCGGCTTCCTTTAAGCGGGTGAATTTGACGGCGTTGCCCAGGAGGTTGACCCAGACCTGGTGCATCAAGGCCCGGTCGGCCCTGGTTGCCGGGAGAGGCTTGAGGTCCCACTCCACCGTCCGGTCACCCAGGGTGTTTTGTAATTCCACGACTACGTCCCGGACCAGCGTTTCCATGTCCAGACCGGCCACTTTCACTTCCCGCCGGCCCAGGCGCGAGAAGGCCAGAAGGTCGTCGATGAGCTGGCCCATGTTTTGGGTATTGGCCCGGATGATCTCCAACAACCTTTGCCCTTCAGCATCCAGGCGGTCGGCATGATCTTTCAGAAGAATCCGGGAGAAGCCGTCAATGGCCCTGAGTGGCGCCCGCAGATCATGGGACACGGAGTAGGAAAAACTCTCCAACTCCTGGTTGGCGGCCTCCAACTGGGCTGTGCGCCGCATCACCCGCAGTTCCAGCTCTGCATTAAGCTGGCGGATTTCTTCCTCGGCCTGTTTCCGGTCCGTAACGTCTTGAAGGGCAAAGACCAGGAAATCCACCTCGCCGGCGTCGTCCAAGACCGGCACCAGGGTCCAATCCCAGTAAGTCACCCCCCATTCCGGGTGGTCGGGGAAAACGAAGGCCTTGGCCACAGCCTGATAGGGGATCTTGGTTTTCACCACCTGGGTGAAAATGGCTTGGTTTTCCTCGTGGGGGTATATGGCAAAATGATTTTGGCCCGGGAACTCCGAGACGTCGCGCTGGCAGGCCTGGGCATAGGCCTCATTCACCCGGATAAAATTGAACTCTTTATCCAGGAATACCAGAGGGGTGATGGTATGGGCAAAGAAGGCTTCCAGGGTGCGGGTTTTTTCCTTGAGGACTTCTTCGGCCCTTTTCCGTTCAGTAATGTCGATACCCAACTCCAGGATTAGAGGGGAGCCGTCGTTGTCGGCAAAGGGATAGACATAGGCGCGGTAGGTCCGGCCCCCCCGGTGAACCCACTCCCGCTCCTGAGGTTCGTGGCTCACAGAGACCTGTAAGGACTGGCAATCCTGGCAGGGGGCCGTGAATCCGTGCAACACCTCATAGCATAGCCGGTCGCCGGGGTCCCCGATTCTTTCCCGGAAAAACCGGTTGGCAAACTTGATGGAATAATCCGGGGCCTTCAGATAAACGTAGGCGGGCAACTCCTCCAGAAGGGACAGGAGGCGCCGCCGTTCCGCCTCCAGGGCCATTTCGGCTTGGCGGAGGGCGGTGATGTCCCGGATCACCCCGATGACCCCCAGGGGCCGGCCCTGAGGATCGGTTATGAGAGAGGCGTTGACCAAAACCGGGACCTCGCGCCCATCTTTGGTCAAGAAGTCACCCTCCGCGTCCCGTTTGTAGCCGCGCTCCAGGCATTCGGCGATGCCGAGCAGGACCTTATCGCTATCCCGGTCCACCGCCAGCATCGTAGCCATTTCGCCGACCACTTCCCTCCCCCAGCCGAAATATTCCGTCAGGGCTTTATTGATGTGGGTAATGCGGCCCCTGAGGTCGGTGATGACCACCCCGTCCAGCATGCCGTCAACGGTCTGGACGGCCATGGTGGCGGCGGCGGCGGCTTCCTGGGCCCTCATGGCTTCGACGGTGCTGGCGCTGATTCGCCGCCCCGCCAGAACGATTCCCACTACCCCCAGCAGCCAGAGCACAAGATGTCCCAGGCTGAGAGACAGGGTATGCGAGGCCTTGGGCATTATGGGAGCCAGAGGGACCGACACGCTGATGCCGCCCCGGATGTCCCCCACCTTGTATCCCTGTTCCTCATGGCAGGAGAGGCAGCTGGGATCGATACGGAAGGGACGCATCAGGCGCATGGAAGGCTGGCCATTAACGAAAACCACTTCGCTGGCTTCTTCATTGCCCTGCTCAAATGACTCCAGGGCCTTCTTTTCCCATGGATCCGGCGCGTTTTGGGGCCGGAGGGGCTTCAAACTGGTGAGGTGCCCCCGGGGCAAACCTGACTCCTGGGCCAGTTCATAGATCTGGCGGGTCATGTAGGCCGGGTTCAGCAGGGTGAGCCGGCGGCCCGAGGGCGTGACGATATCCCGCTCCGGCAACCGGCCCAGGTAAGGGGTGGGAGGTGTGTTGGGGGTCACCGGCACATACACGCCCCCGTGGGCCGCAGCCCAACGCCGGAAGAGCACGTCCCGCTCATAATTGGTCAGGGCAATCTGACGGGCCACCCTTAACGACTCTTCCCGGTCTTGCAGCAGATTCCATCCCAGCGACGCCGCCGCCACCAGGGTCCATAACCCTATCAGGATCCACCCATAATGCTTCAAAGGGATTGAGGGCGCCTTTTTGCTCGTGTCAAGGTGCATAACAACTCCAAGTACCAGCGCCTGCGGCGGACTCGGCCGAAGTCCGTCCGCCGGGCGGACGTCCCCGGTTGGGGTCACCCCGGGCACCCCGGCTTGCCGCCATGGTCCGGGTATTTCAACCAAGTATACCAAGAAATTATAAAATTTCTCGCTAAGATGCGAAGGAATGTCAGCCGGTTGAAAAAAAGGCGTTCGGTGGGACGATCCTCCCCGGGCGCGGCGGGCCCGGAGGTCCATCCTACCGGGGAATTGCAGTATGGCAAGGATTCCGCTATAGTTTTTCGGGAGTCGCGGGGCGGTTTGCTTTAAAGCCCCCACAACGGCAAAATTCCCAAAATGGGCCGGCTGCACCTCCTGGACCAAATTGCAGTCAAAGGGTGGCACAGGCTTTCCAGCCTATGCAGGCGCAGGCAAAACCATCATGGCCGCTTTGAGTCACCCCCAATCACGAAATTCCTTGCCGGGGCGGTGAGGGCACCGCCCCGGGTGGATTTTCACCGTAAACGGTCATGGCTGGTAATTCAGCCCCCCTCGCAAATGAAAATCTTTTGTAGGGGCGAGCCGGCGGCTCGCCCTTACGGTGGGACCTTCACGCTAAACGTTCATGAACCACAGGCAGAACCAGATGATCAACCTCCACGAATTTCGGGCCGGACAGTACAGCGTGCCCTTCTCCTGCGGGGATGAGCTCCCGGAGTGCTGCTTTGC
>Ga0351860_1059_pt1 | contig 21668 bp, 17 predicted proteins | sample BONcelHFGM3001F8_FD_206791 | JGI IMG/M metagenome (GOLD analysis project Ga0351860, IMG submission 206791) | Enriched cells from coal bed in the Powder River Basin, Montana, United States - BONCAT cells FGM rep2 HSBNCT.FGM.300.1.F8 ...
ATAATCTCCTTCACATTTCTTTGTCGTTCAGATTCATTGATCGTGAATGTCACGCGGTCTTGGGTTCGGACTACCCGATGGTCATCCGATTCCTTACGGCCTTCACACCCTGTACGTCGTTGGCGAATTTGGTGGCCAGGTCCGATACGGCGGCGTCTGCCTTTCCACGCAATGTCACCACGCCGTTTTTCGTGGTCACCGAGGTATGGAGGGCGCTGGTCGAACGGTGATAGAGCAACGTCACCTTTACCTGGGCGGTGATAGACGCATCATCCTTCTTTTCGCCCTTCGCTTGTTTCTTTTGAGTGATACGCGCTCCCTAATGCCCCAAAACCTTCTTGATCTGACCGATCTTTTCCTGCGTTTTACCGGCGACCTTTTCCACTGCACCTTCAACTTCCAGCTTTGGATTATCGCTCAGTTCCCCTGCGATCTCCTTGATCTTGCCCTTTACTTGGTGAAATGCGCCTTCTGCTCGGTCTTGCGTGCTCGATTTCATGGTATGTTCCTCTCTCCTATTTTACGATCAGATTGTTCTTTACGGAGGTGACCCCTTTGACGCTCCTTGCGACTGCCGTCGCCTTATCGGCGGCCTTCTGAGAATTCACGAAACCGCTCAGTTGGACCGTGCCCTTGAAAGACTCGACCCCAATCCCGAATGACTTGAGGAAGTCATCTGCCGCAAGCAGGGATTTGACCTTGGTCGTAATGACCGAATCGTCCACGTATTCCCCCGCACTCTCCGAGGTACGTGTCGATGCGCAGGCGGACAAGGCGGCAACCAGCAACAGCAGCACCAAACCGTGGATAACGATATTTCTCTTTGTCATAACGCTTACTCCTCTCTGAAACATTGTGTAGAAATGATTGGTTACAAGACCCCTTCTCCTGGCCGTATGGGCAAGCCTTGATAAAATCCTCCTGAATCTGCTGCCTACCCTCCTTTCCCATTCCCTCCACTCGTATCCGCCATTCCCTTCCGATGCAAAACTGTGTAGATTAGCATTTTATAGGGTTCACTGAGCAGGTTCATCGCCCCCCGGAGTACCTTGAAGCGCCCCGATTTCATGTGACCATTGAAGCTGTCCAGGGTATCCCATTCTTCCAGAAGATAGAGTCGATTTTCATCTTCGATACCCTGGCAGAAGTCGCAGCGCCGGCATCCCTCCTCCATCCTGATGGGGCTGGACAATGAAGCGATCGTCTGCGACAGCTCCGTGCGCTTCTCGGGAAGGACCTTCATGCGGATGATTACGAGGATCATAGAACCGGTAATAGCAAATGGCCGGCCAAGCGATAAGAGGGCATCCAAAAATTTATATTTTCTTATTATGACGGATAGTTAGATAAATATAAGCGGGCGGCGAAGCCGCAGGGAAGCATTCGTTTGGCCTCAATATTTGGCGGAACCTCAATATATTGAGAGATGCCTTGGCAGTGTCAGGGGATCAGATACTGTGGATGCCGACAAGGACGGGGGGGAATCCATGTTGAGAGATGCGCTCGGGAAAGGCGGGGAGACCTCCGGATCTCAAGTCTCCTGCCTGGCGATGCCCAGCTTATGCATCCGGGCCCGCAAGGTACTTGGATGGAGACCCAGGATCGCCGCGGCGCCATCCGTCCCCTCAATGCGCCATCTTGTTTCAGAAAGAATTTTCAGGATCTGGTTTCGTTCCGTCTCTTCCAGTGTCCTCACGGCGGATGAAAGGTGCGACGATGAAACCAACAGCTTATCCGCAAGCTGCAAAACCGGACCGGGACACAGGATCACCGCCCGTTCAATGACGCTTTCCAGCTCCCGGACGTTCCCGGGCCAAGGATAATCCTGCAGCGCCTTCATGGTTTCCTTCTGGATCGAGGTAATCTCTTTGCCCACTTTCCTGGAGTACCTTGCAATGAAGGCCTGGACCAACAGCGGGATGTCGTCTTTGCGCTGCCGAAGGGGCGGAACCGTGATGGGAAAGACGTTCAGCCGATAGTAAAGATCCTGCCGAAACCGGCCTTTGCGGATCTCTTCCTCAAGATCGCGATTGGTGGTCGCGATGATCCGCACGTCAACCTTGATGGTATGGGACGAGCCCAAACGCTCAAATTCGTTGAACTGAATGACCCGGAGCAGCTTGGCCTGCAAATCCAGCGGCAGCTCCCCGATCTCGTCCAGACAGAGGGTGGAGCCGTTGGCGATTTCGAACCGGCCGACCTGCCGGGTATCGGCCCCGGTAAATGCCCCCTTCTCACGACCGAACAATTCGCTTTCGATCAAATTGCCCGGCAACGCCGAACAGTTGACCGTAATCAGGGTCCGCGCCTTACGGGGACTCATTTCATGAACGGCGGATGCGATCAACTCTTTTCCCGTCCCGGTCTCACCAAGGACGAGGACCGTGGTGTTCATCGGTGCAACCTGTTCCGCCCGATAAAGGACATACTTGAGGCCGTCACTTTGCCCGATGATATTGTCGAACTTGCCCCTTGTCTTCATTTCTCGACGAAAATAGATGTTTTCGGCCTCCAGTTGGTCTTTCATCACCCGGATTTCAGAAAGGGCCGCCCGAAGTTCGGCCGTCCGCTCCGTGACCTCCTCTTCGAGCCGGTCATGAGACTCTTGCAGCGCCTTTTCCATCTTCCGACGCTCGGTGTCATCTACCATGACGACAACAATGCCGATAACGCCTTGCTTTGTGATCACGGAGTTTGCGCTCAATAGAAAGAAAAGCCTTTCGTTGTCCCCACGCTTGAAATGGACCTCAACCGCGTGGAGGACATGGTCACGCATCGCCGAAAGAAGGACAAAGGGAGTTCCGTCAGGATAGAGCAGATGAAATGCCTCGTCAAATGACTGGAAAACCGGACTGCCGCCGACGAGCTTGTGGGTTGAATGACTTGCACGCGTGATACGGCCCTGGGGGTCACAAAGAACAAAGGCCTCCGCAGCCTGATGGAGGATTTTCGCGGTGAGTTTCTCTTCTGCCAGGATTTCTTCGTTGCGCTTTTGCTCCGTCAGATCGGCGACCACCATGCACACCGCACCGGGAATATCCGTGTATTGGAGGGAACTTACAGAAATTAAGGTCGGGACAGGACGTTTATTTCCGGTCCGTAAGGACATTTCCAGCGTACCGTTCCCCCGCAAACCCTGCTCAACCAATGCCTCGAATAATGCGCAATCTTTGGTGGCTATATATTGGTAAATGGAAGATCCAATGACGTTTTCCAGCGACCCTTTGACGATATCTGCAAAACGTCGATTACAGAAAAGGATCGTGCCGTCTTTGGCCAAGGTGACAGCCCCTTCGTTCATGGTCTCGACCATGATCCTGTAAGGATGATCGGCGCCCGATAATGTAAAGACCCGATCACCTTCCGCGGTTTTGACAACCAGGCCGTCCACCTCACCGCTTAGAATAGCACGCAGCGTTTCCTCCGCCTCCATCATCCGCGCTGTGAGTTTCTGGAATTCCTTCAGAAGTTGCTGACTTTTCCCATCCGATTTATTCATTTCATCGGCCTCATTGGATGCCTGGGTTTCAGATCGATGCCGACAAGAAATCTTTCCGTATCCGACATGTCGCCGATGAGCTTCCGGAGCGGCAGGGGGAGTTTCTTGATCAGCGTTGGGGTGGCAATGATCTGCTCTCCTTTGGCCAACTGGGAATGCTGGTAGATGTCGAACACCTCGAGCTCGTAGCGTCCTTCCAGATATTCTTCACAGAGTTTCCGGACATTGGCAATGGCCTGGGTTGACTTTGGGGTCATCCCGGTCACATACAACCGAAGCACATACGTTTCCCGGTTGTGCCCGGCTGTCGCTTTTTCGAATTCCTCGGTGCGCGTTTTCATTCTTTTACTCTCCATGGCCGTTGAAAAAAATAGCGGTTCCGTTAGCCGGATGTTCCTCTTTATACCGTTCGGATGTCCAGTCCCACCAGCACGCGCTCCGTATTGGCCAGATCTCCGATAATTTTTTTCAGCGGTTCCGGAAGCCTTCTGACCAGCGTCGGTATGGCAATAATCTGGTCCCCTTTGGCGAGTTGGGGATTCTCCAAGAGGTCGATCACCTCAATACGATATTTCCCCGCGAGGTGCTCTTCGCAGATCTTCTTTAAATTGGCAAAGGCCGTAATCGATTTGGGGGTCTGACCGGCCACATATAACCGGAGATTCCAGGTTTCCGCTGTCTTTGCGATCTTTCCCTTTTCTGGTGATACATTTTTCACCTTACTCTCCTTCCTTTCTTCTTTTCCGACGGCCCCGTCTGGCTGCTGACAGGTTTCCCTCGCGAAGATGCGCCATCTCCAAGCGATCTTCCGCGAGAACCTCCAACCTTTTTTGCTCATCCTCCACCATAAAGTGCAATTCTTCAGACTCCGCATCGAACTCGGTGCGCAATGCCGTGATCTTTTCTTCCAGGGCCTTCCGCCTACGTTCCTGTTCGCGGAGCCTGCGATCCATCTCGCGCCGTCGTGTCAGTTCGGAGGCCTTTTCATGGGCTTCCTGGGCGACCCGGGCGCTGCCGGTCAACACTTCGCCGGATCCGGTATAGATGTCGATCAGGTCAATCCCCTGGTTTGTGAGGAGGAACTCCTGAATCTGGTTGGAATGGGCCATGCCGCGGGACTTCAAAACGTAGAGGCCCCGGTTCCGTTCCCCATTGAGTTCGATATCCCTCAGCAGAAGCCAGGTATCGATGAGAGAGGAAATCTCTTCGCATGTGTGTTCAAGATTGTCACCAAAATGGGTGAGATCCGTAAGAAACGTCGAGATATTTCTCATTTTCAAATGATCGATCAGGCGGGTCAAGATGGATTTGACCTCCGGCGCCGTTCCCGCGGCACTCAGGTTGCTGATCGGATCGACAACAAATACCTGGGGTTGAAACTCGTCGATCACCTTATGGAAGGTGACCAGGTGCATCTCGAGCCCGTAGAGTGTAGGCCTGGCTGAATGAAACATGAGAAGCCCCTTTTTCACCCACCGGGTGAGATCCAGGCCGATGGACCCCATGTTCCGGATGATCTGGCTGGGTGATTCTTCAAAGGCAAAATACAGGCAGCGCTCACCTCGCCGGCAGGCGGCATCGGCAAAGGTAGCCGCCATGCTTGTTTTACCCGTGCCCGCCGTACCGGAGACGAGAACGGTGCTGCCCCGGTAGAAGCCCTTTCCCTCCAGCATGGCATTCAGCTTGGGGATACCCGTGGAGATGCGCTCAGAAGAAACAGGGTAGTCCAGACCCAGGGAAGTGATGGGCAGAATAGAGAGACCGCTTGCATCGATCAGGAAAGGATACTCGTCGGCGCCATGAGATGAGCCGCGGTACTTGACAATGCGGAGGCGACGGGTGGAAATCTGTTCGTGGATGCGGAAGTCGAGGAGGATCACGCAATCGGCGACGTATTCTTCGAGGCCGTAGCGGGTCAGGGTTTTGTCGCCGCGTTCCCCCGTCACGATGGCCGTCACACCACGATCTTTCAGCCAGCGAAAAAGGCGACGCAGTTCTGCCCGAAGGATAGCGGTATTAGACAGTCCGGAGAAAAGGGCTTCGATGGTATCCAAGACAACCCGCTTCGCGCCGACGGAATCAATGGCGCTCCCCAGGCGGATGAACAATCCTTCCAGGTCGTACTCGCCTGTTTCCTCAATCTCGCTTCGTTCAATGGCGACATGGTCCGTTGCGATGAGGCCACGCGCCTCCATGTCGGGGAGATCAAAACCAAGGGAGATGAAGTTCTTTGCGAGATCCTCCGGCGTCTCCTCGAAGGTCATGAAGACCCCCGGTTCTCCCGATGTGGCGCCCCGTATCAGGAATTCCATGGCGAAAAGGGTTTTCCCGCAACCTGCATCGCCGCATATCAGGGTTGGCCTTCCTCTCGGAAGCCCTCCCTGCGTGATCTCATCGAGGCCCTTGATGCCTGTCGGGCATTTTTCAAAAATCGCAACCGTATGCTTTTCTTTGGCCATTGCTGCCCCCATCCCTTTGCTATCCCAGGTCTGTAGCTTGATCGACGTATCCCTCCACATATTGCGGCGCCGCCAAATGTTGAGGTCGGATAAATCGCTTCATCCGGCCATGCAGTTTGGCCATGTCAACATAACTACCTATTATGAAAAAGAAATTTCAATAGTTCCTCGTCCTTTTCGCTATTGGCAAGCCATTTGCATCGGCACCTGCATGGATCTGTCGCATTTACCCAAAGAACGGGGCTCCCTTCTCCTGTGCGGAAGACGATTCATCAAATGTTGTTGACCACTTATGGCTTGTACATTCAAATTGCATGGAGGCTCATCATGAAACGGGAAGACGGTCGGGAGGCAGCATCCGTGATACGCGCTTTTGCCCTGCGAGTATTTTTTATCCATATTTTTTTTGCAAATGCAACCTAATTCTTTTACGGCCCTCGACAAAAAACGCCGGCGTTTGTCAGGATTTCTGCCGTTCAATATACCGCACCCCGGATCAAACAGCTTCAAGATTAAGGGAGACTACCGCATGAAAACCATTCTTATGAGAACCGTCCTATTGGCAGTGGTACTTGTATTTCCTGCCACATCCGTTGCAAGGGCAGCCGTGGACATCAGCATTTCCCTACCCCCACTCATCGTATTTTCTGCACCTCCGGAAGTGGTGGTGATCCCTGAGACGAATGTCTACGTCGTCCCTGATCTGAATGAGGACATCTTTTTTCACAATGGCTGGTGGTGGCGTCCGTGGGAGGGGCGATGGTATCGCTCACGCGACCATCGCACTGGTTGGACCCATTATCGAAATGTTCCATCCTTTTACAAAGGAATACCGCCCGGGTGGAGGGATGATTACCAGGGACATCGCTGGAAGGGGCATGAATGGAACCATCAACGCGTACCCCACCAGCAAGTCCAGAAAAATTGGCGCACCTGGGAAAAGAACAAGCATTGGGAGAAGAAGAATCATTGGGGTGTCCAAGGCATGAAATCCCAAAAGCGACCACAAAGGCCAGAGGAAACGGTCCGGTCGCAATCTCGTGCAAAGCCACAGATCCGGGAGGCAGCCGAGTCGCGACAATCCCGAGAGGTCCGGTCACAGCACCCTCAGCCAAAACACCGTGAGGCGCCACAACAAGGGAATTCTCGACAGGGAAAACCTGAAGGGGGGGGAGAGGAGAAGCAGGACAGAAAGGACAGAAAGTAGGATAACCAGCGGGTAGTCCAAAGAGCCAAAAACTATATCGTCACGACCGGCTGCTATGATGATGCATAGCCGGCCGCGGGAATGGGCATCAGAAAGGAGGAAGAAAATGGAATTCGTTATCGGAGTCTTGGTTGTCATCATTTTGGTGTTCGCGATCATTTATATGAGCCAGCGAACCTAAGAAGCTTATGCGAAGAGCCATAAGCTGCATCCGGCCCTTTCTTTGGCCCTATTGAGGGATGGCAACGCATGATCGCCTTGTCCGTTGCCATCCCTCCATTCCAACCCTCTTGAAAGAACAACATTCTATGGAAATCGAGATTCACCATCTTTCAAAGGTGTATCATGAAAAAAGAGGACTCCTGCCGGTCAGTTTCGAGGTTGAAGCGGGGGAACTGATCGCCGTCATCGGACACAATGGAGCGGGAAAATCCACTCTGTTAAAGCTGCTGGCCAGTTGGCTTCTCCCCGACAGCGGACACGTCTTGGTGGACGGCATCCATCTGAGAAACCGACTGGCTGTTGTAAGAAAAATTGGTTTTGTTCCGGAAACTCCCAATCTCTTCGATTTCTTTTCCGTTGAATACAATCTCAAGATGTTTGCCCGCCTTTTTCAGGTCCCCGGCCGGCGGATAGAAGAAGTACTGGAGAAATTCGACCTGCTGTCCTTTCGTAGCAACAAGGTACAAATCCTGTCAAAAGGATTGAAGCAAAGGGTGAGCATCGGGCGCATCCTGCTGGCAGATCCCCCGGTACTCCTTTTTGATGAACCGACATCGGGAATAGATTATGAGATGACGAAGGAGATTTATCGATTGCTAAAGGATTTTCACGCTTCGGGGAAAACCATCCTGTTTACTTCCCACCGACCAGAAGAGATAAAAACGCTGGCAACACGAATCATTGTGCTGCATCAAGGGTCCATCGCCTTCGATGGATCGCCTCAACAATATTTCCAATCAGAAATCCACGAAAAACTATACCTATGACAATCAGAAATATCCTTACATTGACGTTGAATGATGTAGCCATTGCGTTCAAGAACAAGACCATCTATCTTATTCTGTTCATTCCTTTTTTCGTTTTTTTCTCTCTAAAGTTGGTGGACCAGACGGGATCAGACGTGAAAAAAATAAATATCGGACTGATTCAGAATGAAATGTATGCACCCCATATCCTGCAAGCAATGAAGACCGCGGATCAAATATTTACGGTTTTTCGTGTTCCTTCGGAAGAGGAAGGCAAAAGGTTGCTGGCAGAGAAAAAACTCGATGGTCTGTTCTTACGAGATGAAAAGAAACAACATACCGTCATCCTTGTCGTTGTAAAAAAAGAGTCCACATTGACCCTTTCCATTGTGGAGAGCTTTGCGGCATTGCAAAAAGCAACCGAGGGGAAAAGCATTAGCTGGATTGCCGATATTCAGTCTCTCCGGAAAGGCGGAATGCAAAGGCAAACCCTGCCAACCTGGATTCTCATGTTGGTTTTGCTGGTAAGTTTCATTATTCTGCCCGCACAAGTTGCCGAAGAGAAGGAAAAAAAATTGCTTCTTGCTCTTCTGCAAACCCCCATGCGTGAAATGGAGTGGCTCATCGCCAAAGTGCTCTTGGGTATGATCTTGATCCTCGTGGCCGTCCTGTTCCTCCACCTGCTGGGTCAGTTTGATCTTGGAAATATCTTGAGTTATATCGCATTTATAGGCGTTGGCAGTTTCTGTTTCAGCTCCTACGGGATCTTGTTGGGGTTTTTATGCCGCAACCAGGCGAGCGCCAGGACGCTGGGCGTCATTTTCTACCTGCCCCATCTGCTTCCTTCTGCGTTATCGGATTTTTCGAAAAAATTAACCGTCGTTGCCCCTCTTTTGCCTTCTTACCAGTTTTTTGAGCCGGTGAAGACCATCCTCCTGGAGGGAAACAGCATATCAAATCTTGTTCCGGAATGGATCTATCTGCTCTTGGTCGGGCTATCCGCTTTTTTCCTCACACATCTACTGATGAAAAAACGTTGGCTCATGTAAGCACAAAACGTTTGAACCTTGCAAGGTCCACCTCCATATGTTGAGGAACCACCAAATATTGAGGACCGACGGGCTGTTTCCTGCCGTACCGCTATGCGTCCGTGGCAACCCAATTACCTGTCATGAAAGGATGAATGCAACGATCTTCTTTTTCTTCGGTTATTGGCAGACAAATTGCTGTTCCATTTTTTATCATCCTTTTCATCAGGAACGGGAGACTAAAAACAATCTTAGGAGAGGAAGATGACGATCCAGCCCCGCCACCCGCTTGGTATCCGTGCCCGCGTCTTGCTGACGAGCGTCTTCGGGCCTTACGCCCGCAATGACGCCTATGGCAGCCGTAAAGTCAATCCCATGGAATTGTATCAGAACCAGGTGACACGTGTTCAGGGAGGCTTTTCCCTGCGGATGTTCCATCGCTCCTTTGGTCTGATGATGATCCAGGCCAACCTCGACGCCCCCTGCACGCTCCTCGATTTTCCCGATCGGGAACGATTCATCGAGGAGATCCAGGAACATGCCTATGATATCATCGGCATCAGCAGCATTCTTCCCAATGTCGGGAAGGTCAGGAAGATGTGCCAACTGATTCGGCAGCATCAACCGGCCGCCAGGATTGTCGTCGGCGGCCACATCACCGGCAAAAAAGATCTTGACCAGATGATCGATGCGGACATGATCGTTCGCGGCGAGGGAATCCGGTGGTTTCAGCGCTATCTGGGCCAGGACGACAAGGCGCCCATCCGGCATGCCATGGCCCTGTCAGGCTTCGGCGGCAGGATCATGGGCATCGACCTGGGCAGCAGACCGGGCGGTACCGCGGCCATCTTGGTCCCTTCCGTCGGTTGCCCTGTCGGCTGCAATTTCTGTGCGACATCGGCCCTGTTTGGAGGCAAGGGCCATTTCGTCCATTTCTATGAAACAGGCGACGACCTCTTCACCGTCATGTGCGAAATCGAAAAAAAGCTCCGGGTAAGATCCTTTTTTACACTGGACGAAAATTTCCTTCTTCATAAAAAAAGGGCCCTCCGGCTCCTCGAACGGATGGAAGAGAGCAACAAAAGCTGGGCGATCTCTGTCTTCAGCTCCGCCCGGGTCCTGAAATCCTACACGATCGAACAACTGGTCAGGCTGGGTATCGTCTGGGTATGGATGGGGCTGGAAGGGGCAGAGAGTGCCTATGAAAAGCTGAAGGGCGTGGATACACGAGGTTTGGTCAAGACGCTGCAATCTCATGGTATCCGTGTTCTGGGTTCCTCGATCATCGGGCTCGAGGATCACCGACCGGAGAATATGGATGCCGTCATCGATTATGCGATCCACCACGAAACGGTCTTTCACCAGTTCATGCTCTATTCACCTGTTCCGGGAACGCCCCTGTATGAAAAACATCTGCAGGACGGGACCCTGCTTTCAGCGGATGAATTGCCCTACGCCGATGCCCACGGGCAGTATCGCTTCAACTATCGCCACCAGCACATCCGCAACGGAGAGGAAGAGGCGTATCTGCTGGCGGCCTTTCAGCGCGATTTTCAGATCAACGGTCCCAGCCTGCTACGTTTGATCCGGGTATTGCTGAACGGATGGCAGATGCATAAAGATGATCCGCCGCGCATCCGGGACCGTTATGCCTGGGAGGTGTTTCCTGTGCGAAACACTTACGCCGGCGCTGTTTGGGCAATGAGAAAATGGTTTCATGGCGATGCGAGGATTGCCGGAGTGGCCGATCGACTCCTCCGGGACATTTATGCCACATTTGGATGGACAACGAGACTCATCACGCCGATGTTGGGGAGCTTTGTCTACTGGAAGCTGAAGAACGAGGAAGAAAGGCTGGCCTCGGGATGGACGTATGAGCCTGCTTGTTTCTGCGAGAAAAATCCTGCCGCGAGGTTGCTCGATCAGGAGGAAGCGGTGCAGGGCAGGGCCGGAGCGAGAAAGGCCTCGTCCATCCTCGGCGCACCAAGGCCGGCGTGAAAAATAACCATTACGTACCGCGGGCATATAGAGAGGGAGAAAAAGAAACCGGAGGGCCAGGCGAGTCCATTCCTCTGATTTATTTCTAACCGCCGCCTCTTCATTTTGTAGGGGCGGTTTTTTCTTACAGCCCATCAGATTATAAGGAGATATTCATTTTGACGTTTTTTCGCGCGACCATCAACAGATACCTGCGGCCCTTTTGGCTGCGCCTCCTCAGAAAAACGCCGGAGTACAAATACATCCACGACGAGTCACCTCTCCGATCGGAGTTGGTCAGCGCCTCACAGATGGAACGGTATGGAAAGACGCTTGCCGCAGCACACACGTTGAGCACAGACCATACGCCCGAACAACTGCTGGCGCGGCTCAGTGAAAATGAAAACGTCCTCCACGATGTTCGCAACCTGCTTACAGAGGCCATCAAAGGAAATCGGCGGATTACACCCGCGGGCGAATGGCTCCTTGACAACTTCTACCTCGTCGAGGAACAGATTCGCGTGGCCAAAAGACACTTGCCAAAGGGATACAGTAGAGGGTTGCCCCGCTTGGAAAAAGGTCCGTCAAGGGGTCTTCCGCGGGTGTACGATATTGCCCTGGAAACGATCTCCCATGGCGACGGTAGGGTGGATCCGGAAAGGCTCAGCTGTTTCGTCATCGCTTATCAGACGGTCACGGTTCTAAAGCTGGGGGAATTGTGGGCCATCCCCATCATGCTCCGCCTCGCCCTGATTGAAAATCTCCGACGCATTGCCACACGGATTGCTGCCGACAGGACCCATCGGAATTATGCCGATTATTGGGCGGACCGGATTACGGAGACCGTCGAACGGGATCGGAAGGCTTTGATTCTGGTCATTGCCGACATGGCGCGTTCCAATCCTCCCCTGGTCAGTTCCTTTGTTGCAGAGCTTACACGCCGCCTGGCGGGTCATGGACACGCTCTCGCATTGCCCCTCACATGGATCGAGCAGCAGCTCTCCGGAACAAATCAGACGATTGAACAGTTGGTGCAGTCGGAAAACCAGCAACAAGCGGCAGATCAGCTTTCTATCAGCAACAGTATCGGTAGCCTCCGTTTCCTGAGCGCCATGGATTGGCGCAAATTTGTCGAGACCATGAGTACGGTCGAACAGACCCTCCGCGAGGACCCAGCCGGTGTGTATGGCAAAATGGATTTCGCTGCACGGGATCAATACCGGCACGTTGTGGAGAAGATCGCGAAGCGCAGTTCCCTTACCGAGAACGAGGTGGCACGGACCGCAATCCGCCTTGCTGTGCAGGCTGAAGGCGGTGAAAAGAGCGACTATGGGGGAAAGCATGTCGGTTTTTATCTCATGGACAAGGGCTTGTCACAGATCGAATACCTTGCCGGCGTGCGTTCATCCTTCATGGAAGCGGTGCAAAAAATCATTCAACGCTTTCCTTTGTCCTTCTATCTGGGAACCATCGGAATCCTCAGCGCTATTTTCACGGGTTGCCTGCTTGCCGAGGCCTATGCCAGCGGAATAAGCGGCCCCTGGATCTGGCTGGTCGGCATGGTCTCGCTCATGGGGGTCAGCCAGTTGGCAATAGCGTTGGTGAACTTGCTGACGACGCACCTTGTGGCGCCCCGGCTCCTGCCCCGCATGGACTTCTCCAAAGGGATTCCCCGGGAATCATCGACGCTGGTCGTGGTCCCTACGATGCTCACCGGCACGGAAAACATCGAGCATCTGATGGAGGCGCTGGAAGTCAAATTTCTTGCCAATAGAGACGAAAATCTGCATTTTGCCCTGCTCACGGATTTTAGAGACGCCGTTCGGGAATCGCTGCCTGGCGATGGTCCGCTGCTTCTGCTTGCCCGGCAAAAAGTGGAAGCGCTGAACCATAAATACCGAACATCAAAGAACGACCCTTTTTTCCTTTTCCATCGTCCACGCCGTTTCAATCCCTTTGACCAGATATGGATGGGGTACGAACGTAAACGGGGGAAACTTGCCGAGCTGAATGATTTTCTCCGCGGCGGATCAAGAGAATATTTTTCTCTCATCGTCGGCAATACGGACGGATTGGGAGAGGTAAGATACATCATTACCTTGGACACGGACACGCAGCTCCCCCGTGACGCGGCGAGACAACTTGTGGGGGTCATGGCACACCCGCTGAACCGCCCGCAATACGATGAGAACCATCAGCGTATCGGCGCCGGGTACGGTATCCTTCAACCACGGGTGGCGGTGAGCCTGACCGGAGCAAACAAGTCACGGTATGCCCGCATGTGGGGGAGGGATGCGGGCATCGATCCCTATACCCGCGTGGTCTCTGATGTGTACCAGGACCTCTTCGGAGAAGGCTCCTTCATCGGCAAGGGAATCTATGAAGTGGATGCCTTCGAGCAGGCCCTCAAGGGACGTTTCCCTGAGAACCGGATTTTAAGTCACGATCTCATCGAGGGCTGTTATGCGCGCTCAGGCTTGTTGAGCGATGTGCAGTTATATGAGGAGTACCCTGCTCGCTACAGCGCCGATGTGAGCCGCCGGCATCGTTGGATTCGTGGAGACTGGCAGCTTTTTCTATGGCTCCTGTCCGGGGCCGGGGCTCCCGGGACGGATGCACGTTTTCGGAAGCAAGGCCTCTCCTTGCTGTCTCGATGGAAGATTTTCGACAACCTCCGGCGCAGCCTCTCGCCTTTGGCGTTGATGCTCCTGCTTCTGATGGGTTGGATAGGGATGTCTTCCCCCTGGTTCTGGACCTTATCGGTCCTGGGGATCATCGTGATCCCCTCCTTGATTGCCTCTCTGATCGATCTGTTTCGGAAGCCGGCGGATGTTCTTCTCCATCGGCACATCCTTGCCGCTTTCCGCGAAACCGGCAGAGGCCTTGGCCAGATTGCCTTTACCTTCCTGTGTCTGCCCTACGAGGCATTTTTCAGTATGGACGCTGTTCTGCGCACCCTCTGGCGAATGCTGGTTGCAAACAAGCGGCTTCTCGAATGGAACCCTTCGGGCGACACCGACCTCACGATCCGGAAGGGCCTGACCGGCGCCATCCGTACCCTCTGGATCTCCCCGGTTGTTTCCGTTGCCGCGGCGACCTTTCTCGCATATTCGCAATCGGAGGCCTTGGTTCTTGCCCTGCCTGTCCTGGCCCTCTGGTTTGTTTCCCCCGTCGTCACGTGGTGGGTCAGTGAGCCCCTTCTTCGTCGGGAAGCGATGCTCCGTTCCGATCAGATCCGTTTTCTGAGAAAGGTTTCCCGAAAGACCTGGGGTTACTTCGAGACCTTCGTCGGCCCGGAGGATCACTGGCTTCCGCCTGACAACTATCAGGAACATCCCCTGGCCAAGGTGGCCCATCGTACGTCGCCGACCAATATGGGGCTGGCCCTCCTTGCCAATTTGGCCGCCTGGGATTTCGGCTACATCTCCCAAGGCCGACTCATCGAGCGGACGGCCAGCACCTTTCGCACGATGGAAGCGATGGAGCGATACCGGGGACACTTCTACAACTGGTATGACACGGAGTCAATGAAACCGCTGCTGCCCATGTATGTTTCGACGGTGGACAGTGGAAATCTTTCCGCCCATCTCCTGACATTGCGAGCGGGGATGGCGGCCCTCCCTGATGGGAAAATCACGGGCGCGAAGGTATTTGAAGGGCTTCGCGATACGTCGGAGATTCTCCGGGACAGTATCGGGCAAAGCGTTCCGGCTCGGCTCATGCAGATGCAGGACGAGCTGTCGTCTTTTTGCGCTTCCCCGCCAGGCTCATGCGAGGCGGCATGGGAAGGCCTGAACAGAATCGGCGCGTCTGCCCTGGAGGTGATTCGTGGTTTGAACACCGACCCTGAAAGCCAGGCCGCAGGGTGGGCGCAGGCCTTAAGCGACCAATGCCAAGACGCCCTCGACGATCTGGCCTTTCTTGCCCCATGGATCGTACTCCCTTTCTCCTCCAAGGCGCTTGGCGACTTTCCGACTTCCGGCGAGATACCGGAGTTACGCAAATTAGCCGATCTTGACCAGGTGTTCCGGTCGAAAGAGACCGGACAGCATGCCGGAACGCCGCAGGAGCGGGAGCAACTGGATGCCCTCCGCAGGGCCATCGAGGAGGCAAGCCGCCGGGCCAGGGTGAGAATCTCGGCTATCGAGGGTCTTGCATCGCAAGCCGGCGAACTTGCCCGTATCAACTACGACTTCCTCTATGACGGGGAGCGCCATCTGCTCGCAATCGGCCACAACATCAGTGAAAACCGGCGGGATGCGAGCTACTACGATTTACTGGCATCGGAGGCGCGACTCGCAATCTTTGTGGCTATTGCCCAAGGGAAAGTGCCTCAGGAGGGCTGGTTCGCACTGGGGCGTCTCCTGACAAGCGTTGCCGGTAAACCGATCCTCCTTTCCTGGAGCGGATCCATGTTCGAATACCTCATGCCCCTCCTCGTCATGCCCACCTATGGGCAGACACTCCTCGACGAGACCTGTAAAGCGGCTGTGGCAAGACAGATCGATTACGGGAAAAAGCGCGGGGTGCCTTGGGGTATTTCGGAATCCGGTTATCACATGATCGACGGTCATCTCAATTACCAGTATGGCGCCTTTGGAGTGCCCGGTCTCGGGCTTAAACGCGGGCTCGCCGGGGATCTGGTCGTTGCCCCCTATGCCTCAGCCCTGGCGCTCATGGTGGCGCCGGAAGCGGCCTGTCGGAATCTCGAGGTGCTCGCCGCCCAGGGCCTTGAGGGGGAATATGGTTTTTATGAAGCCATCGACTACACCCCGTCCCATCTGTTCCACGGGCAAACACGAGCCGTGGTGCGTTCCTTCATGGCCCACCATCAGGGAATGAGCCTTCTTTCCCTGGCATTCCTGCTTCTCGGGCGTCCCATGCAGAAACGATTCGAGGCGGAGCCTTCGTTTCAGGCCGTTCTGCTTTTGCTTCAGGAGCGCATACCAAAGGCCACGGCGTTCTATTCGCACACAACCGAACTTGCCGAGGAGGAGCCGACATCCTCCTATGATACAGAAGAGGCGCCGATACGCGTCTACACGAATCCCGATACACCCGTTCCGGAAGTGCAACTCCTGTCGAACGGCAGATATCATGTAATGATCACAAGCGCGGGCGGCGGTTACAGCCGCTGGAAAGATCTGGCGGTGACAAGGTGGCGTGAAGACAGCACCTGCGACAACTGGGGATCCTTCTGCTATATCCGGGACCTCGCCACCGGCATCTTTTGGTCAACGGCATATCAACCTACATGCAAGGCTTCACCATTCTACGAGGCGACCTTCTCGGAAGGACGGGCAGAGTTTACCCGCCGGGATGAGGACTTCGACACCCATACGGAGATAGCGGTTTCTCCTGAGGATGACATCGAACTGCGCCGGGTCACCATCACCAACCGGGCGCAAAAACGTCGAGTGATCGAGGTGACCGGTTATGCGGAAGTGGTTTTGACACAGCCCGCCCAGGATGACCTGCACCCGGCCTTCAGCAATCTCTTTGTCCAGACCGAGATCCTCCGCGACCAGCAGGCCATTCTGTGCACGCGCCGTCCCCGCTCCCTTGAAGAAACGTCGCCCTGGATGTTCCATCTTATGGCGGTGCACGGGGCCGAAACCGGAGATGTTTCCTGTGAGACGGACCGGATGCGCTTTATCGGCCGCGGGAACACCCTCGCCGACCCGCAGGCAATGAGGGAGTCATCCGGACTCTCCAATGGGGAGGGATCCGTACTCGATCCGATTGTCGCAATCCGCTATCCCATCACCCTCGACCCGGACCAATCGGTAACCATCATTTTTGTCACCGGTATCACGGAAAGCCGTAACGCCTGCATGGACCTGATCGGAAAATACCGCGATCGACATCTTGCCGATCGCGTCTTCGATCTGGCGTGGACCCATTGCCAGGTGCTGCTTCGGCAAATCAATGCCTCGGAAGCCGATGCGCAGCTCTATGGTCGCCTTGCCGCCCATGTCGTCTACGCGAATGCGTCGCTGCGTGCAGACTCCGGGTCTCTCAGCAAGAACCGTCGCGGCCAGTCCGGCCTCTGGGGCTACTCGATTTCCGGTGATCTCCCCATCGTCCTATTGCAGATTGGGCAACCAGCCAACATCAACCTGGCAAGGCAACTCGTTCAAGCCCACGAATACTGGCGTCTCAAAGGACTGGCGGTGGATTTGGTCATCTGGAACGAAGAACATGCCGGTTACCGCCAGATTCTTCACGAACAGATCATGGGACTCATCGCCGCCGGGACGGAAGCCAACGTGACCGATCGGCCGGGCGGCATTTTCGTAAGACCCTCTGTCCAGATATCGGAGGAGGACCGCGTCCTGTTACAAGCGGTAGCCCGTGTTATCATCACGGACCGTCGGGGAACGCTTGCGGAGCAGATCCGCGAGCGGAAGGTTCCGGACGGGATGTTGCCGCCTCCCCTGCCGCTTCGAAGTGCGCGGTCGATATCCCGGCAATCGCGGCGGAACCTCGCCAGGATCTGATGTTTGGGAACGGGTTGGGGGGGTTCACACCGGATGGCAGAGAATACATCATTTCCACTGCCCGCGGGCAGGTGACACCCGCACCGTGGGTAAATGTGCTGGCGAACCCGTTTTTCGGGACCGTTGTCTCGGAGAACGGCTCCGCCTACACCTGGTCCGAGAATGCCCATGAGTATCGCCTCACCCCCTGGTACAACGATCCTGTCTGTGATGCAAGCGGGGAAGCCTTTTATGTCCGTGACGAGGAACGAGGCCATGTCTGGTCCCCCATGCCGCTCCCCAGGCGCGGAGCCTCGCCGTACGTTACCCGCCACGGATTCGGCTACAGCGTCTTCGAGCATACGGAACACGGCATCGGCACGGAGGTATGGGTGTATGTGGCCCTGGACGCCGCAGTCAAGTTTGCGGTGATGAAGGTACGGAACCTCTCAGGTCTGGCACGACGACTTTCTGTTACGGCATATGCGGAATGGGTGCTGGGAGATTTGCGTCCAAAAACTGCCATGCACATTGTTACCGAGATCAACCATCAAAGCGGCGCCATTTTTGCCCGGAACCCTTACAATGCAGAATTTGGCAGCAGAACAGCCTTCTTGAACGTGGACGACGCCACCCGGACCCTGAGCGGCGACCGGGCGGAATTTCTTGGGCGCAATGGAACACTCACCTGCCCCGCTGCCCTGGAACGGACACGGCTCTCGGGCAGGGTGGGGGCTGGATTGGATCCCTGCGGAGCCATTCAGGTGTCCTTTGATCTGGCGGATGGAGAAGAACGTGAAATCGTTTTCACCTTGGGCGCAGGCCAGGATACAGAAGACGCTGAAAACCTGGCACGCCGCTTCCGCGGACCGGCTGCGGCCCGTGAGGCCCTGGAAGCCGTATGGCAGTACTGGAATCAAACCCTCGGCACCGTTCAGGTGGAGACACCCGATCCGTCCATCAACATTCTGGCCAACGGCTGGCTATTGTACCAGACCCTGGTTTGCCGCTTTTGGGGACGAAGCGGTTACTACCAGTCCGGAGGGGCCTTTGGCTTCCGCGACCAGTTGCAGGACGGAATGGCCCTCCTCCATGCCGTGCCACAACTCGTGCGAGAGCACCTCCTTCTCAGCGCGTCGCGTCAATTCACTGAAGGGGATGTCCAGCACTGGTGGCATCCAATCTCGGGCCGGGGCGTACGTACCCACTGCTCCGACGATTTTCTCTGGCTGCCTCTGGCTGTGTGCCGCTATATCCTGACCACGGGGGACACGGCCGTGCTGGACGAGCCCGTTCCCTTCCTGAAGGGGCGTCTGTTACATGCCGAAGAAGACTCCTATTATGATCTCCCCGGCAGCTCTGGGGAAAAGACCAGTCTCTACGACCACTGTGTACGGGCTATCACAAGAGGACTACGCTTCGGCACGCATGGACTCCCGCTCATCGGTTCCGGCGATTGGAACGACGGCATGAACAGGGTCGGTAAAGACGGCAAAGGAGAAAGCGTCTGGCTCGCCTTTTTCTTCTATGACGTCCTCATGAGGTTCACTGCCATCGCGCGCCTACACGGAGATCTGCCCTTTGCCGAACATTGTGTGGCCGAGGCGGAAAAACTCCGCCGGAATACCGAGGCGCACGGTTGGGATGGTGCGTGGTATCTCAGGGCCTTCTTCGATGACGGTACGCCACTCGGTTCAGCGGGCAACGTTGAATGTAAGATCGATTCCATTGCACAAAGCTGGTCGGTCCTGTCCGGGGCCGGGAGCGCAACGCGCGCATCTATGGCCATGGATGCCGTGGACAAGTTCCTGGTTCGCAGGGACCATGCGCTGGTCCAACTTCTCGATCCACCCTTCGACAAGTCGGACGCAAATCCCGGATACATCAAAGGCTATGTACCAGGCGTTCGGGAAAACGGGGGCCAGTACACCCATGGGGCCATCTGGGCTGCCATGGCCTTCGCTGCTATGGGAGACAAACGGGCGTGGGAACTCCTGTCCATCATCAATCCTGTGAACCATGGAGGATCCGCCGAAGGCATGGAAACGTATAAAGTGGAGCCCTATGTGGTTGCCGCGGACGTCTATGCCGTCCCGCCCCATACGGGCCGCGGCGGCTGGACATGGTACACCGGGGCAGCCGGATGGATGTACCGGCTGATCGTGGAATCACTCCTGGGGATGAGACTCGAAGGCGACAAGCTGCATATCCTTCCCTGTCTCCCCGTCGATTGGGAGGGCTTCACGGTGCATTACCGTTACCGGGCAACCTTCTACCATATAAAAATCGTGCGGTCGAATGCCGTCAAAGACGAAAGGACCGTGATCGATGGAGGGATATTGCGACAGGGGCAGGTGATTCCCCTCGTGGACGATCATCGGGAACATTTCGTAGATGTGGTCTGGAATTGACGAATGCTCGAATTCGACGGATTTTCCGTCCGCACACAGATGGGCGGACGACGAGGTGTCCCGTCCCTTCAAGCATTGCAGGAAAGATGCGCCCGGGATCGATCCGGATGACGCGATCACAGAAACGGCAATCGGCCACCATACACAACGTCTGATTTTTCTTCCGGCGGCTGGCTATTCGACGACCAGCCTCACAGACCGAAATTCTGGGCAGGAAAGCAAACAGAATTGTCACCGATTGCGTTTCTCTATCATCAAGGTTTTCGGAGGAACGTATTTTGCGACAAAACGACGGTGGTTACGTGCAGGGCGCACGAATTGTCCCTGATGAGGCGAGGGTCAATAGGGGCGTCCTTTTCGGGGGTGTGGCCTGGATAAACGAAGGCCCCTGAACCGCGGGGGGGATGCGGTCAGGGGCCGAAGGACAGATCAGAATAAGGCGGTTTGTCCGTTAGAAGAGCTTCCGTTTGGTCCAGGCCTCCTGGTAGAGCCTGCCAATGGTGGTCACGATGGCCAGGAAGAACAGGCCGAACATGAAATTCGGGGCCGTGCCCAGCCATTGGTCCAGCAGATAGCCCAGATACAGGAACAGGAGGGAGGCCACCACGATCACGAAGCCCCAGGCGGAGAGCATCAGGATCGCTCCGAAGTGATGCATTTGCTGGAGGTTGTTGCCGGGTTGGATCGTTTGGGTGGTCATGGTTCGTTCCTCCTTTCTTTTCGATCTTCCGGGGCGGCCCCAGGGACCGCCCCTTCTTTATTGTCTCTTCAGCTCACCAGGGTCTTGACCGCGTCGATGACGGGGTTCGTGAACAGGGCCATGAGCACCGTGTAGAGGGCAAAGGCGCCGACGGCCTCGTTGGTGTACATCTTCTCGTATTTGTGCTTCATGGAGATGATGATGAGCCCTCCCACGATCAGGGCGCCCAACTGGAAGTAGGGGAAGCTGCCTGCGCCGGCTGCGGCGAATTCCGCGAAGCTGAAGGTTGCCGTCATCAAAACCACCGCCGCCGTCACTGCCATTGTTCCGATTGTCTTTTTCATGATCCGTCTCCTTCTATGTCGAGGTTTTTGTTTTTGTTCTTTGTCTTGCTCTATGCGGGAATCGTGCCAGGAGTGACCAACGGTTGCAATATAGCATATAAGTCATTGCATTGTTTCGGATTAGTTTTGGTGACCCCTTTCCGGGGGATGCCCCGGGGAGGGGCTCCGCCGGGCTGGTTTGCACGGACTGTTCAATGGCGTTGCATGGAACTTGGAGAGGGGCTAGACGTATCGGAAAGTTTCGTCGATAAAATTGCTTTTTTGTGGCCTTCCGGCAGTCCGCATCCGCCGCCCCCTGGCCGAGATCTCCCTGCGATGCAAGGCATATCCATTTTTTGAAACTTCCAAGAAATAGGGGCACTGTCCCAAATTATTCGGGTGAAAGAGCCGGGCGGAGAGCGCAGCACGAGTTATGCCTTGGCAGCGCCCTGAAATAGTAAATCGTAGAGAAAGAATCCCGGCATGATCGATAAATAACGTGCGAGCAAAAAGTCATCATTCTGACCCAGGTGATGGAACGCGGCAAGGCATTTTTAGCTGGGGGTTGGGAAGTAAATTGAAAACGAGCTGAAGGTGGACAACATCAAGAAATGTAA
>Ga0351860_1063_pt1 | contig 21343 bp, 15 predicted proteins | sample BONcelHFGM3001F8_FD_206791 | JGI IMG/M metagenome (GOLD analysis project Ga0351860, IMG submission 206791) | Enriched cells from coal bed in the Powder River Basin, Montana, United States - BONCAT cells FGM rep2 HSBNCT.FGM.300.1.F8 ...
CATACTTTTATTTACAGATGAAGCATGGGATAGTTATGAAAATATTCTTCTTCGTTTTAAGTCAGTAAGGGAAGGCAACAGCGGCAATCCTTTACCTTACTATTATGAAGCCGTATTTGAACTGCTTCACGGCAGTCTGAGAAACAGTCTTTCTTTAATCAGAAAGTCTCTGGAACTGGATAAATCAAATGGAATGTTCTTAAACTTTAAAGGAATAATTCTAACTGATCTGAAGAAATATGATGAAGCTTTAAAGGCTTTTCAGGAAGCACTTAATTTTGATAAAGAAAACATGGAATATCTCAGAAATTATGCTGCTTCTCTTTATTATAACGGAAGAGGACAGGAAGCATGTGACGAATTCAGTAAGCTTCTGGATTTATTCCCGGAAGATCCCGATTTAAAGATAGATCTCTCTGTAGCCATGACAGGGATAAAAAAGTTTGACAGAGCCAGATATTTACTCGAGGAAGTTCTGAAGACTAATCCAATGTCCATCAGAGCAAACCTCTATATGGGAGAAATGCTGTCAGGTACAGGAACATTCGTACCTTCTTTTCATTCTTTTTCACAGACTCATGATAAAGAAAGTGCTTTGAAATATTTGCAGAAAGCCTCTTCACTTGCACCTCATGTCCCGAGAGTTATTGAAAGTCTCTGTGAAGCTTCTCATAATAAAATTCCTTTATCATCATATTTAATCAGGGATATAGAAAAAAATGAAAGAGAACTTTTTTATCCTGAAGCAGGAGAGATAACAAATCTCAAAGGTACAGGAGGAAAAATAACAGGTGTGAGTTTTTCCGGAGAAAATCTTGCCATATCCTGCAGTACAGACAGTTTACTTGAATTATGGGATCTGAGGGATGGGAGATCTATAAAGAAGTTTTCCGAAGAATCTTCTTACATGAAATTTGAGGCCCTTGATGTAGCAGTATCTTCCGGTTATATAGCCTCTGCTCACAGTGATGGTTCCGTAAAATTATGGTATAAAAAAACAGGAGATTTTATAAGGTCTTTATATGGACACACAAATATAGTAAGAAGTATTCACTTTTCGCCTGACGGAACATTACTTGCTTCCTCCGGTGCAGATGAAACAGTAAATATATGGGATGTTGAGAGTGGAAAATCTTTAATTACTGCAGGTAAAAATACGGGAATTATCTACTGTGTCAGATTTTCTCCTGATGGAACATATGTGGCTACAGGAACTCAGAAAAATTCTCTCCAACTATGGAATGTAAAGTCAGGTGATTGCGCCAAACAGTTCTACGGACACAATGGACCTGTCCTGAATATAGCTTTCAGCCCTGATGGAACATATATAGTCTCAGGTAGTGAAGATAAAACATTGAAATTATGGGATATTAATAAAGAACTATGTGTAAAGACTTTTTGTGGCCATGACAGTTCCGTAGAGAGTGTGGATTTTTCTCCTCATGGATTATATATAGCATCAGGGTGCAGTAATGGCTGTGTAAAACTCTGGGATGTTTCAACTGGTTACTCTATCAGAACTATTTCTGAGCACACTTCCTCTGTTACATCTATAAAATTTTCTCCATCAGGACGTAATCTGCTTACTGCAAGCAGGGATAAAACACTGAGATATATGTCTTTACCTTTTAAAGGTGATAAAATTTACAGCAGTACATACAGGAGAGAATATTTAATAGTAAAACCAAGAACTGTAGAGGAAAGTTTTCAGGATGTGGAAGCTTTTGAAAAACTCATGTCCGAGGGAGAAAAAAAAGTCGGAGCAGGTGAGTGGAAAGAAGGTCATGATCTGTTCAGAAAGGCTCTGGATATACAGGGGTTTTCCAAAGATGGAAGGGCTTTATCTGCCATTTATAAATCAGGAGAAGGAGGTACCAGAGAAGGTGTCAGAAGTTTATGGCTTTTTAAAACTTTTTCCGATTCTCCGGGAGGAGTAAGAACTATTGACATATCTGATAATAACCTTATTGTTTATGGAGGATCTGATAAAACCATAAGGGTTAAAAAACTTGAGACAGGGGAGACTTTAAAGAATTTTTCAGACAGTGGAGAAATATTTAAGGTCAAAATTTCCAGAGAAGGGAAATTTATTCTCTCAGGTGAAGATAAAAAATTCAAATTTCGAGATCTGCCAACAGGTAAATCTTTGAAAATTCTTTCGGAAAATCTGGATTTTAAGAGTTTGAATATTTTCCCCGGATCTTTTTATGCAGTAACAGGGGGAGGCATGACTGACAGTACAGTAAAGATATGGAATATAGAAAGCGGAGAATGTTTAAGAACTATTAAAGGTCATTCATCAGCTGTGGAAACTGTAGTCTTATCGAAAGATGGCCGTTTTTTATTATCAGGGAGTGATGATAAGACTTTAAAACTATGGGATGTGGAAAGCGGAAAATGTACCGGAAATTTTATGGGACATACCCTTTCTGTTACATGTTCTGATATATCTCCTGATAATAAAATGATTCTATCCTCTTCTCAGGACAGAACTGTAAGGATCTGGGATGTGAAAAGTGAGAAGTGTCTTAAAATACTGAAGGAACATAGAGGTGAAGTTACTTCTGTTGCGTTTTCTTCTGATGGAAATTTTATAGTATCAGGAAGTGCAGATAATACTGTAAGACTCTGGAATGGTAACGGAGAGTGTCTCAGGATTTTAGAAGGCTATAGTTCTACTGTTACAGATGTGAAATTCTCGTCAGATGGTAGATATATTATTACTGGGAGTATGGACGGAACTGTGAAAATCTGGGAAATTGACTGGAACTGGAACTTCTCAAAAGAAAGAGTCTTAGAAAACAATGAGACTGTTTTTATGAAAGAGGAACTGGTTATTGAAGCAAAAGAAGAACTTTTGCCTGATTCTACGACATTTCTGAAAGATGTAAAAAAACAGCAAAATATTTCCACTGTAATAGGAGCAGCTGTTATTGTGTTAATAATAATATTCCTGGCTTTTATACCTTCCTGTATAAGAGATTCTAAAAAAGGAAAAGCCAGATTTCTTATGAAAAAACTTTATGAACAGAAATTTGAACCTGATTTCGCACGATGGAATATGAATGCAAAACTGCTTCTGGATCTCGGTGAACCGGGAATTGATGTGATTATAGATGAAGGTCTGAGTTCTTCAAAGGGTATGGCTCAAATGAATGCTTTGAAACTTATGGAAATGTTTAAAAATAAAGACTATGTCAGGGAAAAAGCAAAAAAACAGTTAATAAAACTTCTTTCTGACAGTGATCCTTCTGTAAGAGGTGAAGCAGCAAGACTTATAGGAAAATATGGTCTTGTTGAAGCCTTACCTTCTCTTAAAGAAGCTATGGATTTTGAGAATACTGAGAGATGGTCCAATGTGGAGATGGAGTTGATTGAAACTAAAAAAATAGAGATCCCTACAGGAGGAAAAACCTATAGTAATAAGACAGTTTACTACGAATGTACTTCCTGTCATGGGCAAATGGAGTATAAACCTGATAGTATCTGTGCAGAAGCCAGATTAAAACCATGGGACTATACAAGGAATACAATGAAAAGGGCAATTGAAATGCTTCAGTGACCAGTGACCAGTGACCAGTGACCAGTGGTCACTGAACACTGGTCACTGATTACTGATCACTGTTATGTAAATCTATGTTTTGATGCAGAGGAGCTGCTTGCTGCATCAGGAATACCCATAGAACGGCGAATCCCTGACTGAGGTGTGGCAGTAATAGTAGTTCCTGATGATGTTTCAATTGATACTCCTTTGGACTGGATTTTACATTCACTTACTGACTGAAATATACATTCATAAAAAGCTGCCACCTGTTTTTTAGAAAGATATTCTTCAGATAATTTACCTGTATTGAGCCAGGCCACTGTAATATCTCTGGCAATTTCTTTATCAATTGAGGACATGTAAAATTACCTCCTTATAAAAGTCGTAACCCGTAACGCGTAACGCGTGACAGGTGTTTTGTTTACTAATTGTTGTGACTGAACTCAGTTCTCTGCCACTTATATATTATACACTTATTTTTACCATCAGGACAATAGTTCTTAAGGAATCGAATTTAATTAATAGTCTCCTTCCTCGCGTCACGCGTCACGATTTATTCTTTCCCCACATTTTCAATTCTTCCTTCAATTTCACTTGAAACAGGACTGTTTTCCTGAAAATATTTTATAATAGCATCTCTTATAGGCATTATATTTTGAGGATTTTCACCTTTTTTAAAGCTTTCATAGCCATCTCCTCCTGTGGCCAGGAAATCTGCAGTAGAAACCCTGTAGGTTTTTTCATCTTCAAGAGGTTTATTATTTACCAGTATTTCTACTATTTTTTCCTTATCAGGTTTTGATAAATCATATTTAATCGTTAAACCTGAAACCTGAAGTATTGCATGGGAACCGGTAAAGGTCGTTTCAATTATTTCTTTTATGTATTTTCCTTTAAGATCCATACTGATAAGCATATTTTCAAAAGGATAAACTCCATAAATTTTTTCTATCGTAACCTGTCCTTTTGGTATATTTTCTCTCAATCCTCCTGTATTAATAATGGCAATATCTGATTTACCGGCAAGTCTCATAATATCTGCTACAAGATTGCCAAGGTTACATTCTTTTATGTTGGATTTAGTGAGATCTACAGAAGCTTCTCCTACAATTTGCTCCCCGAAACTTTCATATTTTTCTTTGTATTTATCCAGTAATTTTTTTACCTCCAGGTCCGGTTCTATCTGGCTGTTCAGAATTTTTATAAGTTCACCATTATAACTGACTATTTTTTTCTGTTCTTTATCTACCTCCAGTTCGAGTTTTCCAAGATATGCCAGGTAATTACCTGCCTGAATAATAATGGTATTGTTTTTCATTACAGGTTTTTCAATAGCTTTATGGCTGTGAGCTCCTACAATGACATCTATGTCAGATATTTTTTCTGAGAGCTTTAAATCTTCTCTGTAACCAAGATGAGAAATTACAATTATCAAATCTGCTTTATGTATTTCTTTTAACACAGGTATATAACATTTAAGAGTTTCTTCTGCTGATAAAAAATAATATTTTTCCTTTGAGCATTCAGGGCTTAATACTGTTGTATCAGTACAGGCAATTCCTATAATCCCAATTCTGATACCATTTATGTCTTTTAAAATATATGGTTTTACACAGGGAATAAAATTACCATCCTGTCTTTTTATTACATTGGCAGCAAGCATTGGAAATCTGGCTGTATTTATCATAGCTAAGAGTTTTTCTTCTCCCCAGTCAAAATCGTGATTTCCCAGGGTTGAACAATCATATCCCAGGTTATTCATCAATTCTATTACAGGTATTCCATAGGCAAGATTGGAATAAAGACTCCCCTGGGCAATATCTCCACCGTCTAAAAGTAATGCTCCCGGATTTTTAGCTCTTTCTTCCTTGATTAAAGTACTCAGATATTCAAAACCTCCTATTTTTTCAGATCCGGGGGCTATTCTGGAATCTTCATAGGGGTTCATATGGCCATGTATATCATTTGTGTGCAACAGGACGATTTTTACTGTTTCTTCTCCGAAAACAAAGTTCACACTTATTAACATGAATAACATTACAAAGAGAACAGGAATTTTAATTTTTACCATTAATAAAGACACCTCTTTTTTTAAATCGTAACGCGTAACGCGAGGATAATTATGAATTAAACTATAATATATTATTTCCCATTTTTTATATAAATCCTTTTAAGAGTAAAAACTTTTCTTGTATAATATTTCATGCTATAATTTTATTATATGTTATTAGACAGAGAAGTAACTCTTATTATAAAATATATAGTTGAAAAGTTTCATTATGAAAAAATAGTTTTAACCGGTTTACCTCTTAAAAATAAAGATTTATCTATACTCTTCAGACTGTTCTTTAGAAATCTCCCTGTAAAAAGAAATGAAGTAGAAGCAGTAATTGGAAAAGATTTTCTTGCTATATTTCTAAAAAAAGGCATATTCAGATATGATGAGGATTTTTTTTATTCTCTTATAAAAATAAGTGTCTGCGGGGATTTTTATTTTATCTCTACGTCAATACCTTTTTATAAGGATTTTAACAGCAGGGTATATATAGGATCTGATTCCTATCTTCTCTCAGAGGATATAAAAAGACTTTTTTCCATCAGTTATTATGAGAAAGGACTTGATTTATGCTGTGGTTCCGGTATACAGGCCATCACGTTAAGCAATTTTTGTTCATCTGTAACAGGATCTGACATAAATCCTCAGGCCATAGTTTTTGCTACAAATAACAGTCTCCTTAACAGCAGGGAAAATGTGAAATTCACTCTGTCAGATCTCTATAAAAATGTTGAAGATAAATACGATATAATAGTATCCAACCCTCCTTTCGGTTTTTTTCCTGATAGTTTGAAATCGTGGCTTCCCGGTTTCGGCGGAGACCTTGGCATAGAAATACCTTTAAAAATTATAGAAGGTTTTCACGATTATCTCTCTTACGGAGGAAAGGGATTCATCTGTCTTTCTTCACCTGTTATAGACGGAAAAGAACCTTTTCTTGAAAAACTTAAAGACCTGTTTTACGGCAAAAAATTTTCTATAAAAGCAAGAATAATAGAAGAATCCATATGTCCTGATATGATAGATTTTCATAAAGAAAAAAAGATAAAATATTTTAAATATTATCATATAGTTTTTGAAAAGGGCGAGAAATCTTCGTTCATAGTAGAGAGATTTCCTTTAAGGAATAAAATTTATTCCTGTTATAATATTTCAATCGGTAAATTAATGAATTATTATAATAAATACAAACAGAAAAAAGAGATTATTCTCTGTGAAAAATTTTTATCAGACGCGAAGATTGCTATATCTCATGGAAATCTAATAAAAGCAAAAAAGACATTAAAAAAAATATTAACTCTTAATCCCTATGATATTGAAGCCCATGTGACACTTGGTGATATATATCTTAAAGAGGGATATTCAGATATGGCAGAAGAGTATTTTGAAGATTCCCTGAAGCTATGCCCTGACATGATATTACCTTACTGCCGGCTTGGCTGTATTTATATAAAGAAAAACAGAGAGAAAGCCAGAGAATTTCTGGGGAAAGCTCTTTCTCTGGCTGAAGAACAACATGATGAAGAAATGAAGGAGGAGATAAAGAAACTTCTTTCGGGATTGTCATATATATGAGCAAAAATCACATGCGTTTTTAAAAATCCGGATTAAGTATATCCATAGTGTCTTCTTTTATACCCATAGCGTATATCTTATTATTCGATAAGAATTTAAGGTTTTCTTCTCTAAAATAAAGAGTTGAAAATATTGGTATTATTTCATATCCTGTATATTCGGGAAAATAATCAAAGAATTTTTTATCTTTAATTAATGAAACAAAATTTTCCATATAATCCTGCTTTGGAGCTGCCTTTGTTTCATTCAAAATTATCTTATTATTATCATAAACCGATACAACGTCAAATTCTCTGGGATATCCGGTTTTAGTATTCTTAACGGTAATACGGATAATAAATCTTATGGGGTCTTTGCAGTTAAAGTGTTTTTCTCCGATAGTAGTAATGTTGGGAATGACCATATCTTCAAGAATAGTTCCCCATTTATTACACAGATCTCCCCATTTTTTATTCATTTTTTCGCGGTCCTGTTGCATTTTTTTACAAAATGCTTTTAATTCTTTACTCAGATTGTCAGTTGTATTCTGAGTATGAGTTTTAAAATCCTTGATTTCTTTACTCAGATTGTCAGTTGTATTTTGAGTATGAGTTTTAAAATCCTTGATTTCTTTACTTAAATTTTCTATAGATAAATCAGTATGTCTTTTAAATTTTTCAGTATCATTTCTTATTTCATTTTTAAAATCTTTCATTTCACTGCTCAATTCCCGAATGTTAATCTGAGTCCGACTGACTTCAAAAGATAATCCCTGAACCATCAGTTGAGTTTTCATCATCATTTCTTCTAACTTATTAACTTTTTCTTCTACTTCCGGCATTTGTACCACCTCCGTAATTACATTATATCATAAAAAATTATTTAAACCACTATAAATTAAATACAGAGTTCTTTATTCACTGCATTAATATCATCACCTCTATTAATAAGTTTATTATCTTAGATCGTGTCTGAAAATACATGCTTTAAGGTAATATAACCGATGTTATTTGAGTCAGATAAAATAAATTTCTGAAATTTTTAAGTATTATTATTGATATTATTATAACAAATTTGTTATAATAATACATAGGTGGTTGAAAATGTTTGAAGTAAAATTTTATAGAGATGGACAAAACAATGAACCAATAGCGGATTACATAATAGATTTAAATAATAAAGCAAACTACAATAAAAGTGAGCGGATAAAATTAAAAAAGATATTGGAATATATATCTCTGCTGAAACAATATGGCACAAGAATAGGATTGCCATTTGTGAAACATATTGAGGGTGATATATGGGAATTACGACCATTAAAAGATCGGATATTTTTCTTTTACTGGCAGGATAAGACTTTTGTCTTATTGCATTATTTTATAAAAAAGACACAGAAAACTCCACAAAGAGAGATAGAACAGGCAAAAAGAAATTTAAAAGATTTTTTAGACAGGAGTGATAAAGAATGAAGCCTTATACGACTTTTGAAGAAATATGGAACAAATGTGATAGTTTAAGTCCTGCAGAGAAAGAAGAAATAAAATTAAAAGTTGACCTTATTGGAAAACTTATAGAGGCAAGAGAAGAAAGACATTTAACTCAACAGGAACTGGCTGAGATGTGTGGTGTGAAACAGCCGTTTATATCCAGATTGGAACGCGGAAATATTGATCCTCAATTAACTACTATGATAAAAGTATTAAAACCATTGGGATATAAATTGGCAGTTATAAGTGAATTTGAAGAAATTGTAAATAAAACTTTTGTTTAAAAAGTGCAAAATTAATTTGGTTCCAAGCTTCATTGTAGATAATATAAAAAAACCTCCTTATTTAAAACCCTGAAAAATGAGACGTGAAACCTTATAAAGTCTCACGTCTCACATCATTTTACCTTAAAATTTCACATAATCCTCATCTTCACTATCAGCACCTGAAAGCTTCATATCAAAACCTGCAGATGATGTTCCTCCATGATTTGACCCTTTCATAGTTTTATCATTAAGTGCCTTTCTGGTTGTTTTAGAAGTGCCAATCATTTTCTTTGAAGTCATACTGTTATCCAGTTTGAAAAATTCTATAATATCCTGCAGCTGCTGTGCCTGTGACGAAAGTTCCTCTGTAGTAGAGGCCATCTCTTCTGCCATAGAGGCATTCTGCTGTATTATCTGGTCTAACTGCTGTATTGCTTTATTTATCTGTTCTGCTCCTGTATTCTGTTCATTGCTGCCGGCACTTATTTCCTGAACCAGTTCTGCTGTTTTCTGAATATCAGGAACAATTCTTGTAAGCATCTGTCCTGCTTTTTCGGCTACTTCAACACTCGTAGAAGCAAGCTGACTTATTTCTTTTGCCGATTCCTGACTGCGTTCGGCAAGTTTACGAACCTCTGCAGCAACAACGGCAAAACCCTTGCCATGTTCACCTGCCCTTGCAGCTTCAATTGCTGCATTCAGGGCAAGCATATTTGTCTGACGGGCAATCTCTTCAATAATTGAGATTTTACCTGCAATTTCTTTCATTGCATCAACTGTTTCCGCTACTGCTTTACCGCCTTCTTTTGCATCTTCTGCAGATTTTGTGGCAATCTTTTCCGTCTGCCCGGCATTATCTGCATTCTGTTTTATATTTGCAGTCATTTCTTCCATTGAAGAAGAGGCTTCTTCAGCAGAAGCTGCCTGTTTACCTGCACCTTCGGAAATATTTTCCGCACTGGCACTTATTTCCACACTTCCTGTTGCCACATTGTCTGCAGCAGTTTTTACATTCATTACTACTTCCTGGAGATTTAGAACCATCTGTTTTAATGCCTGCATGAGTTTATCCTGTGACGAACGTTCCCTTGTATCTACCATAAGATTACCTTTTGCAATCTCTTCTGCCATAGAAGTAATATTATTCAGTGCACCTATAAGGACATTCAGATTGTTCTTAATCTCATTGAAGTCCCCTTTATACTCTGCTGTAATGATGGAAGGCATGTCTCCTTTACTGATACGGTCAACATATTCGGCAGATACATTGAGAGGCCCAATGACTGCATCGAGTGTTTCGTTAATTCCAACTATTATTGGCCTGAATTCGAAATTGATCTTTTCTGCATCACTTCTTGTGTCAAGCTTGCCTGCCAGTGCTGCGTCAACGAGACGTTTCGTTAAGCTAATATGAGCTTTGTACCGAGTTTCATTGTTTCTAAAATAAAAAAACCTCCTTATTTTTACTCTCTCTTTAGTCATTTCCCTGAAGCATTACCAGTTCTTCAGTAGAGAAAACCCTGTCAATATCAAGTATGATAATGAATTTTTCCTCCTTTTCCCCATGCCTTTGATGAATTCTGTTCTGTCTTTAGCTAAAACTTTATATATTCATTATCTTCAGCATCACCATCGCTTAAATTTATAGCCAGTTCTTTCCGTGGTGAAACAGCTTTTGTGGAAATTGCTTTTACATGTTTCTGTTCTTTTTTATGTGATGTTTTACCTGAAACAATCATCTTCTGTGACGGACTTCCCATCATATCCAGCCTGAAAAAAGCTATAATACTCTGAAGCTGCTGTGCCTGCGAGGAAAGTTCTTCCGAGGTAGATGCCATTTCTTCAGAAGCACCTGCATTCTGCTGAATAATCTGATCTAACTGCTGTATAGCTCTGTTAATCTGTTCCGCTCCTGTACTCTGCTCATTGCTGCCTGCACTTATTTCCTGAACTAAATCTGCAGTCTTCTGTATGGCAGGTACCATCTGTATGAGCATATTACCTGCTTTTTCTGCAACTTCAACACTGACAGTAGATAGATGACCTATTTCCTGTGCTGCTTTCTGACTTCTTTCTGCAAGGCTTCTTACCTCTGAGGCAACTACGGCAAAGCCCTTACCATGTTCACCTGCCCTTGCCGCTTCAATAGCGGCATTCAGTGCAAGCATATTTGTCTGTCTTGCTATTTCTTCTATTATGGAAATTCTTCCTGCTATTTCCTTCATAGCATTCACTGTTTCAGCTACTGCTTTTCCTCCTTCTTTTGCATCCAGAGCAGCTTTAACGGCAATCTTCTGGGTCTGTCCTGCATTATCTGCATTCTGCTTTATATTTGCAGACATTTCTTCCATAGAAGAAGAAACCTCTTCTGCAGAAGCAGCCTGTTCAGTTGATCCCTGTGAAAGCTGTTCAGAAGTAGAACTCATTTCTTCACTGCCTGTAGCTACATTGGCTGAAGCATTTTTTACATTTGTTACTACCTCTTTCAGATTTATAACCATCTGTTTTAGTGCTTCCATAAGTCTGTCCTGACCGGATCTTTCCTTTGGGTCTACCATTAAGTTACCTGATGCTATTTCACCTGCAATATCTGTAATATTATTGAGAGCATCAATAAGTAAATTTATATTGTTTTTTATTTCATTAAAGTCCCCTTTGTATTCAGTTCTTATCTTTTCAGGCATATCGCCTTTACTGATACGGTCTACATATTCTGCAGCCATATTCAGAGGCCCTATTATGGCATCAAGTGTGTTATTAACTCCCTGAATAATCTTTCTGAAATCCCCTTCATGTTTTGATCCGTCGGCGCGGATATCAAGTTTTCCTTCCAGTGCCGCAGAAGATAACATATTGGCATCTGTTATCAGAGAATTGACTGCATCTATACAGGTATTTATATTATTTTTTATTTCATTGAAATCTCCGTTGTATTTCTCTGTAATTTTTTGAGGAATATCACCTTTACTTATTCTGTCAATATATTCTGCTGCCATATTCAGAGGTCCTATGACTGCATTGAGCATTTCGTTTATGCCGGCTACTATAGGTCTGAATTCGAAATTTATTTTTTCCGTTTCGCCTCTTGTGTCAAGTTTGCCTGCCAGTGCCGCATCAATGAGACGTTTTGTTTCGGAAAAAAGACTCTCGAGTATGGATTTTATATTGCCTGTAATAAAGAAAGCAAGCACAGCTGATGCCAGAATACCTGTCAGTATGGCTACTATGAGGAATATTGTTACATTTCTGGCATTATTACCGGATTTTTTTACTTCCTCATCTCCTATTTTTACATTCAGATCAATGATTTTATTTAGAAGGCTTTCTGCTTCACCGAATGAAGTATCAAGTACAGTCATTGCCTCACCGCTCATTTTATTGTAGAGTTCATCCGAAGGTTTTGCCTCGTATTCTTTTGCTACTTTTAAAAAATCTTCATGAGCTTTCCACCATTTATTCCAGGCAGGTACAAACTCTTTCCATAACCCTGCTTCTTCAACTGTCTGAGGCAATGGTTCATAAATCTTCCATCCTTTATCTGCCCTTTCTTTTGCAGCATCCATTCTGTCATAAGCTTCCTTTCTTCCGGCAGCATCCAGATTTTTTGCAAGGAGGGCATTTTCCGCACTGTCAACAGCAGTCTGGGCTTCACTGATTATAAATAAGCCCTCTACACTCGGAAGTCTTACAACTCCAATTTCATATATACTTTTCATTATGATACTAATGCCTGCATATCCTGCAATACCCACTGCCAGTGTAATAACAGTAATAATACAAAAAGCTAATATGAGCTTTGTACCGAGTTTCATTGTTTCTAACATGAAAAATCTCTCCTTTCTTTATTATTCTTTTTCCTCATTTCCCTGAAGCATTACCAGTTCTTCCGTAGAGAAAACCCTGTCAATATCCAGTATGATAATGAATTTTTCCTCTTTTTTTCCCATGCCTTTGATGAATTCTGTTTTCAGCCTCATACCAATCTTCGGCGGAGGTTCTATCTGATCCGGTTCAAGATCAAATACTTCCTGAACAGAATCCACAAGGGCTCCCAGTATTACATTATCTCCGTCCAGAATGATTTCCACTATGACAATACAGGTATTTACACTCCGCTCAACCCTGTTCATACCGAATTTTGTCCTCATTTCTATTACCGGGACAACAGTGCCTCTCAGATTTATAACACCCAGCATAAATTCAGGCATCTGGGGCACCTTTGTGATTTTCGTATAATCCAGTACTTCCCTTACCTTTGATATATCCAGTGCAAATAATTCTCCATCAAGGGTAAATGTTAAATATTGCCTTGTTTCTAATATTCCTGTTACAGCCATTTTTTCAACCTCCTTTATTTTTTTAAACAGATGACCGGCCACAAATGGCCGGTCATCTGTTTTTAGCTAAAACTTTATATATTCATTATCTTCAGCATCAACATTGCCCAGGTTTATAGCCAGTTCTTTCAGGGGTGAAACGGCTTTTGTGGCAATTGCTTTTACATGTTTCTGCTCTTTTTTATTTGATGTTTTACCTGAAACAAGCATTTTCTGTGACGGACTTCCCATCATATCCAGCCTGAAAAAAGCTATAATACTCTGAAGCTGCTGCGCCTGCGACGAAAGTTCCTCTGAGGTAGATGCCATTTCTTCAGAAGCACCTGCATTCTGCTGAATAATCTGATCTAACTGCTGTATGGCTCTGTTAATCTGTTCCGCTCCTGTACTCTGTTCATTGCTGGCTGCACTTATTTCCTGAATAAGTTCTGCAGTTTTCTGTATGTCAGGAACAATCTTTGCAAGCATTTCTCCTGCTTTTTCTGCAATATCAACACTCGTGGAAGCAAGGTGGCTTATTTCTTTGGCAGCCTGCTGGCTCCTTTCGGCAAGTTTACGCACTTCTGCTGCAACAACGGCAAAACCTTTACCATGTTCTCCTGCTCTTGCTGCTTCTATGGCTGCATTCAGGGCAAGCATATTTGTCTGACGGGCAATCTCTTCAATAATAGAGATTTTATCTGCAATTTCCTTCATGGCAGATACTGTTTCCGTTACTGCCTTTCCTCCTTCTTTTGCATCTTCTGCCGATTTTGTGGCAATTTTTTCTGTCTGATTTGCATTATCTGCATTCTGCTTTATATTTGCAGACATTTCCTCCATAGAAGAAGATGCTTCTTCTGCAGAAGCAGCCTGTTCAGTTGATCCCTGTGAGAGCTGTTCAGAAGTAGAACTCATTTCTTCACTGCCTGTAGCTACATTGGCTGAAGCATTTTTTACATTTGTTACTACCTCTTTCAGATTTATAACCATCTGTTTCAGTGATTCCATCAATCTGTCCTGACCTGATCTTTCCTTTGGTTCTACCATTAAATTACCTGATGATATTTCTCCTGCAATATCTGTAACATTGTTCAGTGAATCAATAAGTAAATTCAGATTGTTCTTAATCTCATTGAAATCACCTTTATATTCTGCCGTAATTATGGGAGGCATGTCTCCTTTACTGATACGGTCAACATATTCGGCAGATAGATTGAGAGGCCCTATGACTGCATCTAGTGTTTTATTAACACCTTCCACAATCTTTCTGTAATCACCTTCATGTTTTGTGGCATCTGCCCTTGTGTCCAGTTTACCTTCCAGTGTTGCCTGTGAGATTATATTCACATCATTTGCCAGGGTTTTTATGGCATTAAGCGACTGATTTACAGAACCTGCTATATTTGTAAACATTTTCTCTGCTTCTTCTGTATCTCTGTCTCCTTTTGCTGCTTCCTGTTTGAAATTTAACTGTCCTCTTGACAGGTTGCTGAGCCCGTCAATTACTTTCATTACCTCTTTTTCCTGATATTCCCTTATTTTTTTCGCTATTTTCTCTGCTTTTTTTATGTCAGTCAGGTCTGTTACCAGTTCCATAGCACCTATGGTATTATTGTTTTCATCTTTCACCGGTAGTCCTGTATAGGATATTTCCAGATCCATTCCTGCCGGATGGGCATCAGTTTCACTTGTTGCTTCACGGCCTTCCTGGATTGCTCTTGCACAGGCACATTTTGCAGTAAGACAGTCAGATGTTTTGAATTGATTATAACATTTTGTTCCAATTAACTGTGATTTACTCTGTTTCAGGATTGTTGCACCTGTCTGATTCATATACTGTACGGTCATTTCTTTATCTATTATCATGACTGGAGCAGGCATTGTATCTATATAGCCTACAAGGGTGTTCAGGGTTTTATTAATACCGTCTATAATCTTTTTAAAATCCCCTCCATGTTTTCCGGAATCTGCCCTTGTGTCCAGTTTACCGGCTATAGTAGCCCTTACAAGTGTAACTGTATCTGTTATCATGGCATTAATTGCATCAATACAGCTATTCAGATTATTTTTAATTTCATTGAAATCACCTTTATATTCTAAGGTAATTATGGGAGGTATGTCTCCTTTACTGATACGGTCAATATATTCGGCAGATACATTGAGAGGCCCTATGACTGCATCGAGTGTGTTATTAACACCTTCCACAATCTTTCTGTAATCACCTTCATGTTTTGTGGCATCTGCCCTTGTGTCCAGTTTACCTTCCAGTGTTGCCTGTGAGATTATATTCACATCATTTGCCAGGGTTTTTATGGCATTAAGCGACTGATTTACAGAACCTGCTATATTTGTAAACATTTTCTCTGCTTCTTCTGTATCTCTGTCTCCTTTTGCTGCTTCCTGTTTGAAATTTAACTGTCCTCTTGACAGGTTGCTGAGCCCGTCAATTACTTTCATTACCTCTTTTTCCTGATATTCCCTTATTTTTTTCGCTATTTTCTCTGCTTTTTTTATGTCAGTCAGGTCTGTTACCAGTTCCATAGCACCTATGGTATTATTGTTTTCATCTTTCACCGGTAGTCCTGTATAGGATATTTCCAGATCCATTCCTGCCGGATGGGCATCAGTTTCACTTGTTGCTTCACGGCCTTCCTGGATTGCTCTTGCACAGGCACATTTTGCAGTAAGACAGTCAGATGTTTTGAATTGATTATAACATTTTGTTCCAATTAACTGTGATTTACTCTGTTTCAGGATTGTTGCACCTGTCTGATTCATATACTGTACGGTCATTTCTTTATCTATTATCATGACTGGAGCAGGCATTGTATCTATATAGCCTACAAGGGTGTTCAGGGTTTTATTAATACCGTCTATAATCTTTTTAAAATCCCCTCCATGTTTTCCGGAATCTGCCCTTGTGTCCAGTTTACCCGCTATAGTAGCCCTTACAAGTGTACCTGTATCTGTTATCATGGCATTAATTGCATCAATACATGTATTCAGATTGTTTTTTATTTCATTGAAATCACCGTTATATTTATCGGTAATCTTAGGAGGAATATCACCTTTACTTATACGATCCATATACTCTGCAGCCACATTGAGAGGCCCTATGACACTATCAAGAGTTTCATTGAAGCCTTTCAGGATTTTACTGTATACACCCTGTAATTTTTTATCATTGGCTCTTACGTCCAGTTTTCCTTCTTTACCTGCTGTTATAATTGCTCCTGTTTCATCTACAAGGGTAATTATGGCGTCGATACAGGTATTTATATTATTTTTGATTTCATTGAAATCACCGTTATATTTATCTGTAATCTTAGGAGGAATATCACCTTTAGAAATTCTGTCAATATACTCTGCAGCCACATTGAGAGGCCCTACTACTGCATCAAGGGTATCGTTAATACCCTGAACTATGTCTTTGAATTCAAAATTGATTTTTGACACATCGCTTCTTGTATCAAGTTTACCTTCCACTACTGCTTTTACAAGATTTTTTACTTCAGAAAGCAAAATACTGATAATTCCGGATATATTGGAAGAAATGTAGAGACCAAAACCAGTTGCAATAAGAAAACCTGTAATTAAAGCTATAACCATAATAAGTATGGAATTATTAGTTTCTTTTGTATTGTTCTCTGATATATTATTAGCGCCATCTGTTATAAGCTTTGCAAGTCCGTCAATATCATCTGTGATGTCTTTCGCAGTCTGGTAGGCATCACCCAGAACGACATAGGCTTCATTATCTTTATTCTGTTTTGCAGCTGCCATCATAGTAGATAAATAGACGGAGAATTTATTTCTGTCTGTTTTAATCTTTTCTGTTACCTTTTTTATATCATCCGGTAATTTCTTTTTCTCTAATGCTCCCATATTATCATCTATAGTTTTATTCAATTCCTCTGTATTTTTGGTTAATTCTTCTACTTTTGTCAGATTATTTTCTCTGATCATATCCCTGAGATTGACTCTCAGCCTGTGAAATGAAGTGGATATTTCCATAGTATTTTCTAAACCCATAGTATAGTTTGCATAAAGATTTGTATCTTCATTATTAAGAGCCTTGAGTTTAACAGACCCTACAATACCTATAAAAGCCGCTATTACAGCTACTATTAAAAAACCTGATATGATTTTTGTTCCTATTTTAATATGACTCATTAAAAATTTCTCCTTTCTTTATTATTCTCTCTCCTCATTTCCCTGAAGCATTACCAGTTCTTCCGAAGAGAATACCCTGTCAATATCCAGTATGATAATGAATTTTTCCTCTTTTTTTCCCATACCTTTTATGAATTCAGTTTTCAGCCTCATACCAATCTTCGGCGGTGGTTCTATCTGATCCGGTTCAAGGTCAAATACCTCCTGCACAGAATCCACAAGGGCTCCCAGTATTACATTTTCTCCGTCCAGGGTGATTTCTACTATGACAATACAGGTATTTACAGTTCTATCAACCCTGTTCATTCCGAATTTTGTCCTCATTTCTATTACAGGGACGACAGTGCCTCTCAGATTTATAACACCTAACATAAATTCAGGCATCTGGGGCACCTTTGTAATTTTCGTATAATCCAGTACTTCCCTTACCTTTGATATATCCAGGGCAAATAATTCTCCATCAAGTATAAATGTCAGATACTGTCTTGTTTCTGTTATGCCTGCAACACTCATCTTTATTGCCTCCTTATTAAATTTATTATCTAAATATTGTTATCGGATATTTTTAAGAGAAGTTTAGTGATTTTATAAAATCAACTATAAATTTATTAGAGCGTGTATTTTCAGACACGCTCTAATGTAATATAACCGACGTTTTTGTGCATTTACTATTAAAACCTCAACAGGTATTTTAATGTATTTACCATACCTTATTTATAAAATTTTGACTATAGACTGATGAGGTACTCCGTGATAATATATAGGTATGAAGAGATTGAAGTTATATATCGAAAAATTGGAACTGCAGACATCTGGCAAATCTTAATCGTAAAGCTAAAATAAATGGAATAAATATACAGAATGGTTACAGGGCAATAGACATAATTACCCCCATGTAGGTGATGTATGGTGGAAAGTAAAACGATGAAAGAACTAAGAGAAATAAAGAGAAAGATAAGCAAAGAAATAAGTAAGATTTCCTGGGAGGAAACTGCAACAGTGGATGGCAGAGAGAAAGAAGAAGAGAGAAAAGGAACTTAAAGAAGTGATTGATACTAAATATGAGCTATATTATTGAGGAGTTGATATTTATGGCAGAAGCATTAAGGAAAGAAAATAGAATATACAACTATGGAGATTACGCCTCATGGACTGATGATGATAGATGGGAAATAATAGAAGGAGAAGCTCATAGTATGAGTCCTGCTCCTACCCTGGATCATCAGAGATACTTAAGACGACTACTTAATAAATTTGAAAATTACCTTGAAGGTAAGACATGTGAAGTATTTAATTCTCCATGTGATTTATTATTACTGGAAGAGGGAGAAACAGTTGATAAAGCAACAAATATAGTGCAACCTGATATTATGGTCGTCTGTGATAGTAATAAACTCTTTGAAAATAAATGTTGTGTCGGTGCTCCGGATTTAATTATAGAGATACTATCACCATCTACAGCTTCGAAGGATATGAAGAAAAAACGATTATTATATGAGAGGTTCGGTGTGAAAGAATACTGGATAGTAGATCCAGTGCATAAGACCATACAGGTGTTTACGTCAGGAGAAGATAAACTCTACGGTAAATCGAATATTTATTCATCTGAGGATAAAATTAAAGTAGGATTATTTGCAGACCTGGAAATAGATTTGAAAGTGATATTTGCTTGACCTTTGAAATTTTGGTATAGAAGATTATAAAATATCAAAATAGGCAGGAGCTTTTTCTATGAGGATTTTTTTTATCTCTTCAGCTATATTTCTTATTTCCCACTGGGCTTTTTTTGATGTTGATAATTTAAGGAAATCCCACCATGCCTGGAAATTTCCTGAAATAACTATATGTGTGAGAGCAGCATTTGGAAGGACATAACGGGCATCTTCTTTCGGCACACCTGATGAAATTAATTCACTGTAGACCTGTTCTATCTTCTGCATTATTTCCATATATAATATAAGTCCCTTTTCAGAGGAGTTATATACTGACATAGGGACAAGATATGTAAAATTTTTCATATCTACATAACGCTGGCTTTCCTGGGTATAATTCAAATGGGTGTGTCTTACTAACTGGTGGCTGCATGCCCTGCTGCATATGACCTCAAAAGATGCCATACAGTGTCTTCCTATTGACAGACGGCCTCCTTTTACTGTTTTTCTTACAAATTCTTCCGCGTCAACTGAGTCATCTATACTTCTCGTTGATGTTTGAACTGCATAATTAATAATTTCTGCATATTCGGGAGTAATATATAAGAGTTTAATCATATTATTAACCCTGGGTGAAAATTTATTTCTCCACTATATTTATAATATCTCCGGATAAATTGCGTCTGTTAATATTATTTGTATCATATGTGATATGGCTTTTCTTTATATTTCTCAGGGTATTAATCAGTATTTCCTTTGCATGTTCTCTTACCGGCTCATCATGACCTGAATATATAATTTCTATATTCAGTTTTGTTATCCTTTCAAAGATTTTTACGAAAACAGAAGGATAGGCACCGCCGGGTGTTCTTATATTAATAGAAGTATCTCCTGAAAAAAGTACCTTATCTTCTTTACAGTAAAGACATATTGAATCATTTGAATGGCCCGGTATATGTATGACTTCAAAGGTTCTGTCTCCCATAAGAAGGAACTGGCCGTCTTTCAGAAGATCTGTTACTCCTTCTATTCTGGTAAAGGCATATACTTTAGGGTTAAACCTTTTTATTATGTCCTTTAACCCTCCTGCATGATCAAAATGTCCATGAGTAAGGACTACCTGTTCTACAGGTCTTTTACCCACTCCTGTAGATACTCCTGCTATATCCTCAATAACTTCACTGTCTGTGCCGACATCTATAAGGGTATTTACTGCATCTAACTGATTCCAGCTCCCAAGAACGAGATATCTGTTGGCACAGTAGACTTTTTTTGATTTTCCGAGATTTACTATTTTCATAAAAGTTTATTCCTTTTAAAGGTGATGCGTGACCGTTATAAGGGCGTTTAATTAAACGCCCCTACTCACCACTCACTACTCACTACTCACTTTTCACTTTTTACTACTCACTTTTCACTCTTCACCCTTCACCGGGCGAACACAGAGGTTCGCCCCTACAGTCAAACCTTCTTAAATAACTGTGCATCAGAAACTACCTGGGTGAAAAGACCTGACAGTTCGTCCGGCAGTTTCTGTGTTTGCTCTGTAGCAAAATATCCTCCCGGCGCAAGTGCCCTGTGGAACATTTTTATAACTTCAATTCTTTCCGACTGCTGAAAATGGAGCAGGACATTTTTACACATTATCAAACTGTAATCACTGCCAACCGGTTTCAGTGAGAGAAGATTGTGTTTCTGAAAAAACAGACTTTTTCTTATTTTTTCATTGATTTTATAATGCTCTGCTTTTGAAGATTTGTCGAAATATTTTGCGAAAATATCAGGAGGTATTCTCTGGAGCGGTTCCTCATGATATTCACCGTCTGTAATAATCTTTTCAAATAGATTGCTTTCATCTATATCTGTTGCATCAATCCTTAAATTCCTGAAGGCAAAATGCCCCATATTTTCAGAAAATATGATTGCCAGTGAATAGGGCTCCGGCCCCATGGCACAGCCTGCATCCCATATACGGATATTACTTTTCCCTGAAGCATATTTGACTACATTCTGTACTGTTAGATTCAATGTATGATAATCTCTAAAAAAATATGTAAAAGCCATTTTTATGTTCGTGACGCGAGAAAGGTAAACCTTCGTTTCCTCTCAATCTCACTTATCACTCCTTATTTTATAAATTCAGTAAAAATTATTAACATCCTTTTTTCTTCGGAATATTTTATCATACCGGTCACTCTTTACGCGTCACGCGTTACGCGTCACGCGTTACGAAAAGAATATTTATCGGAAGTTATAAATTTCACTATAATAAAATTATCGTCACAATTAATT
>Ga0351860_1064_pt1 | contig 21264 bp, 26 predicted proteins | sample BONcelHFGM3001F8_FD_206791 | JGI IMG/M metagenome (GOLD analysis project Ga0351860, IMG submission 206791) | Enriched cells from coal bed in the Powder River Basin, Montana, United States - BONCAT cells FGM rep2 HSBNCT.FGM.300.1.F8 ...
TGACTCTTGCCTTATGTCTTTGTGGAATTCTCTTATATTCATATTTCGGATATCCGAACATCATTGCACCGTAGACCTTATGACCTTCCGGCAGTTTCAGATATTCTATCAATGGAAGGTAATTATTTGCTGCCATCATAAAAAATCCTGCCCAGCATGTACCAAGGCCGAAACTATTTGCAATGAGATCAAAATATGTGAGACCAATAGTGCAGTCTACTGAAGGATTGAACCCTTTCTGGTCTGCATGAGCTATGATAACATGTGGTGCTCCCCTGAAGATAATCTCTTTTCCCCCTTCATAAATTTCAGCCATTTTCATAAGGAAATCAACCTTGCTTTCAATCAATGATTTTACGGTAAAATCTGCAAGGCGCCTTGTTTCTGCTCTGTTTTCACTGATAATCCAGTGAAGGGGCTCAATATTTTTTGCACTGGGGCCGTAACTGGTTACATCCATAAGTTCTGATATTACTTCTCTTGAAACGACTGTATCCTTATACTGTCTTACAGAACGATTGGCTTTTAAAAACTGTGTCATCTCTTCCTGCGTTACATTCAGCTTTTTATCTATCTTTATAAGTTCTTCCGGCACAGAAGATGGGAGAGCTATTGCCTCAACCGGGCAGATACTTATACAGTGACCGCAATTTATACATTTAGTTTCTGCTCCTTCAATAACATTAATCTTCTCTTCCTGAACAAAAAGACCGAAAGGACATTCTGATATACATAGCCCGCAGAGGGTACATTTTTCCTGGGAAACTGTGATAGCTGACATGAAATTTTGCCTCCTCATTTTATTCTTTTATAATAATGTATTAAGTTTTTTTAAAACCTCAATAAAAATATATTCAGGTGCTTTACATATAAATTCTACTTTTCTTATCAGCCAGTCAAGATTTTTAACCTGATCTGCCAGTATTACGCCTTTTACTGGTGAATTATCAGGCAGAACAACCTCAAAAGGATAACCTTTAATTTGACCGGTTACAGGGCAAAAAATTGCAAGTCCTACTTTTTTATTATAAGCCAGAGGTGATAATACCAGTGCGGGACGTCTGCCTGATTGCTCATGACCTGCCTGCGGATTTAAAGTAATCCATACTATGTCTCCTCTGTCAGGAATATATGTTACCATATTTCTTTCCCTGCCGGTTCCCCTGTGGAAAATTCTTTATGTATATTTTTCTCTGTAATGGTAGAAAGAAGATCTTCAAGTTTATATTCTGGCTCAGAAACAGGAGTAATAATAATTTTGCCTTCTACAAAAGACAGGTTTACTGTACTTTCCTTTTTAATATTTACAGTATCTGCAAAAACCTTCGGTATCCTTATTCCAAGGCTATTGCCCCATTTATGCACTTTAACATTCATATAATCACACCCTCTTATTGTATCTACAATGAGTATACCAGGAATCTTATATTAAAGCAACTTTATTAGAACGTTTATAATCCTTGCGTCACGCGTTACGCGTTACGCGTCACGATATAGACTGTAAATATGATGGGGGTTATTTCTCGACAACCCCTGATAAGTGAATCTACCTGTCATAAAAAAATACAATCTTCAACCCTGAAATCACAGACTTATTTATTTCTCAATACTACAGTGCCTGTCAATTTATATGTTTCAGGACTTTCAGGACTGTCAGCATCATTGGGATTCACTGGTTTTCCTACCTTTACCGCTATATTAATCGTTTTTGATGAAGAGTCAAGAACAAAGTTAAGCTGTCTTATATTTCTTGTTACAGGACGCTTTGAGGTAAGATATGCATCAGACTGGGTATTGGGATCTATATAATGAGCCATAGGATATGTAGTGGCAGAGTTTGCGTCAGGAGGATAGGTGAGATTTTTTAAGACACCTGTAGAAAAATTATCCGTATAAGAACCAAGAAAAAGCTTTCTGCTGAAAAGTTGATAATAACCGGATGGAGCAACAGAAGAATCGTCTTCAAGATAGAATATAACAAATTTTTTCCAGTTTATCTGGCCAAGAATACTGTATTCAGGTATATCTCCTGTATCATTATAGGCTGAGAGAAAAGATATGGCATTACTCTGATTATTAGGGTCTGATACTGAAGGATAATCAATTATTTCTATACTGCCTGCTGCACTTGTCCTTATATCACTTTCTATTCTGGATATAAGGATCTGGGAACTATCCTTTATGTCTACCGTATTTCTGGCTTTAAGCCAGCTTTTTGCGGAAATGGAAAAAACGTAAAACATAAGGGTTAAAAGAAGAGAAAAGATGCTGATAGAAATCAATATTTCTATCAGTGTCATACCAGATTTTTTTTTCATATTTTCATAAAATTTCTCGAAATTTCTCGTTATAAAGTTAAAATTCATACCAGCAGAGCATTTTTAATGAACCGACACCGACACCTCCACTGAGAGCAGCCAGGCAGGCGTCATTATATTTGTAAATCATGCTGTTGGACATTGATGCATTTATAACACCGGGACTGAATTTAGCTCCTATCGGATCAACAGACGGGTCCTTTCCTGCTATTATCATAGCACCTTCTATGGTAAAGACATTACCGGCATTCAGGTTGAAATTTCCGTTACTGTAAACAAGTCCTCTGAAATATGTACTGTTAATAACTTCTAAATTTATATCACCACCGGCATACATAGCTATACTGTCATTATTTGCACCTGCATCAATACCGGCTCCCCTGACTGTCATAGCACCCATGGAGTATATATTTCCCTTGCCGCATAGTACCTGATTAGATCCATTTATCACGACATTTCCGGAATTATATGTTCCTGTATTAGGATCCTGCAGTCCGTCTCCAGGTGCATAAATACTCGTACCATTTTCAATAGACATACTATTGATTCCTTTAATAGTAAGATTACCGGTACTGCCAGGTGTCTTAGCAGCATTATAGTCTACAGAGATATTTTTCGAGACAGTCAGGGTTGTACCGCTGAAATTGAATCCTGGTATAACATCGCCCGATGAATATGTAATATCAGGTGGATCTGTAGATGGATTTTTACCATCTTTATAATACTTAAGATTCCCGTTTACTATATAGGTTCCAGATGGTAAAGTAACAGGCTCAAAAGTAATACCGCCTACAAGTGTGCTCACAGGAAGAGCAGGTATATTCATAGAAGATTGATTATCCTTTATACCATTGGGATCAGTCACAGTATTAGATGCCTTACAGATGACGCCAGCACAACCTGATATAGTTGCACCATCAGAATTAAAAATAGAGTTGCCACTCTTAATGTTCACAGAAACATTGTTCGCGTCATTCGGGTCGTTATAATTTGAATGGATGATTGCAGGTGAACTGCAGATACTCTCCATGAAAAAACTGTTACCTGTGGTGATATTAATTTTACCTCTGGAACCACTTTTAAATGGTGTCTCTGGCATGCCGGTAATTAAACATTCCACATGTTTTACTTTATCATCTTTACCTGCTGTAATAACGATATCTGCCGTATGGGGAGGTACTGATTTACCACGCCAGTTTGGAACAGCTGCATCTCCATCAAGATTATTGACAGAATAAAACTTTGTTCCAGTTTTAAAAGCAGAATCATTTGGGTCAAAACTTATATAATAATAACATCCTATATCCTCAAAAGTAAAACTGGAATTTGGCATGGGAAGATTGGCAGGGATAAGACCTGCTGCTGTTAAATTCTGATTTCCTGTGCGCATAAAAAGACGTTCATTATTTTTACCCCAGCCTGTATCATTGTCCAGGTTAATTGCCACTTCTGTAATGGCAGACTCGGCAATGGAAATCAGATGACTCTCCTTTATCTGTCTGTTAACATTATAAAGGCTGACAGACGTCATCAGAATAAGACTTGTAGTCATTATAACAAGCAGTCCTGTCATCATCAAAACTGTTATGAGAGCAAAACCATTATGCTTATTTTTCTTATTTCTTAAATTCATAAAATATAACATCCACCTTCCCAAAAATTTCTTAGTTCTCTATATCAGGAAATAGATAAATTATCATCTTAACATTAACACTCCTGGCCTTAGCTCCGCTGCTGTTCCATACATTGACAGTTATTTTTTTATATTTTATTGTACCTGATAAAGGATATGTATTTTCTGTTATACAGGTTTTTACTGTAAACCCTGGTTCATATGTGATTATATCAGGATTAACAGGGATGGAGGAATATTTCATAGATTTATACACTTCTATATTTCTCCTGGCTATTATTGTAGCCTGATTATATCCTGTTCCTTTCTGCATTGCTTCAAGGCCTGCAATCATGGTTCCTATCATAATAACAATAACACTGGATACAAGACAGATAGCAACAAGAATCTCTGCTAAAGACATCCCTTTTTTGGACTTATTCCGGGAAACTGTAAGAAAACGCAACAAATATTCCCCCTGTATAGTATAATCCTTAATCATAGAAAAAAGTTACATAAAATTTTTTTTAATTTTTTAAATAGATTTTTATAACTGATGTGTGGCTGGTGAGGTTATTATTACTCCATTATAAGGATCTTTAATTAAACGCCCTTAATCACTCTTCACCCTTCACTCTTCACCCTTCACTCTTCACCCTTCACTCTTCACTACTCAGGGAGTTTATAGGAGATTATCAAATGATTTTAGAAGGTGTTTTTTTGCTCTGTACAGATAGATTTTTACGTTATTCGTATCTGTTTTCATTAATGAAGCAATCTCTTTATAATCAAGATCTTTCATGAAACGAAGGAACATGGAAGTTTTATAAGGTTCTTTCAGTGAATCGATCAGGGAATGAGTAAAAATTCTATCTTCTACATTTTCTTCATATCCGTCTGTCATTTTATCTAAATTTATTTCCTCCAGGCTTATTTCATTACTTACGTTAAAGTTTTTTCTTCTATGTTTATATGCTACATTTGTAGCAACCTTAAATAACCAGGAAGAAAAAGGTATATTTTCAAAAAAAGAATATGAATTCAGATGAAGCCATACTCTGAAAAAAGTTTCCTCTAGAAGTTCCCTGCTTACATCAGGATTTCCGGTAAGATTAAATAAATGATTTAACAGAGGTTTTCTATATGAATCAATGAGTTCCTCGAAGGCACATGTATCCCCTTCTTTTAAGATTTTATCTATAATACTTCCTTCGTGAAAGCTGTTATCAGAAGAAGGAGACATATATATATCCTTTAAGTGTATTTCTGTTGAAAAATATCTTCCTGACATATATTTTGAAAGGAATTTTTCTGTAATTGCATAAAATTTGAGGAGATTTTCCTGTTTACTTATTTCATGTCCTTCATCAGGGAAAACGATATGTTCTACAGCAATACCTTTACTTTTTATGGTCTGTACCATTCTGTATGGTTCTGATGATTTAACCCTGGAACTGTTAAGACCGTAGGCAATCAACAGAGGGATTTTTATCTGTTCCAGTCTGTAAAAAGGAGAACGGCTTATTAATAAATCTCTGTCTTTATCAGGTTTTCCTACCCTTTCAAAGAACATACTGTTTTGACTCTTCCATGTCTTTGGAAGTGATTGAATAAATGTTATAAGATTACCGGGACACTGTATTGCTATGGCACAGCAGAAGAGATCAGGTGTAAAGACAGCTCCTGCAAGGGCGGCATAACCTCCGTAACCTCTTCCGTATATGGCAATTCTTTCAGGGTCTGCTATTCCTTTTTCTATAGCCCATTTAACACCATCTACAAGATCATCCTGCATTTTCCCTCCCCATTCTTTATTACCTGCATTGAGAAATTCTCTGCCATACCCTGTAGACCCCCGGTAATTAACCTGTAAGCATACATAACCTCTATTTGCAAACCATTGCACTGTAGGATTATATTCCCATATATCCCTGTGCCATGGCCCTGAATGTACAAGCAGCAGGAGAGGCAGTTTTTCCTTTTTTATTCCCACAGGACAGGTTATATAGCCATGAATAGTCATGTTATCTCTGGATTTAAAGACTATTCCTTCCATCTGTGCCAGAGTATAATCCTTTAACAATGGTCTATTATAAAATATAAAGGTTCCTTTTTTTAGTTCTCTGTCAAAACTATAATAGGATACAGGCCCTTTATCATTTTCGAAAGCTATTATCCATGTTTTATTGGCATCATCCCTGCTGACAACAGAGAAATCTCCTCTGTCGAGCTTTTTTATGGCTTTAAAATCTTCTTTTATTGTTTTATCTATAATAATCCATTTTTTTCTGTCTTTATAAAAAGCAACTGCCTCTATTTCATATGTTTCCGGGTTTATGAGAACACTGGAATTTTCATATGGATGTCCACTGTAATTGAGCAGGTTTGTATATATATCATATTCTCTGTTGAAAGCTATTACATTTGTTTTTCCTGTTTTTATTTCTACTTTAATTATTCTGGTTGTATTATGATTACGAGAATCTACTATATATATATAATTATTATCTTTAGTAAAACAGAGAGGGCAGCTTAAAAGCCTGTCTTCCATGTCCCACCCAAGCAGTTTTTTCCAGTCATTCTGTTCCTTATCTTTTATTAAAAGTTCTTTTTCCCCGTTATCTTTCATTCTTATTATTCCCCGTGGCATGAAATTATTATCTATTAACCAGGTGGTTACATTACCAGGATTTTTCTCTATAAGAGTTAATTTTCCTGAATTTAAATTGATACGATATAAATCCGGAACGGACATCTTACCTTTAACTATAGAAAATATAGGAAATATTAATTCATCAGGAAAAAGCTCTCTATTACAATGAGGGAGACCGACTTTACAGTTTTCATCTGAAGTTAATAATGTAATTTCACCGTTTTCAATGTTTACTTTATAAGGGAGCCTGTTTTCATTTCCCGTCTTATCCTGAAGATAAACAATATATTTATCGGTAGCCCATATATAAGAATTTATACCTCTTTTTTTAAATTCAGCAATTACTCTATCATCTTCTTTCCCCGGGGTTTTAATACAGAGTTTCATTACATTATTTACCGATGAGAGATAGGCCAGTTTTTTTCCGTCAGGTGATATTTTCGGGTCTTTCACCGTTTCACTGAACAATATTTCCCTTGGTATGATTTCAGGTAAATCAGACCACCAGGCCTGTGTTAAATGGGAATAAAAGACTTGTTTCATATATATTTACAATCCCTTAAAATTTATAAATTATATTATATTAACAATTATAGATTTGTCAAGATTTTTTTTGCAAATGCGAAATTGTTTATAGCAGTTGATAAATTGTGAAAAAGTAATTATCTTGTTTTATTAAACAGGAGTTACGCATTCTGTCATTGCGAGGAGCGCAGCGACGAAGCAATCCCAATGGTTTTCTATATACTGACGGGATTGCTTCGCTTCGCTCGCAATGACTGGTTTCCCCGTACTTTTTGCGTAAGTCCTGATTAAACTTGGTTTGATTGATTTAAAAATAAACTGTAGATTAAAAGGTAAATATTTAGCTTGTGCGAAAAACACAACAAAAAAACTCCCCCATCTGCCGGGGGGAGTTTTTTTAATGAAAATTTAAAATTCCTGCGGCAAATCCTTTATCTGTGCATAGGTAAATACAGGGCCATGTTTACACACATAAATATGACCTATATTGCATCTGCCGCATTTCCCTATACCGCATTTCATCTTCATCTCAAGGGTTGTCACAACATCTTCCGGCTTGAAGCCCATTCTATCCAGAGCCTGAACTGTAAATTTGATCATTATGGGAGGCCCGCATGTTACTACCTTTGCATTCTCTTTAGACGGATTGAGTTGTTCCAGAACAGTGGGAACAAATCCGACTTTTCCTTTCCAGTCAGGAGTTTCTCCTCCCGGATCAACAGTGAGTATGAGCTCTGTGTCAGGAGCTTTATACCAGGCCCTCAGATCTCTTTCATAGCAGAGATCCGCCACAGAGCGTGCTCCGTAAAGTATGAGTATTCTGCCGTAATCACTTCTTTTATCTATAACATACTGTATGAGACTTCTAAGTGGTGCAAGACCTATGCCTCCACCTACGAATATGAGATTTTTTCCTTTTAAATCATCTACAGGGAACCAGTTTCCATAGGGGCCGCGAAAGCCTATTGTATGTCCTTTTCTTAACTTGTGAATTGATTCTGTAACTTTCCCTACTTTTTTTACACTGCATTCGAGTAATTCTTTCCTTGTAGGGCTTGAAGCTATACAGAAGGTACATTCCCCTTCACCGAATACTGTAAATTCACAGAACTGCCCCGGTTTAAAATCAAATTCCTTATGGAGCTTTTCATCTGCAAGGGTAAAGCGAAAGGTTTTTGTATCGGAAGATTCATCTATAACTTCATGAATTATTGCTTTATGAGGGACATAATTTTCAACTATACTACTCATGGCTTCCTCCCTTCTCTATAATCTGAAGAGTCTTTACGAGATCCATACCTGCAGGACATTCGGCAATACAGCGGCCGCAGCCCACACAGGAGATTGTATTAAAGTTCTTTTTATAATAATTGAATTTATGGAATATTCTCTGGCGATATCTTGTTTTCTCTGCATCCCTGGGATTATGGCCTCCTGCCATTCTTGTAAACTGGCAGTTCATGCAGGCATCCCAGGTCCTTACCCTTTTGCCTTCTTCATAATTTCCCTGATCACTTATATCAAAACAGTGGCATGTAGGGCATAGATAGGCACATGCGCCGCAGTGAATACATTTCACCGAAATATTATCCCACATTTTATCATCAAACATAAGATCCAGATTTTCCGATACTTCTTTTACATTGAACTTTACAGGTAATTTTCCCATAAGTTCTTTCTGGAGAGATTCATATTTTTCTTTATCTTTTTTACCTGCGTCAGTGAAGAGTTTTTTTGCATCTTTAATGACTGATTCTCCCTTATCACTTCTGCTTTCTACATAGTAATTATCACCGATGTCTGCAAAGTGAATATCTGTTCCTTCTGCATCATAGGGTTTGCCTTCTACTGATGTGCAGAAACAGCTCCAGTCAGGAGATTTACAGGACATAGATATAAGAAGAGTATTTTTTCTCCTCTCGAAATAAAGTTTATCACTGTAATCCCAGTTAAACACCTTATCCATCATAGAGATGGAACGGGCGTCACATGGATGAATTGCCACTATGGCTTTAGGTTTTTTATCTACTTCTGCCGGTTTTATTTCCACATTTTTTCCGGAGAATTTATATTTATAAAGCTCTTCTGATTGTGGAAAAAGGAATTCCTTCGGAGATTTTACTGTTTTTTGATAATCCAGAATTATTTTACTGAAATCTTTTACCTGCCTGAAATTAATAAGGTCTCCTTCTTTCACAGGAGCAATAATTTCATAATTCTTTCCGAGTATTTCAAGGAATTCCTTAAATTTATCTTTTTTAAGGATTAATGCCAAATCAATCACCTCTATAAGAAAAATTATTAGAGACTAGAAGTATATTCATTAAGATTTTACAGATAAATACACTTCTAACGTATAAATTCCTGCGGATCTTCTTTCTTAAAAGTACTCAATGGCGGAGGAACAGATGGATCTTTTCCGGGGACATAATCAAAATGTTCTTCCACAGATTTTCTCATTTTCATATTTAATTCACGAAGTGGTATATCCATAGGACAGACTCTGTCACATTCCCCGCAATCTATACATCTTCCTGCCAGATGATAGGCTCTTATAAGATGAAAAGCCTTGTTACTCTTTAAATCTGTTGATTTATCTATCCACTGAGGGGAGGCATTTTCAACAAAACACCTCTCGCAGTAGCAGAGGGGACAGGTTTTAACACATGCATAACATCTTATACATCTGTCAAAATGTTCATTCCAGTACTTCTGTTTTTCTTCGTGAGAGAGTTTTTCTATTTCTTCCACCCTTTTCATAGATGAAGGGAGATCTCCTACCTTTATTTCACTTCCAAGTATCTGATCATAAACAGGAGGAGTCCTTGTATCACAGGACACACATTTCCCCAGGAGAAAATCCTTTATATTAAAATCTTCGTTTCCCTTTTCATAGGTCACTTTAATTTTATCACCGTTTACAGTCCAGTCTTTTACTGTCTTCCCTTTAACAGCATTTATCAATTTTTTGGGATTTAATGCTCCCGGACAGTTCAGACTTATTATATGAACCTTTTCTCTTTCTATCTGCTTTTCCTGTAACAGGCCAACTATGGCTTTTGCATCACAGGGTTTTACAAAAATAGCAACCTTACCTTTGAATTGATTGATATAAGAAGTAAGATTATGAACACACAGGGGATTTAATATGAGTTTATCACAATCCTCAGGGGACTTTGCAAAGAAAGGAACAGTCTGAAAAGGGCCCCTTCCTTTTTCATAACCTATAATAGCTTCTATATCCTCTCTTTTTATCAGTTCTTTAGCTATATTTATAATATCTTCCATAGAGTAATACTCCTTTGTTTCAGCCTTCAGCCTTCAGCCTTCAGCCTTTTCAGTATATTTATTATTCTGTTATTTTAGCTGACAGCTGACAGCTGATTGCCGACAGCTAATTATTATATCCTTTAAGAGGACCAAGTTTTTTCGTTTCTACTACTATTTCTTCCATAAAACTTGCAAATTTCTGACCTTCCGAAGCACTTATCCAGGACATCCAGAAACGCTTCGGATCAAGGCCGGTATATTCCAGGAGATCCCGAAATACTGTAAGTTTTCTTCTTGCATGATAATTTCCGCTTGTATAATGGCAGTCAGCCGGATGACATCCTGATACAAGCACTGCGTCTGCACCTGACTGGAAAGCTTTTACTATAAACAATGGGTCAATAGCTCCTGTACAGGGCAGTCTGATGAGTCTTACATTGGGAGGATATTTAAGTCTGCTTGTTCCTGCCAGGTCTGCTCCTGCATAAGTACACCAGTTACAGACAAAGCCTACTATTCTCGGTTCCCACACTAATCTTGTAGCTCCATCTTCCATAATTACTCTCTGCCTTTCTTTTTTTATAGCTGTCAGCTGTCAGCTATCAGTTATCAGCTTTTGCTGACTGCTGACTGCTGACTGCTTTTCTATTTCTTTGCTACTGCTTCTTCTTTTGTCGCTTCAAATTTTGTTATAAGATTTTCAAGGGTACTTATCTGATCAAAGATCTGGTTATTTGTAAATCCATCCAGAACTATACATCCGGAGCGGCATGTTACTGCACATGCTCCGCAGCCCATACAGAGTCCTTCGTTTACATGGGCCACTTTCTTTATGACATTACCCTTTCTATCTTTAATTTCCTTTTCTTCTATGGCATTATAAGGACATACTGGCTGACATGCAAGACATCCGGCACAGTATTCCTCTGTGACTCTTGAAACAAGAGGTTCTCTTTCAAGCTCTTTATTTGAAAACATGCCCAGGGCTTTTGCTGCAGCAGCAGATCCCTGGCTTACCGAGTCAGGAATATCTTTAGGAGCCTGACAGCAGCCTGCAAGGAATATACCTGCAGTATTTGTTTCTACAGGTCTGAGTTTCGGATGGGCTTCATTGTAGAAATTAGATGTGTCATAGGAAATATTTAGCAGTTGAGCCAGTTTATCTGCACCGCTCTTTGCCACTATGGCAGTTGCGAGAACTACCAGGTCTGCTTCTACTTCTACCTGCTGGCCTGTAAGGGTATCTGCTCCCATTACTACAAGATGGTCTCCTCTTTTATATATACGTGATACCCTGCCTCTTATATAAATTGCCTCTTCTTCTTCCATGGCACGTTTTACAAATTCTTCATAACCCTTGCCTGTAGCTCTTATATCCATATAGAAAATATATGCCTTTGCTCCATGACATTTATGATGAAGCAGCATGGCATGTTTTGCCGTATACATACAGCATATTTTTGAACAGTAAGAAATTCCATGTTTTTCATCACGGGAGCCCACACACTTTATAAATACTACATTCTTCGGAGCTTTTCCGTTTGACGGTCTCTGAACCTTTCCTTTTGTAGGCCCCGAAGCACTGACCATTCTTTCAAATTCCAGTCCGCTTATGACATCTTTGAATTTTCCATATCCATATTCTGCATATTTATCTTTACCGTAGAGATCATAGCCTGTGGCAACTATTATGGCTCCGACTTCTGCTTCTATTATTCTGTCTTCCTGTTTGAAGTCTATAGCTTTTGCTATACAGACCTTTTCACATACACCGCATTTACCTGTTTTAAAATAGGTACAGTGTTCTTTATCTATGACAGGTATATTTGGAACTGCCTGAGGGAAGGGGGTGTAAATGGCAGGTCTTGGAGCCATGCCAAGTTCGAATTCATTCATTACCTCTCCTTTTTTCCCTACGGGACATTTCTGAGTGCAGAGTCCGCATCCTGTACAGATTTCTTCTATTACACACTTGGCTTTTCTTCTTATTTTAACCTTGAAGTTTCCCACAAAACCCTCTACACTGTCTACTTCAGAATAGGCATAAAGGGTTATATTCTTATGGGTTGCCACTTCCACCATTCTCGGTGTAAGGATACACTGGGAACAGTCAAGGGTAGGGAAGGTTTCGTCAAGTTGAGACATATGTCCCCCTATACTCGGTTCTTTCTCAACCATTATAACTTCCACTCCGCCGTTTGCTATATCGAGAGCTGCCTGTATGCCTGCAATACCTCCTCCTATTACGAGGGCTCTCCTTGTTACAGGTACATGGATTTTATTAAGAGGTACATTTCTTGCCACTTTGGCAACAAGCATTCTTACAAGTTCAATAGCTTTCTTTGTGGCTTCTTGTCTGTTTTCATGAACCCAGGAACAATGTTCACGAAGATTTGCCATTTCTACCATATAGGGATTAAAACCTGCCAGCACTGCAGCAGAACGGAAGGTTGACTCATGCATTCTCGGTGAGCATGAAGCTATGACAACTCCGTCAAGATTATGAGTTTTAATGGCATCAATCATCAGATTCTGTCCCGGGCTGGAACACATATATTTATAATCAACTGAATAAACTACATCCTTAAATTCTCCTGCGGTTTTTGCTACAGCCTCTACGTCAACAGTCTGGGCTATATTTGAACCGCACCAGCATACAAATACTCCTATGTTAGCCATAATCTATCCTTTCTTATGCTGATATAAGCTGTTTTTCTCTTAAAAGGTTTAAAGCATTGGTGAGATGACTGCCTAAATTCAGTTTTTCAACAGGTATGCCACATGCCACACCTACCAGTTCTGTAAAATAATAGACAGGTATATTGAAGTTTCCGTAGTTATAACCATGACTTATCTGTTTTTGCCTCATGTCCAGATTGGCATGACAGAGAGGGCAGGCAACTACAATACAGTCGCTTCCGTTAAGTATTGCATCCTTTAATATCTTTACAGTAAGCCTTACCATTGCATCTATATTACTTACGGCAAAACTTGCTCCGCAGCATTCTGTTTTAAAAGCCCAGTCAACAGGCTCTGCACCTATAGCTTTCATCAGATTTTCCATAATCTGCGGCTCTTCCGGATCATCAAAATGTGCTACTTCCGGAGGCCTCGTAAGAAGACAGCCGTAATAACAGGCTGTTTTTAATCCTGTAAGTGGTTTTGTAATTTTTTTCTTTATATCCTCAAGGCCTATGTCATCTGCGAAAGCCTGAAGGAGATGTTTTATTTTTACCTTCCCTTCATAGGGTAATCCTACTGCATCTACTACTTTTTTTCTGAATTCCTCATCTTTTTCAACTGCATACTGGGCGAATTTCGAGCGGGAAAAACAGGCAGCACATGGTATAACCATATCAAGTCCCATTTTTTCTGCTTTTGCAATATTCCTCAGAGGCAGTGCCGATGCAAGATATCTGTTTGTCTGATGGGCAGGAGTGGCACCACAGCAGTTCCAGTCCTTTATCTCCTGAAGTTCTATGCCTATTTTCTGACAGACTTCCATTGTGGAATTACCATATTCCAAAGCAGTAGAATGTAAAGAACATCCTGGAAAATATGCGTATTTCATTGCTTCTGAGCCCTTTCTTCTTCTTCTGCAAATTGATTGCATTTTTCTACCATTCTCTGTAATGATTCTATATCGCCAATACCGGGAAGGTGCCAGGGTTTTAATTTACCCTGGAGTACCATAGGTAAAGCCAGATCGAAATCCTTGAAGAAATCGCCGCTTAATAGATTGTAAAAACCGATAAGACCAGGTTCATAAAGTCTTCCTCTGAGTCTTACTATTTCCAAAAATATCCTGTTAAATTTTTCCATATTATTTCTTGCACCTGATGAGCCTTTTGCCTTTGCCATCATTCTGAGGGCATCCATAACGGCAGCAGGATCCAGTTCTCTCGGACATCTGGTGGTGCATGTTTCGCAGGAGATACAGTTCCATATGGCTTTACAGTTAATAACCTGTTCAAATTGCCCCAGGTTAAGAAGCCTCATTATCTGGTTTGTTGTAAAATCCATATTTTCTGCCATAGGGCAACCGGCAGAACATTTACCACACTGGTAGCATGAGGAAAGGTTTACATCACTTACTTTCTCCACATGGTCACGGAGTTTTTCTTTAAAATTGTCTCCTTCTTTAGTAAAACGCAATTTCTCACCTTCTTCTCTTGATTATAAACAGTTTCTAGTAATTATTCGTGAAAACGAATTGTACATAATACCCTTAAATATCCTCCTTTTCCTTGTCTCATAAAGACTAAAGGTGAAATCCTATGCTTTTTCCCTCTAATTCCGGTATATTAGGAAAATATATTCTTCCCCTTTTGCTATCAGGATCTACTTCAATTTTCAATAGTCCTGAAACAGCAAGTTTAAATTCTTCCTGAGACATAGTTGGAATTAAGTTTTTTATATGTATTAATTCGTCTAATACTTTATTATTGTTATTTTTATTTTTTCCTGCTTTAATCTGTTTTATTTTTTCGTCTATATTTTCTATTTGTCGATTTATTTCCTTAAGCATGTTGTTTTGCATATTCCATGCAAGCCCGAATTTGAGATGCAATAGTATGGAACTGACACGGGCGTAGATTGCTGCTTTCATACGGTTTCCACCGGCTTTTGTGTGCCCCTTTCCTTCATAAGCTGGCCCCGTTCTATAACAAATTTTTTCTTTAAATATTTATGGACTGTCATATTATTGCAATTATATTTTTCAGCTATAATATGAATACCAACTCCTGATTTATAAAGCTTTTCCCACTCTTCATAAAATTCTGAGTATTTAGTTTTTCCTTTTACACCAGCTTTATCAAGTAATTTTGCAACTGCCTGTTTACTTACCTGAAAATAATCAGCTATTTCCTGGTAAGTTTTTCCTTCTTCTCTTAATTTTCGACACATTTCTACATCTAATTTTTTCATAATAAATCATCCCTTTTAAGGATTTTCTTTTATTATACTCTATATATTTATACTAAGTCAACTAATTTTTTAAAGCATTATTTTATTTATTTTTTAGCTGGTGAAAAGTGTTGGAAATACCAGGAATTGATAAAGATAAAAAATAATCCTGCCTCATCTGGAAAGCTATAGATTTTCATGTTAAAATAATTCATACATTAATCTATTTATTATGTTAATGAGAAAAAGTCTGCTCCAGGCATTTTGTTTGTGAGACGCTTGCTTCAGGAGGCGGATTTTTTCTATTTGTGACGGATTTATTTATTTACCTAAAGCCTTCAAGCATTCTTCTTTCCATTTTTTAGTATTTTTTAAACTCGGGTCGATTTCTAAAGCTTTATCATAACATTTAATTGCTTCTTTATATTTTCCTTGTTCGTATAAGATTAGTCCCTTATTATTCCATGAACCGGCATATTTAGGGTTGAGTTCTAAAGATTTGTCAATACATTTAATGCCTTCTTCGTATTTACCCAGTCTATATAAAGCAAATCCCTTATGGTTCCATGGATTGGCGAATTTAGGGTCAATTTCTAAAGCTTTATCATTATATTTTATAGCCTCTTCATATTTTTCAAGTTGGTTTAATACATATCCCTTGCCGTTCAAGGCATATTTATCTTCAGGATTAATCTCTAACATTTTATCATAACATTTAATAGCTTCTTCATATTTACCCAGATTGTTAAAAGCCATTCCCTTGTTATTCCAGGTAAGCCCATCGGTATGTTTATCGTCAAGCTCTAAAGCTTTATCATAACATTTTATGGCTTCTTCGTATTTACCCTGAATAAATAAATTATCTCCTCCTTTTCTCAACATATCTCTCTTATTCCATATATCGTTATTAATGGAAGAGGTTGGTGCTTTAATTTGAGTATTATTTACTGGAGGCTGAAACTGTGTGGTTTTAGTTGTAATGTAATGAGAGGAGTGTTTACTGGAGTCGTGTTGATTATGAGGTTTCTTATATGCCAGTCCTCTTACAATAATGACTATGACTGATATAACTATTATTAATTCTATAAAACCGATACTTTTTCTCACAGGCATCCTCCCTACAGGTATTATATCATATAGACTTTATTTCTTAAATGTCATTATCTTTATCTTATAAAATAAACCGGCACTATTCCTAGTGTTTTTATTTTTTCTAACTCATGGTGATCACTTGTGACTACTGTACCACCAGTGATTTTTGCTAAAGTGATACAAAAGCAATCAGCTAAAGATATTCTGTGTAATTCTGCTTTATATTTTCCTGCCATTTGCCACACATCATTTTCAATATCGTATCTTACTGTTACCAGAGTATAAATTTCTTTTAATGCTTCTTTAGCTTCTACTTCTCCTGCTCTTTTGATAAGATCATAATAAACTTCGCAGAGATTTAATACATGGATAAAGCAATTATTATTTGAATCTTTGAATATTTTTTTTACCGCTTCCGCACCGTTTTCATTCCATATATAAGCAATCATTGCGCTGGAATCCATTATGTAAATCACCGGCATCGCTCCCTGAATTTCTGTTCTTCTCTATCAATATCTTCATATTTGTCCTTTAAAAATTCTTCAGTTCCGCCGGGAAGATGGGCAAACATCCCGCAGAGTCTATCTGCTGATTCTTCTCTCTCTGATTGTGAAGATTTTTTAATTGTTTCTTTCTGCTGAGTTATCAGGAATTCAATGAATTTTTTTACAGTCATAATATTATTCTCATTCAGTGTTTCTATAAGACTTATTAATTCGTTTTTCATATTTATATTAGTCATGAGAACCACTTCCTTGATTATAATCATTTTATCTGCCTTTATTATATCATAATTAATATGAAGTAGATTTAAATTTTTCTATTTCTCTTCATTACTTCCAAAGGCTTCATGGAGAACTGCCTCCATCAAGTTTTCGCTTTCCTGTTTTGAACCGGCAATTTGAGTTTCAAGGTCATCACAGAGTTTCATGAGTGTTTCTACTTTTTCGACAATCCGTTTTTGTTCGTTTAGAGGGGGGAGGGGGATTAATCCTGTATTTAATTGAGAATCATTTATTGCAGGATAAGCCATCCCAACCATTTTTGATTCAACAAAATCAATAAATGGTTTACTTCAGTAGGATCATAAAAGAGCCTTGTAGCATTACGAAAATCCATAATGGTAAAATACATTTTATTAAAATCTTCTCTTACCCTGGAGCATCTTCCAATAATCTGTTTAAATTCCTTTATTTAAGGATAAATCATGTAACGTCTGTTTAATTCTTTGATGATAAATGTCACGTATAACTTCATATATACATTCAAGAAAACAACAAAACGTAATTTCGTAAATCAATCCTATAGTCATATGCCTTTCCTCTTCTTGTCTATAATCAGTCTTTCCCTTGCCACATGAATAGCTTCATATAATTTCTTTTGCAGTACCTCCCTGGGAGGAAGTTCTGTCAGATATTCTGCTACACGGATTCCGCTCTGTTCTATTTGCAAAAGTTCTATATGCTCCACAGATTTGCCGGCACACAGTATAAGTCCCAGGGGAGATTCTTCCCATGGCTGCCGTTCATATTTATCAAGCCACCTCAGGTATAATTCCATCTGGCCCTTATCAGAGGCTTTAAACTTGCCCAGTTTTAAATCTATAGCTATCAATCTTCTTAACCTGCGGTTATAAAAGAGAAGGTCAATATAATAATCTTCATTATCTATAGTTATACGTTTCTGCCTGGCGATGAAGGCAAAGTCTTTCCCTAACTCCATAAGGAAATCTTCAATCTCTCTGAGTATGGCACTTTCCAGGTCATGTTCGCTATATGTATCAGCAAGGCCCAGAAAATCCAACATATAAGGGTCTCTGAATATAAGGTCAGGAGACATCTGTTCCGTTTCTTTAAGAGCAGTTAATTCCTGCTTTATTAATTCTTCAGGCTTTCTGCTTATGGCCGTTCTTTCATAAAGCATACCCTGGATTTTTTTATGAAGAGTGCGAACACTCCATCTTTCAATCTGACACATCTGAGTATAGAAATCCCGTGATAGAGGGTCATTCAGGTATATTAACAGGCAAAAATGGGACCAGCTTAATTGTTCAGACACTGTCTGGACAATCTTGTTATCAGGGAAAACCTCTGAGAAGCGCACCATATTGAACAGATTTGTTCTACTAAAACCCTGGCTGTATTCCTGTATCAATCTTATAGATAATTTTTCTATTACCTGTTTTCCATATTCCGCTCTTTCCTGTCCCAGTATGTCTTTCCTTATTCTCTCTCCGATCTGCCAGTAGAGCATAACCATTTCAGAGTTAACTGACAGGGCTACTCTGGTTCTGGAAGATTCAATAAGAGACTTAATGTCATTGAAGAGATTATCCGGAGCTGAATTGTTTGTTATAGGTATTAAATCTTCTTTACTTTTCTCTTTTTTTTCCATATAAATACCTCTTATTTTTGTATATGAAATGGTAATGAGGAACTATTGTTTTATATATTATATCACATTTCCGGAAGAATACTTCCTGTCGGGTACTGGCGGATGGGTTGCATGGATATTCTGCCATGGGTAGAACTCCACTGGTCTTTTATGCCGGATTTCTGGTTATCTGTTATGATATTTTTCATAGGTGGTACAGGTTTATTTGCCATTGACAAAAGCAGAGCTGCAGGTGTTACGGAATGGATTGATAAACCTTTTACTGGTGGGAAATTGAGAGATGTGGTGAAGAGGTTTTTGAGCAGGGGGCAGGGAATGACTTTTAAATATTAATTTACTTGTACTGACTCAGACTTCCAGTCACATTTCTTACATTTTACATATAGAAAACATACGAAGTTACAGTTAAAAGTATTAGGTTGTCCAGGAGCAGAATATTGCTCAATTGACGTCGTTAAATCGGAGCCACATGTAGGGCACTTAAAAGAACACCAATCACATTTTGTGCATACTTTACCTGTATATATGTCTCCTGTATATGGAACTTTTAAATAATCTATATATATTAATTTATTTTTACCGCACATAGGGCAGAGTTCATTTTTTGTAGCAGGTATCACAGTAGATTTATGTATAGGAGTAGGAATAGATAGAGCTTTATTCTCTGGTCTCTTATACCCCCCACACACCCTGACAGCCACTACAATGACACAGAGGATTATTATTAATTCTATAATTGTTATTGTATTTCTTCTCATGAATAATTCCTCTCAGAATTTCTGCCTTTAAAATATCTGTATATGTCTACAATAAATCCACTGAGGAAAGAGGCAAATAATATTGCAATCATTACTTTTACGATAATGTTATAATCAGAAGGCAGTTGGACTATGTCTTTTTTATTGAAGGATAAATCGGATAAAGCTATTTTAATTCCAGAACTATAAATGTTGTTTATAAATTTATCTACACACTCAATAAAACAAAGAAACGTAATACCATAAATTAATCCTGTAGTAATATAAAAATACCAGGGTATATCTCTTTTTATAAGTTTAAGAATTAACACGCCGTTATTTGAATGAATCAAAATACAGACAATTATTAATACAGCCCATCCCACGTTAAGAGAAATAAAACTCCCCATGAGCCAGTATTTAATATTTGAAACCAGATTACTGCTGAAACTATATTCTGAATGTTCTTCCATAACATTTCTCCGCGTGTGGATTTTTTAAATTCTCTCTTAATATGATTATACCCGGAATTTTTTAAATTTTCTTAGATTTATTATCAGTCATAAAGAATTATTAGTATTTCTTTTTTTATAAATATTTATAGTAATATGTCCAATACTTCCTCCAATAAGGCAAACAGTAATATTAAGAAGTAATGAAATCGTAAGCATTCCTTCATCATATGGTTGAAACCTTGAACTTACTAATAAGTTCCAAGTTATTGTATAAAGTGTTCCTAAAATAATAAAATTTATTAAATGAAGTTCCTGTTTTAAAGTTTTTATTAAGAATGAAGTAAAAAAAAGCATAAGAAAAGAAATTAAATTTCTATGATCGTTTATTATATCCAAGTAAGGTATAGCTGAATTAAAGCGATATAACAGATATGTAAGTAATGATATTGTAATATGGCAATTAAAAACCATAAAACATCCTAAAAGGCTATATTTTAATCTGTTTTCTTTTCTGCTTTTATTTGGTAATTCATTAATGGCTCCTACGAAAGCTATGATTAGAATAATTAATGATAAAAATGAATACATAAAATTTTACCGTTAATAATTCTCTTAACTCCCTTTCCTATAATCCTCCATCCAGAAGGTTATTATTTTGGCATTATTAATAAGTTAAATGTATTGCCCCTATTTTAGAATCTAAAGTTATTTGAGAAGTCTGGCCGACTGAGAAATAGATTCTTCCTTCCGGCACTGCATATTCCATGCACCATCCGGCACTCCCGTAACCCTGCCAGTCTATCCCTGGATTACCATGAGCGTCAAATAATTGCTTTACCGTATTTCCTACGCCTATTCCTTTTAACGTTCTTATCCGCGCGTCATAAATACTGATACTTTTAATTGCCGGGTTCATACTGCTATTATCAAAAGGTGACATTACACCCACGCCCTCCTGCTGTTCTGGCGGCACGATAACGCTATAGGTATACAAAATCAGGCCATAAGGTTCCGGCTCGTATTTGCTATCGACAAAAGCAAATGTATCTGTCGTAGTTCCATACAGATCTGCTTTTCGATTCATTTTTGCAAGAGCATTTTGTTTTACATCTCCCAGTTTTATAAATGGGGTAAAGGTGTTAGTAGACCGCTCAAGAATGTATATTCCTCCCGGTCGGATGTAATATTCCTTTTTCCATTCACCGGCAAAACATTGCGCGGAAAATATTAACAAAAGCGTAACAATACATAAGACTTTTCTCATAAACACTTCTCCTTTTTATTACCCAAACTTCCTTGG
>Ga0351860_1073_pt1 | contig 19806 bp, 18 predicted proteins | sample BONcelHFGM3001F8_FD_206791 | JGI IMG/M metagenome (GOLD analysis project Ga0351860, IMG submission 206791) | Enriched cells from coal bed in the Powder River Basin, Montana, United States - BONCAT cells FGM rep2 HSBNCT.FGM.300.1.F8 ...
TTATCTTGCGGCAGCAGAGACCGCACTGAAGAGTATAATGAACAATCTCTATAAAGATGATAAATTATTCCACTGTTCACAATCAGGCAATAAATTTGTAGAAGGATTTCTAAACGACTACTCATTTCTCATTTACGGTGTAATCAATCTTTACCTCGCCAATCCTGAAAAAAAATATTTATCTCTTGCTGAAAAATTGAATGACGAACTGTTTGAGAATTTTTATGAAAATGGAAGACTTTTATTCAAGTCAAGAAACTCGGTCAGGGAAATTCTTGATATTGATGATCCTTTCGATAACGCCATCCCTTCAGGTGTATCGGTTACTCTGGAGAATTTATTATATCTGAGTGAAATTACCGGTAAAAAGGAATATGAGGAACTATTGAGCAGCCTTTACGATTACTATCTTCCTCAAATTTCAATGAATCCTTCGGCTTTTTCGTTTATGTTGCGGGTCAATTTACTGGCAAAACAGAAGTGGATCAAAATTACAGCCTCCTACTCACTCAAAAATGATGAGCGTTTCAATGAGGTAATTAAAGAGATGCATTTATCCAGGTATAGAATTATAAGAATTCATGATAAAATGACGGAGCATGAACCAATTCAGGTTTGTGATGATTCCAAATGTATGCTGTTTTCGTCCATAGAGGAGCTTATGGCATATTTCAGGAAAATGCAGCCGGAGTAAAATAACTTAACTCCTAATTGGATCTAACGACAGCCACTTTACCAATTGAACTTTTTTTACCATCCGATGAATAAGCGATTACGAAATAAATTCCGGTTGCTACATAAACATCGTTCTCATCCTTTCCATCCCAATATGCTAATCTTCCGCCGGGAGCCTCGAATGTTCTAATCATTTTTCCATAGGGAGAAATGACTTTAATATTCGAAGATTCAATTAAACCATCTATCGATAAGGTACTTTTTTCGGGGTTAAAAGGATTAGGATAAACTTTTAGATTATCTGAAAATTCCGGTAACGGTTCTACCAGATAGGTTTTGAATGAAGATAGTCCCTTATCGGTTCCGGCGTACACATATCCTGTTTTAGGATCAATTGTAATTGATTTTATGTTGTTATCAGGTAAAAAACTGTTCTCGGAATTCAACTGGGTAATTACCGATGAACCATCCGGGGATAAAACCCAGATACCGGTAGATTTTGTTCCCACCCATTTATTATTTAAAGGATCAACGGCTATAGTATTGATAACCTGACCGCTTATATTGCAACGTGTAGTAAAACAGGGTTTGGAAATTGATCCCGCAGGATTGCTGGGTCTGCTAATTACACTTAATCCGGTTACGGTACCAATCCAAAGTTCGCCATTTTTATCAATTGCAACACATTGAACTTGTGAGTTACTTGCACCTGAATATATCTCTTCATTACTTATAAATCCCCATCCGCTTACAGTTCCGGGGAGTGTATATTTTTCATTAAAATAAAACAGACCATTGTAAACCGGGTCATATTCCGAAATTATCCATTTTGTTCCATATTCATCAACAACTAATCCTCTAAAAAATGAATTGCTCGTGGAATTGATGCTGTTTGGATAGCTTTTCCATTCGGACTTTGTGGAAAATGAATTAAGAGCATTATTATTAACCGCCTTATAATTTGTTATCCACAAATTGCCGGAATTATCTTTGGTTATACCGGTTATTGGAATGAAATTCGGATTATCAACAGTACCCACTAACGTTGAATTGGATGTGGTAAAAGATTCTATTTTTTCTCCGTATATTTTTACTATTCCCCCGCCGTAGGAACCTGCATATATTGATCCATTTTCTCCTTCATGAATAGCGCAGAAAGCATCTGAATTCAATTCGGGATTGTTTGATCTGTTATAATTTTTCCAAATACCATCCTTAAACTTATAAAAACCAAAGGGGCTTCCACCACCTAAACCGGAAGAGGTTGCCCAAAGTGCGCCATCGCTGCTGATTATAATTTTCGAAAATGAGTTTGATTCGGGACAATTCAAATTTATGAATTCGACTTTATTATTATTCACCTCAGCCAATCCTGACCCGGCAGACGAAAGCCAAATTTTTCCGTTTGAATAAAAGCCGCTCGTAATACTATTTTGAATTGGAATGGATGTTGGCGATATAACATCGTTTGAATTTAATGATAGAATCTGAAATATCTGGGCAATATAAAGATCGTTGCCTGAGAGTAAGATTTTTTTTGATTCCTGATTTAGAGATGAAATTTTAACAAAAGTATCTCCCGATTGCTTAAATATCGCATTATTTGTTAATACATAAAGGTTATCGTTTCGAATTTCGATATCAACCATCGTTTGGTTTTCAAAATATTGGCTCTTCTCATAACTGCTCCAGGCATCAGGAGAAAGAAGGTTTTTATTGTTTTTATCAGCGGTTGCCAATCCGAACGGAGTAAGAGCAAATATTTTTTTTGAACCCATACAGAGATCAATTACCGGAGTAAATGCCGCAAAACCGCCTAACTTAATATATGAATCACGGAATTCCTTACTCTCGAAATCATACACCGAAATACCAAAATCAGATAATACATAAATGGAGTCGTTCTTTTGGAGAAATCCATTTATTTTTTTTGATAGTCCGCTATAGGCAACGGAGATATCTTTTAAGTTTATCCATTTATTGGTCTCGGGAAAAAAGACATCTACTTCACCGCCGGTTCCTCCAACCCAAACTCTGTTTTTTGTATCTGCTAAAATGGAACTGGATTCCAGACTGCTTAAGCCGTCGACATTAGTATATCTTTTAATATTTTTAGAGGATGTATTGTACTGAAACACTCCCCCATTTGTTGCTCCCCAAATATCAGCGCCTGAAGAGGAAAGTGAATTTATGGAGAGTAAACTCGTATAATTTTTCCAATCGCTATATTTTAAACTTTGATCCTGCGAGTAAGCAAAAGAAAAAATAAAGATAAAAAAAAGAATTTTTTTCATTTTCAATTTATATTTTTTTGAAAAGATCCGCCATTTCGATCGCTGCTAAAGCGGCATCCCATCCCTTATTACCTGATTTTGTTCCAGCTCTTTCAATTGCTTGTTCAATTGAATCGGTGGTTAGAACTCCAAATGTAACAGGTAATCCATACTCCAATGATACCTGAGCTATTCCCTTTGAAACTTCTGCAGCAATATAATCAAAATGAGGAGTATTGCCTCTTATTAAAGTACCCAGACAAATGATGACATTATATTTTTTGGATTGCGCCATTTTTTTTGTTGTTACAGGAATCTCAAAAGCGCCAGGAACGTAAAACAAATCAACATTTTCAGAATTCCCATGATGCCTTTCGATACAATCTAAAGCGCCCTCTAAAAGCCGCTTTGAAATCATATCATTAAAACGGCTTATGACAATTCCTATCTTTAAATCTTTTGCGGATAATTTACCTTCATAAACGTTCATTATTTTATTCCTTTATTTGAATAACCTTCTTTTCATATTTTCTACTGCCTGTAGGTCTACTGTATAGCGTCCCAAAATCTCTTCATCTCTTTTACGCCCTCCGTGAAAATCACTCCCGCCGCTTTCAAGCAAAAAATATTCGCTTGTTATACCTTTAAAGTAGTTAACTCTTTCGTGAGAGTGTGATGGATGCATAACTTCAATACCATCAATTCCAATATCAATGAGATGAACCAATTCGTTTTCGTTCAGTGTCTTATTTGGATGCGCCAAAAATGACAATCCCCCGGCTTGAGAAATCAAATCAACCGCATCTTTTGGAGAAAAATGAATTTTTTCTTCATATGCCGGTCCGTTCAATCCAATATATTTGTCAAAAGCCTCATCATAATTATCAATAAATCCATTTTCAAGCAGAGCATACGCTACATGAGGTCTTCCGATTGATCCCATGATTGTTCTTCTGAGTACTGTTTCCAATTTTAGTGGAATATTAAGTGAATTCAGTTTTTTAACAATCCTTTCAGCGCGTTTTCTCCTTTCATCTCTGAAAAATGCCAGATAATCATTAAGCTTGCTGTTCTTTCTATCTATGAAATACCCTAATATGTGAACCTCTTTTTGGTTCAATGTACTGCTCAATTCGACGCCAGGGATTACTTCAATATTAAAATTTTCCGCAGCCTTCTCTGATTCCTCTAATCCCTGTATATTATCATGATCTACTATGCTAACTACGGATAAACCGGCAGAATGTGACACTTTGATCACATCCGTAGGAGATAACGTACCATCAGAGTACACTGAATGAAGATGTAAATCTGCTTTTTTTTGCTTTTGGTTTTGCATTAATACCTTTCTGATGGAACATATGTTCGTTTTTTCATAATTTTGTTTTAATATAAATTTTATATTAAATAAAGTCAAGTCATAACATTAGCCTTCAAATATAAACCTTTGTATTATTAAGAGGTATTAAGTTTTATAAAATAGTGTTTTTTCCATAAAGGAATAAAAATTGCTTTGAAAATATAAAATATTTTTCATAAATTGAGACAAAAAATGATAGGTTTAATGAATATTCCGATACATGCGCTGTTTTCACACTTTCCTGCCGGACTGATTCCGGTTTCGGTTCTTTTTTTTCTGATTTTTTTATACACAAGGCGAATAATTTTTGAAAGAATATCAATCACTTTGCTGGGTTTTTCTGCGATATTTTTAGTTTTCACAATAATTACAGGAGTGTATGATTGGTTTTTCCGTTATTCATTTTTCTATACTCCTATTATGGTAGTTAAAGTATTTTTATCGTTTATAATCATCCTTTTGATTAGTTTAATATGGATCATTAGAATTAAATACTCTAAAAACAACAATATATCTTCACTGTCCAGAAAATATGGATATATTTTATTATATATTATACTGTTTCCTGTTGTGTCCGTCATTGGATTTTTTGGCAATTATATGATTTATCCAAATGAGGTTTTATCAAAGGGTGATAATGTGAAAATAGGTTCTGAAATTTATTTTTCAAAATGTAATTCCTGCCACCCTTACGGACAGGGAATTTATGATCCACTCCTTTTTCCCGGATCAGAGAAAAATTTCGGATCAGCCTCGCTTCTTCATTCAAAACTCATTGAGGATAGCAGCGCGATGCTGAGTTATATTCGAAATCCAAAACGAATGCCGAGAATCAGTTCGAACAGGCTCTCTGAGTTTGATTTCAAGTATATTTATGATTACCTGACATATTTAAAATTCGGTGAAATACTGAAAATAAACGACACTATTCCCATTAAACAAATAACAAATTAGAAAATGATTTTCAATTTTAAAGATAGATAACATTTCATGGTTCATATTAAGACAATAAGCAAAAGTTACGGAGAAAAAGTATTATTCTCCGATGTTAATTTTTTCATTAATCCTGACGATAGAATTGGGTTAGTCGGTTCAAATGGTTCCGGAAAATCCACCCTTCTGAAAATAATCTCAGGGTTTGACTTCCCCACTTCCGGAGAAATTCAAAAGGCGAATGATGTAAAAATTGAATATCTTGCGCAGGAGATAGATTTTTTCTCAAATAATACTCTTTTTGCAGAAGCTTCCGAAACATTTAATGAAATCCATGAATTAAAAAGACAGATTGATTCAATCCATGAAAGACTAATGAAAGAACCCTCAAATGAAAAATTAATCGATAACCTGGGGCATCTTGAAAGCAGATACCAGCATTTGGATGCTTACAATCTGAATTACAGGGTCGCAAGGGTATTAAATGGTTTGGGTTTTAAAGAATCGGATTTTCAGCGTACTGTTGATGAGTTTAGCGGCGGCTGGAAAATGAGAATTCTGCTGGCAAAAATGCTTCTAAAAGAGCCTTCATTGCTTCTATTAGATGAACCTACTAACCACCTGGATCTGGATTCATTAGAGTGGCTAGAGGAGTATCTTCGCAGCTTCAAAGGCGGTGTAGTTATAGTTTCCCATGATAAAACTTTTCTCGATAACCTGACTAACCGGACTATTGAAATATCTTCGGGAAAGGTATCGGATTATAAGGGTAATTATAATTTTTTTGTTACTGAAAGCGAAAAGAGAAGAGATAACCTTATCGCCACTCTGCGAAACCAACAGGATAAAATCAAACAGACCCAGCGATTCATTGAAAGGTTTCGTTATAAATCCTCAAAGGCACGACAAGTTCAAAGCAGAATCAAAATGCTCGAAAAAATGGATATTGTTGAAATTGATGAGCAAGAGGATAAAATTGATTTTTTCTTTCCTGAAAGTCACCCAAGCGGCAAAATAATTGCTACTTTGCAGGGAGTTTCCAAGCGTTTCGGAGAAATCACAGTTTTGGATAATATAGATCTTACGATCGAAAGAGGAGACAAAATTGCCTTATTAGGTCCAAATGGGACCGGAAAATCAACTTTGCTTAAAATTTTAGCAGATGTGCATGGTTCATTCGATGGTAGCCTGACCTTTGGACATAATGTTCTTAAATCATACTTTGCCCAGGAGCAATCTCAGGAACTTGATAAATCAAAGACAATTTATCAGACTATCGAGGAAGTGGCTTCCGGAGAAATCAGGAAAATGATAAGAACGCTTCTTGGATCATTCCTCTTCTCGGGAGATGAAATTTTTAAAGAAATTGGTGTTCTATCCGGTGGTGAAAAAAGCAGGGTTGCATTGGCAAAAATGCTGCTCTCCCCTTCTAATTTTCTAATTCTTGATGAACCGACAAACCATCTTGATATATCTTCAAAGGATATTCTAAAAAATGCGCTTCGGGATTTTAGCGGTTCAATATTAATTGCATCCCACGATAGGGATTTTCTTAATCCAATCATCAACAAAGTGTTGGAAATAGAAAATAAAAAGATAAAACTATTCTCAGGTAATATTGATGATTACCTGTACATGAAGAAAAATTATGCTCAACAAAGCAGCACTATATCCACTGAAAAAGAAAATAGCAGCAAAAATATATTAAGTATAAAAGAAAAGAAAAAACTTGAAGCGGAAATAAGGCAAAAAAAATATTCACTTACCAAACCTCTAAGAGAAAAAATACATTCTCTTGAAAAAGAGATTGAAAAAATCGAGGCTTCAATTATCGAACTTGAGACCGAGATGAGCCATCCAGATTATTTTAAAAATTCAGAAAGAGTTAAAACTGCGGCTAAAAGCTACGAATCTTATAAAAATAAATTGAATGATCTATATTCCAACTGGGAGAAATATCATGATGAAGTTATGGAAATCGAGAAAAATATCATTTAGCAAATATTATTTTGTAATTCTCCTATGTTTGACCTTTTGTATTGGATGTAATAACAGCATGAATGAAATTTTTATCGAACATCATAAAATGTATCCTGAAATGATCACTAAGGATTACTATAAACTTCTATTCCAGGCTGAATTCGGAGTTAAACATTTATTAAAAGACACTACAAAATCAAAAATGTATCTGATTTCAGAATTGAATTCGGTAACCTCAAAAGATGAGCCGCTTTATGAATACATATCCCGGGATAAAAATATTGTAAGGATAAATTTAGCAGCCTTCAAATATCGCGGTCTCGAAACGGAAATACTGTTTGAGGTTATGAAAACAACAGCCTTGCTGGTAAACGGTTCCGAAGCCGAATTCTTAAAATACTGGAATGAATTAAAAATTTTAGTAAAAGAAAAAAAGATTATTCTTGATTGGAATGAAATTTCAGAGTATGAGAAACAATTTCAAACACCTCTCAAGGAAGAGCATCATTCTGAAATTTATATTAAAAAATATGATCCGCACTATCGGGTGGTGCTAAAAAATATTTTTGAAGATTATTTTAATATTACCGATAAGAAATGATAAAAAAAAATCCCGTTTTAGGAAAATAAAACGGGATTTTTTATTAGAACATACTATTTTTTCTTTTTACTATGACCTGAAGTCTGTTTCTTCTGGGCTTCAAGAATTCTATCCATGAACCCTTTCTTTCTGTTTTTCTCAGGAACTTTTTCAAGAACCAGCTGACCTTTCTTACTCTTGTTCATATAAACCTGCTGAACAACAGAAATTAAGTTAAATAGGAAGTAATAAAGGTTCAAGCCTGATGGAAAACTGTTAAACATCAATGTAAACAGAATCGGCATGAAATACACCATTGCTTTCTGGCGGGGATCTTTGATCGACATTTTTTGCTGGATAAACATTGTAATACCCATTAACAGGGCTAAACCGCTAAGCTGACTCATACCGAATAAAGGCACCGTAAAAGGCAGGGTTAATATCACGTCAGGATTAGACAAATCTGTTATCCACCAGAAAAAGTTCGCCTGTCTTAATTCGATTGCCGACCTGAATACCGACCATAACGCATACAGGATAGGCATTTGGAGCAGTAAAGGCAAACAACCGCTTGCGGGATTCACCCCGTATTCTTTGTATATCCTCATCATTTGAGCGTTCATTTTTTGAGGATCATCCTTATGCTTTTCCCTTAATTCAGTAATCATCGGCTGAAGAGCCTGCATTTTCTGCATAGATGCCATCTGGGTCTTATTCAAAGGATGAAGTAAAAGACGAATGATAAAAGTGAAAACGATGATAACTAAACCGTAATTTGGAATTACCAAATGTATCAGTTTAAAAAGCGGAATCATGAAGTATTCCGAAATCGGTCTTATCAACCATGTCAATCCTAAACTTATGATTTTCTCTAAACCTACATCATAGTCTTTTAAAATTGAATAATCAGAAGGACCAAGGAATACGTCAAATCTATTTTCTTCTTTGGCTGTTTCGTTAAATGCAACTTTCATTGCAGCGGAATATTTTTTGATTATTCCTTCATTTGGGGCATGATGACTGATTCCTTCAAGATGATAACCTGTTCCCGGTTGGTTTTTAATAATAATTGCTGAAGCGAAATATTTATTCTTTGTTGATATCCACTTTGTTTGTCCATCCTTTTTCTCGATTTTTGTCTCTTCAAAGGAACTTCCATCAAGTTCGATTAATTCATCGCCATACATGGCGTGAGCGTAAGCAAATCCAGCCTCGTCGACACTATTTTCTTCTGTCAAATTGAGATGATTTTCCCACAAAACCTGATAATCGGGACCTGCAAGAATCTTATCCATGCCTTCGAGCTTAACGCCGGCTTCAAATGAATACTTACCATTTTCGAAAATATATTGGCGGATAACCTTACTTGAACCGTTTTGAAGAGTTAATTCCAAATCAACAATAAATTTTTCGCCATCTTTCAGCTTAATTAAATCGCCATTCTGAAACTTGGATTCAAAATAAAAATTTTTCGTATTAACCAGTTTTCCATCGATAGTGGTCAAGAGTAAATTAAAATCACCACCATCTTTATTACAAATAAGCTGAACCGGGTCACCAAACCATGTTTTAAATTCTTTAAGCGTCCACTCTACGATATTACCACCCTTTTTACTGATCTTGGCAATCACCTTATCAGTTTCAATGGTCATAACATCGTTTGATCCGGATGTCTTTTGGCTAAATATTGCGCCAAAGCTATCGATTTTTGCTTTAGCTACAGAAAGTGTATCAACAACAACCGGCAGTTCAGCCTTAGTTTCAGTAGGTTGCTTTACCGGTGTTACGGTATCGGTTGTTTTTGCGGGTTGCAGCGCTTCTTCAGGTTTTGGGGTAACAAAAAATATCCAAACCATTAGAATTGCTGTTATTAAAATAAATCCAATTGTCGTATTTCGATCCATCAAACCTCCAGATTAATATTATGGAACCGGATCATAACCACCCGGATGAAATGGGTGACATTTAATGATCCGTCTAAATGAAAGAGAAAACCCTTTCAAAAAACCATACTTGTTAAAAGCCTCTATAGCATATTGTGAGCAGGTTGGGTAGAAACGGCATGAAGGGGGCAACAGAGGAGAAATTACCACTTTGTACAATTTTATCAATAAGATAGCAATTTTACTCATCAGTTTACTTAAGATTATTCTTCAATTCATTAAATATTTGATCAAAGTCAGCTTTTATACCAGTTAAATTAATTTTATTAATTATATCCATCCGGTTTGAGTTAAAAATGACTACACTTTCTAAAGAACAACCTTTGCTGAGGAGTAACTCGTAAAAAGCGCTTTTATTTAGTCTGAAATAATCTTTCATCAGCCTTTTTACTCTATTGCGATTAACTGCATTTTTAACTTTTTTGGAAACTGCAAAACCAAGTTCAATTTTGTTACTCTCCAAACTGCCAACAATGTAATAAAATGATAAATTTCCCCGTCTAATACTCTTTCCGGTTGTAATTACTCTGCTAAAAACTTTGTAGCCTCTTAAAATCTCATTTTTTTTAAGAGAATTTTTCAAGCAAAAAATTAAATTATGTTAGAGATTATTTTTCATCACTTACTGTGAGTTTTTTTCTGCCTTTGGCTCTTCTGCGAGCAATTACCTTACGTCCATCTTTTGATTTCATTCTTGCTCTGAAGCCATGTTTGTGTCTTCTTTTAATTCTGCTGGGTTGAAAAGTTCTTTTCATTTATATAGTTCTCCATGTTTAACTTAAATTCAAGACAACAAATATATTAAAAAAAGTTCAATAAATCAATGTTTTTTTTCGAGGACTAAAAAATAAGTTTATTCAATACTCATAAATTGTAACAAAAAAGTATTATCTTATTCTAATAGTATCGTCCCAAATTGGATTTGTTAGCCTGTATTCTCCGAAACCTGTTTCGTCTACAAATATAAATCTGCGGTTAAGAGTATAATAATCCCATATTTCATACGGAGGATTCCCCAATTCAAAAGGATGCCTATCGATATTGTCGGGAGCCCCGAAAACGATGAACACCATTCCCATATCTGTTTTCCATCCATCCCGATGGGCTTTAAATTTTTCATTTGCATAGTCTACGCGGGCAAAATACTCCTCCAGTGATGGTTTTCTATCCTTCCAGAAAGCAATAAATTTCTCTAATTTATCCTTTTGGTCTTTACCCGATTTAATCTTATCCATTTCTTCAGAGGTGGCAATATATCCGGTTTGCCTGATTGCAAGATCAAGATCGTTTACACTTATTGGCATATCCTGCCATCTTACCAGAAAATTTCTACCAATTATTTCTTTATTGACTACATCCTTGTATTTTTCTGATTCAATTTCCAACAGTAGTTTATAATTTCCGAATACAAACTCTTTTTTGTCAATTGTAAGAAAAACAGGATTTGTCTTTTCGCTTAGAAACTGATTGGCGCTTCCGGAGCCGACCAATTCCTCTTCACTATCAAAAATAGAATATTTAACTTTGATGGAATCATTTAGAATTTTTCCGGAATAGATTTCAAAAAATATTTGAAATTGATCTTCAAGATTACCTACATTGCTGGACACATTGGGAATAATCATTTTTCTGCCATCAACTTCATTAGCCTTTGCAATGAACATGATATCGCTTAAATGAATTTTCTCGTCCTTGAAATCTCTAATATCCAGATTTTTTCTTATTTTATAGGATTTCTTTGAATCATTATCTGTCATTATTATTTCGACACTGTATTTTCCCGGTTTCAGGATAAAATATTTTTGTGTCAAATCATAGGTTTGCTGGGATATGGTTGTCTGAAAATCGCGAACTTCAAGATTTCTGTTATAAGCTCTGTCATATACAGTGGTTTTTAAATCGCTGATGATAATAGTTATTTCATATGATGCAACAAACTTATCCGATTCCTTTATAAAACGAAGATTTTTATAAGGCACCTGAACAAGAATATCCACCCTGCTCTGGCTATCAGCAACGGAAAAAAAATTCAACAGATTGAAATGAAATTTCGGATAATCCGCATCATTCATCTTTAATACATCAACCTGCGCCATCAACCGGGACGCCAATAACAAATAAATTGCCAGGACTAATACTTTTTTGAACTTTTTCATTTTAACTTAACCTTTTTGGTTCCGAAATTGCAGCATATAAATCAAAATCGGAATATCCGGTTATTTTTACATTAACCAAATCACCGATATTGGATTTATTATTTTTCTGTTTCTTAATCCATACTAAATTGTCAATATCAGGAGCATCGAATTCTGAACGGGCGATATAAAACTCACTGTCCTCTTCATCAATCAATACATCGAAATATTTACCTACTTTTTTAGAATTGTATTCATACGAAATTTCTCTTTGCGCCTCCAAAATGATCGATTTTCGGTTCTCCTTTTCCTTTTGAGAAATTTTATCGAGCAATGAAAATGATTGCGTTCCCTCCTCACCAGAATAAGTAAACACTCCGAGCCGGTCAAATTTAATTTCTTTTACAAATGAGAGCAATTCTTTAAATTCCTTTTTAGTTTCTGCCGGATAGCCGACTATCAATGAGGTCCTCAATGAAATTCCTGGAACTCTTTGCCTTATTTTTTCAATTAATAATTCAGTATTTTTTCTGGTTATTCCCCGTCTCATAGACTTTAGAACAACATCAGAAATATGCTGTATTGGTATATCAAGGTAGTTACAGAAATTTTTATTTTCAAGTATAATATCAAGTATTTCAAGAGGGAACCTGGATGGATAGGCGTACAAAAGCCGGATCCAGCCTTTATATCTGGATTTTGAAATCTTTTTCAGAAGTTCTGCCAGGCTATTTTTTCCATATAAATCTTTACCATAATAGGTAATATCCTGGGCAACCAGATTAATCTCCTTAACAGTAACCGGCATATTCTCCATTTCTTTAATAATTGAGCTGATTTTCTTCGATTTATATTTACCTTTAAATGATGGAATCGAACAAAATGAGCAGCGATGGTTGCAGCCATCCGATATTTTTACATATGCGTAATGATTCGGGGTTATCAGAGAATGTTTGTAGAGTTCTTTAGAGAAACTTTTACCATTTAATTTTTTTAATACTGCTTCCAGTTCATAGACGCCGAAGAAACCGTCAACTTCAGGAATATTTTTTTTCAAATCCGACCGGTACCTTTCGGATAAACATCCTGTAACATAAATTTTTTCCAATTTTCCACTCTGCTTAAGCGAAATCATATCGAATATATATTCCAAGGATTCCTCTTTAGCATCATTTATAAAACCGCAGGTATTAACGATTACTACATTTGCATCCTGAGGTGAATTACTTATCTTAAAATTGTTTAACTGAAGCTGATTCAACATGATCTCTGAATCAGCAATGTTCTTAGGACAACCCAAAGTATGTAAAAATATTTTTATCATCAGCTATATATACAAAATTACTAAATCAACATAAAGATAAATTATTGGAGAAATAAAAATAATGCTGTCAAATCTGTCAAAAAATCCTCCATGTCCGGGAATAAGCGATGAAGAATCTTTAATGCCGGAATCACGTTTCAGGAGCGACTGGGCTAAATCCCCAATTTGACCTACGGTACCTATAATCACACCGATTACTATGGCGTGCGCAATTGGTAAAAATTGAATTACTAAATATTTAAATACGACCATAGAAACTATCGAGAAAATGAAACCTGCTATTGCTCCCTCCCACGTTTTGTTGGGACTAACACGAACATATAACTTTCGTTTTCCGAAAGCTCTACCCGCAAAATATGCAGCAGAGTCACAAATCCAAACAGTTACGAAAATGGAAAATATGAACAGTCCTCCCCAATTTTTGGAATTCCAATTAAATCCCAAGTCATTACCATTCATCAATTCTGAAAAACTGTGAGTCAGAAAAAATGAATTGAAATGTTCCCATTCAAAAAGTTCACGTGTTGCGATCAGCATTCCTAAAAATAACGAAATATAAAAGACTCCAAAAAGGGTAGCAGATATATTCTGAATCGCGGAACCATTGTTCCTAAAAAGTTCGATAGTGATTACCAGAAAAACAAAAATAGCGGCTAATGCTAATAATAATACAAACTGAGTCGGATAATATGGGAAGATTCCCATACCTGCCAAATAATTCAAGAGTGTATATCGTATTCTCTCGTACATAAACAGGGTTTGAATCAAGGCGCCGAATGCTATTCCGATCCATACTAAAGGTTTTGCGCCCTTAAAAATAGTCATTTTATAATATTCGTAAAGCGCTAAAGTTGATACAAAAGTGATGAAGAGATGAAATATAAATCCTCCCTCCATTATGATAAAAAATACAATTGGTATAGCTATAATCGCAACCAAAACGCGGGAAACCAGATTACTCATTTTCATTTTCTGCTTCTTCTTCTCCTTTATCTTTATTCATATCATTAATTATCTGAATAGCTTTTTCAGCGTCTTCTTTCGGAACCATAATATTCACAATTGCGGTATCACCAATATTGGTAAAAAAAACATGATCCTTCTGTGAAAAAAGCACGCAATTAATACCGGACATCTCAATGATTGCTTTTATCATCTGCGCCTCATATTCTGTCGCTGAAGTTGCCACTAAAGCATAGTCTCCGTAAATCTGAAGATGTTCATCCTTCTCACAAAATAGCCTTCTTCCTGAATGTTTAGCGCATTGACCGCATACGGGTTTACCGCAAACTACACAAGCGCCAATAGCTTCCACTCCAGGATGGTTATCACATTCATCGTGAACATCTGAGACTGAGCCATCCAGTATCATTCCGCAATTTGGACAATATTTGAATTTGGATTCACTGTTTTCTTCACAATTCGGACAGGATATCAAATCAACCTCCTGTAATTCCAAATTACAATCGGGACATATTTTTATCCCTGCTTGATATTCGCTTTTACAACCCGGGCAAAGCAACATAATACCTCCTATTTAGTTGAATTTTCCCTCGCAGTTTCTCTGAAAATCAAATAAAGAGAGACTATAAATATACCTAAAGATATAATAAAAATAATAAAAAGTGAAGGCAATTGCGAAGATGTTAATATTTCGTCACTACTATTTAAAAGCACATCATCTTTGCCGAAATAAAACAAAGAGATGGATGCAATAAAATTATTAGTGAAATGCCCTATTATCGAAGAGTAAATGCTATCTGTTTTATAAACCAGGAAGCTGAAATAAATGCCTAAAACCATCAGGGCAATAAATGCAAACGGATTGAAGTGAAACATTGCGAAAATAATTCCGGTAAACAATATTCCATATTTGGCTCCCATACCTTTCGTAAAATTATATTGAAGAAGCCCTCTGAAAAGCAGCTCTTCACAGACTGCCGGCACCACGGCAATCACGAATATTACAAAACCTAGTTCCGGATATCCCTCAGCATTTACCAGTATCTTATATGTTTCTTCCATAGTTTTTTTGAATTCTGAAAGTATTTCCCTGATATTATCCGGCAATGGTATTTGAGATTGCAGAACTAATAAAATTTGCGCAATCTCCATAATGGCAAATACGCTGACGATGATTAGAATAATCAACTTGAAAGATATTCGATTTAGCTTAAATGTGGTTCTAAATTTTTCCGGCATTAACTTAGCCAAAAATAGGGTTGGCAATAATAGAAATATTATTTGTCCCAGAGATGAAATTATTCTTATTTGGTTTGGATCCAAAGATTTAATATCGGTACCGATAATAAAAAAGACAATGAGACTTCCTATTACCTGATACGAAACAAAGATAACTAATAACGATAATGCACCAAATAACAGAGGATTTATGCCATACTTCTCTATAAAGGATATCTTATCGGATTGAGGATTGTTATTTTCCATTTTTATCCTCAAGAAGATTATGAACTGAGGCAAGTAGTAAAGGTATCATTATCTCATGATGACCGATAAAATAATATCCCTTCCCGTTTGATGCTGTTGGCCTTTCGACTACATTAACTCTCGATCTGTATTGTTGAAACATATCAAATGTAGCCGTTGTGAAATTGAACGCATCATAACCCAAATTTCTAACCACGGTTAATGCTTTTAGAAATACCTCAGGCAATATGACCGCAGATCCAATATTCAGAACAATACCACCGTTACCGATATTTTTGAGTACTTCACATAATATTTTAAAATCACGGTAACTTAATTCTCCTGCCGCTCCCCCATCCATATTTGGATGTTGATATATTATATCGGTTCCAATACCTGCATGAATTGTAACCGGAATTGAGTTTTCGAAAGCGTTACTTAATATACTAAAATCTTTAAAGGGAGCATCTGAATAAAATATTTTTTTTCCGACAGACTCGCCATATCCCAAATCGGTCGATAGGTTTTCTTTTAATGTGGAGTTGATAAATTCAGCGGTCTCTTTGCTCATGCCGAAACTACCATTCTGAAGATTAACCGCAACATCCTCTGACGTAACTCCCCAAAGCGCCAATTCTGAATCATGAATAACACCGGCTCCGTTCATACTTATGCTTGAAATCATTTTTCGTTTTATCATATCAACGATTAAGGGTCCTAATCCAACTTTAATCAAGTGAGCGCCCATCATAAGGGAGATGGTTTTTCCCGCTTTTATTGCATCAGCAAAAGCAATTGAAAAATCCTTGAAATCTTTAGCTACAAGAATATCAGGAAGAGATTCTATGAAATCCGAGAAGTTTTTTCCGGGCTGAAATATTTTTGCAAAATCACCTGTCTGCACCTTACTCTTTCTTTCATGAATGGAGACAGTTTTAATTTTTTCCAGATTTATCTGTTTATATTTTGACATAACAATATTTTTTCTAATAAATTATTTTTTTGAATTCAATGGACCATTCAGACCATAGTATGATTCTAATTCCACCGTTACAGAGCCGACAATTATTTCCGTTGTCATTTTTACAGGAATTTTTCGATCATCGTCACTCATCCAAACTATCAACCGTCCTTTATGCTTAAAAAGTCCGCCTTCCTGAACAAGCGGTTCTACAATTATACATTGGAATTTTCCGGCATCAACATCAACAATTTGCCTTCCCAAAAATTTTACGTCAAGCGGAAATACTTTATCCTTATAAAAATTTTGCAGTTTTATTATCTGACCTGCCTTGAAACCTGAAAAATCCTGCGTTCGTACATAGTAAAAAGCTGAAAGGATATCATGAACATATTCCGGTATGGGATACTTTTTATCTTTTGCGTAAGCTATTTTGTTATATTGGTCAAACGTAGCAACATTATCAGCTTTGAATTTACCTTCGCGGATATGCTGCTCAAATCTCCATGGAAAAATACCTTCCACATCGATATATGTCTCGTATTTATCTTCTACCTTGAAAAACCAGGAAAAAGCGGCGGCGGAAAAAGCCTCTGCTTTGATATAATAACATTTTCTATCACTCATCGTTCTGAATTCCGGAATTGAAATCGATGCGGTTCCGGCATGAATAAAACCATAACTAATATCAAATTTCAGATATTCGCCGATATTGAAGGCTTTATTTTCTACCTTCCGAAATCCGCCTTGAATCGGATTCGAAGAATTATTATCCTGAGTCATGAAAAACCCAAGAAAAAAGAATAAGTTCGAGATCACAAAAATAACGAAAAATTTAGAAACCAATTTGTTTTTCATATAGAATCTCTTTTATTTAATATTTCATTTATTTTATTTATAACCGCCTCTACCGGAATTAGATCCATGCAGTTGAAGTAGCGGCATTTCGTTTGAATACATTTTTTGCATTCCTGGTCATTACTGCCATTATGATTGTCATCATTTAACTGCGGAATGAAAATATTTTTTTTCTCTGTATAAGGACCCCATCGGTTTACACTCATAGCCTTCACCGGAGGATAAAATCCAATAATATGCGTCCCAACCACCGCCGCAATATGAATTGGTCCCGTGGAATTAGAAATAAATATCTTCGATCTTCTGATCAGTTCAGCTAACTCTCTCAAATTTAGTTCACCTGCAAAAGAATAACCTTTCATAGCTATTGCACTATTCAGTTCGTTAACAAGTTCCCTTTCACCTGAGGATCCGGTAAAACAAATTTTAAATCCGGAATTGAGAGCAATCTGTTTAGTTAAATATATCATTTTTTCCTTCGGAAGGTCAATTGCTGATCCTCCGGTGCCGGGATGTATAATTATGATTTTATCAGATTTACTAAGTCCCCTCCTGTTCATAATTTCTGTGACATTAGAAATGTCCTCATTAGTAATCGGAATCGGAAAAGAAAAAATATATTCCGGTTGGATATCAATCATTTTCAAAAGATTGATATTATACTCCGTCTCATGTTTATCGCCATAACGCCTGTGCTCATAATGTTTTTTATTAAACAGAAACGAATACCATCTGTACCCTGTACCAATTCTGTAACGAATCCTTAAAAGAAAAAATAATAATGCTAATCTAAAATTTGGGCTAACTGTAATTACAGTATCTATTTTGTGTTTCTTCAGTTCCCTATAATTTTCACAAAATTTTGTTTTCAACACAAAAACCTTTTCTAGTGCGCTGTTTCCTTTCAGGAGGTCTTCTGTATAAGAATTAGCCAAAAAATAAAGATGAGAATCGGGAATATAACGCTTGATTAAATTTATTACCGGAAGCGTAAGAACAACATCCCCCACCCTGTCAGTACGTACTACTAATATATTTTTATGTCTATTCATTCAGATCAATATAAAATAAATTGTAAAGATTTTCAAGCTAAAACAAAATAAATAGACACTTATCGGTAAACTATAATCCTTATAAATATTTATAGACCTAAATATCTATCCCTGCCTCTGACTAATGCTTCCATTTTTCTATCTGCCACTGAGCGTTTGAGCATCCAAAAACCGCAATCAGGATGAACGTATTTTAACCTTTCTTTACCCAATTTTTTCTCTGTAATCTCCATCAATGAGGCAATTTCATCGGCAGTTTCTATGTAGTTGGTTTTTATATCGATTACTCCGATTCCAATTTTTATCCGTTCATCAATTGATTTTAAAACTTCCAGGTCTTCAATAGGTCTATGTTTTAATTCCAAAATAAGATGGTCGCAATGAAGATTATTCAGAAAATCGATAAGCGAGTTCCATGTTCCCTTCTGGATTGTCTGGCCGCCGTAGTTGCCAAAACAAAGATGAACCGCACGCTCAACCTTAATCTCGTCCAAAAGCCGATTCATCGCTTTTAGACAAATCCCGCTATCAGTTGGATTACCTGGTAGATTAGCCTCGTCAACCTGAACGCATGCGCATGGCAGATCGGATAGTTGGGCTGCTAAGGTATCAGCAATAGCCATAAGCATAGCCTCAAAATCATTATAATAATTATCCTGAAGTGTTCTTGCAAGCATATAAGGACTTGTCAGTGTGAATTTAAATGGGGCATTTGCAAGATTTACCGATCTGGCGCAATCCTCATATAAATTGAGCGAACCTTCTCCAATCTCGTCATAAACAACACCGGCCGGTTTCCTTCGGAACGACATGGTTTCATTTCTCTGAAATGTTTTCCAATCGGTTACCCCAATCCTTGTATTGATTCCTGAAAATCTCCGGATAAAATATTCTATCATTCCATTAGTATCAGGATGATTAGGCTCGAACCTGTTTAACTCGCCATCGGTTATGACATCAATGCCATATTGTTTTTGAGTATCAAATACAACACGAAGCGCATCGCTGCGGGATTGGTCATTTGGAACAGATAGAAGCCAATCCGGATATGAATAAGAACCTACTGTGGTGGTCAAAATTCTTGGGGATTTTGGTAATGGATGAATTTTCATGAGAAACTCCTTTCTTTATTTTTTCTCAAAATAATTAATCTTTGATTAAGAAACAACACTCAAATATTTTATTCTTTGAAAAATAAATTATTAGTCTTATATTTGTATCTTATTATGGTTCTTTTTTAATGATCCTTTTTTTAATCTTTTTATACATCGAGATTTTTTATGACACAAGAAAATAATCAAATCA
>Ga0351860_1089_pt1 | contig 16015 bp, 19 predicted proteins | sample BONcelHFGM3001F8_FD_206791 | JGI IMG/M metagenome (GOLD analysis project Ga0351860, IMG submission 206791) | Enriched cells from coal bed in the Powder River Basin, Montana, United States - BONCAT cells FGM rep2 HSBNCT.FGM.300.1.F8 ...
AGCTATTGTGGCCAGAGGAAATGATTTTGTACTGACTCAGGCGCAAGTGGATTCGTACATGGACGTTTTTAAACCCATGAAGCTTAACTGGACACGGGAAGGAAGTATAAAGACAGCTCTGAAATACGAACTCCTGTCCAGAGAATATCGAAAAAGTTTAGAAACGTCTGCAGATGGTAAAGATATTGCAAAAGATATCGCAATAGATCACGAGAGCGTGTCTTCAAAAATTCAGGATGGTCAAAAATATATTCAGATCGTTCTGGATGGATGGAAAGTTCCGGATCCGGTTATTGAATCATACTATCGGGCCAATCCGGAAAAATATTACACAGGGCAGAGTTCAGACGAAAAAATTGTGATCAGACCGATGGATGATGTAATAAAAAACGATATACGATTTCTGGTGATTGAGAAAAAGAAGGAATCAATCACCCGGGAACTTGTGGACTTATTAATTGCGCAATACAATATTGAAATCAAATAATGAGAGAATGTTCGAACAAATTGAATGCAGTGAAAAAATTATTTTTCTTGAAATCCAAATTATATTTTGTTATGGCATTAGTTACGCTTCTGACAATATTTAATGGATGCGCAACACCTACAGGAAAAACAATCGAAATTGAGTATGTCAAAGCGGAAGCAGATTCCATAAAATGGCCGGAAGACATTCTGGAAAATCGTTTTAAGGAATACTGGTTTAACCGGTTTAATGGGCAAATAGAAGACAACTATCAGATGGAGTATCCCTATTTTCAGGAGCTTGTTTCTCAACAAAAATATCGCAATTACGTTCACAATGCGGTAAATACGCCATTTATAAAAATGAAAGTTCAAGGAATTAGAATGGTATCTGATTATTTGATGGTCGTGACGGCAATCAGTAACACAGCCAGAACATGATAATATTTCTGCATCCAGTCGGCATCAAAACGTGTCATGATCGAGTGATTAATCTCCTGTGTTGTCCGGTTTACCGTTTACATCCCGCCCGGGTTGGGTTTGCTGCAGACCGTCGTTTTCCAGAATCGCCAGCTTCTGGGTCAGTCTGCGGATTTTTCGCTCCTGTTCCGCCTGATTCAGTTCCATTGTCAGCATCTTGATCAGTATTAAAGCAATACCGATGGTAAATAAAAGGGTTGGCGGATAGTGAACGCCCAACAATCGGCTGATGTGATCGACAATACGGGGATATACGCCCAGAATGATGCTGGAAACTGCAATCATCAGCCACCAGACGGAATGATTGACCATCAGGTGATTTTTACGAACCAGCACCAGAATGGTCACTGCAATACCAATACCAATCATCAGAGATGTCATGCTGTACGGAATCAGTTTCATGAATCGACCCTCTGAAATTTTCGAATCGGCAGAGTGACTTCGGAGATACAAATAATGAGCGTGAAGACCAGATATCGCAAAACCTGCCACCAGGTCGAAAACACCCGGGAATGGCCATTTTTCCGCGCACACATCGGAACCGGCTCCTCCACAATGCGAAAACCGGCTTTTCTCAATGCCAGCAGCACGCCGATATCCTGGTAATCCAAAAGGGCCGTATCCGCCGACAGAATGGCCGAAATCGCGGCCTGATCGTAAGCCCGAAAGCCGGATGTCAAATCCTGAATGTCCAGACCGGTCAGATAGCGAAAAAACCGCCAGGTCAGTTTTCGGGCGGCGCTGCCGCGGTCCGTGCAGGAACCGATCACCACATCCGCCCGATTTGCCAGAACCGGGGCAATGATGGCATCCAGCGATTCCGGCAGATGCTGGCCATCCGCATCCATGGTCACAACCAGGCCGAAGCCATGTTTTTGGGCATACCGGATGCCGGTCCGAATGGCTCCCCAGGCCCCCAGGCGCACGGCAAGCGGCAGAACCGTGGCCCCCGCCTCCCTGGCCAGACAAACCGTCTGATCCGTGCTGCAGTCATCGATCACCACGATTTCCGTCTGAATCCGCCCCTTCAGCCCTTGAATCACCGCCTGAATATTATCCGCCTCGTTCAGCGCCGGAATCAGAATGATCAGCCTGGCGTCATTTTTCAGCATTCCGGCGCTTTCTAATTCATCCATATTCATCCATATTCATCCATATTCATCCATTTAAACAGTATTGACCTGTGCTGTTAATTGTTAGCTGTGCTATGAGCTATGAACTATGAGTACGTTGTACCCCGTCGGTCTGATGCTGCTGGTGAATATGACCGGACATCCCGGCGGGGACGGTAAAGGGGATTGCTGCCTACAAAAATCATCCGACGTCGAAAGGATGCCGGGCTTTCAATCAGCAGCATCGCTTTCAAGGATTCAAGTCCGCATGGGAAAAAAGGTTCATGTAAAAACCGGTCCGGCTTTTTCACCCAATCCGGAACGGGGAGCGTGTAAAGCAGCGACAGATGCTCGGCCACCGCTGCCAAATAAGCGTCTTTGGTTGATTCGATATGCGGCGGTTCAAGCGCAAGCATTTCCGCCTGCCGGGTGGGATCCACGGTCATATAAAACGCATCCAGAAACTCCCGCAGGGCAGCATCAATATCCGTACCGGACATCGCAGCCGATACGACCTCTTCAAGACTTTGAGGGCGGTTTGATTGTATCGACATTATCGTTTTCCTTCTGGCGCCGCTCCAGAATTTCTTCCACGCCAAATTTCACCTTTGGCGGGATGCGGTTTGATGGATAAAATTTCTCAATAATGCGAAACGCATCTTCAGAACAAGAAATACCGACAATTGATGCAAGCACCTGAATATCGCATATATCCTGTGAACCATTCATGCCTTCCGGACGCATCGCCATGCATTTCATGGCAAAAATGTATTCAGCAGACGGGACATAAACCCTCAGCCCCCCATCTGTTCCGGGAAATTCACGAAGAAGAAACAATTCCTCATTTGCCGACAAAAAACCTTTCACGCCGTCATTCAGCCAATCTTCCGGCCATCCTTCCTCATCAGCAATCTGTTTGACCGCTCTGCGCAAAAATTCGGGTTTGCCACGGACAACCGCATCAACATCTTTTGTGGCCATTCGCAAATCAAACGCCAAAGCCAGTGCCGCCCCTCCATAAACAGCCAAGTCAACGAGAATGCCCTCTGCCCGCGCTACTGCATCGAGTCTATTCAATCCGTGAAGAATATTTTGTCTGCTCAACAGGGTCATCGTTTTTTACGGTGAAAATGAATATTTTTTAAGTGTTACGGTTACCGTGAAAACACATTTCATCCGTCATTCCGATGGTCAACGACATATTTTTTCAGCGTTCGGGCAGTCTCCTTTTGGGCTTGGGCCATCTCTTTCATCGCCTGGTCAGGATCGAATTTGTCCAACTTTCGAATCAATTCCGTACTGGTACCCATGACTCACCTCCGATATGTCGCGTTTATTTCAGCAGCATGTTCTCGTTCATGCTTTGGATAAACGCATACACGGTACAACGCAATGATCTCCTGCGCCACACGGTCGATCTGAAACACCCGGAAAAACCGCTCCGACGCCAGCCGGCCCATTTTCAACCGCAATTCCGGTTGATTGAAAATCAGATTCACGGACCTGGCGATGGACGCCGCATCACCCGGTTGTACCAGAAAACCGGTGACGCCATCCTGAACCACCCACCCGATGCCGGATCCCGGAATATCGCTGGCGACAACGGGTTTACCATATCGCATCGCTTCAAGCAGCACAAGGCCAAATGCCTCGGTCCGTTCGATGGACGGCAGACACAGGCAGTCGCAGCTTGAAAGAAGGGCATGGAGCGCGGATTCGGACAACGATCCCGGCAAAGACACCCGGTCCGATAATCCGGACTGGTCAATCCGATTTTTCAGACGAAACGCCTGATCACCGTTACCCACGATGATCAACCGGGCATCCGGCAAATCGGTTGCCGCATCCAGCATGACATCGTGTCCTTTATAATAGGTCAATCTGCCGATGACAAGAATTCTTCGGCCCGCCTGCCCCCACAGCGACGCCGCCCAACCAGCCATGCCGGCATCCGGCTCTTTCAGTCGATCCGGATCAAGACCCAGCGGAACGATGTGACATTTGTCTCTAAAGTCAACCAGCGCGTTGCTGGTATCCAGATAGGATTGCGAGGTGGCGATAATGGTCTGGGCATGCCGCAGAAACAGCTTCTCGACGGGACGGTAAAGTTGATAGGCCAGGGCCATTCTTCGATCAATGGCAGAAGGAACGACATCCGCATGCCAGTGGACCACCCAGGGCAAGGCTCCGGCAATGGACAGGGGCAGTGCCCAGAATGCGGACGTATTTGGAACATGAAAATGCAGGATGTCCGGTTGAAACGACTGAATGGCCTTTCTCATGACGAAAATAAACGCCGGGCTGATGGGCGCATACAATAATGTTCCATAACAGGGCACCCGAAAAAGCGTTGTTTTTGGGTGGCACACCGGATTTTGTTTTTGACAAACATCGTCATGAACCACTGCAGCCGTCGTTACCCCGCCCGTTTCAAGGGCCGGAAGCAAGTCGCCAAGAAAGCTCTCGATTCCACCGGTTACCGGGGGGAAAAATTTCCCGATATGCAGGATGCGCATTCTCTTTTTGCAAATTTCCATGAAAGATCAATCATTGTTGAACCGGGGTCATTCCACTGGTTCCGTATATACAGGAAGACCCATCCAGGGTCAAGGGGAGGGGTACCCAGAGTTAATCGTAGAGAATTGATTTTGCTTGACTAAATACACCCTAATATATAAACCTATATTTATATGTTTCGAATGATGGCAGCTTAAGTGGAAACGTTATGCTTTGAACGGTCACCATCTGCGATTTTATAATCATCACCCCAAACCTTCTCCTCCTGGGAAAAGGAGACTAAATAAAATCGCAAATGATGACCGGCTGCAGTACAATTTTAATTTCGGGAAGGAAACCGAATGGAACCGCTGATAACGCAAGCAGATCTCGAACAGATTACAGCCGGCATTCAAGCCAAGTATTCCAGGGTTGCGGAAAGTCCGGAAGGCCACTTCAAATATCCAACCGGCCGGGCCGGGCTTGAGGCGCTGAAATATGACACCGCCTTAATCGACAAACTGCCGGATGAAGTTGCTGCTTCATACTGCGGTGTGGGCAATCCGTTTTCGCTTGATGAAATCCGCCGAGGAGATGCGGTTCTGGATATCGGCTGCGGCGCCGGAGTGGACACGATTCTGGCTGCCATAATGACCGGGCCTGAAGGGAAAGCGATTGGTGTGGATATCGTACCCGAGATGCTTCAGCGGGCAGAGGCCAATCTGAAGAAGGTTGATCTGCATCATGTCACGTTTCAGGAAGCTACCGGTGAACATCTGCCGTTTCCCGATGATCAGTTTGATGTGGTGATTTCCAATGGCGTGATCAACCTGATTCCGGACAAAGATGCGGCAATGCATGAAATTCTGAGAGTAATGAAAGCGGGCGGCCGCCTGATGATCGCCGATCAGATCATGGCAGAGGCTACTCTGAAAAGCCTCAAAGACCGCCTCTCCAACTGGTTTCAGTGAGAGGGCGGCGCCATACCGGGAATGGATTTCCTGGCGCTGATTCAAAAAATTGGATTTGCGGATGTGAAACTGGTGGCTGAAACCGGCTTGAACAGTACCCCAAAAACCAGGGGCATCCTGATTCGTGCACGAAAACCCGATCATATCGATCAAATGAAAAGACCCATTTTGGAGAACGCCGACAACATGGGGTTTTACAAAGCATTCGCCCTTACGGCCCTGCCATCAGGGCCGGATGAAGGCGCCGATACGGGCGCAACCTGACCGTCCGGAGAAAATGAAGCTCCGTGTGATCTTCAAAAAAACAAAACGAATACGCAACAGATCAGACCCATGATGGAAGCCTGCGGTATTGACGTTTTTCGAACCGCCAGAAACAATGGTTTTGAAATTGATACCCAAAAAGAAACCTATGGTTATTGGAATTTTTTTGCGCTGGTGTTAATCGGGTAGCCGGCCAAGCTGGTGGACCGAAAACGGTGATCTGGATTTTCTGATGAAAGACGGTAATTCGGTTGATCAGGGTCAGACAGTATTTTTTCCATAACCGGTAAGATTGTATATATTGAAACGCCACTTCATATGCAAAGCGGTTTATTCGGGAATCCGGATGCAACAGATCCATCAATAAGGAGAGACGTGATGCGTGAGGTCCATGTTGAGATTGTGGCCAAGCAGAAAGGGTGCATCCTTTGTGATCTGGCTATCGGTATTCTTGAGGAAATTGCGCCGGAGTTTACACCGGGAATGCTTCGCTGGTCAGTGGTGGACGTTGGCGACAGGAGCGGCCTGGCACGCGTGGAAGAACTTTTCCATATCTGTGGGAAAAGGCCGTCGATACCATCCCTCGTCATTAACCAGAAAATCGCTTTTGATCATATTCCGGACATGGAAACACTCACCCATGTGATCCGGGAAGCTATTTCCGGCACCCCCTCAACGCTTCTGAATATGGAATGATTGGTTTTTTGCCTCTTTGCTGTTTAAACTCTGCAGACGGACATATCCTTCGAACGGGCACAAACTGCGCTATAGCTTTCGAGATAAAGGTTTTGGGCGTGTTATCGGTCGGGGATGGCCGATAACGCAGCGAAATTATTTTTCTGAAAATCTATATCTGAAACAGCGAAGCGTCCAGTCCAAAATCGGTGCAACTTTGTAGAATTGATTCTTGCCGCAACGATTACGATTTCCAGAGGTCTTCGGGAAATCCGGTCATATGATTACAATAGCGGGCCAGAACAAACAGGTAATCGCTCAGCCGGTTCAGATAAATCAATTGATACCGTAAATGCTTTGGCGCCTCGCCAACTCCGACCTGCAGGGAAAGTCCAACCACATGGCGTTCCGCCCGACGGCACACGGTTCGGGCAACATTGGCCATGACCGCCGAAATATGCCCGCTCGGAATAATAAATTCGGTCAGTTTCGGTAAATTAATCTGCATCGCATCGATCGACGTTTCCAGATTTATCACATCTGTATTGGAGATTTCGGGTATATTTTCAAAAGCCGTTGAATTCCTGGATGTGGCGATATAGGCTCCGATGGTCATCAGATTGGATTGAATCTGATGGATTTCGGATATGATATGGCCACAAGCGGATGGCAAAAGGACCTTGATGCCACCAATAATGGAATTGAGCTCATCCACATCCCCGCCAGCTTCAATATAAGGATGGTTTTTGGCGACACGCTCGCCGCTGAAAAGGCTGGTTTTCCCCTGATCTCCAGTACCGGAATAAATTTTCATCTGTTTTACACTCCTGTTTCAAATTACCGTGAAAATGGGTGTTAGGTGTTAGGTTTATTGTGAAGATATTCCCTCCGTCTCTGAGACGTTGCGCGAGACATTATTTCCATCTCCGGAGTGATCTGTCTGATCATGACCATTTATTTCAGTTCAAATCGGATCGGCACCCGAATCCACATCTCCACCGGCTCATTTCCACGATATCCGGGTTTGAATCTCCATCCCCCGACTGTTTCGCGTGCGGCCTGATCCAGAATTGAATGTCCGCTGGTTTCCTGTATGTCAATATCGGAAACGTTGCCATCTGTTCCGATCAGAACCTTCAGGATCACCGTCCCCTGGAAGCCCCGTTTTCGGGCCTGCTGCGGATAGGAAGGCGGTGGATTGCTCTGGTAAAGCGGATATGCGTCACGGATTTCGGGCTCGGGAGCAGGTTGATCGGCGTCATGCGCTACTGAAGCCGGCGGCGTGTCCGTCTGCGTTTCGGTTGTGGTGATCCGGGATGCATCGGGCGGCATATCATGGGGTTCTGAATCTTTGCCAATCGTTTCGATACTCTTTTGGGCAACTTTTGGCATCGGTTCCAAAACCGGCTTTTTCAGTGGCTGTGTAGTGGGAGACGGTTTGGCTTTGGGTTTGAATGTGGGCCGGGGTTTTGGGTGAACTACTGCTTCGGGCTGAGATGACCTGTCCGGATTCTGAAACACCGGTGGATCAGGTGGCACAACCGGTTCAATGGGTGACGCAACAGGAGGTGGGGAAGCCAGGGTAATGACCACCGGTTTTGTCAGCGATTCTGTTCGCCTGTTGAAAGCGGGTTTGATAAAATCCATTGTTAGAACAATCGCATGAAATCCCACCGCCAATAGGGCAGCAATCCAAAGACGTTTCACTTTCTGGATTCAACCTCGGCCTGAAGGGAAATCCGACTCAGACCTGCCAGACGGATTTTGTCAAGAACCCGGAAAATATCCTCATACGCAACCGACCTGTCGGCAAACAGCAGAACCCCTTTTTCAGAATTTCCTCCGCTGCTTTCCGATAAAACACGGGTCAGTGAATCCATGTTTACCGAAGACCGGTCGACAAAAATCCCCCCGTCACGCCGGATCGTAACTGACACGGTCCGGTTCTGATCGATTTCAGCCGTTTCCGAGACTGGTAAAGACACCGGAAGGCTTCGGTGAACGGACATGGACAACATGGCATAAATGAAAAACGCCAGCACCAGAAATACGACATCCATCAGTGGAAGCATCTCGATTCTGGCTTTTTTTTTCAGATTGGTCCGAACTTTCATTCCGAAATTCCTGTTTTGCCGCATGCATCCGGACACATCAGCTTTTCATAGACGATTTCCAGGCTTGTCGCGTACCGTTCAATGTTCAGTACGGCGTTTTCGATTCGGGAATTGAAATAATTATAGGGAAACACGGCAAAAATGGCAATAATCAGACCGGCCGCTGTCGTCACCAGCGCCTCGGCAAGACCAGCCGTAATTATCTGGGGGTGATCGATGCCCGAACTGCCGATGGCATCGAATGAGCTGATGACGCCGGTCACGGTTCCCAGAATACCCAGCAGTGGACTGACCGTGATCATGGTGTCGATAATATTCATGAACTGCTGCATTTTTCGTACTTCATCCGCCGCCAGGGATTCCATTGCCCGTGTCATGGAAAAATCGCGATGCAGGATGCCGGTGACCAGAATTCGAATGATATAGTCTTTCGAATGATGCGTCCTGAGTCTCACCGCTTCCCAGTCGCCTGTCCGGCACAGGTCCAGAACTTCATTGATCAGGGACTGACTGTGATGCATATCGATCCGTATCCAGAAAAAAAGACGTTCGATGATAACCGTCAAAACGACAATCGAGCAGGCCAGAAGGGGATACATCACCGGTCCCCCACTTCGAAACATTTCTAACATAACCTGGATTCCCTTCAATTTTCTGATTTTCAGTCATGCGATTTCCAGAACCACTGCTCTATATCCCCTCATCGGAAGTCGGGAGTCTGAAAGTCGATTCGGGACAAATTCCGCAGAGCAGCGCGTCAATGGCCATTCGAATCACGGGGGGCATATCTTTGGTACAGGCAAATGTCGGCACGTCATCTACATGTTTGCCGGAGATTGATCCGGCGATGGTTCGGCACCAACCCTGATAAAGGCTTAAATCGGTCATCTGTCCGGACGCAACCGCATCACTGATGGCAAGGGATGCAGTCAAAAAATCGGCGTAACGGCAGTCAGCCATCAGCAGATAAAACGCAGATAACAGTTCTTCTGCCTGACGGCCATGAAGCCGGGCAACCGATTCAATCATGGCCGCCAGATCAATTTTTCGCTCTTCCAGACGTTGCAGCAGGGTTCGTTCGATTCCGATTCCGTTCTGACGGTGAATCGCCTCTTTGACCCCGGCATGGACGGCCCGGGCAATCAGTTCGCCCATTTTGGTGTGTCCACCGCTGCTGTCAACCAACGGCCCGTTTCCCTGCACCACAATGATGTTGTCTGTGCCGGTACCGGTTGCCTGATTGATCAGCGGGGTGTAACTGCTGCGTACATCCAGATCCTGAAGCGCCGCGGTTTTGGCTTCGGTTGCGGTGATCAGTGCACGGGCCATGGCTCCCGGACTCAGGAGGCGATTGGTCAGAAGCAGTATGTTGATGGTTCCCGCTTCATAATAATTGCCCGCGTCACGACCGCTGCGTTGGGCATTGTCGCGAACCCCCGCGGTAATCAGGGCAAAGACGGTCATGTCCCGGAATTGACGGGTCTGGACGGACAAATGGTCCATGTCCGCTCCGGTAAAGAGAAAACTGGCTGAATCCGGTTGCTTGCCCAGGGTTGCGGGAATCCAGGTCTGCAACTGTTTGAGATCATCTCCATGTCCGACTGCCCAGAATTCAAGCGGTGCATAGTGATTGCCTGCTGTCTGAATGCCGGGCCGCCATCCATCAAGGGTGGAGAGCACGGTCATGGGACGGTTGAAATCGACAACCAGTGTCTTGTGGATCAATCCCTCGAATGAATAATGCACGATCCGGCACCCGGATACATAATCCAGATTGAGCGCAACCGTATTGACCGTCACCGGCGGCGAAACAGCCGGTGGGAGGGCGGATGCATCGGCGCTCATATGCATCACAAGACTCAGGACACCCCATAATATCCATCGGCCGGTGGATTTGAGAAAATAATTCATTACGGACTGGTCCTTATTTCAATTTATCGGGAAAATGTGTTAAGTGTTAAGTGTTAAGTGTTAAGTGTTAAGTTTACCGTAAACAGGTGTATTATCCCAACAAGTCGAGGCCCGTGCCTCAATCTCAGATGCCATCGTCCACGGGCACGCAACCCCCAAAATATTAAGAAGTTTCTCTAATAGGCGATGGAAACGCCAACCAGAAAATTGGTTTTGGGTGATGGATAATAGGCCTGCTCCACCGGATAGCCGCCAAGCACGCCATACTCCGAGTATTCTTCGTTAAAAATGTTATTGACTGTCAAAAAGGCGGACAGTTTTTTACAGACGTAGTTCAGCCGGGCATTGAAGACGGCGTAGTCATCCTGCTTGTCAAAATCATTGGCAAAATCACTTTCAAAATATCGGGGACCGACATAGGTTCCGTTGATTCCCAAAGAAAACCCCCAGCCCAAATCAATCTGCGTGTCTAATCCGGCTTTATGGGAAGGGACACCGGGTATTTCTTTGTCAGAGAACTGACCGTCCAGAATCTCGGTTTGCATATAGGTGTAGTTGCCCGTGACCGTAACCCGACCGAAATTTTTTGAGAGGGATAATCCAATCCCATCCCGGCGACTTTTTGCATCCAGATTTTCATTCTGAAACGTCGACGGGTTGTAAAAAATTTCATCTGTGGTGTCGATCCGGAAAAAATTCATCGTCCCGTTAAGGGTTTGGGTGAAATGATGACGCAAACCGACCTGGAAATCGTTGGACGTCTGGGGCTGAAGATCCGTGTTGATGGTGTTGGTGAAAAAACTGAAAAGTTCATCAATGAGCGGATAGCGAAAACTGCGTGAAAAATTGGTAAACACATGAGAATTGTTTCCATAACGGTAGTTGATTCCGGTTGTATAGAGATCTTCATCCATGACGGCCGATTCCGGGGAAGATGGCGAAAATTCATATTCTGCCCGGTCACGTCTGATTCCGCCGGAAATGCTGAGCCGATCGTTCAACCGCAGTTCATCATGCGCGTAACCGCCATAGTTTTTCTTTTCCAGGGTAAAATCCCCTGTCGAAGGGAATCCAAAAAAGACCGAGCTGTTGATGATATCCTCGGTGGAATCAAAAAAGTCAAAACCAGCCACCAGGTTGTTGGTGAGTCCCAGAATGGGTTTTCGAATGATTGCCCGGGGCGAAAAACCAACCGTATGAATACGGGTGTCCCCCTCAAACGAACCGGCTGCAAATTGGGAAGATGAAAATACGGACCGGTTTCGATAGGATGTGTCAAATCGCAGCAGGCTGTCACCCAGGACAGATATTTCCGGACCAAGCGAAATATAGGTATCCTCGGTATCGGTAAAATCATAGGGATTGAGGGTGTCGGACCGTGAGGCGCCTGCAGCAAAATCGCTTTGTTTCAGCGATCCGGGAAGACCGGTGCTGTCCTTGTGATAACCCGCATCCAGGGTGACACTGGCGTTGTCACCCAGATAATAGGCCAGATTGGCACCCAGATCCTTGGCGATACTGTCGCTGTTATCCCGGTATCCATCCGAACTCAGGTAGCTTCCGGAAACCAGATACGAACTGTTTTTCTGAGAGCCACCTGCCGAAACGCTGGTACCGAATGTCTGATAACTTCCGGCCCTGACCTCGACATCCGCAGCCGTTTGATCTCCTTTTTTGGTAATGATATTGATGACACCGCCTGCAGCATTGTCACCATAGAGGGTACTGCCGCGTCCTCCGCGGATTATTTCGATCCGTTCAATCCGGTTGAGCGGAATCAGGGTCCAGTCCGTGCCGCTCAGATCGGCCTGGTTGATCCGGCGGCCATCCACCAGAACCAGGGTGTTTGACTGGGCTGTTTCGCCGAATCCGCTCATGTCGATCTGGAAACTGCGCCGGTTACCCGTGACATCCTTGACCTGAATCCCCAACTGGGTTCGAAGCAGATCCGGCACGGTGATCGCGGTCGATTTGCGGATGTCTTCGGCTGAGATGACGGAAATCTGGGCCGGAACAGAAGATATCGTTTCTTCCTGGCGGGTGGCGGTCACCACCACCTGGTCCAAGGTGATTTCAGTTTCATCGGCACAGAATGCCGTCGCGGTCACAGATAACAGGGCGATAGCCGTCAATGCATACAAAATTTTCATCTTTTTCTCCTTTTCCATCCAGAATGGATCCGGAGAAAAAAATCCCCGGACCGAAAAAATTTCAATCCGGGGATGTCCCTGTTTATCCGCAAGATATAATGGCGCGCCGTGTTCCACGAAGCGGGCACAGTCTGCTCAAGGCAGGTCTTCTTACTTTCTCACCTTTCGGCGGTCTTCCCATCTCCTTTCGGGACAGTGACGCACAACGGCCGTTGGGTTCCCTTTTGATTCCAAAAAAAGGGGAGAGATTACAGCGACGGGCTCGTCCCCGATTTTCACGGGGTTCCCTTTTAAGCTCCGGAGAGCACCTGAACGATCTGATATTTATGAAAGCGGGTTCGGAAAGTCAAGAACAATTTTGTCACTGGCGCTGCGGCCCATTCATATCGGCCGGCTGCCTGAACCGCCAAACGGATTGAATTTTCCGGGAACCAGGGTGATGCGGGGGAAATCACCCAGAGGGCTCTGATCCACCAGCAGGGTACAGTTATAAACCTTTTCCAGGGTCTCATACGTCAGAACGTCAGACGGACGGCCCTGACTCATGATCCGACCATCCTTCAGGAGCAGGAGACGATCGGCATACAGGGCAGCCAGATTGACGTCGTGGGAGACCATGACGATGGTGGCGCCGCGGTCATTTTTAAGCGCCTCCATCAAATCCATCAACCGCGACTGATACGCCAGATCCAGCGAGGCAGTGGGTTCGTCAAGCAGGATGATTTCGGATGACTGACATACGGCCCGGGCCACAAAGGCCCGTTGACGTTCTCCGCCGCTAAGATGTGCAATCTTCCGATCCGCCAGTTCCGTAACGCCGGTAAATTCCATCACCTGACGGACGATTTTCAAATCCGATTCCGATTCCAGACCCAGCAGGCCAAGATGCGGGGCACGTCCCATGAGAACGGTTTCCGCCACGGTAAAGGGAAAGTCCGTTGGCGCTGTCTGGGGAACCAACGCCACTTTTCGGGCAAGAGCCTTTCGGCCATAATCCGGCAAGGGACGACCCAGGATATCAATTTGTCCGTTCCGGGGTTGCTCGATGCCGGCAATTGACTTGATCAGTGAGGTTTTTCCAGAACCGTTTGGCCCGATGATGATAAAAAATTCGCCGCGGTTCACCGAAAATGACACATCTTTCAGCACGGCTGTTTTGCCATAGTTCAAAGACAGTTGGACGATATCAACAGCGGCTGTCATCGGCTTGATCTTTTAAGCAGCACAATGAAAAGCGGCGCACCAATCAGGGCCGTGATCACACCGGCCGGCATTTCCCCTTGCTGAGGAAGTGTTCGGGCCAGCAGATCACAGAACACCATATAGGCACCGCCGCCCAGAATGCAGGCCGGTACCAGAACACGGTGATCCGGCCCCAGAACCAGCCTGAGCAGATGGGGGATTACCAGCCCGACAAATCCGATCAAACCGCAATGGGAGACCGTGGCGCTGACCATGAAGGAGGTGACCACCAGCAGCGTCACCGTGATGGTTTTCAGTTGAAGGCCCATGCTGATGGCCATTTCACGGCCCATGAGCAGCAGGTTCATCGCATGGGACAGGCAGAAAATCAGGATGAACCCGGGTATCAGGATGGCGGACAGAATACCGACCTGCTTCAGATCGGTCATGGACATATCGCCCATGAGCCAGAAAATGATGTTTTGCAGCTTGGCATCCTGTGTCATGGAGATCAGAAACATGATGACCGCAGAACAGAAGGCATTCACCATGACGCCGGCCAAAAGCAGTGCGTCCTTTTTCAGGATGCTCTGTCCCGAAGAGATGATCATCACCAGCATCAGCGTACACATGCTGCCCACAAAGGCCATCACTGTTACACCGGGAAATCGGGAGAACCCCAGGATGATCCCGATAATAGCCCCGATGGCAGAACCGCCGGAGATGCCCAGTATATAGGGCTCTGCCAGTGGATTGCGCAAAAGCGCCTGGAACACGAGACCTCCCGCAGACAGGGCCGCACCCACCAGGGCAGCCAGCAGCACCCGCGGGAACCGGATTTGCCAGATGATAGCCTGCAGCATGGGATCGGACGAATTGCGGCCCATCAGGGTTTTGACGATGGCATCCACGCCGGATTGGGTTGATCCCAGAGAAAGGGCCATGATCAGGGCCACAGCCAGCGAAAGCAGCAGTACGGCAGAAACAGCCGCCAGACGAAGAAGCAGTTTGTGCGGTCCGGCCGTCATTTAAAATCCTTGAACAGTTCCGGATGAATCACGCGGACCAACTGCTCCAGGGCATCCACCTGGCGCGGGGTGGGGCGATCAAAGATATTGGAATCGACAATGGCGATCCGGCCGTCCCGAACAGCCGGAATCTGAGGATAAACAGCCCACTCGGCCTTGACCTGATCAATGGTCATGCCCCGATGCATCGTGGTGATGACGAGCACATCCGGCGAGAGGGCCAGCACCTGCTCCCGGCTTAACCGGGGGTATGACGCGTAACCCGCACACAGGTTCGTTCCGCCGGCCATCTCGATCAGTTCGTGAATAAAGGTGCCTTTTCCCACAGAAACGATCGGAGAAAAGCCGATCTGAAAAAAAACCCCCGGGCGATGCGTCGTTCGCTTAACCAGCTCCCTGACCCGTTCAATGCGTGATTTCATATCACCTGCGATGTTTTGTGCACGATCTCCCGCGTTCAGCAGATCCCCGATTTGCAGTATCGTGGTCATGATCGCTTCCAGATCAAGCGGATCCACAGCATAGACCGGAATACGCAGTGACTCCAGCCTCTCTGCCACAGCGCGGGGATTCCCGTCCTTGACGGCGATGCAAAGGTCGGGATTCAGCGCAATAATCTTCTCGATGTCCGGCTGAATATAGGAACCCACCTGGGGCAATCGTTGGGCTTCCTGCGGAAAGTCGCTGAATCGGGCGATTCCCACCAGACGCTGCTCCTGTCCAAGCGCAAAAACAATCTCGGTGATACTCGGGGCCAGTGCCACCACACGGACCGGATTATCGGGAACCATCATTTGTCGTCCGATTCCGTCTGTTATCTGGCGCGCAGCGGCATCTCCCGCAAGCAAACCCATTCCGGTCAGCAGCAGTGACACGATGCAACAGAGCATTGATTTGATGCCTGACATGAACCTGAACCTGTTGCTGCGCACCATTTCAGGACTGGGCCCTGGCAGAAAACATGGCAATCTTTTCAAATTTTTTCATCAAATCCCGGGTGGAGAACGGTTGTTGCCCCTCGGTGGCCATATACAATTCCATATCTTTGCACTGGGACCGAACACGCGCCAGGATGGCGATCCTGTCTTCATCCGTGATCGTACCTTTTTCAGCCAGGTGCAAATTCAGGGCGGCATACCAGGCATTAATCAGCGTTACGGCATAAAT
>Ga0351860_1093_pt1 | contig 15654 bp, 11 predicted proteins | sample BONcelHFGM3001F8_FD_206791 | JGI IMG/M metagenome (GOLD analysis project Ga0351860, IMG submission 206791) | Enriched cells from coal bed in the Powder River Basin, Montana, United States - BONCAT cells FGM rep2 HSBNCT.FGM.300.1.F8 ...
AAGATTTACACACTCGGCGCTTTTCGCATAAATAACAGAGGAAAGGTAGATGATTTTTTTAAAAAGGTTAATGCTCAATACGGAGCTGAAGAAAAGGAACTTAATGGCCAGAAGATTTTTGTTTCTACGAACTTTTCCTATGTTTTTTACAGGGATTTTGTTGTTATGGCCACCAATCCTGATATACTCCTTCTGTCTCTTGACACAGTTCAGAAAAAGCATAAATCCATATTAACAGATGAAAAGTTTCAGCTTTACAGAAAGAAAATATCGAAAGATACTGTAGGATTTGCTTATGTAAATTTAAATTATCTGAGAGAAGAATTCTGTAATGTATCAAAGATTTCTCAGGATTCCAATTTTGTTCAATTTTTTAAATCTGTAAAAATTATAGGTGCTTCTCTGGGACTCTCACAAAAAGGTCTTTCACTGGAAACCATGATGCTCCCTGAAGAAAATATAACAAATCCTGTGACACTCAAATATTTCTCTCAAACCCCGAAGGAACCGCTCAGTTTAACATTTTTTTCAAAGGACAGTACTACAAATATTTTAGTTCTTACCGGTATAGTCGAATTATTTGACGTATATACAGGCCTTACAGAGGATATACTTCCAGGGGTGAGAGATAATATAAATAAACTTGTAGAAAGTAAATTGAGTCTTAACCTGGACAGAGATATACTTTCATCACTTACAGGAGAACTTGCCATAAGTTATCCTTCCAAAAATGCGGCACAATTTGGTCTGGCTTTATTTACAAATCCTCAGAAGCTTTTTGATGGGTTTGTTGTTATGATAGGAATAAAGCAGGACTCCAGGCTTCAAAGTTTGATTGCAGGTGCAGACAGCATTATGTCTTTACTGGCACCTCCTCCTCAGTTTAAAGGTGTAAGTGTTATTACTTCTCCTGACGGCAGTCTTTCATATGCATGCACAGATGATTTTGTTATACTTGGCATGGGCAGTTCCAGGGCCAGAATACAGGAACTTATAACGACAAAGAAAGATAATCTTCAGTCTGTAAATGATCTCTATAAAGAAAGAAGTCTCTTTTATTCAAAAGAAGTTCTCGGAATTTCCTATGTCAATATAAAACTTCTCTATGAAAGTCTCGGAGCAGGTGCAGGTAAATCTATGGAAAACACTCCTGAAATATGGACTGTAAATAATAAAGTGGATAAGGGTATAAAAACTACCCTTTATATTCCATTTAAAATTTTGTAATCTTCTGTCATTTGTTTTGTGAGTAAGTCACGACTATCTGATTGGAAAGGAATTTTTAATATTGAAAAAAATCATAATAAGCGGTTTTGACCCTTTTGATAAAATGAAAATCAATCCTTCTATGGAAGTAGTTAAAGAACTCAAAGAAGATGAAATAGAAGGAGTAAAGATTTATCCTGTTGTTCTTCCTACAGTTTATGGTGTCTCTTCAGAAATTCTCATAGAGAAGATAAAAGAAATAAAACCTGATAGTGTAATAAGTCTTGGCCTGGCAGGAGGAAGAAGAAAGATTTTCCTTGAAAGATTTGCCCTTAATATAGATGATGCAAAAACTAAAGATAATAAAAAAATACAGAGACGGGGCTCAGTGATAGCAGAAGAAGGCCCTCACGCCTATGTTTCTACTCTGCCTGTTGTAGATATAGTGAAAACTCTTCACAGATATAAGGTAAAAGCAGGTATATCCAATTTCTGCGGCACCTTTGTATGTAACCATGTTATGTATTCAGCTCTCCATTATATAGCCAGGAATAATCTTCCTGTAATATGCGGTTTTATTCATCTTCCGAAATTATCAAAGGGAAAAAATGCCGTAACAGTTGAAAAACTACTTAAGGCTCTGAAAATAATAATAACCTTTCCTGGAATTTTATGATTAAATATCTGTCTGAAGATTCACTTCTTAATTTTTTATATAACCTTCTTTTATTATAATAGGGAAGAAGATGTGAAAAAAATCCTGGATGATTTTTCCCCTTAGATTTATTTTTAAAGGATTTTTATAGGTTAAAATGGAAATTATATATCAGAATAAATGGGTGTGGATTCAGGATTGAAATGTCTTACTGAAGTTTTAAGCCTCCCTCCTGTTATTCTATTTAATCTTAATTAAAGGGGAGTTACAATTATGATAGATCTTGTTAAAAATTATGGTATCCATGCAAGAAGGATAAAGAAATCAGTTATAAGAGAATTATTAAAGCTTACAAACAAACCTGAAATGATTTCCTTTGCAGGAGGACTGCCTGATCCCACGCTATTTCCTCGTGAAGATATTAAGGATATTTGCACAAAAATTATTGATGAATTCGGAAATTCTGCTTTTCAGTACAGTTCTACAGAAGGAGAGCCTTTATTAAAAGCAGAATTGATAAAACTTGCTGAAAAAGACGGGCTTAAAATCACTGAAGACAATATACTCGTAACAGTTTCATCACAGCAGGGCCTTGATTTGATAGGGAAAGTCTTTATTGATCCCAGTGATCCTGTCATAGTCGAACTGCCTAGTTATATAGGAGGACTTCAGGTTTTTCAGGGTTATGGTGCTCATATGCACGGTATACCTACAGATGATGACGGTATTCTCGTAGATGTTCTGGAAGAAACACTTGATCAGCTTAAAGGTACGGAAGAACATTATAAATTTATCTATCTTGTTCCTGATTTTCAAAACCCTGCAGGAGTAACATTATCTCTGGAAAGAAGAAAGAAAATAATAGAACTCAGCAGAAAATATAGTATACTCATTATAGAGGATACCCCTTACAGAGAACTCAGGTTTGAAGGACAGAATCCGCCATCTCTTATGTCTCTTGATGATACGAATAATGTAGTAATGGTACATACCTTCTCGAAAATATTTGTCCCGGGATTTCGGCTCGGATGGGTAATTGCTCACCCTGACATTATAAGAAAACTGGCTCTTGCCAAACAGTCTGTAGACCTCTGCACTCCTGCCTTTACACAGCTTATAGCCTATGAATTCTGCCGCAGAGGATTACTTGAAAAACATATAGAAAAGGTAAAGGCTGTTTATCATAAGAAAAGAGATGTAATGCTTAAAGCACTTGAGGAATATATGCCGAAAATTAAAGGCCTCAGCTGGACAAGACCTCAGGGAGGATTATTCCTCTGGCTCAGAGTACCGGAACATATAAACTGCGATAAACTATTTTACGAAGCAGTTGAACAGAATGTTGCCTTTGTTATAGGCTCTGCTTTCCACTGTGATGGACATGGACAGAATACAATGAGATTGAATTTTTCATACCCGACTCATGAAGAGATAGATGAAGGAATAAAAAGACTGGCAAATGTTATAAAAACCAAACTTTAGTGAGTAGTGAAGTAGTGAGAAGTGAGAAATATATAAAGGTGATTCTTTCTTCTCACCTCTCACCTCTCACTATTTTTATAATAATACTGAGAGAAACTATAAACCTTAAACCATAAACTCTTTTCACCCTTCACCCTTTAATGTTCCCCTAACGTTATTTTATCTGCATAGTTTTGAAGTGATATTTTATTAACTATCTTTTTATTATCTTTATCAAATATAACGATGGAATAATATCTTTTTCCCTGATTTCCAAGCTCTGTAATATATATATATATATAGCCGCCGGGATTAATGACAAATTCAATAGGATAACCGGGAAGTTTAACCTGTTTTTTTATGGTCATGTCAGATATTTGCATAAAAGCAATTTCCTGAGTCATTTGAGTGAGAAGGTATAATTCCTGATTATTTGAGCTGACCATAACTTTAACAGGGCCGAGCTGTTCTGAGCCGGTAGAGATTTTTTTATTGTCCACTTTGCCTGTACCAATATCTACAATAGTTATTTCGTCAGATTGATTATGGATTATAAATACTTTCTCTGCAGTTGCAGTAATATCGCATGCCCCTTCTTTTATGGGAATTTTACCTGCTATATTGAAATCATCTGTATTAATAATCGTAAGAAAACTATTTTCTTCATTGCTGTTTATAATATAAAGTTTTTTCCCGTCAGATGACAGAGCAGATCCTGAAGAATTTACCGGTATATCCCTTTCTGCAATTGATGATCTTGTAGTTAAATCTATTACTTTAAATTTATTGTTGTTACTGCTTAATAGATAAAGTTTTGTTTCATCAGGTGATAGAGCCATAAAGGTAATATTTATACTACTGTCAAATTTACGTAAAAGTTTATTGTTTATCGTATCTATTAAATATACAATGGTAGCTTTATCTGTAATGAAAAGCTGCTTTTTCTTTATAGCACCAAGGACAATATTACTTTCGAAACTTAAATTAACTTTTTGATTTATTATATTTTTATTTATATCCAGTACACTTAATATTCTTTCTGAACTCATAGAAATATATATTTTTTTGCCTTTTGTAGGGATATTTTTATAATAATTGTAACCGAAATACCCGCCTGTTATCAGACATACAGTAGCCACCGCTATAAGCCCGTATTTCAAGAATAATTTTCCTACTTCTATACTAAGAGGCGTAATATTTCCAATTTCTTCCATAGAAGCTTTTCTCTTATCCTGTACTTCTTTTTGTTTTTCCAGTAAAGAAGAGTCAAGCTCAACCATGGTGATTTTATTCATCCTGTCCCTTATTAATTTAATATCTCCTCTTTCGGAAGGATTTATTCTGACACATAGTTCTACTATTGATTCAACATTACCTGATATATAAGGATTGATTTTTCTCACAGGAGTAAATTCATAGGGCTGTTTTTCAGGATTAGTTCCTGTTAATAAATAATAAATAGTAGAGCCGAATGCAAAAACATCAGCTTTTGTATTGGTTATATCGACTCCTGTTTGCTCAGGGGCAAAATAACCTATAGTTCCATATCCTGGTAAAACCAATTCCTGTTCAACGATAAAGATTTCTCTTAATCCGTAGTTTATAAATTTTACTTCTCCATTATAAGAGATCAGTATATTTTTTGGATTGAGATCTCCTGCTGCTATGGGAGGTTTCTGGCTGTGCAGATAATAAAGAGCTTCACAGACCTTTGTTAATATTGCAAAAACTGTTGTAGAAGGCATACGGCTCTGTTTTTCAAGGTGACTTTTTATTATCCCTTCCAGAGTATAACCTTCCACCATTTCCATAACAAGAAAAAGTCTTATAATACTTCTATCGCCGGAATAATTGAAGAAATAATCTGTTACTTTAGTCAGATTTTGATGATTTAAATTTTTTAATTTACCACCCAGTTTAACAAAATTGGAAATAACTCTTTCTCCAAGTCTCGGATTCTCTTTAGGTGGTTTATACTGTATCTCTTTAATAATTTTTGATACTTCCTGTCCTTCTGTATTGTCCTGTTCACTCGTATCAAGTACTATGTAGACTGCTCCAGAGCAATCCTGATGGATAATTTCTGCAATTTCATATCTATCTTTGATGGATGTTCCTTCCTGAAGAGGTGGAAGTAGAGGAGGTGTATCAGGTTTAATCTGACATAGAGCTTCTTTTTGTTCTTTCCAGTCTGATGCAAGGCCTCTTTGAGAAGATCCTTTTTTTATTGTTGGTGCCGGAGGCAGTTCTCCTGACGGTATATCCTGTCCTTTTTCATCCTGCTTTTTTCTTGCATATTTCTGAGCCAGTTTCTGTGCAAGACTTGTTTCTGTTTTCTTTTCTTCGGCAGATTTTTCTTCTATATCTGTTTTCTTTTCTTCGCCGGGCTTTTCTTCTATATCTGTTTTCTTTTCTTTGCCAGGCTTTTCTTCTATCGAGACAGGAGATTTTACAGGAGCATCAGTAGGAGCCTTCATTGGAGGTAATTTTGATGTTAGTTTTGCAAATAACTCGGCACTTTTTTCTCTGGATTCTTTTGCCTTTTGAGCTGCCAGAGCAGGACTGGATGAGGTGTCTGTGTCTTCTTCTTTTTTAATTTTAATTGCTTCTGCTGCTGCCATATAATGCTTGACATCAAATCTCCTGGTACCTCTCTTGGGAGCACTCTGGAATTTACCTTTAAGACCTTTATCATCAGAACTTTCTTCTTCATCATGAGAAACAGCTTTCTCAAGATCAGGGCCGGCAGGTTTTTCATCTGATAATGTAAATATATCAACAGGTTTTGCTTCAGGTGCTTCAGGTAGAGATGGTTCTGCTATATGGGCAGAAAAGTCAGAAAGTTTATCTATTTTTACTTCTTCCCGGGAAGATGTCTCTTCTGTATGAGGTGATTTGGAAAAGGAAAAACTTTTTCTACTCAATTTTTCTTTAATATTTGTTACAAATTTATCAACCTTATCAGGTGTGGGATCGGCTTTGACCTGTAGAGATGGGCCTGGTGACAGAGAAAAAATAGACTTTGGCCTCTTACCCATAGAAAATTGCAGGAGAAAATTAGAAACTTCCTGTAATCCAGGCCTTTCTTCCTGTTTGGATGAAAGACATCTCATTATGAATTCATTCAGTTCCGGCGAGGCTTCTTTGTTATAATGTGAAACCTGTGAGAAAGCTCCCGGATATTTTTCAGGGTTTCTACCTGTAAGCAGATAATACATAGTAGCACTGAGGCTGTATACATCTGTTTTTTCATTCATTGTTCCCTTTGCAATCTGTTCTATCGGGCTATATCCCGGTATTTTACTGCAAAAACCTGTTCTTAAGAGACTGCCAAGACCATAGTTAAATAGTTTAATCTGTCTGTCAGGTGTTAACATAATGTATTTCGGCTTTAAAACACCGAAAGGAACAGGTTCCGTATGCTGTGTGTTTAAATATTTCAGGGCACCACATACCTTGATCATATGTTTCATAAGTACTTTAATCGGTAAAGGTTCTTCATGTAAATCAGTCTGGAATATATCCTGAAGTGTCCTTCCTTTTATATATTCCATAACTACATAATGTCTTTTATCGGGTTTTCCTTCAGGTGTTTCTGTGAAATATTCATAAATTTTTATCAGATTTGGATGTCTTACTTCCGAAATTGTAGATAATCTCTTCCAGAATGCTTCATTCCCTTCAATTTCTTTCTCAGAACCGGGGATAAATTCTTTGAGTGTAAGCTGTTCGTGTGGCGGATCAAGATCTTCAACCAGATAATGAACTTCTTTCTCATCACATATGATTAAGTCTCTGATTTCATATCTATTACTAAGTATGCAACCTGCATTTAACATTTCAAACATAAATTTCACTCTCTTAAAGAAAAAACTTGAAGAATTCTTCTAGATTCTAGAAATTTTTTTTTTTCCCTTTTTAGTAGATGCCTGTGTTGAAAAGAAAGTTATTCTATATTTTCTTATAGAAAAAAACTGGCTATACTAACGTTTACATATGATATTTTCTTTATATAATTTATATATAGACTTGATTACACCTGTATATTCCCTTCCCATTACCTGTCCTATTTCTCTTATAGAGGTTTTCCCGTCAACCCATGGAAGAACCGTCAGTTCAGCTGTCTTCATATACATAGGCTTACCTGTATTTATAACTTCAAATACAAGGTCCAGTGAAGAAATTAAATCCTTCATCTTTGAAATTTCTGTAATTTCTTTGTTCATAGTCTCTATTAAAAATAGAGTTTCATAGGTAACATTTTTTTTTAAATTTTCTGACATTTTTTTATTGGAGTCTATAAATTTTCCTCTGCCATGAAGCCAGGCAATAAAAGAGAAAATAGCTCTTTCTCCTTCCAGACCCCCAAGTTTTGCATGGATAATATTACCTTCGTGGAGATAAATTTCCCCTTTCTCTTTCTCATCTTCCATTGTTAATAATCCGGTAAGTTTATTCTTATTTAATAAGTCAATAATATGTTCAATTCTCATTTCCGAAAGGTCAAATTCTTTTGTTGTATTTTCTTTGATTTGATTGGATAAACTCATAAAATAATATGATAAAACTCCTTCCTAAAAATAATAATTCAATTTCGACCGGGATAATAGGATTAAAAGATTACCAGGATTAATGGCTTTACATGAATAATATATTTATCATCCTGATAATCTCATAATCCTGAAAATCCTGGTCAAATTTATTTTTTATAACCTCTTAATATTCTCTTGAGTTTAACAGTATTAGAACAATTTTTTTCCAGCAGTGAGTTAACTTCTTCAAAGGATTCCTGTTTAAATAAGATTTTATCAATAAGACCATAGGCAGTATCATGGGAGATTAAATTATTGTCTCTTACATACATTATTTCCGATGCAAGTTTAGATCTGTGATCATGTATTTCTACCATCCTGGCTTTGTAATCTGCCTGACCGTTGAATAATATTATATTATAATATCCTCCTATACCTACATTTCTTCTTGATGCAGTATTCAGAGCAGAAATTAGCTCCATAGAACCTTCTACACGATCTATATTACCTCTTCTTTCAGGTAAGGATTTTTGCGATGTATAATCTGAAAGAAGAAGATTAACAGTATCATATCCTGAGCCATCTGCAAGATATATAACCTGAACTGCTTCGCGGAAAAAATGTATCAAAGAAAAATGAAATACACGGAAACCTTCTTTATTATCATAACCTGCAAGAAGACCGGCATTTAAAAAAATTGGTTTTACATCTGCCCCGCGGTCCTTCCATGTAATAAGGTTATGCACCTGGCTTATTGTATCTTTATCCTTTATTTCAACTTTTTTTCCATTTTCTTCGTAAGATCCTTTGAGATAATCAATTGCATCAAAACCAAACTTCCCTTTGAGCTGTTGATCTACATGGTTTCTTTTCATATTTCTGATAATATCAAAGACTGTAACAGAAAGGTCTTCTATAGTTTTAAAGTGTTTTGGAACCTTTGAACATTTATCTTTAAAATTCTGATAGTCTCCTCTGAGAGTTTTAAAGATAGTAAATTTTATTTCATCACCTACTGTTGATGTTCCTGTATTGCCATAGGCAGCAACAAGACCTGTATCCTGTGTAATTTCCGGTGGGATACATGGTTTTATCTTGTCTGAAACATATATTTTCATATCTTCTTCATTCCAGCCACGCTGTTCGTCACACATCATAATACCGGAATAATCATTGAATTTCATTGCATTTATTGATGTCATAAGGGAAAAATAATCCTTCTTTCTATAAGATTAGTTTTCGTAATGAGTAACTGGTTACTCCCTACGTAAATCTGGGTTTCAGGTTTTGGGTTTTGGGTTTCAGGTTTTTAAGCTTCCTGACCCAACACCCATACCCAATAACCCTTTGCATTTAAATTATGCATTTACCTTTTCTTCCAGAGAAACATCTTTATAACCTCTTAATAAGAGTTCCAGTCTTCTGTGATTTTTCGCATAGTGCCACATCTTATCTTCTATAGCTTCCTCCGGCTGATCTTCAAAGAGGAGATCATTTAACATCTCATAGGTTTTGTCTTTACTTAATTCATTATTAAGAAATCCTGTGACAATTTCAGTAGCCAGTTTTACTCTGTGATGGAATATTTCTTTATATCTTTCACTGTGAGTATCTTTTTCTCCGTCAAGATAAATAATATTAAAGTATCCTCCTACTCCAAGGTAATAATCCCTTGCTTCTATGGCAGAAGCTATTAAAAGACACATGCCTTCAACCCTGTCCATGCCGTCTCTTCTCTGGGAGAGATATTTATCCTTGAAATAATTACCGAAAGCCCTTCCTGAGCCGTAAACACCTTTACCGAGTGTTTCAAATCCTCCTGACACAAGGGAAAGAACTCCTATGTCTGCCTTTATACAGTAAGTAGTAAGCCCGTATTCTCTGTCATAGGCCATGAGACATACTTTATTTTCAAATACCGGTTTCAAGTAATCCCTTTTATCTTTGAAAGAGATTATCTTTCTCGCATCATCTTTTATGGCATCCTGCTTTATGTCGATTTTCTTGCCATCAATTTCTACATAACCCTGGTTAAAATCATCTGTAGTAAATCCATAGAGCAGTTTTAAAATATCATCTACTTTTCTTCTTGTAAGGCTATGAATGGATGAGAGTGCTATATTTCCTATATCGCCTGCTGTTTTTATTTTCTCTTTTCCATCAGGACCTGAAACTATTGTATCTATTGTTTTCTGAACTTTATTTATTACTTCATCATGTACCGAAGGATTTCCAACTCCTCCGTAAACTGCTTCCATTTTAAGCAGATCTGAACTCTCGCCTGATAATAACGAATGAATACTATCAAGATAAAAACATCTTCGCCATCTTACATCTATAAATTCTTCATCACTTAACATGGCTCCCGAATGTTTATTGAATTTTAGCATATTAACTATGGCCATTATAGTTCCTCCATTTTTTTGATTACTGATAATATTGTCTTAATTTATTCCCCATATTATATCTCACCTGTAAAAATATGGCAATTAATCTCAAAATAAATTTGTTAATCTATATGTAATAAAGAAGGAGGTGGAGATGGCTTTTCTCCCCGAATAAAAATGCCCATATGGATATACTTTTTATCCTTATTATCCACCGGAGGTTCTCCTTTATAATCATGCCATCTTGTCAGCAGTTCCTTCTTTGGGATAAAACCCAGACTTCCTAAAAGAGAAGGATCTTCAATGTAAATATTTTTTTCATCAAAACCTATAGCAACAACATAATGTCCGTCTTCCCAGACTGCATCCCAGTTTTGCTCTCCATCGTTTTTCCATGCCTGTATATCTATAATTACAGGAACCTCTTCTTTTATAGAGTCTTCCAGGTCTTTAACAGTGAGATTTTCTTTCATTTCTGCGTAAAGTCCCATATCCTGTGCTACTTTGACTATATTTTCTGCTTCTGTACCCCCTTTTGAAGTGGTATGGAGTAATTCCATTAAAACTCCTTCTCTATATTCTATTCCCCAGTACATAAGAACTGCCTGCAGAGATGCTACTCCGCAGGAATAGTCAGTGCTCTGTCTTGTATCAGGCACATTCAGTAACTGAACAGGTGGATCGCAGAGAATAATCTTATGTTTTCCTTTTATAATTATTTCATTGAGTTCTGCCCCGTAAAGAGATTTTATCATAGAAAGGATAATTATAGATATTAATATAAATTTTTTCATAGCATTATTATATACAGATTTTTCTTTGCCAGGTTTTTTAACCTGAGTCTATGTTCTATTGATTATTATATCTTCATATTCGAGACTTTCTCCTATATGAAACTCCAGTTCTTTTTCGTAAAATTCTATAGATACCAGTTTCCCCTGTGCATTTCCATCTATGTGAATTAACTCTGTGCCTGGTTTTACTACAAAGAAAAGCTGTCCTTCCCCTCCTTCTATTGAAACTTCTCCTGTTTCTGTAATAAAGATTTTATAGTTATTTATGTCAACTGTTTTACCTACCTTCAGGAGAGATTTATCAGGTACTGAAGTTTTAATCTTTTCTTTATTAAAAATTGCACATTCTCCCTCTTCTTCAGTTAACCATCCAGGTTTTCCGTCTTCAAAGGTAAGATACCATTCATCCCAGAAACAGTCTTCTCCTCTGTAACGAACCCTCCCTACAACCTCAAAATTTTTCCCTTTAATCTTCCCTTTAACACCTATAGAAAATCTGCTGGGATAATCGGCAAGTTTAGGATATTTACCTGCCACACTCAGTCCGAAATCTTCAATATAAAGTGTTTGATCACAGTATGGACATATGGTACTTCTTACATATACACTTGTGAGTTTCAATACTCCGCCACATGCGGGACAATCCATTTCTCTTATCTGCATTTCCATGTTTTTCCTCCTTAATTGGTGAAAAGTGAAAGGTGAAAAGAAATAGTTTTAATCGTTTCACTTTTCACGACTCACTTTTCACGACTCACTTTTCACCGCTCACTGTTCATTCTCCTGCCATTTCGACCAGTCTTCATTATAATAATAAGTAATTATGCTGTTATCCAGTGTATTTATCTGGGTTTCTCTCCATTTCATATCTTCACTGAAGACAAAAAGGCCTTTTATTGTTTCTTCATTTAAGTATTTCACAGGTACTTTTACTTTACATCTATTTATGTCAAAGATTTCATTTGAAGCAAGAACAAAACCCCAGTCACCGAAGCTTGGCACAAGGGTATGAATTGCTTTTACGTTAAAACCTGCTTTTTCTATTGTGTTATATATACACCAGAAGGTATTTGTAGAGAAAAAGGTGGAAGTACTCTGAACTACCATGATACCACCTCTTGCCAGATGATGTCTTACTATCTGATAAAATGTGCTGGAATAAAGTTTTGATAGTTTTTCATTTCCCGGATCAGGAAGATCTACAATTATTACATCGAAAAATTCGTCTGTATCTTTCATAAAAGTCCAGGCATCCTGTGGAATATATTCTAATTTTTGATCCTTTAAAGAATTTTTATTAAGGGAAGCTATAATTGAATAGGTAGAACATAATTTTATCATGTCAGGATCTATATCTACAAGTTTTACCTTCTTTACATCATTATATTTTAATATTTCCCTCAGGGCAAGACCGTCTCCTCCGCCAAGGACAAGTATGTTTTCCCTTGAAGGTGCCAGAGTCATTGCAGGATGCACCAGTGTTTCATGGTATCTGTATTCATCAATAGAGCAGAACTGTAAATTCCCGTCCAGAAATAGATTTACTTCTTCTTTCCATTTTGTAAGAACTATTCTCTGATATTTTGTTTGAAGCACATATATAATGTCTTCTTCATAAATTGCACTTTCTGCAAAGGATATTATTTTAAAGGAAAAAATAAGTCCTGTCATAAGGAGAATACCTGTTATGGATGTCCATATAATAAGTTTCTTTCTGAAAATAAGTTTTTTATAAAAAAATATTATATTTGCTGCAGTAACTGCTATATTTAATAATCCGAAGAAAAAAGCCGATTCCATAAGTCCAAAATGAGGGAGAAATAACAGAGGAAAACCTATGGAAGCTACAAGAGCTCCAAGATAATCAAGAGACAGAACCCTTGCAAGTGTTATTTTAAGTGTTCCATATTCCTGTATTATTCTTGTTACAACAGGTATTTCAATGCCAATAAGAGAACCAATTATTATTAAAAGGCCATACATAAAAAAAGAATAAACCTCTGTATAGGCAAAGGCAAAAAAGAGAATAAAAGCAGAAAAACCTCCCGCCATAGCTACCCAGATCTCTATAGCAACAAAATTGTCCAGTAAATTATGTTCTATATATCTGGATAGATATGAGCCGAGCCCCATGGCACTCATAAATACTCCTATAGTTATGGAGAATTGAAAGATTGTATCTCCAATCAGATATGAAGAGATTGTGCCGAAAAGAAGTTCATAACTTATACCGCAGACAGAAATAAAAAAAACAGATATAAGTAACAATAAATGCTCATTTTGAATGTTTTTGCCTGAAGATTCTGTTAAAGAAATTTCACTTTTAATATTTTCATCTGAAGATTCTTTCAAAGAATTTTTATTTTGAATGTTTTTATCCGAAGATTCTTCTGAAGATTTATTTATATTATCCACAATTATTTAACCTGATTTATTGTAATCATTATGTTTATCATAAGGCTCATTCTTCACTGATCACTGGTAACTAATCACTGGTAACTGATCACTGGTAACTGATCACTTACCGGGATGGATTCCTCTGCCAACGAAATAAGCTCCTGTTCTTATAGATTTTCCGTAAGAATCTTTAAGTCCGAATCCTGTAAGAGTAGTAACTGTAGCCAGAATATAAACAAGTATTGCTATAATTATTGCAGCAAAGGTACTTTTGAATCTATTTTTCGGAAAAGTAAAAGTGAATATTACAAGCAATAGTAGTATGAGACCTATGCCAGGTAATATAAAAGAGATAATTCTCCAGTATCCTTTAATGGTTTCACCGATTGAAGAATCTGATTTTCCTCCTGTTTTCCCGGCCTGAACCTTATATTCTGCCTGAAGTTCTACCGATCTTTTTCCGAAAGGCCCGTCTTTATCTTTTTCCATAACTTTTGCCAGTTCTTTTTCTGCCAGTTCTTTTGATTTAGGGTCAGAAGACATTTTTTCCAGATAGGTACAGGCAAGACCGAAGTTTATGGTATAGATATTTTCTTTTGCTGTTAAAAGACGGGATTTATAAAAAGATATATCTGCATCAAGGGAATTACCTCCTATTTTTGATGCACTTTTTGCTCTGTATTCATAGGCTTCATAAAGAGACGGATCCTGATTGATAGCAGAAGCAAAAAATTCTTTCGCCTTTTCATAGTTTCCGCTTTTAAATTGCATTTTCCCGAAGGAAAGGGCTTTACTGGCATCGGCATTTTCTGCCAGTAATGGTAATGACCTGCATAAGAAAAGCAGGAAAACACTGAAATATATTAATTTTTTCATAATATTTCTCCTATGAACCGTGAATTGCACATCCTATTACAATACCAAAAGCAAGTATGACTGCAGCAAGTATTATAGCTACACATACATTCCCTTTTTCTATTTCTTTCCATTCGTCTATAGGAGTCATCCAGTCGAATATTTTTATAAGAAGCCCGAGAGATAAACTCATTGTAAGAGCTCCGACTACTCCCCATCCTATACTTAAAAGATAGTTCATTAATGTACTGTAAACTTTATCCAAAATAATTCTCCTTTCTATATGAATTCCATACTAACGACCATGATTGACTTTCTAGTGCTCTGTCAAGCATCTTTTAAGGGTTTCGGGTTTCGGGTTTCGGGTTTCGGGTGTTGGGTTAAAAAGATTAACAACCCAAAACCCAAAACCTAAAACCCAACCCCCATAATTTATCAGTAAAGTTTCTATTGACAGAGCACTAGTCACAACCAGGAATGAAAATAATCCTTCTGTTACGCGTCACGATTTAAAATATAAATATTGCTATTAAAATAAGCAGAAAACCTGCCCAGAAATAATATCTTCCCAGGACAACTCCTTCATAAATACTTATTCTGATAGATCCGCTCTGGGAAAGAACACTGTCCTGTCCCTCTGTGGTCACTCTTAAATAATAATCTCCATCTTCTGAAAGAAGGAAAAAGGATTTGGTAGATGCACTGGTTTCTGACCAGGGATAACTCTGTCCTTCATCTATTTCCACACCGTTTTCTCCCCAGAATTCATCTTCTTTTCCCCAGAGTGGTATATCAGAGTCAGGATCTTCTTCATCTATTAATTCCATCGTTATATCGTAAGAAATATTATTAGAAGCAATACTGCCTTCAGCTCTTACAACATGAATGGTACCTGCTTTTGTTAATTTAACAGGGCCTACTATTTTCCCATCTTTGCACTCTATTGGCAGTAAACTGGTATTAAAAACCAGTTTTCCTGTTTGCATGCAATAAAGTGAAAAGAATATTAGCAAAATTCCACAGGCCAGAAATGTGAAAGGAACATTTTTTTTTCCGTGAGCAGTCTGTCTTTTTAGAAGCATTTCTGCATCATAATGATAGAAACTGTTATCATCTCTTATGTCTATTGATTTTGGTATTTCTTCGTCTTCATCTTCATATTGAACTTTATTTTGATATGCTTCTACGGGAATTAAATTGGGATTCAGGTTGAAGGCTTTATAGACTTCTTCCACGACAATTGTGTCACTTTTAAAGAATTTTATTTCTTCTTCATTCCATTCCACACTATATCCGTCTGACAGATCCAGAAAGTTTATTTCTTCCCCTGTATCAGGTTTATAGTTCAATTCTCCTTCATAGTGCTC